>BNJT01000782.1_pt1 | contig 166262 bp, 192 predicted proteins | sample 8540491 | NCBI WGS metagenome assembly BNJT01 (sample SAMD00202455, study PRJDB9452) | human saliva metagenome | host: Homo sapiens
TTCACTGCCAACATAAAAAAGTTCAATTGCTGTTTTGATTTTCAAACCTATTTGTAACATATTTTTCATAAAAAAAAGTGTGATAAAACAACACACTTTTATAAATATAAATCAAATTGTTAATGAGCACCTCCCCTTGCTTGCATCTAGAAATTTTGGCAAATCGTTTTACTTGTTGCTCCTCTTCTGTAAGCCTATTTCCTTCTTCTGTCCAAACAAATCCACACTGTGGACTCAAATAAAAGCCTGTCTAGTGGCACATATTTTTGAAACCCCTCTTTTATGCACGTGCAATTACACTTTTCCTCTAATGTTGGTTTAGAAGTTATTAATCCTAAAACAACTTTTTATCTCGAAAACTTTTACCAGTAGTTCAAAGTACCTGCTCTTTTCTGTCAAATTCCAAATAATGAGCATTTACATCTTCTTTTCAAAAAGCTCATCTGCAATTTTTGTCATATCCACCTTTCCCAAAAACCAGGTAGAAACATAATTTCGGCAAACATGCGTCGTAAATTACCAAATCTTCTGGATTATTTTGAAATACTCTGTTATTTATATTTAAGAATTTTCTGCAAATTCTTGTCCCAATGTTCTTTATCCTATCACTTTTTCAATAAATGAAGCAATAAAATTCATCATCTAAGACAACCCCAAGTACAGTCATCAATTTGCAAAGTTCTAAGTCCTTCGTTGTACAAGTCATTTATAACAGTTTTTGTAGGCTTTGACAATATCGTCTTCAATCCTATAAAATCAGGATAAACTTTAAAGGTGGCTGTGCTTGTCTTCCCTTACTAATTCTGCATAAAATTGTGCTGGAGCAGGTATCGTAAAATCTGGCTTCCACTACCCTTTTTATCTTTTAAATCTCGCAAAAATGTATAATGTTTTCTGAAACGGATGATTTTCCCCACTAATTTTTTCCAGTAACAATCGCAGTATCATCATCACGGGTAACAACACCATTAAATTCATAACCTTTATCCAGCATGCACATGCCCAATTCCATTGAATCCCCAGAAAAGGTCAAATGCCAGTAACTTCGTCTGAAATTCCCCCATCTGTAACACTTGTATATCCTAATTCAGTTTGTTTATCCCTACAATTTTCTAATTTCTTCATCCTCAACTTTTCAATTCTTTCTTATATCAATTTTCCTTTTTTTCAAAATCATTTCTAACTTTTTCAACAGTCTCCCAGTTCTCAAAAAAAAACTTCCTACAGTATCGTGTCTATGAGGTGCATTTATTGTACACATATTATCAACTCCTTATTTGTTATTATTTTATGAAGTTGTTATATACAAATATGTGCTTTCTATAAAATACATTTATTTTTTCAGTTTACTATAACTTTTGTTTATATCAATGTTCTTTAATCTTATGGAATTTCTGTATATTCAAAATGCTCTTTCAAACCTCCACATAAACTTTCCCATAAACATAGTTCAACAATATTTTTTTTGCATTTATAATTCCAACTTTCATATATTCGTCCACTTCAGCAGTTTTTGCAATATTTTTTCTCCCATTTAGCTCTTCTAAATTATTCCTGTACTTACAGTATCCACCATTTAAGCCCGCTTTGCCAAATTAAATAAAGTTACTCTATCCCGTACCTTTATATTCTTATCCCCTGTCAAGTGTACTCAATATTTCTTCTGAAAAATAAAAGAAGTTATGATCTCCTTGTTCAAACGAAACGAATATGGATATTCCACTTCGTCTTCAAGACCTGATGCTTTCCTTTTTTGCTAAGGATGATTAAAACTAATGAAACATGTAGCTTTGCAGTAAACAGCTCAATAAATTTCAAGTTATTTCTTTTTATCATTTTTCTCAATTACAGTTTATTCGCTCCCCGAAGTGTATAAAATTCCAATTTCACTTTTTTCTCTTGCTTACATCTTCAATTATCTCATTGGTCTGTGTTTCCCGAAGCGGCTAAAATCATGCCTTCTCTCCAAACTTCTTAATCTACATCCACAAAAAGCATTTGCCGCAAATATGAGTAATGCTGAGGTTGATACCAAAATCTCCGAGTTATCTTATTTCCTTTTTTTATATTCTTCTTCCAACGATCCGTCTGTTCTAAAACTTGCCTAGCATACCTGAAACCTATCTCCTTCAAGTGAAACAATTACTCCTTATTTGTCCTGTTAAAAATCGTTATATTCATCTCATCTTCCAGCTCTTTTATTACTTTCGTCAATGCCGGCTGTGAAACAAACAACTCTTTTGCCTCCTTAATGTCCCTTTTCAGCGACTTTATTTACTACATATTTTAGTTGCCCATAATGTCATTTTCTCCCTTTTAATAAATTCTGTTCTACAAGCTTAAAAATCTTTTTTAACTTTTTAACACAATAAAAGCCGGCTTTGATGCCGACTCTTCTTTATCATCAAAACTTTATTTTTTATATATTTTTGTTAGATAATTTTAAAAAAATATATTTTTATTCTCAAATTTAAATTCTACTTTCACGAAAAATACCCACTAGCTTTTATTAAATTCTTTGCTTTCAAAATTTTCCTAATCATCTTTTTAATTACAATGTTTCAAATACTCAGTCAATGAAGTCGCTTTGCGTCAAACTCAATGTCATTTGAAATTCCAGCTCACCTTCAGCGATTGCCGTATAAATTCAAAACCCATGAATCATATTCCCATTGTTCAGCTCCAGATTTTACGTGATTCACCAAGCCTCATCTACTATTTCAAGGAATATATTTAATTTCTTTACCATCTGTTGCTGGTTTTGTAATTTCCTGCATTGTCAATTCTTCAGGTCCTGTCATATTCAATGTCTGATTTTCGCCATTTTTCTGGATTTTCCAAAATTTTTAGCAGCCGCTGACACATCGAACGCACCACAGCTGAAACTTTTACCATTTCCAACCAGGTACTTTTATTTCACCGTACTCTCTGCACATATCTGCAAAGAAATCCACATAAAAATTATCTCAAAATGTATATTTAAAAGCCATTTTCTTTTAATGCTTGTTCACTCAGTTATAGCGTCTCTTTAATGTAAATATCGAATTTTTGAAGCATTGTAAAACGAAAGATAAACAATATGCGACCTCCAGCTGTTTAGCGGAATCAATAAAATCCTTATGCTGCTGAACACGGTCAGGATTTTCTGAACCTGACATAGCAAAAAAACACATCAATTCCTTCAAGCTTGATTTTATAGTATCTTCCTGACTTGTCGTAACTTGATTAAAACATCAGAAAACCCCATTTTTTCAGCTTTTCCCGTATTTCTATGGAAATTTCTTACTTTATTCCATTTCTTGCATAATCTTGTGCCATTTTTGTGTGACATAAATATAATTTGGTTGCTCAGTATGAATTCAGACTGTTTGGTTTAAATCTAAACTAACTATTCTTGTTGGCAAAATAATAATAGGTATTTCTATTTTCTTTTTCATGTACTCATCTTGATTTAATGTACCATATAAATTATAACTTTGTACCCTTGCTTTTTTTAGTATCAATGCTTATCACTTTATAAAAATCGAACTTCCCTAGTAAATATTTCAACATATTTTCCAACAGTTTAATATTTTTTCTATTTTGATTTAAAAATCTCTGTTTTAAAAGCCTCCTAACAATGGAAAATACACATCTTCATTTTATTTACTATTTCTTTCAAGAGTTTTCTTTTTCTTTTCTCTTTCTAAAAATCAAAAATCGGTTTCACTTTTTCGGCTCTTCCGAACAAGAATATCATACCATTTTCTCCAAGTCTAATTTTTTAGATAATCTGCTTTATGTTTCACCGCAAAATGATTATGTTTAAACTTGAGTCTATTTCCCCAATCCAGTACTTCCCTCCTGTTACTATATCCCTCCATCCCTTTTTACCTTCATCATCAGACTGAATTTTTTAAATTTAATATATCCATTGCTTTTCTCAATAATCAATGGTTCTAAATCCAAAATAATACTTACTCCTGTCCAAAACTTCATATTTTATAAAATTTCTTTATCTTGACTTGACAAAGTTTCCCAGGCTTGTTTGAGAAGCTATAAAACTGCTATTTTTCAATTAAAACTACTCTGATTTTTGAGATTACTTCAAATAAAAATTTAAAAATATATATTCGTATGCTCATATGATTATACTTTTATTGCTCATTAATTTTTACCTCTATTCTTCTTCCAGTAGCTAACTTTTTATTTTTTTTGTGGCAATCTCGTATGAAAGGTTTACTGGTACAGCAGCATTTCCTATCATTTTATAACCATCATTTTTAAATTATTATAATAAAACAAAAAAATCATCTGAAATCCTTGTATTCTTGCACATTCCTCAACGTAATCTTCTATATAGATGTTCATGCCCTTTGGCAAAATATTTTTATCTTTTTCCTACTTTAGGCATTACAGGAGCTTACCGGATGCTGAGTGCTTTTATCTACTGAAGCTTGTGCCTATTTCATCCCCATTGCCTTACTCTATTCGGCTCATAAAAATTGTGAGAATATGAACCTAGATAATATTCGTGATTTGATGTATACATTTCCTTATTTGACTTATTTTTCTCAACAGCTTCTAGAGTGTTTCTTTCAAGTCATATATGACGTCCCTTAAAGGATTAATTTAAATTTATAAGGTTCCGGAGAATTTAAAAGTTTAATCTTTAACTCTTTTTCTAAATCGATATAAAAAGCTCTTTTCTGTCTTGTGCTACTCCATAATCACTAACATTTGCTAAAAAATCTGTACTTCATATCAACTTTTCAAACTCTTTTTAATATTCCTTCAACACTTTATTATATGCCTTTTGCCATCATTCGCTTACATTTTTCCTTCAAAAAAATAATGGTTTTATCCCTTAAAACTCGTATATATTCATAAAAACAGTTTACCTCTAGGATCGTCAATTCCTCTTAAAGAAGCCCCCCAACGCCAAGACTGACAAGATTGGTCCACCTACTATTCCTTCTATATTGTCAGGCTATCTGGAAACTTTACTTATATCTTTTTTTTGTCGTGCTCTATGATTTTTCATACGTTTCCCATATCGTTTTATCATATTCACTAGCTGTTAAAATATTAAATCCTGCTTTTTTCAAAACCTAGATCTAATCCTCCAACTCCTGAAAAAGACTTATTAAATTCATTTTTACCCTTTATTCTTTCTTAGTTAAATTCCATTTGTGCTTTCACCTGGCCAATTAACCAGCTTATTAGGCACAACAATTACCTTGACAACTTCTTTTCCATCAATAAGACTTTTCTGGAAGAAAATGCCAATTTTTCAAGCGTCCTTTTGAAATTCAATTTGTGCAGGAACCATATCTCTAACTTTTCATTTACTTGTAAAACCAAGTTAAAATTGTTTTCCACAGTTAATTTTCTAATGTTGGTAAAATTTCTTGCTCAAAGTAAAGGTTGTATTTCCTAAATCACTCCGCAATTCATCTGCTACATGCGGTGCCAAAAGGTGCAATTAATAAGATCCTTTTTCAAGAACTTCATTCGCCATGCTTTTTTACTTTCTGACGAGAATGTCGTTTTGTCAATTACATTTTGCTTGTAAGTTGTCATATCATTTAGGATTCCATTATTGCAGCTATTGCTGTGTGTTAAAGTGGAAATCGTCCTCAATGCTGTCTGTAGCTTTTTACTGTCTGATGTAATTTTTTCTGAATTTCCTTGTCTTTTTTCACTTCTTGCATCTAAATTAATTCCATAATTATCTTCCTTTGTTGCATTTTTTTATCAACCGAAATCAGCTGTTGATGAAAATTAACAGACAAAATCTGTTTATAAATCTATAAAAGCTCCAACCAAGACCATTCATATTCCGAACCCAGCTCTTTTTCAGGCGATTGCGGCAAACAATGTATGAACACTCTTGAAAGAGTCAGCTCGTGTTCCTTCACAATTTCTTCTGGATCTACTCCGTTGTTTTTTAGGTTACTCATTTTTTCAACTTTTGTTGCCAATTCTTCTCCGGTTTCCTTGAAACAGGCTTATCCTTCATTTCCACTTCTCTTGGGAACAAATATCTTCTTTCATTTTGAGAATATTTAAGAAAATTTTCAGGCAAATTCCCTGTGTCAATAAACGCTTAAATGGCTCATTTGTGTCAGCGGCATCTAAATCTCTTATTGATTTGTGGAAAAAATCTTGCACATAAAAGCAAGTGCATTTACCACGTACTCAATTCCATAAATTTTATTGATGAACTGGGGTCCAGTTATCACCATCCTCCTTTTTAAACGGCTCTTTATCATTGGCGAGAATCAAATATCTCAAAGTAGTACCATGAAGAATCAACAGTATCCATTATTAATGGTTCTCTTCACCTTTTTCCCCATTTTGGTAAAATCCACATTTCTAAATTCCTCAAGTTTCAAGTGGTTCCACTTACTCCGCTAAACTCAATATCTGTAAGCAGTTTCACAGGCAAGTTTGCCTTCCTCTTTGAAATAAATATTTCCATCTTCATCATAAATCACGGAATTGGAGTTCCCAGTATCTTTGTCTGCTGATTAATGATCCATGAAACCTATAATTTACAGTTGCCTTACCTTTTCTAATTTTCCAACTTTTTCACAATCTTGGTTTCCATCTTCATTTGAAATTCCATCGATTCTCCAGAATTAGTCATAATTCATTTTGAGCAAAAACAAGCACACAAATGTTTCTTCAAAGCGTCAATTCATGCACGTTCCCATCTTTATCCACAGGTTTACTACAATTTTAATTGTAGAATCCTTATTTTTTTCGCAAAGCCAGTCTCTTGCATCGTATTGCAGGGCACAGCCATAACCGCTCCGGTCCACGCATCTATTAATACATAGTTTCCAATCCATAAAGGTACTTTTTACATTGTTTATTGGTTTATCACGCATAAAGCCCTAATAAATACCCTCTTTTCCTTAGCAATAATCCTCAACGGTACGGCTAATTTTGTCCTCATTAATCATAGCCTCAACTTTTCCCTAATTTCCAGGATTTTGCTTCAAATAACCTCTTCCACTAACGGATGTTCAGGTGCCAAGTCAAATGTAGTCGCCCCAAATAATGTGTCCGCTCTGGTAGTGAACACAGTTATTACAACTTCACCTTTCATTTTACAATGACCTACCATTATTCCTTTATAATCAAGTCAAAAATAAAGTCTACTTCCGCTCCTGTTGATTTTTTCCAATCGGTTTTCTGCATAGCAAGCACTTGCTCAAGTCGTGTCACTAAAGTTCTTCATGTCCTTGCAGTAATTCTTCTGCATATTTACTAATTTTGGAAATACCATTGCAAGTTCCTTTTTGGATTACATCAGTTTTACCACGTGACGCCAGCATTTTCCACCTTCAACCTGCTCATTTTACAAGCCTGGTGGCCCCGCAGTCTGGACGCCAGTTTACATAAGATTTTCTTATAAACAAGACCTTTTTATGCAATCTCAATAAAAATTTCAGTTCATTTACATAGTATTCACGGTATAGTGCTGATTCTCTGTCCAGTCATAAAGAAGGCTGGCTTTCATCCTGTCTCTTCTCCTTAGTATTGTCAATATTAGCCTTTGTCCATTTTGGGACCGCGCCCGTTGTCATTGCAGCATTTTCACCGGTAATCAGAGCGACCCACCCAAATGGATGCCTGCTTACGTTAAACCCCCTTCATCTTCTTATATCAACAATCGCATCTCAATCCTGTTCTCAAATGCGACATGAAGCTTTCCAGATGGATATGCAAACATCAAATTACATAATAATTCTCTTTCCACATCAACTTTGTTTTCAGTTGTATCTCACTTCAAACCAGCTGTCACACACTTTCTCAATTTCGACGGTTTGTATTCCTTTATCATTATTTCCTCAATTTTTAGTACATTCTTCTGCAATATTTTTTTATCTTATTGTTTATATAATGTAATTGTTGTACTGCTGTTTAGGCTTTTTGACAATTAATTTTATTTATAATATCTTTTTATAATTTTCCAAAATATCATGCTTTTTATTTGTTTCTAGATTTTATATTTATTTCTTTACCATTTATTCACCAAAAATTTTTAAGCCGCCTATCTTTAATTTTCCTTTGCATTATGCTTAATATTTGAAAATAAAGACATTTTCACTTACTCTTCCTTCCCATCCCAATAAATCCACAACTACATTCATTTCAAATTTTTTCTCAACTTTTACCATTTCTTTTGCTGATAATTCAAAATTTGTTCATTCTCATGAATAATTTTCTCCGACAATAAAATAAGAGCCTATCCGTTTCAGCTTCCAATCAGTGTTTCCGATGTTTTCTGCAGTTGTATTTTTGTTATCTGTCGAAAGTCAGTTTTACGAAATTCGTAACTTTCAACATAATCCATTCTCAATCACTGGGCAACTAGATATAAAAGCATTATTCCAACTAATCAGAAATTTTTAACAAACATATATTGAATTGAGGAAATTCCAGGTATTACATTTTAGTTCACTAACTCAAAATGTTTTTCCATAAATGTGCAGCATACTATAAAGCCTGTATCTCTGATAGGGTAGTGACATTTTTTGTCACGGTTTTCTTTTATAAAATCCAGAACTCGCTGTAAATCCTGGCATTAATGTAGCAGTATTCTTTGTTTCTGCATATTTTCGAGCTTTCAATATGACGTTTTCACCGCAATTATTACATCTGATTTTTCGATTTCTTTTAGCTTTACCAACTGGTAAAGTGTAGTCAAATTTCAGGTCCTAATCAAGTACATTTATTTTATTTTTCATTTCTGCTCTCCTAAATAAATTTTTTATTATTTCTATTTTTTATCTGTATTTATTACCCTATATAGTGAAAAGTTAAAGAAAAAAAGACTGATCTGAGTCTTTAGAAGTTATAATGCAAAAGTGCTTGTAATAAAGTCATAAAATCCTAGTGTACCCCTGCTGCATTTTGGCACTTTTAATTCAGAGCCCTCTTAATCTGGGTTCTTTTAGTCCATCCGTAGTACCCATATTAAACATGCGAAATTGAGGGCGGAAAGTGGATTTGCCGCGGCTGTGCTTGCCTGTCCACCTATTGCTTAATAATTTGGGGATATATATTATAAACCTACGTTATCCTCTAAATGCTCCTATTGAGGCCAACCAATGTGTTAATTTTCTTTTGTTCCTCCTCCTTGTGTTTAAAAGGTTTAGTAATGCTATGTTTTACTATTGTCTCACAGATTCCATCCTTTACAAATTAAAAATTTGACCAAAATATTTTCCTGTAGGACTACTAATTTATTAAAAGGAGGTCTTATGGATGATCATATATATAATCGCTCTGGATCAAAGAGACGACTAGCTCACGTGCAGTGTTTCTGATATCTGCTTTACTATTGGGAAGCTCAAAAGGAATTTGCACAGATTTTTCTACAGCCAAAAGGTGGGTTAGAGCATAACACTATGGAAATATGGGCGTTCTCAGCGTTCTGTGCGTTTATCAGAAGTTATCGCACAGCTGATCTCTCTAAGGGTGCTTTAAACGGCAATCGAGATTTACAAATCAAGGAAACTGTAATCGTGTGATAAAAATACATGAGCCTGTCTTATAACAGCATTGTCTGGCAATGCAGACGAACAGCTGAAATCTGCGAAGAATTGAAAAGCCGTGGACTTGAGAGATGTAAAGGAAAATACAGGACTGATAATTGACGCTTATTTTTCAGGGACAAAAGTAAAATGGATTCTTGACAATGTGAAAGGTGCAAGGAAAAAGCTGAAAACGAACTGCTTGGAACGGTCGATACTTGGCTTTGCGTGTGAAATTAACTGGCGGAAAAGTTCAGTGTTACTGATTTTACAAATGCTTGAGACGCTTTTTAACATATTTAGAATGGGATATTTTAAAAGGAGCCCTAATATTCCAGAAAGTATGCTTCCGAAGTTAGAAACTCCGGCGAAGTTTACGGAAAAACAAGAATGGGGTACAATCAGTGAAGAAAAACGGTACTTTCCATTTCCAATTTCAGGTATCGCTGGAGATCAGCAGGCGGCGGTGTTTGGGCAGGGCTGGATTTTCACTACTGGAGATATAAAGAATACTTACGGAACAGGATGCTTTTATGCTTATGAATACTGGGAACAGGTGCATAAAATCAAATAATGGATTGCTTATAACTATTGCCATTGCGATTGATGGAAAAGTGGAATATGCTCTCGAAGGAAGTATTTTTATTGGCGGGGCTGTTATCCAGTGGCTTCGTGACAGATTAAGGTTTTTGACAAGGCTTCTGATACAGAATATTTTGCACAGCAAGTTGGTGATAATGGTGGAGTTTAGTTTAGTTCCAGCATTTTGTTGGATTAGGTTCGCCATACTGGGATATGTACGCTCGTGGCACAATCGTTGGAGCTTACCGTGGATCTAATAAAAATACATAATCATGCGTCCTCGATCCATCGCCTACCAGTCAAAAGACTTGATAAACGTAATGAAAGAAGATTCAGGTATTGAAAGTAAAATTCTCTAAAAGTCGATGGCGGTGCAACAGCAAACAATTTTCTCATACAATTTCAAGCGATATTTTTAAATACAAAAGTTTTACGTCCTGAAATTATCGAAACAACTGCATTAGGTGCTGCCTATCTGGCTGGACTTGCCGTTGGATTCTGGAAAATAAAGAAGAAATCAAAAACTGGCGTTTAAACAAAGGGAATTTACACCAGACTTATCTGACAATTTGAGGGAAAAATATTATAGCCATTTGGAAGGAGGCTGTTGAAAAAGCTAAAAGCTGGGAGGAAGATTGACAAATATGTACAGTGAAAGTAAAATTTCCACTGTTTTTCTTTTTCAAACATATTATAATCTACTATTTTCATTTCCCTTTTCCTTCAATTCCCCACATACTTCTGTGCTGTCGTATAATCCGTAATAATTACAAGCTGGTTCCGCTCTGAATTAATGTATCTCCCCGTGCGATACTATCTTTCCCAGCCTTGCGCTACACTCACAATAAGAAGATTTTCAGGCAATTCAGTTCTTTAACTGTCTTATTGTCAAATTCAGAATTTGCTCCTACAGGAATTAAAAAGTGTCACTATCTTGTCTTTTATATGTCTGCTTTTACTCCAATTTCAATTTTTATGTTTTCCACCATTTTCCTAATATTTCCAGTCTTTTTGACACGTTTTCTGCTATTCTTCTCTCTTTTCCTTATCTTCTCTAAAAATTTGCTTATAGAAACATATTAAAATAAAAGCCGTTCGTAAATTGGCTCCATTTTTCAAGCAATTCTGTAAAAATATGTTATTGTGCAGACAATTATTAACATATAAAGTATGAAAAAGTTACCTGTCATTTCCAAAATTAATGTAATTCCAGTTATTGAGCTCTGACAACTGCTGTAAAATAAGCAGCTGCCATTCAGCAGCATAAAATGTACAATTATCTCATTTCGTAACTGAAAAATAATGATTCAATATTTCACGTACACTTTTTCCTGTCAGAGCTCCTAGCTACAAGCATTGGCAGAAAATCTCCGTCAAGTGCTCCTGTTGCATAGCATATTGCATTGTATAAAAAGAATTTAAGAACTAGAAATTACTAATGATTGTTTCCTCAACGACTACATTTTCGAAACATTTCCTCTATAAGTTCATGTCCTCCTCCTGTTATATCACTAAAAACACTGCTATAATATACTACTCGTTATCATAAATATTGACTATTTTTACATATTTATTCAATTTTCAGATTTTCTATAATGTCTTTGAGTTAAGCAGAAAATAGCTGAATGCTTTTCCAGTGATTGTAATTATAATGCAGAAAACAACTGTTATAATCGCAAATATATAATACGGTATGCCCTTCTGGAAGCACAAAATTGTATTGAAAGGAAGTTTGTGAGCCTAAAATCATTCTTGAAACATAATTTGAAGTTCCACTTGCCACAAGAGTACAGATTAATAGTAATGGCGAGAAAAATTTGTGAAGTTCCTCAAGCGAAAATCACTCCTGCAAGCGGCGCATTAAATGTTGAAGAAATTCCAGCACTTGCTCCACATGTTACCAAATACTCTTCCACTTGAGAGTCGCTTTTGCAAGTTCCTTCACCCCAGAACCAACTCAAAGCTCCCTAAATGTACGAAGGCCCTTCACGACCCATGAGACATTCCTGCCCCTATTGCTAATATTCCTCCCACAAATTTTGTAATCAGTTCCCCAAACCACTTAAACTTTCACTCGTAAGCAGTCCCGCTAACCTGGGAATTCCACTCCCACTAATTAACGGATATTTTTGTAAGCATAAAATTGTACTAGCTAATCCCATAATAATAAAAGACTGCTATTCAATAGCTAATATTTTAAAAATTCTAGATTTGTTGTAAAAACTCTCAAAATCGACATCTAATACTAATGTATATGTTCCACACGATATATTCCTAGAAAAATTCCTACTAGAAAACACAGAAATATCAGTATCACATTATTCCGTCTTGACTTTTAACGAGATTTATCTCTCTAGCTCATGTAAAACATCTTTTTGCCATTTTATTTCCTTCTTCCTATTTTTCCTACAAAAATATTCTTCCTATATTAAAATAAAAATATCTTTCCGTACCTTATTAATCAAAAATCCTGAAATTTCCATTTTCTTTCAGATAATTTTTCCCATAATTTCATAAAATTTTTCAGGTGTCTGGTTATACATTCCTGTTGAAATCAGATATCACCAAAAAGGCACTTTTGTAATTATTCCGACTTGTTTATTTTGAGAAGGGAAAGCCAGTTTTGGGACTTATAATGTGTCCCGTATTTTTCACTGTTTATCAAAAGATATGTGTCTGATTAGAAGTGGAATAACTTGTATTTTTATTTTTATTTCAAATAAATCATTATCTTCATCCATTATACCCATACTTTGTTATTCTTACAGGCATTCCATCCGCATTTCTTAATCATTTCTTTTTTCTTCCTCAGGATTTTCAGCGATAATGCCCCCATTCATCAATAGCAATGATACTGCTCCCGCCAGCATTTACAATCTGCGTCCTTTATCCCAATTTTTCATTTTCCCTGGACCATTTTTTCTATTGCATATGCTTTTTATAAATGAACCCGTTATAATTTCCTGATTCTTTTTCAATTTTTACCCGCTTTTTCTTTTATCAATAATTATCTTTTTATAATCCCACAAGTCTTTTCACTTTTTATTTTATCAAAAGATGGCAAAATAGGGGGTTTTGTTTATAAAAACCCCACAGTCTTATGAGGAGGCATTATTGTAATGTCGTACTCTCCACCAATAATTTTTGATAAATGAATAATTTGTATTCAAAATACTTATGGTTTCATCATTTACTTTTACAAAATGCCACTATTTTGTTATTTTATCAATGTACGAATTTTCAGCATAAAGAATTATACTTTTCATTCACATCTTCTAAAAATTCCAAATAACCTGTCAAAACAGAATCATCACTTAGCTTTCAGGTATTTTAATTTTTTATATCCGAAATGAAATACATATCGAACTTTATACATCATGTTTTGCACCTACTTCCACTTGCTATTGAAGTCGCTTTTTCACTTGATTTGCTTTCTTTTTAGTTTTGGTCTTCTTTATTTTTATTATTATTTGGTGTGTTGGCTTTTCTACATTTTATTTGTTTTGACTATTATCTCCGTTAATTTTTATTATTTTTGAATTTTATTTTTATATCTTGAGATAAATTTTTCAGCTTTTATACTTTGCTGATATTTTTCTCCCTGTCCTTCGATACTAAATTCTTATCGGCTTTGTTGCTTTTTGTATCGTCTGTATTTTGAACTACAGTTTTGTGGCTGTGGCTGCGGTACTGATTTTATTTCTGACACACTTCTGCTTGTTCACGGACACTTTTGCATTGGACCATTTCCACCAGATGGTGCTTTTCACTGCTTTTTACCTTCTTTATCACTTTTACCACATTGAGGGCAACTTTCTCACTAGATTTACTTCTATTTGTTTTTGCTTACTATTTTTAAAAATTGTATATATTTCCAAAGCAATTAACAAACTATCTCTAAAAATAGTGTTATTTTTTTAACTGTATTCATAAATACTCCTTATTTTAGTATTTCCCCTTCACTTGATAAAATTTCAATCATACAACACACTAAACTTAATATTATTCTCTTCGGAATTTCCTTTAGTTTAACAGTTTATCCACAACTTAATGTTTTTCATGTTGAACTACTGGACTTCCTTTAAAATACTATTTTTCGATTCATAATTTTTTGTATAATCTCTGAAAAAACAAATTTGTTAAAATGACAGCTATTATATCTGTGTTTTTATCAATGTAATGAATTCCATATCCTTTTCCGTCATTTCCATAATTTATCTCAAAATCAAGTTTTGGACTTTCTTTCCGTAATGTCTTTTTAAAACTCTTTTTCATTATAATCTAAAATTTCTTTTTTCCTTTTTCTTCTGTATGGTTTAGCAAAGGAATGTTTGACTGATTATTAAGCTGAAGTATTTTTTTTATTATTAAAATACATTTCCAGTATTCCCTCTCTTCTTTAACAATTCGGAAAATATACAAGATTTACAAAATTATTTTGATTCAATTGATATTCCACTTTTCATTAAGTACAGTTCAAAATAATGGCCCCTGTATATCTAAAAGTACTTACAGTGTTTATTTTTCTCAGCTATTTCTTTCAAAATAATGCAAATTTTATAATTAGTTTTTATAAAAATTTCCTTCATTTTTCTGCTTTCCATTTTCTTTGTGTAAATAATACCTTTAATAAGTATTTCTCTGAACTGATGATATTTCTTTCCAACTGTTTTTTTTTATATATTTCAATTCTCTTTTATATTCTTCCAATATTTCATTGTCAATATTTCTTTTTTTTTTACTCACTTTTGGAGGCGGTTTTGTTCTTTATTATTATTTTCATCATAAAGAATAACTTTCCTGAGGAATTTTTGCAATATCAAGCTCAATTTTTATTCTCTTATCCCATAGTAAATATTTTTGTCCTATCCATCTCCAAAGTTAATCCTGGAGCAAAATGTCATTTAATTCATCACGGCGTGTCATTCCTTGTTTTTGTGATTAGTTCCAATGCCTCGTTAACCGCCATTTTTATTCTTTTATCTTTATAGTTTTAATATGAAGCTGTTTAATAATATCCCCACCCCTTAACTTCTTCACGTAACGATAAACTCTTATTCCATAGCTGGCTGCAATCTTATTATACTCACTGACAAGCATGTCGACTATCTCTATCATTTCATCAAGTTGTTTAATGCTAGCAGTCTTTATTAACGGTATAAAGATATTTTTATACTTTGGATTAAAAACACTTTAACTTTCCATCTGTCAAAAATCTTTTAACAAATTTTCTCAAATCTTCTAACTTTCGTACTATTTCTTCAATTTTGTGCAAACATCAATGCTTCTGATATCTTTTGCGAGTATATATTCCTGATATATAAAATTTCTGTTAATTTTGCAGGAATTTTTATCACATCGTCTATTCTTATCCGTTCCATAATCTACTTCTGCACTAAATACTGCGTTTTTCCTCATGTTTTTCAGACAGATGCGGTCGCATGTTCAAAAATTTCTTGAATCCACCTTCAAAATTTTCTTAATCCCCTTTTTGAGCTTCCACATTGTCAATATTTTACTAATCTTTGCGTGATTGTGAAGCCGGATTTGTTTTCACAACAATTTTCCTCCTATTTTGGCTTCATTTTGCGTCAAAGCCTTCCTTCTTCAAAATTTTTCAATCTGATGCCCTACATATTCATTTTGCATTTCAATGAGTAATTTGGGTAATTCCTGAATAATCCAAATCCATTATCTTTTTAAATATAAAATATTTACATAATTTTCGATTTCTTGATGAATTCTGCCCTTTTTCTCGGAAATTTTTATACAATTCTTTTTCGTGCTCGATACGCAAAAATTCCATCAAATTTTATTATTATATTATCAAAACCTTTTCTCTCAATATATTCCAAAATACTTTCTGTTTATAAAATCCAATCTTAGCCCATAATTCCAGCATTTTCATTTAATGTATCCTTCAAAGCGAGATGTTCCATAAATTACATCGTATCGTAAAATATATCTTTAAATAGATTGAGAATCTCTTTTGTGCTATTTATAAGAAGTGAAAAACTTTTTATATTTGTCCAGAATATTTAAAAAGCGAAAATATTATTTTGTCCTTTTTCCGCTAAAATATTTGCAAGCTTATATCCCAAACATTCGATGGTAATACTTTCCCAATCAATATTCTCTCTCAAAATCAAGATTTCTAAATTTACTCAGTGCCATTTCCAGGCTTTTCTCTTCAAATAGTTCTTTTAAATCTCTGATTAATATCTCTTCAGACATTGCTAATAATCTTTGCTGATCTTTTATTAATTAAATTTTCTCTTATAAAAGTGTAGCACTTAAAAGGTAAGGTATTCTAATTTATTTTCTTTAAGATTGTCATTTAAAAGTTCTTTTTGCACTTTTTCTAAAAGTGCTTCCTACTGGTATGTCCAAAAACAAATCATGTACATCTTTTTAGGGCACGCTCAAAATTATTAAAATGACTATTAAGACTCACTGATTTACAAGTCGTAAAATAACGCCTTTTGCTTTACTTGTGAAATTATATATAAAATCCAATTTTCAAACATTTTATTTCGATGACAATAATTGTTATTTGTTGGAGAAAGACTCAATTTCAGAAAACATAATAAACAAGCTCAATTCCTTCAAACACTCTTCTGAAAACCGCTTTATGTCGCTCAAACAATTTCACTTTCCATATATTTTCTTACTTTTTCAATATTTAAAAATTTTCATATTTTTGAAAATATCTTTTTAAAATTTTTATTGTCGAGATGTTTTGAAAATATCTTTATTAATTTTATATCAGTTTCATCTGCAATATGTGCTATAAAATGTTGTCAAGCTATTTCTTCTATATTTTTCAGACTTTTTCTCCTCATTTAATGGCAACATTTTTAACAGTTATCGGAAATTCTAATTTTATCAAAATTTATCTGAATATGAGATCGTAGTTTTAATATAACTTATCTGCCAAATTCTCAAAGGCATGTCTAGAACGCACAGTGTTCATATTGTTATTATGGTTTCCGAATTATTTTCAAAATCCTACAAATTCCACATCTGACCCTAAAATTTATATCTGCTCATATTTGCTAAAGAGGAGAATTTGAAAAATTGATAACGCTAGTTCATCCAGGAAAATTATTATCACATACTCCAGGCTCGCTGTGATAATGTCTTCTGCCTCACTTTCCAAAAGTCATCCCTTGCTCATAGATTCTTTCGTCTCAAAAGTGTATTAATATATCGTGAGTCCTTGCATGAGCAACTATTAATCTTTTCTCCGTCTTTTCCGTTTGAAGTCTACTATTTCATTGTAGAGCAGGACTTTGTGTATGGCATAACATGTAGACTATTACTTCGATGGTCATTTTACAAAACCTCACTTTTATTTGAGGCTCTCTTCACTATATTTAGCCATCCGTTTTAATTTCAAAGATGATTCTATCCTACTGCGATTTCCAGCTTAAAACAGATTGTCTGGGATAAGTTCTCTACTAATCCAGTTCTTTTTACATATTTTTCTTGAGGTTTTTACTAAGTGAGATTGATTCCTATACTCGAGCCATTTCAAGGCCAAGCTGAGTAGAGATACCTATAATTTGGGGTTTGCAGGTAAAGATAGTCCTTAAATTTTTGAGTTCTGTTTTTAAACTAGTTTTGTATAAATATGTTTTCTGGCCAATACATTTGACTCCCCATTTATATTATACAACATTTTATGTTTTCATTTCATTAATTAAAAAGTATGAAATTTATTGTAGATAAAAGAGCTGCTTCATTTATTTTGAAATAACTCTTTCTTAAAATATACTTTTTGTTTACAGATGTATGAATAAGAAATATAGATTAGTGAGTGCTCTAAATCCGATTCCACCTCTCACATTTTCACCTTTTGTATCATAACCTGCGTTTATTGTTACACCAAATCTTATCTTTTCAATTCCAAAGGTTCAAAATCAGCTTTTTCCGTTTCCACGTCTGTCATCTCTTTTCACTCTTATATTAAACCAGGTCCAGCAGTTGTATAACGAACTCTTCGCTTTATTGCTCACATCTCCAACTTTTTCCTAAGTTCATTTTCATAGCAAAGTCCCAACTTAGCAACAAAATGTTGTTTTTACTGCCATTAGCTGTTTATATTTGAAATTCCACTCCAACTTCAGGTTTTATAGAATAATAGTCATTTGCTTTTACTTCTAAACGCATTTGACCAGTATCCTCTTTTATTCCGTCAAATTTTCCATATTCAAATTTTAAACTTCCATAAGGTGAGATACTTGTTCTTTTCACTTGTTCTAGATGTTTTTCTAAGTTCATTTCAATCCAAATCCATAGAACGGTATTCAGATTTTGCTTCAAATATATCATCAACAACAAGGAATTTTCTCTTCATTTCACCAGTTCCTACAAATCCTTCTGCTGAAATAGTCCAGTTCAAGCTATTGTTTATGATCTTTTCCTATTGGCATTGATTTTAAATATACCTGCGTTTTACAATACTCTGATCTTCTTCTTTAGATCTGCACCTATATCCCTTCAAAAGTCAAATCTATTTTCTTACTGCTGCATACCATCCTGCCGATTCTCCAAGTTTTACAGTTTCATTTTCATTCAGTATGCAAATCCATAGGCTTTATGTATAATCAATGATTCCCAGCTGTATCTGTCTTGATATTCTTTCATTCAAAGGCTTTTATTTTATTTGAATTTTTAGATTTTAGTATCCCATTCATTTCTTAAATATGTAAATTCTTTATTTCAATCAAGATTACCTGTTTCAAAAAGATTCTTTGCTGACATGTTTTGCACTGATGTCCCATCATCATTTCATCAATTGCTTGGAGCCAATAACTGTTTCTTCACTATTTCCAATTGTATTCAATTTATTAAATATTCTTTTCTCTTGAATCTAGCTATGACATCATATCTTTGTTCCAATCCATCAGTGAAAGTTGTATTCATTTGTTGTTTTATCTACAAAAAGCTGTATAAGGAATCTTTGTCATAAGTACACGTGGAATCTGACTGTGTAGATGGGTCCTTCAGGCGTTGCCATCAAGTTAGTGAAGCAGAATACGGAGTAAAGTTAAAATATTCCAGAATTTATCTGATTTAAGAATGGCTGCAGTATTTGTTTTCCAATAATCGCATTTTTAGAGTTTGTAAGTACTGAAAATTCTGTTCCAATTAATAAATCACTGTTAATTCAAGAGATTTGCTCATTTATGTTAATTGGACGTGTTCTTCTAATGTGTCCACATATACTCAAAAGTTTGAAAGCATAGTTTGTGTGAGGCGTGGTGTAATCAATTGTCTGAACTTGACTGTCATCTAGTGTCTACACCATTTCTCTGAATTGCAAGCCGTCCATTTTGGCAAATTGAACAATTCCGCTACCTCCAACAGTTTTTACTTGGATCTGTTGGTGCATAGTAATCTTTTGCTCCGTTTCAGAGTAATGCTTCCCGCTCCAGAATTTAATGCTGGTAATACATTTGAGGAGTTGCATTAGATCGCTATTGGCAAATCTCCAGATTCTCCTTGAGAATTTACATCATATCTTACTCCATAAGTTTTATAACCATTTTATGTTGATTTCTCCATAATTTTAATTATTGATTTATTAGTTTGCCAGTACCTTTATGAGTAGCTCTCCATAACTGTTGTCTGCATCAATATTTATTGTTCCATAATTTTCCAAAAGTACTTCCATTTAATACAGCAACTCCGACAATACCTTGAACATTATCATTTCCGCGATAAGAACCAGTTGTAGTAATATTTCCAGTATTTACAAATTTTTGCTCCATTATTTACAAATACTCCCATCATTGTCACAATTTTATCAGAAGATTGTCGCCCTAGAAGCATCAAGTATATATATTTCCCAGAGTTTCTTAATGTCGTTCCCTCTGTCATCTCGTACATTCCAATACTTAAATGTCCTGAAACATAAATATCTCTTTCATTTGAAATATTTGCTCCTCCTACAGCTGCCATACCGATTCCATAAACAATGTTATCTGGGATCAGATTTATCAGTTTTTCCGATTTTTGATTATTCCTCTATTTATAGCATTAGATGCTCCTGTTACAGAAATTCCTTGAGTTTTCCGATTCCTTGTGACAGATCAATTGTTCCATTATTTACAATATTTGCTCCATCTTTTCCATAGATTGCAATAATCCATTTGTTCAGATGTAATTGTTGCATTGTTGTTACTGATGATGCTCCTTCTGTATAAATGAATGTATGCTTCTTTTCCTAAAAGTTACATTTGATGAAGCAGAATTTGAATAAACATTTGTTCTGCTCATTCCTGGATTTTGCTAAAGATTACCGTAAGACTTGTCTCCAACAGTAAAGCTTGATGTCGTATCGTTAATTGAAACTCCATTTTGTTCCATAAACTCCAACAGGTTCACTATTAGCATCTGTCGCAATATGATTTGCAACATTTGATGTTCCACCTAAGTTAACATTTCCACCTTTTTATACACACCGATAGCCTTGTCTGCAACATTGATTACAGAACTTCCCATTTGTTTTCGACATTTTCCATTTTCACTAAGCAGAATAAACTCCAAATGAAGCCTCTCCAACATTTATTGTTCCACTATTTTTGATAGTAATTGTTGATCCATTTTTGTGCATAAATTCCGACAGTAGAGTCGTTTTTAACATGCAGTTGCAGTTTTATCTACATTTATTGTTCCGCTATTTTCAAATGTCTGATCCGATGTTCCTTCCAGATACGCTCGCAATTGAACGTTTTTCCAGTAATATCAATATTTCCACTATTTAAAATTGATTTTGCCACCACCGATTTATTTTGTGAGAAAATTCCAATTGAATCATCACCAGAGAACTTTCATGTCACGCTTTATTCGTAACATTTGAATTTATTGAAAACAATTCCCTTTTGCCTTGTCAGATGTACCAGTTATTTTCTTACCATCTATCGCAGCATTTGAATTATCCACATAAATTCCTGTAGAACCGTTATTTAGAGTCATATTATTCCATCCACCAAAAAGAGATGTTCCTGTCATATAAATTCCAGTTCCTTTTGAAGATACAATAATGTCATTATTATTCATTTTGTGCTTTACTATCACAATATATAACATTGGCTCAGAAGAAGTTGTCAATGTTCCAGTATTATAATTTAACACTGCATTATTTTCCAAGTATGCCAAACTTCGATTATTTGCAAAAGTTGTAATCTCCTCCAGTTACAGTCAATGTAGAATCATTTCCATACTGCAAATCCTTTACTTTTCCAACTGTTGCATCTCCAGAAGTGAAATTTAAATTTGTTTTATTTTTACCAAGATATTCCAGCTCGAAAAGTAGATTCAACACTTCCCACTAGAAATCAAATGTAGTATCTCCAATTGTTATATTTCCACTATTTACAACTGTCGCATTTGAAGCATTCGAAGTTTTCCGGTGCAATATAAATTCCTGCTGACCCTTTTCTAAAGTGATATTTCCTTCATTTACAACATCTATCACTTTACCTTGCAGTGTATTTTTAGACATAAATTCCAACAGATTTATCTTTGCAGTTATTTCTCCCTTATTTTCAACTTTATCAAATCCGATTGAGTAAATAGCAGAAGATTCATCTCCAACTGTTATTTTAGAACCAGCTGTTGTTATAATTATGCCTTTATTTTCAGTTCCTGCTGGTGCATTGCTATAAACTGGTGTTGATTTTTATAAATTCCATAAATTCCAGTTGATTTATTTCCTACGAATATCTTGTGAATTAAGCCCTTGATGAATCAAGATACATTGCCATGCTTGTCTCAGCATTTGACAAAGTCTAATTTTCCCTTTATTTTCAGCATCATGCGGCAGTTTCCAACGCAAGTTAATGCCAGGATTGTATTTCCATCTGCCATAAGTCAATGATATTCTTAGTTGCTGATTTTTGCCTCAACTGTAACTCCTGTTTGTAAAATAGCCTCTCCATTTATAATGTGTAGAAAGTATATTTCCTGTATCTAATGCATTTCCAAGTGCTACAGTTAGATTTTTGAGCTATAGAACTTCCTTCAGTAACTCTGGTTCTTTCTACAGAGTATCCGTTAGCAATGTTCCACCATTGTCTACAATGTATCCTCCTTTTTGACAAAATATGCCTACTCCATCTCCACCAAATTCAATTTTTGCACCACTTTCAAAATTAACTGTCCTTTTAGTAGTAGCTATTGCTCAACTCCATTTGCTCCGTTTAGCTTAATATCCGCACCATTTATCAATTGTTACTAGTTGAAGCTTTGGTTCCATCTCCACCCATTTCCAATATAAATACCAGTTCCAGCTGTTGTGTTAGTCTCCTATATTCATAGTCCCTGTATATTTTAATATGGCTACTATTTTCCAGCAAATAATCCCAACTCCATTTGCTCCTGTAGTTATTGATGTTGATATTGCTTTTTGGGGCTTCCAGATGCTCTGCCCATCAGTATAAATTCAATTGCATAAAAATCTTTGAGTCACCTAATACAGAGCTCCTACTTTTACCTCGGTTATAAGCTGAAATATCAGCAGTTGCTCCTTCATAAAGAAGTCCAATTATTCCATTATCATGTATTGAACCCGTCGTATGGAATCTAATTTTGATGTGTAGCGTTAACGTTCCTCCATCAAGATAAACTCCAACTCCATATCCTTTATATTTCCAATATTTTGCTCCATTAATCTTTCCTGTATCAAGAACACTTGTTCCCTTTTCAATATAGTACGCAACTCTATTTTGCGATGTACGCTAAATTTATTATTCCTGTGGTTGTATCAGTATCACTGTTTGCGTCATCTTTAGATAAACAGCCACTGATGAATCACGCATCATCATTTAATGCTATTTTTCCTACTTTTGTTATAGGTAGATTTTGGTGTATAGAATTCCAACTGTGCTTTTTGTAAATTTATTGTTCCTTCATATAGTTTGAATCAATAGATTCCGATTATTTTGTAAACATTCCTGTAGAGTTTTTCCAGATTCTACATTAATCCACACCATCTGCTGTGTTGTCAAGCTGATTTTTCTTACCAGTGGCACTTGCCGAACCAAAACATTCAACTGAATTTTTAGAAGATGATGTTAAATTTATAGTTCCTGAATTTTCTAGCTGTTTCGCATCATCTTTTGAGAATATTCCTGTTGATTTTTCACCAGATCAATTTAATAGTAGCATTCTTTGCGTTTATAACTGCTGTCCCATCGTCTACCTGTACATTCAATACTGATTCTGCTGTTCCTATTATTTTCTTTGTTGTTTTGTTATTTTAGCTTTATCAGTCGCAAGCATTCCTGTCGCTACCTTTTTACAGTAACAGTCTCCTCTCATTTATTCCTTCAGTGGCATTCGATGGCAGCGGTGTTCTTTTACCAGTGACATAAATCCCTATCGCACTTCTCTCCACCAGTAGCTGTATATTTCAGATTTCATAGCACCCTGAATGATTTTGTTTATTACTGAACCATCCCATACATTTCCAGCTGATTCTGTTTGTTTACCTATTATTTTGTTCTTATTATTTATTTGCTAGCTGAGTTATCGAGAAGCTATTCCAACTGATTTCTTTCTGAATTTGCTTTCTAATTTGACTCGTTATCCGCCGCTAAATTATCCTCTCTGTTGGTTGCATTTGTCGAAAATATTCCAACTGACTGTTTCATGCTGACATCTGTTTTATGAAGCTAGTTTATTTGTCTATTTCTTCAATGTTTGTCGTTACAGCTACTTCAAGTTCTCCTTGTAAATTCCTTGCACTGCACTTGCCCAGCAGACGTGTGATAGTAAATTATTCCACACCTTTCTATTGTATTATTTTCTGTCGCATCTTTTTGTAAACTTACCATAAATTCCAGCTATGAAGCTCCTTTATGCATCAGTTAGTGCCGCTGCTGCATTGGTAGCGTTATCATCTTTCCAGATAAATTCCAGCCGACCTTGGTTCTTTTCATCTATTTTCTTTTATTATTAGTCACTTTGTTTAGTCCAGATTTACCATAAATCTCCTGCTGATCGTCATTCATCGTAATTGTTCCACTGTTGTCAACTGTACTTTTCACTGCTGAAATTCCGATTGATCCTTCCGAATTTACTGTGATTACTCCCAGTCGGAACTGTATAGCTTATTTATCTCACACCATTATTACTATCATTATTTGAAAAGCAAATATTCCAACTGATTTTCGAAACTTCCATTAGCAATATTTATTTCTTTCTATTACTTTGTCAATGTCAATTTATAGTGTACCCCACTTTCTGAGAGTTTCACCATACGTTCCAACATTCTCTGATAGTCGCTCTGTCCAGATTTATTATCCCTTCGTTCAATATAAGATAGTCTTTGTTGCCGCTCTGATGATTGGTGTTTCTACTGGTTAATTTACTCTACATTGCAGCTGATCGCTAGTCGCTCCCGAGCCAGATCCTGTCAACTGCTTATCGTTCCATCACGCATGTGTTTCCATTTACTGTTCTGAATCTATTGACATACATTCCTGCTGAATTTTCATGTAGACATTTATATGTATCAGTGTAGTTATGTTTAGAGTCGTTAATTCCATACATTCCTGCTGAATTTCCATCTTTACATTTATTACATTTTTCGTGCTCCAATGGCTTTATCATCTGTAAAATTCCAACTGTACTTGCTATCGTCAAATCAATTATCCAGTTGTAGCAGTATTTACAGCTTCTCTCCTTCGTATTTCAGCATTACCTCGAGCATTATTTTCAAATACATTGCTGCTGAAGTTCTTCCCTGCCCCACAGCATTATTTTCGCTTTCTGATTTTGCAATGTTGTAGTTCCTGCTGCTGCACTCTCCAATCTCAGCATACATTCCGCCGATGCTGATGCAGAAGGTTTGCAGTCCTGGTTTGCAATTCAATTTGTTTCCGGTATTTGCGATAGTACGGGTAAACAGCATCTGTAAATGCAAAAATTCCTGCTGATTTCAGTTACCTTTCAACACCCAGTTAGTTCCTGCATTTGAAGGCGTTGAGTCTTTCTGCATAGATTCCTGCTGACTTATCTCGGTTGTTGTAATTTTTTCCAGTTGCTTGGCATCATTTGAAATGGTCGCTCCATCCTAAACCTAGCATTTCCAGCAGAGCTCCACCATTCATTTCTATATTCCCTTTGTTGTGGCACTTCCTTTATTTGCCAAAATTCAACTGGAGAAGCCAGCGACGGCTATTTATTTATCAGTAAGTAAAAATATCTCGTGTTGTTTTTCGATTCCAAGATTCTTTACAAAATTTCAATGATTTTCCCTTACCCAATTTTATTTCAGAACCTGCGAAATTAGTCACTTGCGCTTTTTCTGACATTATCCCTATCGCATCGAGCAAAATATCTGAAGTTATTTTTTCTTATTTTCAATTATAACATCTAGCACCCACACTTACCATGAATACCAATAGAATTACCTATATGAATATTTATGTTTCCAATTTTTCTACGTTTGATTACCTTCACTGCATAAATTCAACATTTTGAGTTTCAGTCGAACTTGCCACTCCAGCTTCCTGGTTCAGCACTATTTTTAACATTTTTTGCAGATGTAGATGTTGAATAAATTCCTGCTTTAGACTTCTTTTTAGAAGTTATTTTTCCCAGTCGTTTCATTTGTAACATGAAGCTGTTATCTGCATAAGTCCTGCTGATCCGTTTCTTCTGTAATTTATATTTCCAAATTTTCAATTGTTGAATTTGTTATTCCATAAACTCACGCCGATCCTGTTAAGTTATTATTTCTCACCAGAAGCATTACTTGCAGCACTGCTATTTGACAATTATCCCGACTGATGAAGTTCCCAAGTTGTTATTTTCCCAGGCACCGCTATTTTGCCAACGTTGAACTTTCTTTTCATAAGTGCGATTGAACTACATTATTTGCAGTTGTTATTATATTATTATTTGTCACTTTTTGAAGCATTGAGACCATTCTATAAAAGCTCCATCTTTTCCTGCTAATACCAGTTTTTCCATCATTTGTTACAACAGCTCGGTACAATCCTGGAGAATTGTAGTTTTAAATTCAAGTCAAGATTTTCCTGATTTAATATTAACTTTTCCAGCATCAGATACTAAAAATTGTGCAGAATCATCAATATTAGAAAAATTTCGTACTGTCCCCGGCCGTAACCATTTCATCCAGCTTTATAGTGGTATTTTCGCACCATAAAGTAATACAGCTGAATTTTTCACCATACTTGAAACTTTATTAAATTTGTAATGTTGTGTTTTGTTATATCTACAGTGTCATCTGCTGTATTCCCAGTATTTTAAGTAAGCGAACACAGATTTTTTACCAATTATGAAGTACTAAGATTTGTCATTATAAAGCTGTTCTAAAATCACTATTGCCCAGATAGAATCCAATATTCTTTCTCCCAAATTTGTACGCATTTCCCTGAAAAGTAGTACTTGTACTGAATCCATCTGAATATACTCCGATTCCAGTGCTAGTTCCAGAATCTCCAACTGTAACTGTACAACTAACAGTTCCAGTAAGTACTAGTAAATATTGCAATTTCACCATTACTAGATTTTATTTCTCCATTACTTGCATTTGTAAGGATTTTCCATTTTCTGAATATAACCCTACTTTTCACCTGCTTCAACGGATACAACTCCAGCGTTGTAAATGTTGCTGTATTTTGTACAACAGCATGATATGCAACATTTGAAATAGTTGCTCATTTTTGTTGTTGCAACAGATCCATTTGAAGATATAATCCAATAGAATCCAGTACCAGTTGATGTTACTTCTATATTTTTTCATTCTCAAATGTCGAATTATTTAAATTATATATACTTTATTTCCTGTAGCCATTATTGTTCCTTAGTTTCCTATTTATTTCCTGTTGTTTCATTAAAGTACATTCCAATATTTTCATTTGCTCCATTGCTTTAAGCTTGACATTAACAAACTTTGCTGAACTTGAATAAACTCAATAACACCGTCTGTACTATTAATAGTAATTGTACCTTCATTTTCATGTTGTTGGCATTTAAACTCTTATTCCCCATACTTTCGTGCGACCATTTTCCAATATCAATGTTGCATTTTTAGTATTTTTGCATCAGAATCTACTTGTGGGTAAGTCAAAATGAATTTTTGCCTTCTGTATACAATTGTTCCATTAAGCCGGCTCACAGATTTACCAGAACTGTCAGCTACTGAATCGTTTCCAATGTGATATTTTCCATTATTACAAAACTTGAATCAGGTCCTAAAGCATTTGTTGTTTTGAAACAACCATGCATGGGCCTGTTGTCTCCCGCTAACACATTTCCATTTAATAATTGCAATGGTGCCATATTTTACGCCGCTCTTAAAATCACTGGTTGCAAATCCTGCTGAAATATTTCCGCCATTAATTTCCCCTTCATTTCTCAAGGGTGTGTTTATTCGTAGTACTGCTACCCTGTCCTTCATCCTGTAAATAAAGGCTACTTGCAATGATTTATTTCCGCTTATAAGCCCTGTCGAACCATTTATACCAGTAACTTGCGGATTATTCAGCATGTCTGGCTTTGTAATCACCGCACTTCCATTACATCTAAATATATTTTCCTTCCTTTTCAAATAGAAACGAAGGATTATTTCGTCCTCCCTTTACTTGAAGGAAATATGGATCTAATGTTATAGCAACCCTTTGTAGTTATATCTACATGCATTTCTGTATTTTTCGCCTGAATAAAAATGAACCGTTATTAGTCATATATTCTCCAATTGCTTTATGGTAGTACGCTTAGGTATGACTTAGTAACTGTAACTAGAATTAAGTAAATTCGTATTAGCATTCATTGTATTATCAACAGTTGTACTATTCCCATACGAATCTAATCGCGGAATACTAAAACTATAGGATTCGCTGTTGGTTGGTGGTGTAACACTGGAGCAATGGGTTTAGTAACACTAATTGCCTTCTTCTAGAAATATTTGGAGGAGTGGTGTGATGTGTTTTGCAGTTGGACTGGTGCCGTTACATTCATACTTAGTGCTGGCGGTGTATATTTACTGCCTATCGTTGGTGCCGACAAATTCATACCAATGCTTGGAGCCATTACTGTAGGCGGTGTAGCTGGCTCTTGTGGATTCCCGGCACTTCCAATCGTAACAAAGTTTAATGTGGGAAGTATAATTGTCGGTGCACCGTTGGCGAGATTACACTCAAATTAATTGCTGGGACGTACTACAGCTCTTAGCATATCAATTTATTGGATTTATTGTGATTTCTTCTTTTGGAAATAGATTTTTGGACATGCATTTGCCATTATCTGAATTTCCACTTCCAGGTTCTTGAACATTATGCTGTGATGCTAATCCGTAAGATTGTGAACCTACTGTAGAAGTGCTAATTGATGGTGTTATAAAATTTTTCTTCTATTGAACAAAATTCAGTATCTCTGATCACCTCTAAATAAATATGCCATTAAACGGATATTTCAGCCGCCTTATCTCCTCTTCGCTGCTCAAAGCTCCATTTTCACCGGTAGCCAGAAAGTATTGGCTCCAAATTGCCGCGGTATCCATTTTGATTTGCACAACCCTAATCCTTGTTCCGATGAATTGAACTAATTCCAAGTTCAAGTCTTTACTGGCTCTTTGTTTGCTTTTTCTTTTTCTTTATTGCAACCTTGTTTTCAAGCTGACGGCTACCAGTTACTTTGTTCGCCGCTCATGAAAACATCTGAAGATACCATTTATCGAGGTGAAAATGTTATCATCTGTTGACTGGTAAAGAACATATTGATTCTATACTTTACGTTTTTGCCACTTTGTAAAAGCCTTCAAGTCTTTTGCCTGTTTTAAATTGTTACTCATATTTTCTCCTTTTTTACTTTGATTTTTTTACTATAAGATACAAAACTCATAATTTCTAATTATTCCCAACTCTTCTGTTAATTCTTTAAATACCGAGATTACTATATAATGGTTAAAAATTTAAAATTTTTACGGATTTTTGGCTTATCATATTAGGTATCTTTTTATATTTCAAATCTATTCAAAATTATTAAAATAAATAAATATTGATTTGGAATGGAGTAGAAACAGTAATGTTTCGAATTATTTTGAATTGATTCAGCACTTCAAATCATCTTATTTAGTCCCCAAGCACTATCAGTTCACTTTAAAATATACAATTTTTAAGATTCTTAGAATTGAAATAAAACCTACTCGAACCCACTCAATTAATTATTTATATAAATATAAGGTTTGAGTACTCCTAATTATTAACTAAAATTTTTATCTTTAAATAACTTTTACTATATATAATTAAATTTCAAATTTATTCTCAAAATATTTTTATGATTTTTAAAGAAATGAACATTATATAATTTAAGATTAACGGTTTCAACTGCCCAACCATAATTTTGAAGTAATTTTAATTTAAAATTTAATTAAATTTTTTTCGTATTATTATAGCATTTTTTTTTCTTTACAATAAAATCTCTCTTTTATATAAATTTTAGAGATTTCTTTATTAATATTATTTTTTACTATAAAAAATTTATTTTGATTATAATACGTTTATTTTATAATTAATGTACTTCCATCCATTTCAGCCGGTAGTTTCCAATCCTAATAAATCAAGCATTGTTGAGTGATGTCAGCCAGTTTTCGTCTGTTCTCTCAATTTTTGGTCCTCTTCCTGCTTATCGTTGTAATGAAAGATAGATGGAACTGGATTTACAGTGTGTGCTGTGTGAGAGGTTCTCTGAAGTTTCAGGGATTTCATCACAATAAAGTCAGCATTTTCACAGTGATCCGCTGTAGTAGTACCGCTACCATCAAGTTTCCAGCACTTTCCTCACCGTTTGTCCCGTGCAAGTTGTCCACACAGCTTGACAAGCCTGAATAACAGCATCAACATTTCCTGTATGTCCAACCATGTGTCAGGAGTTTTGCAAGTTTAATACGACTGTCTCAACTTTTTCCAGTATTTAACTCTTTAATTAAGTCTTTCTTTAACTTTGCATAGCTTCTCACTTCAGGCTGCTTAAGTCATAAGTTGCAACTTTTGGTGAATCAGACAATAATCTGATTTCTTTCCTGGATACGCTCCTCTTTTTCCACCGTTGAAGAAGATGTAACGTGTGCATATCAGAACTTTGCGCTGTTCTTACTTGAATCAATCCAGCTTTCTGATACCACTTCCCCAAATCCGTTTACAATTGTTTCAGGCAGGAATGCCACTGGTGAACTTGAATGTCTGCATCATATTGAGCCGTTGTGGCAAAGTTTCACTTTTTAGGATAAACTTTCTTGCATGATATCCAGTAAACTCAGGGTCAACAAATGTTCTACGTTCAATCCTTGTCTAGCTCTATCAGGCCTAAAGTTTGCAAAAATTACACCATCCCCATCTTTTAATCAATCCATTGTCTTGAACCAATTTTCACAGGTTTTACAAATTCGTCTGTAATTCCTTCTGCATAGAGTACATGGTTGCTTCATCAGCAGTAGCTGCCAGTTTCCCTTCTCCAGAAGTCAGGGCATTGTAGGCAAGAGTTCCACTCTGTCCCAGTTATTATCCCTATCCATTGCATAGTATCTTCCTACAACTGTAGCGATTTCTTCCCTACACACAAGTGTCTTTCATCCAACGCTTTTTACCCACTGTGCTAAAGTGTCCACTCCACTCAGGGCAGTAGTATCTCTTCCATCCAGCAATCGCGCCGAACGCAAACTTCTGTAAGTCCTTTTTCTAGCCATGTCAACTAATCCAATTATATGGATTAATGTGACAGTGAACCCCACCATCAGAAGTCAATCCTGTAATATGTAAAGCTTTTCCATTTGCTTTTTGTAGTTTCCATAATATCCGATAACACTTCTATTTTCTAAAATTGTACCTTCTTTAATAGCTTTTGAGATTTTTGGTCAGCATTTGGTAGAACAACTCTTCCAGCACCATATTTGTATGCCCAACTTCGAATTTCCAAACTGTCCTTCAGTGCAGCCTTACAAATTCTCCATCTGCTCTCAATTCAGTATGAGGGATACTCTTTAAGATAATTGTTAAAATTAACTGGATGTGCCAATTTTACTCCATCAACTTCATTATCGTGATGATTCATTCCCCATCCATCCAAAAATTATTAAAACTACTGGTCTCATAAGCATTCTTCCTTCCATTTTTAAATAACTTTCTTTTTCTATGTCTATTATACAGATCTAAATTTATCAAGGAATTTCGAAATAAAATTCTCTCTTTCTTTTATATACCTATTGTATTCTTAGTAATGATGTTTCTTTATATAATTTATATTTTTTCTATACGTAAAGGATCAATCGCCTATTTTAATTCACTTATGAACAATTATTTTTCAATTAAAATTATAATATTTATTAAGTTAGTATTTTTGTTAGAAAAGAAAACTACTGTTTGAGCTTTTGAAATATATTTTTATCATGTACGCTTTATTTAATATTAGAATAACCTCATTCAAAAAGCGAGTTCTATTTTTCTTTTATAAAAAGTTTTGCGTTAGATGATGCAGGGCATGGCGTCTGATGCCCTTTGCTGTTAAAATAAATTAAAATATAAAAGGAAAAATACTTTATTAATCAAAATAACTGTAACAGAAAACAGAAAAATTTATTCTTTATATCTTGATTTTTATTGAAAAATGATAATATATTGTGTAATTTGCAATATATTTAACTATATAGCAATTTATTTCATAAGTAAAAATTATTGAAAGGAGAAATAAATGGCACACTCAAAATCATCTAAAAGAGTTTTTATTGGTGAAAAGAAATGCAGCTAGAAATCAAGCTATCAGAAGCAGAACTAGAACTTTCGTAAAAAGTGCTTATGCCGCTAAGTTGAAGCTAAAAATGTCGACTGAAGCTAAATCAGCATTACAAGTAGCATATAAAGAATTAGATAAAGCTGTAAACTAAAAGGTGTTATTAAGAAAAACACTGCATCAAGAAAATCTAGATTAACATTAAAAAGTTAATTCATTGGCAAATTAATTTTCTTTTGCTCACTGATTGATTTTTAAAAATAAGATTAATCAAAAATAAAAGACTATCACAATCTAAGGATAGTCTTTTATTATACAACTTGGACTATACCCCCAAATTTTGAACTACTTTTTAAAAACATAGATTATCCTTTCTTTCTAAACAGAATTTAGTATAAAAATTTTATAAAATAGAGAGAGCGTCTAAATGACACCCTCTTCCATTATTTTCTGACAATAATCAGTTTTATAAAAACTTAATTTCACAATAAGTTTTATTTCTTTATTTTTCCACATCATCTTTTTCTTTAAATCTTTATCTACTTTCTTTATCTTCCTCCTGTTTTACTCCCCACGCTTCAGGCTTAGGGACACAAATTGGACGTCCTTCAGAGTATATCCCATATCTTTTTAATATTCCCATTGGAAATACACTCTTTATGTTTGCTTTCAAAATTTTGTTCGTATTCTTTAATGTTAAAATTCTATCAGGTTCAGTTAACGTAGCTTTTAAACAATCTAATTATAAATCAATTATTTAAACATCTTAGTTCAATATTTATATTTATATTCTATCTTAGGATTTCTAAAAATTATCTAAATAATGAGCAAATTTCATAATTAACATTTCCACTCCTGTTTCCATTTCTATTTTACCAGTCTTTATGTCTTTTTCGATTTCCAGCATTTAAAACTAATTTTAAACTGGCATTTGTAGTTTTGTTCTAGTTCTATGAAAATTACATAGAATTTGGGATTCTGTTATTGGATTTAGTACTTTTATTTCTTCAAATTCTATTTTAAAAAGTGTTGTAATTTTACTGAATTTTTCGACCTTTTCATTTTCTAACGAGCTTATTTTGTACATTATTTGAGTTCATTGTAAAGAGAATACAAGATTCCCATATATATTCTGCTCCAAGTATCTCATTACATCCGCTGGGTTGTTTAATATGTTTCGGGTCATTTCATAATATTTTGATAATCTTTTTCAATAGATACAATATTTTTAATCAATATCAAACTTTTCTCCATCCAGAAAAATCTTAATTTTTGCAACTTCATTTCTGACCTTTCAAAACGGATTGCTCCTATCATTTCAAGAAGCGCTGCCACATCCTTGCATTTATATCCACATTCATTTACAACATAAGCCCAGTATTTCTCTTCTGGTTTCCTTTTGAAATACTTCCATTTGCTTATTTTTACTAAATTCATCCAGCAGCTTTTTAATTTTACTCCAAATTTCCCACTCTTCCTTGTCGTAATCAATAATTTCTTTATTTACTATCTCAAGATTTGCTATGTATTTCAAAATTTCCTCAATATTTTTAAGCTTTTCCGCTCTTTCAATACTACCAGTTCCTGGACTTGAAAATATGGAATTAATATTTATCTCCATTTCTTTTCATTTTCCTTCAAATCCACATCACTTTCACTAATTCCAACATTTTTCTTTCCAATTTTCTCAAAAGTTCAAAATATTTAAATTCTCTTTGCTTTTTCCTCCAATAAAATAAATCATTTATTTCCTCACGTCTATAATTATATTTCTTGAGAAAATTATATCAAATTTTTGTATAATTTGAACTTTAAAACAAAAACAAATAAAACTTGTAAAAATTATATTCTATATTTCTCTTATTTGATTTTTATATGTTTCAGCCTGAGTTCCATACACTACTTGAATTCCTTTTTCCAGAACGAATTACACCTTTTGCGCAATTCTTTCCATCTCGCATCATCAGCAACTATAGAAGCATCTTTTTACAGTAACTCTAAGTCTTGTATGCGAGGCATCTATATTTTCTATATTTTCTGCTCCACCTAATGAAACCACTATATTGTCTATAAGTTCTGTATTTTCTTTAGCTTCGTTATAGTCTTTTCTTGTGTAAAGTTTATTTTCAGAATCTCCCTACCTGATTGTAAGAATATTAAATTTCAAAATTAATGTTTTGAAGTACAAAATAATATACAAGTGCATATATATACTCTAATATTAGTATCCAGTAATATGAAGTCTTTGCATTTCCTTGTAAAAGTCCAAAGAAAGTAAAATCTATAATTCCTCTCGAGAATGTAATTCCTACTGCTACATTAAGCACATACATCAGCATATAGGCAAGCCCTTCAAGCACTGCATGAATTACGTATAATACAGGTGCTACAAATAAGAAAGCAAATTTATCGGTTCAGTTATTTCCTGTAAGGAATGATGTCAAACTGCACTGATAGCAATGTTCCTTTTCTATAGCCGCTTTATTCTTGTCATCGCAGTTCTGTACATTGCAAGAGCTGTTGCAGGTAATCCAAAAACATCATAGGTAAAAATCCACCTGTCATTGTTTTTGTCGCCGCTGCACTAAAATGTTTTACTGACGGATCTGCAAGCTGTGCAAAGAATATATTTTGCCCTCCTGCTACCATCTGTCCTCCCACCTCCTGATAACCTCAAGCTGGAGTATACCAGAACAGAGGATATATCGCATGTCAATCCAAATACATTTAACAATCTCATTGTAGTCCATAGAAGAATGTCTATAGCCCTCAGAAGGCAAAACATTTTCTCCAGCTTACAATTCCCATAAAGATTGTAGAGCTGAAACAAACGGAAATATTGCTCAAAGGAATAAAATAAAATAATTGTCATAACAGGCACAAATCTATTTCCGCTGAAAAAGTGCCAAATAATCAGGTAATATCTGAAAAACTTGTTTGTAATTGCCGAAGCCACAATACCGCACACGATACCACCAAAACACACCTGTCTGTAATGTAAATATTCCAAGTTCCTTTTGCATACACTGTGCATGTCCCTCTTGCCGCAGCTTCACTCAAACCTTTTCCAATAAGAGCATCATAAGTTACTGAATCAGGAGTTATCCCTTTTAAAACTCAAAATTGTCCCCTATTATAGTGTGAAAAGCATCCTAAAACTGCTGATAACTGCTGTTTCTTTTATTTTTATTTGCAGTCCTATAGCTACACCAACTGCAAACAGTAAAGGGTAAATTTGCAAAAACAAAACAACTCTACGTTAGAAAACAACTGCATAAGATAATTTAACGTTATGTTCAAGAAAGGAGTTAAATTATATGTTTTTATAAGAACAGGATCGTGAGAACCTCCCACCCCTAAAAGTATTCCCTGCCATTGGCAATACTGCGATAGGTAACATAAAAGCCTCTACCTATTTTCTGTAATACTGCAAAATTCCATTATTTTTCTTAGCATATACCATATATTGAAACCATTTAAAATATTATATTTTCCTCCTCTTTGTTATTTTCTAAAACAGTTTAATAAATTTCCTTTCTATAATATTTATTTTTAATTACTAATGTTCTCCATTTCCTGACAAATCTTTTGAGCAACTTAAGAGGTCTTGTTATAGCTCCTCCGACAACTACTGCAAATGCACCCCAATTCCAGCATGCCTCGTTTCGGCTCGTGTGTATTTTTCCTTCTGCTATTATTGAATATGAAGTGTTTTAGCAAGATTTTCTACTAATTCAAAATCAGTACCTTCTGATTTTACTATAGGAGTATAGCCACTAAGGTTGTTCCTACAAAATCTACACCAGCTTTCTCAGCATTCTACACCTTCTTCAAAATGTTGGAAATATCTGCCATTAATAGGACATCAGGATATTTTTCCTAATATAAATTCATTTATTGTTTTTGCTTCAGGACGTTCTCTCATTGTACAGTCTAGTGAATTATATCGGATTTAGCTTTCACTAAATCATCTATTTCCTTCATCGTTTACAGTTATATGCTGAGGAAACTTCATATTGCTTTTTGATTAATCCTATAACAGGTAGATCAAGTGATTTCTTCAATATCTCTTATTCCATTTGTTCTCATTCCCGCAGCTCCAGCCTGTTCTGCCCAATAGCCACAAGATGCATTATAGTCCCATTTTCTATATATAAAGAGGTTCTCAGGCAATGCCTGGCACGAAACAATCAATTTCTTTTAATTTTTCCAATAATTTTTCTTTACTCATAATTACACCTTCTTTTATCTTTCGAATTAATATTTCTTTGTATTCCTATAGTTTACCCTATCAATTTGTCAATAGAAAAACTTTTTAATATTATATATAATCTTTTTCAAATTATAGTCAATCTACTTAAAAGATTGAAATAAAATAACAAATTATACTAAACCCGTTTAAAAATGAGAATAAATTTTATAATAGGTTGTTTAATAGTTAATTCATAATTATGTCAATTAAATCGTTTTTATTATTTTAGATATTTTCGATTAATAAATATCATATTACTATGTATTTTCGTAGGATTGCTCATTGCCGCAAACTTTATCTTGCAGTAAAGATTTATCCCAGTAATCAAAAATGGCAGAGATTGCTACGCAATACCCTATGGCTAGTCTCAACATCTGCGCTGACAAAAACTCGCTATGCTCAAACAGTTTTGCCAGCACTAGAATAATGCTCGACGGATTAGTCTATAATAAACTCCGTTTAAAAATAAAAATTATATCTTAAATTGTTTGAAAAATATTAGATTTATATCTTTTATTAGAAAAAGTTTATAATAAATCCGTTATTTTAAATGGGGTTAGTATTAGCTATTTTTACCTCTTAGTTTTATTGCATTTCTATTAAAAATTTTTCAAAAAGACTGAAACATCTCGTCCAGTCCCATATATCCTATTTTTGTTCCACATCTTTATCTTTTTGTAGCAAGTTCCGAAAAATGCGGTAACCATTCCAGCCAGATTTTTGTAACTCGCTTGGAATAATGATTTTTGTTGATTTTCCGTCTGCCACTTTTTCAAATGTTTCCATTCCTTTTTAATGACAATACCTCTTTTGTTGGTGCAGCTTCGTTTAACAGTTTCAATGCTTTCTGCTTGTGCTTTTTGAATTGATGAGATTGCTTTCCTGCACGCCCTTCTGCTTCTTTTTTTATCTGCTGTTCTTTTTAGCTTCTGCTCTTAAAATTGCAGCCCTGTTTTTCTCCTTCTGCAACCAAGATTGCCGCTTCCCTTTTTGCTTGTAGCTTCCAGAATATTTTGCCCTTTTTCACGTTCCGCCTTCATTTCCTTTTTCCATTGCTACACGAATGTCAGCTGGTGGCAAGATGCTTTTCAATTCCACACGGTTTACTTTTATTCCCCAAGGATCTGTGGCATCATCCAGTTCCTGACGCATTTTTGTGTTGATAATATCTCTTGAAGTCAATGTCTGATCAACTGTCATATCTCCAATAATATTTCTCAAAGTTGTCGCTGTCAAATTTTCAATTGCTGAAAGTGGACGCTCTACTCCATAAGTATACAGCTTTGGATCAGTTATCTGAAAATAAACAACTGTATCAATTTGCATTGTGACGTTATCCTTTGTAATAACAGGCTGAGGCGGAAAATCCACAACTTGTTCTTTTAAAGAAACGCTTCTTGCAACTCTGTCAAAAAATGGATTCAGAAAAGCTAAGTCCTGAATTTAAAGGGATCTGTCGTATTTTCCCAATTTTTCAATAATAAGTACACGTGATTCTGGTACAATCTTTATTGATTTAAAAATGTAAATTAACGCTATTACAATAAGAATAACTATTAATGGTAAAGTCCAGTACATAATAATATTACCTCCTATTTTTTATTTTAAAAATTATTACTTTTCTTTTCAAGAATTATCTTGTTGCCTTTAAAACCTTTTAATTTTTAACAATTTCTCCATTTGACAATATTTCCTCGCTTACTCCTGTCCAAATGGATCCTTTAAATTTTACTTCATATTCCTTTTTCAGCTTGTTTAGTATCGACTACTTTTTCAATTTTTTACATCAGTCCCTTTTCATGCTCGCATCAAAAATTTGTCTTTCTTTGCGATTCAATGTATTTTTCCTCAAGACTGGACGTGTAAATATTAGGAAAATTACCGAAAGTACAGCGAAATATTAAAAACTGTATTAGCTGAATCTTCTATAAAATTTGCAAGAAACATTACAATTAAAAGCTGAAAGTGCAAACCAAATTGTTACAAGCCCCTGGAATAATTATTTCCAGAATTGCTCATTGCTCCTGACAAAATTGCCCAAAATAATGCTCCCATTTTTCTCTCTCCTTTTTCTGATAAATACTTCAGCTACAAAAATCTTAAAGTCCTGAAACACCTACTCCAACATGAATCGAATTTGTCCCTTTTTCCAGTACTGCTGCGTTGCAAGTGTGAAACAAAATAATAATCAAAAATAATTAGTTTTTCATTTCTATCCTCCTAACTTTTTCAGTTATAAATTTTTAAATTTTAGTAACAAATTTATCGTTCTATTTTATAACAAATCTCCAGTTGCCATCAACTTTTTCCATTAATTCTCTGCTTTCTCCATAACTATAAACAGCATTTTTAAATTTAATTTCACAACTTTTCTTGCAGTATCCTTTTATTATGCTGTCTATTTTTTTGTCTGTCTGTATTTGATAAAATTTTTTCCATCAATTTTTCAAAAAGAATAACCCATTTGTCTTTTTAAATTCATTTTTAAACATTGCATCATATTTAGGCAGAGAATTTGTTTCCTATTGTTCGGAGTTTTGTATTTAGCTGTTATTTCTGCTTTCTTTTTCACTTAAAAAATTCAATTTTAGTGATTGTTATTTGAGCATTTGTAGACAGTATAATAAGCGTTTCATCAACAAACTTGCTGTATATCTCGTCTGATAAATTTTTTATATCTTCTATACGTGAAAAATGATTTTTCAATCCAGATTCTGTGAATGTATTTATTACACTTTTTCTATAAGCACAGAATTTTTTTCCATTTCGCTCTGCGTCATTTTTTATAGAAGTTCTTTTAGAAATTTTTATATTGTGCTGTAAAACTTATAGAAAAATATCATTAAATACAACAATATTAAGAATTTTTTCATAGTCTTTAACAACCTTTCCTTAAATTTAAAAATAAACTCCAACTCCACCCTATGCAATCCACCTGGTCCAACACCTACATTAGCTGATAAGCACGAACTTAAAGCTAAAGCCAATAAGACCTAATATCAAAAAGCTTTCTCATATTTCCTCCATTTTAAATTTATTTTACTTTAATGTATTTTTACAATTATAATCTTTAATTTTTTCAAGTTTTTATTTCATTAAACTTGTCTGATAGCTTAAATCCCTAATATTATTTATACAAATTCATTGATTCCTTAAACTTGGCAATTTTGTTTTCAAGCTCTTCTTTTTATTCTTTTTCTCTTTTCCACAGCTTCAGGTTTTGCTTTTGCAACAAAAATTCTCATTAGATAATTTTTCAATACTTTATCCAGTTCAACTTGAGTTTTTCAATGCTTTTTCTCCAATTTTTTCAATTTCCTTGTCTAAATCAATTAACTCTGCTAACGGAACATAGATCTCAGTTGTATCAACTAATCTAAATCCCTACAAGTTTTTGAATTTCCACATTAAATTCATATTTTTCAACATTTGCCAGTTTATCCAGTATTTTGGCATTATTTTTGTAAAATATTTCTTGCATTTTCATCAGCTGTCTTGAAAATAACTTCAATTTTTCTTAGATGGGGAAACATTTGCTTCTCCACGGATATTTCTAATTGCCGAAATAATTTCCTTCAGATAGTCAAATTCCTTTTCAGCCTCGATATTTTATAAACTCTTTTTCTTCTTTTGGAAAAATCTGATAACATAATTGTTTCTTCACCAGTTTGTAATTTTTGCCAAATTTCCTCAGTAATAAAGGCATAAAATGGATGCAGTAGCCCTTTATCAAGAACGTGTCTTAATACCCACTGAGCCACAACTTTATCACTGCCTTCCCTGTCCATAGACACGTGTTTTTGGCAATTTTCACATACCAGTCACAGAAATCTCCACTGGAAAAATTCGTATGCCAATTTTTGCAGCAGCGTCCAGTTCATATTTTTCCATATTTTCATTAATCAATTTTTGAAGCAGTCTGCAATTTAGATAAAATCCATTTATCTTCAAGTTTAAATTCTGAATTATCCACAGTTGTTGAAACATCAAAATCTTCCCAGATTTGACAATACAAATCTTGATGCATTCCATACTTTATTTGCAAAAAGCTGAACCCATTTCAAGCAGTTTTTCTGAAAAATGAATGTCCTGCCCTTGTGAAGTATTGTATAAAAAGCTGAATCTTATTGCATCTGCACCGTATTTTTGCTATCAAATCATGGATCAGGCGAATTTCCTAGAGATTTACTCATTTTTCTACCTTTTTCATCCCGTATAATTCCATGCAGATAAAACATAATTAAAATGGTATTTCATCTTTTATATAAAGGCTCATCATTACCATTCTTGCTACCCAGAAGAACAATATATCCGCACCTGTAACAAGTGCATTTGTTGGAAAGAATTTTTTCAAGTCTTCAGTTTCATTTGTACCAGCCCTAATGTTGAAAAATGGCTACTAATGCTGATGAAAAACCAAGTATCAAGCACATCTGTTTCTTCTGTCAAGTTCACATCTTTTCCTGAATTTTTCACGTGCCTGCACTTTTTGCCTCTTCCAGACTTTTTGCTACAAAAACTGTTCCGTCTTCTGCATAATAGGCAGGTATTCTGTGCCCCCACCAGATTTGACGTGAAATTGTCCAGTCCCTTATGTTTTTCCAGCCAGTTGTAATAAACTTTTTCCCATCTTTTTGGCGTAATTTGAATTTTTCCATTTTTTACAACTTCCAATGCTCTTTTTGGCAAGCGGCTCCATTTTTACAAAACCATTGCGTAGAAACTCTTGGCTCAATAATCGAATTACATCTGTAGTCAATGCCCCACAGCATTTTTATGATCTTTTCACTCCAACTAGCAGTCCTTGCTCTTCCAAATCAGCAAGTATAGCCTTTCTAGCTGCAAATCTTTCTAGCCCTTGATATTTCCCACCATTTTTCATTTACATGCGCATCTTCTGTAAAAATATTTAAAAATGCAAGTCCAGTCCTTTTTGCCACTTCAAAGTCAGTTAGGATCGTGTGACGGAGTCATCTTAACTACCCCAGTCCCAAATTCCATATCCACATATTCATCTGCCACAATTGAATTTCTCTGTTCATAAGAGGCAAAATTACAGTTTTTCCAATCAGATGCTTATATCTTTCATCATTTGGATTTACTGCAACCCCTGTATCTCCAAGCATTGTTTCAGGACGAGTTGTAGCAATTATCAAATTCCTCATCACTATCTTTAACTCGGGTATCTAATTTCCCAGATTTTTCCATTTTTATCCTCATGATTTACCCTCATCATCAGCAAGTGCTGTCTTGTCGTCGGACACCAGTTTACAATGTATTCTCCACGATAAATAAGCCCATCGTTGTAAAGTTTTGATAAACACTTCCTTTACAGCTTCGAAAGTCCCTTCATCCATAGTAAATCTCTCTCTTGTCCAGTCCAGCGAAACTCCCAGTTTTCTAAGCTGCTTTGTAATCAGCCCGCCATGTTTTTCCTTCCATTCCCAAGTTCTTCTCAAGAAACTCATCATATCCAATTTCCTCTTTGGAAGTTCCTTCATCAGCCAGCATTCTCTCAACTTTTATTTTGCGTAGCAATCCCAGCATGATCCATCCCTGAATCCAAAGTGTATCAAATCCCGCTCATTCTCTTATATCTAATAATCGCATCCTGTATTGAGTTGTTAAGCATATGACCCATATGCAAAAATCCCTGTAACATTTGGTGGTGGAATGGCAAATTGAATATCCTGGCTTTTTCTGCATTGTGCTGTGCATTAAAATATCCTTTTTCTTCCCATATTTTATACCATTTATCTTCTATCTCATTTGGTGAATAAACTTTTATTCAGTTCATTTGGCATTATTCTTCCTCCTATTTTAATTTCATATAATCAACTCACTTAAAAACTAGAGCAAAATATATAAAAATAATGAATTGGCTAATATCTAGTAGCCCAATCCTCCACTCTCATTTTTAAAAGCTAGAATTGCTATATTTTATTTTACAGATTAATTAAATTATATTGTATATTTTATCACAAAGCTGATCTACTTTTATAAAAAGAAATTATCAAAAAGCTCACTGAAAAATGATTGATTATCATTCAAATGAACTTTTACAATAAATCTTTAAAAATTAAATTGTCTAAAATGCTGTAATTGTTGCAAGCAGTCCAAAGATTACCCCTGGCAAAGTTTGTTGACAGTGATAGTCTTTTTCTCTTTTAAAAAGACCATAACTTGTCCATATCTGTACAGTTAATTGTTGCTGCTAAAGGCTGTAGGAAAAATGTTTTATTCCATGTAAATTCTCATTATTTGTGGAACATAAGACACATACATTATTACAGAAAGTAATGTTCCAAGCCATCCCTAAGATTTTTAAATCGCTCACTTTGTTCTCGAATCTTTTAAATTTCAATAAAATTAACAAGTATTAATAATAAAAGTATATCACAAAGTCTTTTGAAAAACAACAAAAATCAAATTAAATTTTCCTCGACATTACAATAAAAATTCGATATAATATTTTTGTAAATTTTGCCGCTTTAGCTCATCTGGTAGAGCAACTGACTTGTAATCAGTAGGTGGTTGGTCTCGAGTCCGACAAGCGGCACCACTTTATAAAAATCACTCATATTATAATTTTAGGACTATTTTTATTAAAATAAAATAGTTTTATTTTTGAAAAATATCAACTTAACTTTTGGTATTAAATCATAAAATATTTTTATAACTCAAAAAGAATACAATAATCATAAAAATTTATAATATACTTGAACCTATTTAAAATTGAATCTGAAATTATATAATTTAGGGTTTGCTAAAATAGCTCTTTTGAGTTCTATCTTTAAACTAGTTTTACTATAATATTTCTTTAAATACATTTATTCATTTATAAATCTTGATTCCTTATATTCCAAATCATTTAAAATGATTCTCAATTCTTCTATTATTATATCTTCCTTCTAGCAGTTTCATTTGTATCAATAGGTTCTTCCCCTACCCTTTTTCCTATAATTTTTTCACAATGGAAAATCTCTTTATCTAATCCATATTCCTGTAATAAATTTAGCTGCATTTACTGCCTTTTCCAAAGATAATTTTTCGATTATGTTTTTGAACCAGTTGAATCTGTATGCCCTATAATTTCAAGAGAACCTTTTTTCTATATGGACATTAAGCATATTTACAATGTATTTCAAATCATAACTTTCAGATTCATCTCACTTTTTTCCATCCACTCTTTAAATCCATGAACTACACATTTTCCATATGTCAAATCACAAGGTGGAAAAACCACAAATTATCTGAGTTGACATTGGGGTTCTGGAATATAATTAGGTATTTTCCGTATTAACTCTTCTAAAAATTTCCTCTGCCTCGTATATTTATACCTGCTATTATCATCAAAAGTATAATTAATTTTTCATAATCCTTTTTCTTTAACTCCTTTAAAATTTTAAACCTTATTTACTTTGTTGATTTTCAAATTCCACATTATCTCAAAAAGAATTTCAACCCTTCGGTTATTGTGATCTGCCTTCAACTCTGCTCATCTGTAATCCACAGGCGAATTTGTTCCTTCACCTTTTATTTTTCCAAAGGAAAATCTTTTTATCCAGTCCAAATTCCCTCATTAATCTTGCAAAGTTTTTGCCCTTGTTTCTGATAATTTTTAAATTATGTTTTTGTGAACCTGTAGAATCTGTATGCCCTATAACATCAATTGTTCCAGATTTTCCCGTATTTTATTCAATATATCAACAATCTCCTAATACTAGAAGCTTCTGATTCATTCAGAACATATTTCCATTTACCTTGAATCTCTCTTATAACACATTTTTCTCACTTTCACAGAACAAGGTCCTCCCAAAATATGCGCATTGCATTTATTCCAACTGCCATCACTAAAAATATAAACTGCTTTTCTTCATTACTATCACTCCTTTAATACTCACTAGAATTATACCATATTTTTGTAGAAAAATCTGATAAAACTCAAATCTTTCTTTCATAAATTAATTTTAATTATTATTTTTAGTGCTATAATTTGTTGTGTCTCCTTTATTACTTCATTGAAGCTCTGCAAGTACATTTCTGGTGTCCCTTCCTCAGTCTGTGCAAAAGAAACCGTCACTTACAGATGAATGCGAAGTTTTTCCTTTTTCTCATTCTTTTGATAAATACATTTACAGATTGCTTTAAAATTTATTTTGCTTTCTGAATAAATTCACGATATCTGCGTGATTATATCCTTCTTTTCAAGCTGCTTTTGTATATATAGATTCTTCAAATCTTTATGAAGCTTTATCCATCTTCCAACTTTTGAATTTTTGCATTCCCTTTTGCAGTAAAGTCGCTTGCATCAAGTCCTTGCTTATGTATTTCCTTTTATAATCTGGTCGCCTTCCTCAATGAACATAAATTGATTATACGTAATATACTGCTTTCTCTTGGTCATAATCTTTTCATCATCAGCTTTTTAATTTCATCCGATCAAATACTTTTTATAACTTTTGTAACTTGATTATATTTATCTAAAAGTTGCGTAATGTGTATGTAAATCTTATGCGCTTTTTGCACTAATTATCCTGTAAATATTGCTTATTTTTATAATATGTTCCTCACTTTCATCGGTAATCGGCAACATTTTCAAGTACTGAAGCATAGCTATCTGCTTTTATCCAATTCATCTCTTTACTTTCAGATAATTCTTTAATTTATCAATAAAGTTTTTATTCTATTGCAATATCAGCTGTGATTTCTTCATTTTGAATATTTTTAAACTTCTTATCCATTCCAGCATCTTCAAAAATAATACAATAGTCCCTTGTCAATATTAAGAATTCTATTGTAAAAACGTATATGCTTGTTATATTTATCTTTATTCTCTCTAATACAGCCTGCCCTCTAGAAACTCCCGTAATGATCTCTATTTTCCCTGTTCTTGTTGGACATACTATAAACCAGCATTATTATTAGTATTATCCCTATTTTTCATATAATATTTTCAATCCTCCTCTATTTTACTGTAAAATAATTTTTAAACTTCTTTGAATTTTATTTAAAAATTTATTTTATCTCTTTAGTATAATTATAATAATTTTTATAAATAATGTCAAAATAAAAATAATATATGATAAAAATCAAATAAAATACATATTCATATTATATATATATATAACAAAATTTATTGACAGAAAGAAGGAAAATGAAAAATTATTAGATTATTATTTCAATGTTTATGGTATTCTTAATAGGATACGGAAAGATAAGGTTCTCTGATGTAATATGGGAAGTTGAGCTAAAATTCTTAGTTTTTGCAATTAAGAGATTTTAATGGAAAGTACACAAAAAGTAATAAACATTCAATAATAAAAACCCACATTACTGTATTTTGCAGCAGAATGGTGTCCATATTGCCGTATGGAATTGCCAGATGTCATTCATGTGACGAAAAACAAGGATAACATAAATGTAGTAGCTTGTATTCACGAGAAGAAAAACTAATTTATCGTCAACTAAAAATATGTAGAGGAAAAATAAATTTACTTTTCCCAGTTTATTTTGACGCTGACGATCTCGATAATGAAAAGGCTTTCAAAATAAATAGTATTCCAGTACAACATAAAAATTGAAAATTCAACAATTGAAAATTTATTAGGCGGAACAATAAAAGTATGATAATATAAAATCAGCATTTTATCTTTAAATAAAACAAAAAGGATTTAGAGATTTTTAGACTTTTAAATCCTTTTTACCAAAAATATAAAATCAAAAACAAATGACTTTAGTAAATAAACATTGAATCTCCAAAACTATAAAAATCTATACTTTTCTTTTAACTGCCTTCTTATACGCATCAAAAACAAATTCTTTTCCACCAAAATGCTGAAAATTAATATAATTAAATGTAGATTTTGGCAAATGAAAAATTTGTAATTATTGCATCTACAATTTTAAATTTATAATCTCCATAAATAAAGATATTTGTATCTCCCTCGAAGCTATTAATTTTCCATTCTCATCAACAGAAGATTCCAATGTTCTTACTGATGTTGTTCCTACTGCAATCACACGATTCCCATCGCCTCATTGATAATTTTATAGCGGTTTCTTCGGGTATTCGATATTTTTCACTGTGCATTTTATGATCTAGCACATTTTTCCACCTGTACTGGACGAAATGTCCTAAGTCCCCACATCTAGAAATACTTGTCATAATAACCCCTTTTACGAATTTTTCCAAAAAGTTCATTTGTAGAAATGAAGTCCTGCAGTGTGGGTAGGCTACTGATTCACCTTCCTTAGCAGTAGACAGTTTGATATCTATTTTTTGTCCTCCAGTTTTTCCATAATATATGGCGGAAGCGGCATTTCTCCCAATTTATCCAAAAATTTCTTCTGAATCTGCCTTCAAAATCAAATTTTTATAACTTATTCCCATCTTCTTTAATTTCTAAGTTCCGCCTCCAAAACTCCCTTCCAAAAATATGAGCTTTTTGTCCAATTTTTAACTTTTTAGCAGGCTTTTCAGCAAGACTTCCCATGTATACATATCATATCTTTTTAAAAGAAAGCATTCTAAGACAACTCCATTTTCCTTATGTCCAAACAATCTTGCTGGAATAATCTTCGTACAGATTAATTACAAGAACATCATCTTTTTCAAATAATCTATAATATTATAAAAATTTTTATGTTCCAATGTTTTTTTCTTTTTATTTAACATCTAATAATTTTGAATGGTCTCTAGGATTTACAGCATGCTGTGCTATCAGTTCTCAGGCAGTTCAAAAATCAAAATTTGAAATTTTCATTTGATTTATTTCTCCTATTTCTATATTTTTATTATTTTAGAAGGAAACAGGGAATTTAATAATTCCCTGCCATAATCATTATTCAATTAATATGCTCTTCCAATTTCAAAAGTTTTGTATGTGTCTACTCTATTATACCATCCTTGTAGCCATCTTCTCTCATTTCTTGGAGCATTTCTTACACGTCTTGCTAATACATCTTTGGCAGAATTACTAAATTCTACTAATGCACTTTGTCCCTACTGTTGTTCCTTTCTATGTTTTCAAGTACTTGTCTTAATCCCCAAGCTATATTATTGTATGAAGAAACACCTTTTAATCCTTCACCCTTAAAGTTTACGTAGTCAATTAATGCATAAAGTCCATTAGGAGTATTTACCATTCTTTCAAATTGATTTCTTAAATTTTTCTTTGTTTGAAGATGCTTCAAGCATTTTATCAAGTGAACCTTTTAATCTTTCATAAATAAACATTACCTGAATATCTCTTGTGTTATCATGCTATCAATTCCTGAATATCCTTATCACCATTAGCTTTTTTTAGCCATTAATTCTGACTTACTGTTCCAAGGTGAGTATCTAAATTCAGAAAGCAATTTTGGCAATTGAATCCCTTTGTTGTTTATAATAAGCAATCATATCAGGTAAACTATCTCCAAACCCACTTCTTCCACCACTTGCTTTAAAACCAAGTAAAATGTCCTATACCAAGTGAAGGGAAATTCTCTCCGTCATTCCAGTCTACTAGATTGTTTCTAACTCCACCTGTTTCATTTTGAAAAATTCTTTCAGCTACAGCCAGCAATTGCTCTTTTGATAATTTCATATCTGGAGTTCCTTGCTGAGTTTTTTCTATTTGCTGTGTAAGTATTTACATTTGGACGCTCATAGCTTCCGCTATCACGCATATTTCTCAAACTTGTATTTACATTTTAAGTCAATACTTTTTATTGTTGTACTGATTTTTAATTAACTTTTTCCAGCTGAGAATTATTTGTTTGTTTCGATGATGCAACTAATTTTGGCTCAGATTTTTGGCATATTTACATTTTTCGACACTTTCTGATGACGAAACTGCTTCTTTGATATTCCTCACTCCAAAATGATATTATTGAATATGTTAATCCTAACAATAACGCTCCTGTCTTTTTAAAAATTCTCCTATCGCTAACCATTGATTCATCTCCATTTCCTTTTTGATTAGATAATTTTTAATTTTTCAAAATAAAATATGTTAAAAATCTAAAAATTATTTTAATATTTTTGTTAATTTTCAATTTTTATTTATAATTTTCTGTCCCCATGACAACCCTATCCAATCCAGCTAAATCTTTTATAACTTCAACATTTTTAAAACCCTGAGCTTGTCATAATTTCAGCAACATTTTTCCCTGTTTATAGCCAATTTCAAATAATAAATAACCAAAATCAGCTAAATAATCAGATGCCTTCTGACAAATCTCATAATAAAAAAATATAATCCGTCATTTTTCTGCAAAAAGTGCTTCACTCTGGCTCATGTAATAAAAGTGTCATCTGACATAATACCTATTTCATTAAGGGAAATATATGGTGGATTTGACACTATCATATCAAACTGGTTAAATTCAATATTTTCAAACAAATCTGATTTTAAAAATTTTATATTTGGAACTTTTAAAAAGTTCTTTGTTTTTCAGCAGTATTAAGTGCTTTTTCAGAAATATCCACACCTAGTACATAAGAATTTTCTACTTCTAATGCAGCTAGTTATTCCTATTATACCACTTCCAACGCCAATATCAAGTATTTTTAGGGATGAATCGAATTTTTGATTTTTTGTAATATCATTTTTCAAAAATATCAATCATTTTTCAACTAAAACTTTCAGTATCCTGACGTGGAATTAAAAACTCCCTTGTCAACGTAAAATTTTTTCTTCCATAAAAATTCCTGTTCATTTAGCAAATACTGAACTGGAAATTTTTCACGTCCGATTTTTGAATAAAATATCTGATTTTTCAATCATTTTCAATTTTTCATCTCTGTACTTTGTAAAAAGCATCATTCTATCAATATTTAAAACATGTGAAAAATATGATTTCCGCAATTAACTTACTTTCATCAATATTATTTTTCAAGATATGAAAATACTTTTTATCAAGCAGTGATTTTAATTGCTTTTCAGATTTTTCTATACTTTCAAAATTATTATTGTCAGATATTTTTTATCATCATTTGTTATATCGTTTAGTTTTTTCTCTAATTTTTTTAAGTCATCTTCTGATAACATACGCTCAAATTCAGCATAGAGCATAATTCTTTTCCATTTCCATTACTTCTGAAATGATACTTTCTGCTGTCAACCTGGGATTTTTATATCTAAATAATTAACTGATTTATTCAAATATATCCAGTAAATTATTCATTTCCACTTCCAACTTCTTTTAATCAATTCAGCCTGTTCATAAGCAATTAAGGCATCTATCATTTCAGTCTAAATCTCCATCTAGAACACCATCTAGCCTATGAAGCGTCAACTTAATTCTATGATCAGTAACTCTTCCTTGAGGAAAATTATATGTTCTGATTTTTCTGACCTATCTCCACTTCCAACTTGTGAACGTCTTTCATTTTTCAACTGCGCTTCTTTGTGTTTTTCATATTCCCATTTCATACAACTTAGAAGCTAGTACTTTCATTGCAGCTTCTCTATTTTTATTTGCGAACGTCCATCTTGAAGTTACTACAAGTCCAGTTGGCTAGAGTGAGTTATTCTTACAGCAGAATCTGTAGTATTTACGTGCTGTCCTCCAGCTCCACTTGATCTGTATGTGTCAATCTTCAAATCACTTGGATTAATTTCAAACTTCACTTACATCGTCTATTTCAGGCAGTACTGCAACTGTAATTGTAGACGTGTGAACTCTTCCAGAAGATTCAGTAGCTGGAACTCTTTTGTACACGATGAACTCCACTTTCAAATTTTAATCTTGAATACGCTCCGTTTTCCTTTGATTAAGAATGTTACTTCCTTCAATCCACCAACACCGATTTCACTTTTTATCAATGATTTGCAGTTTTCCAACGGTTTCTTTTCTGCATATCTTGTAAACATTCTGAAAATATCAGCTGCAAACTAATGCCGCTTCATCTCCACCCTGCTCCAGCACGGATTTCCATAATAACATTTTTATCATCATTAGGATCTTTTGAAGTAAAAGAATTTTTAATTCTTCTTCAAGATGGGGAATTTCTTCTTCAATTGAATGAATTCTCAAGCATCATTTCTTTCATTTCTGAATCTTTTTCAGATTTCAAGTCTTCTTTTAGGCTTTCCATTTCTCTTTACGATTTTTGTAATATGTATATTTTTGAACAACTTCATCACATGCTGTTTAAAAAGCCTTATTATACTCCATATTTTCTTTGGGTCTGAAACGACTTCAGGATCCATAAGCATTTCTGTAAGTTCTTTATGCTGAAGACAACATCGTCTAATTTTTGAAACATAATTTATTTTTCAACTCCTAAATTTTCCCTATTTTTTATATTATATTTGAACTTTTTTAAAAATCAGATTTGATAAAATCCGATTGAAATCTAAAATCCATATAACTAATTATAATTATAGGTTTTATACAAATTTAAAGCGGTATTTTATAAAATTACTTTATTATAATAATATTTACCAACAGTTATTATAACACATTTTTAACTTTTTCAATTTTTAATTATATAAAATTCCAAATTTCATCATTACAAACAATATAATAAACGAAACTGAAAAACCAAGCAATCCTCCAGCCAGTACTTCCCTAATACTGTGAATTCCAGACTTAACCCCTGCTCTGTGCAACTAATGCAGCCATAAAGAAGCCTAATATCAATATTCTTACATCTGAAGTCATAAACAAAAGTATTCCAAATGCTGAAAAAGCTATTGCACTATGTCCACTTGGCATTCCACCTTCAAGTGGTGTTCCTTTTGAAAAACGATTTTAAGAACAATCACAAGGATTGCAACTAGAATTAATATTAAAATCGAGATATTCCCTTTTCCTTCGCAATAACATGCAATTTATTTGTGCCATCAAAAATATCCAGTAATTTATCATAAAATAGCAGATAACCTATACATAACTGCATTAATTGCAGCAATCAAAGACTGCCCCTGCTGCAGACATCCTTAGCTAATTTTTGCAAGCGGATGCCGTTCAGGCGATACTCAAATCCACAAGTGCTTCAACTGCTGTATTTATAAGTTCTGTAATTATTACAAAATGATACTGACAATGAAATTATAAGAATTTCTACCTTTGCTTGCATTTATAAGAATTGCTAAAATTACAATAACAATTGCAGCAAGTATATGTACTTTCATGTGTTTTTCATTCTGCAATGCCGAAATCATCCCATCAATTGCAAAATTAAAACTGTCCACAAGCTTTTTATCTCTCGCCCTCTTTCTTTTTATATCCCAATTGTATCCATCTTTTTATGAAATATACTAAAAATGATTTCTTCTTTTTTTATTTTTCTCCCAAAATCTTCACTCCTTTCTAATTTCAATAAATTTTAATTTACATTTAATTTTTATTTTTGCAAGATTGTTCATTGCCATAAATAAAAACTATGTTGACTTATTAAAATTAAAAATAATATTTTTTATTCTTTATTTAAATTAGATTTTGTATAAAATTATCATCTATTATAGTTAAATTTGCTCAAAAATTTCTTCTTCTCTCTTCTCATAACAACTTTATCTTCTTCTTCAATATGATCATATCCCAGTAAATGCAGCATTCCATGACATAATACGTAATAAAATTCCCGCTCATCGAGAATGCCCATACTCACTAGACTGCTCTTTTTACACGCTCAATTGAGATTACAATGTCACCTAACATATTTACTGCTCCAAAGTTTTTCAGTTTCATTATAAAGCAAAAGAAATTACATCAGTCGGAGTATCTTTTTACGATACTCACAGTTTATTTTCTGAATTTCATCATTTGTTGTAATTAGTAACGAAAGATAGTATTCATTTTTGTCAAATTCTTCTTTATATTCATTTTTAGAATATAGCTCGACAAATTCATTTATTTTTAGGTTCATCAAAGAAATTGTCAATTTTGTTTCAATATCATAAGTTATATCTACTTTCTACCATAATTTTTCTCCATTTTTATATTTTTAATTTTTTTAGTTTTTTCATCCATTTTTGGATATTTTATTCTCTCGTGGTAAACACCTTGCAGTGTATTTATAAAATGACTGTACTACAGTTTCTATCTCTCCCAAAGTCAAGTCGGAGTCGCTTAACTGCTTGTCTTCAATTTTAGATTTTCACTAGATATCTGATAAAGTTTTTCGATTCCTTCCTTGCTTTTTATTTTTCAAGCGTTCTTGTTGCCGCTTCTACCGTATCTGCTAGAAAGGATTATTCCTGACTCTTTCGTTTTTGGTTTAGGTCCGCTGTATCTAAAAATTACTTTCCACAACTTCTTCTCCACTTTTCTAGCGCTTTGTAATAAAAAAATATTGTGTTAGCGTTGTACCGTGATGTTGCAGTATTACATCCAATATTTCCTTTGGCAGTTTATTCTCTTTTCCCATAATATAGCCATCTTTTGTGTGCGAAGTCAATATTAATGCACTTAATGATGGTTTTATCTTATTATGGGGATTAACTCCATCCCGCTGATTTTCCACAAAAACTCTGGACGCTTCATTTTTTCCAATATCATGATAATACGAGGCAATTCTTGCAAAAAGTAGCATTTGTCTCCTATGCTTTCAGCAGCCCTTCCGCAAGAGCCCCAACCATTATACTATGATGAAATGTCCCTGGTGCTTTCATAAGAAGCTGTCTAAGCAAGGTATGTGAAAAATCACTTAATTCTAATAATTTCATTGTCGTCAGAATTTCAAAGTAATCTTTCAAAAATACGGCAGAACCGCAAGCGACACCATTCCAGTTAAAAACCCTGAAAAATACTGAAAACACTATCATTAGCATAATTAATCCAAAACTTAACTGATTTACTAATCCATAGCTAAATGCCATCAATGCCTGAAATATTCCCTAAAAAGAAACTCAATTTTACAATATCACTTCTGCTCACAAGATTTTGCAGCCTTGTAAACCGCGACCAGTGAAACTGCTATTGTAACTAAAACCACGATTCTTCCCTTGACAAGATAACCATATTTGAAAAATGTCAAAATAATCGCATACGTTTTATTTCCCAAAATTGTTGTTATAATAGGAAGCATTGCGAATGGAAGCAAATAAATAAAAACTCGTTGTTCATAAAATATAGAAAACGATTTACAAATACTATTGTAGTAAGTGTCGGATAGAACGCCTTTGATTCTACAATTTTTACATTTTTCTAAGCAAATAGTAAATCAATATCATAAGAAGCGAGAAATGTGGAAGCAAGTCCGACTATTTTCTCAATTTATCTCCATTTCTTACTAAATTTAATTTCTCAAGCTTTTAAAAGTGCATCCGAATCAATTCGTATCTCCTTTTTACAATAATGTCTCCTTTATAAATCTTTTATTTCCTTATCCCTTAACGACATCATATTATCTGCAATTTTTCTTTGTAGCCCTCTTCATTAATAAACTAGATTTGGTTTTATAAAAATTTTGCAGCACTTTTCATATCCAGATTATCTGCTTTTTATATCTTTTTCGTATTATTTTTGACTAGATTTTCCATTTTTATAAATTCCTGTGCTGTAAATTTCAGATATAATTTCTGCTAAGATTTACCGAATATTCAACGTTTTTCTGTTCTTGCTGCTATTTCCTGAATATCCTTTATGCTAAATGTATATTTATTTTTCTTTTTATATATTTTTCAATAACAGCATCATCAGATACTTGCATATTCCGTACATCTCGTAAAAATTTATTAAGTGAAATTACTGTTTCTCTGTTTTACATCTTTCAGTTTATCAAATTCAGGCTGTGTTGTCTTCATTATTTTTTCCTCAATACTGTCATCTCAGAAATATCTACAAAAATACGATACATTTTTGTATAGCCACAATATCAGATTTTGCAATGCTTCCAAACTAACATAGTTTTACATTTCAGCCTTGACATTTCTATAATTATTCCAAAGATCATGAAATGTAACTACTAAAATAATAAATCTGAACTATAAATTTATTCTTGACATTAGATTGGTATTCGTTATCTTTTTATCTTTTACTTCAAAAACAAATTCACGTCCTAGTATATTTTACTCTCATTTTCCCTTTCCTTTCCTAAATTTTATAAAACTCCCTTTTTGCTTTTTACAATACTCTATTACTTCATCTTTTTAAAAATTTCACTTTTACTTTCAACTACCTTGTTTCTTGGCAAAAGCTCGATAAAAATTTTCTTTTCCATACATATTATTCTGTTATCTAGAATTATAATATTTCCGCTATCAGTCTTGCTTCTAATAAGCCTTTCCCAACTCCCTGCTTAAACTTAATTACAGCTTGTGGAACTTGATAGTCATTAAACGGGTTCTGTCCATTTTTCTAATGTTTTTCAATAATCGCTTCAGTTACAGGGTCATTTGGCACTTTAAATGGCAGTTTTGTGATGATTACTGATTTGCAGCTGTTCCCCTGTACATCTACACCTTCCCAAAAACTGTCTGTCCCAAATAATATTGGATTTTTAGAATTTTTAAATATTTCTATCATTTCGTGCCTTGGAAAATCATTTTTGCTTTATAAGCGTATATTCCCTTTTTCTGAGAAACGTGATTTTAACTGGTTGTATAAAAAGTTCAACGCACTATATGAAGTAAATAATAAAAACAATGCCCTTTCGTATTTTTTATTACACCTTCAATAAATCTCTTCCAAATCCCTTTAAAAATTCGATATTTGTTGGATCAAGTGCATCTTCTGGAATATAAACTTTCATTTGTTTTCGTAATCAAATGGCGATTTTTACAATCCTTTTCGTCTATTTTTCCTACGATTTTCCTTCATAAGCTCCAATACTTTTTATAATAATCAAACTTTATTGTCAACAGCAAGTGTCGCTGAAGTAAAATCATCCTATCCATTTTTTGTAAATAAATTATCATTCAGTTCATCCGAAATATCGAAAAGGAGTAGCGTATAATTTTTACATTTGGACGGAGTTGTAGTAACATTAGCCCAGTAAACATACCCTTCTTCTTTCCCTTCGAGAAATAAATTCAAATTTCTTATAATACTGCTTTCAATCTTTCATAATATCTTTGAAAAATTCAAATAAAAACCCTCTTTATCTTCCAAATTATAATTGCTCACTGTATTTAAAAACTTATTAATTCTTATAACTAAATTTCCATAACTTTCCTTAAATTGGCTATTAATTTCTATAACTTTCATGAAAAAGCCTTATTACTTTGCATTTTCTGTTTATCAATTTTTATTTTGATTTCCCTGTTGTCATTATTTTTCTGAAAAAGATAAATCAATTTATCAAAAAATATCTATTCCTTTATCGTAAAATATATTCAATTCTGCAATAGCATCTTCCTTCAATTCATCGACTTTTCTCATATTCTTCACTTGAAAGACTTTCATTCAGATAAGTCATTAATCTATACAATAGCCCCACCATTGCTGGAATTTACGACACGTCTATTATAAATATTCCCCATAAGCCGTCCAAATGATATTTTTGACGTTTCAAAAGTAAAAATAATTTCGAGCCGTATCTTCTATATTGTGAGCCCTCATCAAAAACAACAATATCATAATTTGGCAAAAATTGAATAATTTGTATAAAAACCCTGTCTGATTTCTAATTGCCAAAATCAGCAAAGAACATATGATGATTGACAACAAGAAGTGTAGCATCCGCAACATTTTTCTAGCTTTAAAAAGTGGTATTTTGAATAATACGGACATTTTACGCCTTTTGCACATATCCACTTCACTATTCACTTTTTTCCCATATACTATTTGAAATCTCGTATTTTCAGCTCATTTCCTGTCACCTGTCCTCGTAACATTTTTATCCCCAGTCAATAAGATTTCTTATAATATTTTTCAGTTCTTTTCCTCTTCCGTATCTGTTTCTTTCTCTGTAACATCTATATTATAAAGTTTTCTCTTACAAAGATAATTCCCTACGCCCCTTTTCACAATCTGATAATTAAAATCTTCATTAATAATTTTTCTTTTAAAAGCGGAATGTCCTTTATTAACAAGCTGTTCCTGCAAATTAATCGTATTTGTGGAAAACTATCACTTTCAGATTATTTTCAATAGCATAAAGTAACGTAGGTAATAAATAGGCTATTGTCTTTTCCTGTACCAGTTCCTGCCTCAACTATCAGCTTCTTATTCTCATTCATGCTATTTTCAATTAAATCTTTGCTCATTTCATACTGCTCACGCGTACCCTCAAATTTTCCAAAAATTCTTATGAATAGCTCCATTTTCCCCAAAATATTCATCTACATCTATCTTTTATAAATTCTTTTTAAAGGCACAATCACATAAATATCATCCACAGCATTATTCACAATGTATGAAGCTCCCCAACTTCCCCATACATACTGGAAATACTCACATCCTCATCTGATGGAATCAGCACTCCAGATGGATGATTATGTATTATAACTTCATTTTTTCTCATCATATTTAATAATGCAGCAACAGAACTGGAATTTCCTCTTGCAATAACTTCTACTTCAGAAACTAGTCCCTTCTCCATCAGGAATCCTACGAAAAAATACTTCATTCCCACCAGATTCAGCTAATTTCGAGACGCATATGCTCCATTGCTTTTCGCACTAATAAATTCAGCAATTTTCATCTTTCCTCCTATAGTAAAGATTTTACTATATAATAGGCTTTTCAACTTTTTCTTTTTAGAAATATAGAAAAAGCCATTTTAATATAATTCATAAAAATTATATAAACAGCTTTTTTTAAATTTAGTTTTTTTAATTGTTAATTTTTATTTTTCAAGCTTTATTCATTTCAATTGAACCATGTCCTGAATTTTGAAGGGTACAACTTTTTATCTTTTCCATTTTTCTGTATAGACAGCATCGTTACCTTTTCATGTGAATAGAGATATTTCCGTCTGAATATCTTTTTCCACTACCAGATGTTGCTGAACTTAAAGTGATGAACTCCCTCCATAACTGTCAGCTACTTTTTACTTTTGTCTGTTGAAACATTTTTCAACTGTTATATCTTGATAACCATCACAGCTGAAATTTTTCTTAGCAAATTGTTACTAGAACTTTGATTGTCTGCTAGTTGAACTGTCACTTGCTGTCATAGAACAGCTTTCATCGCTTCCATTTTTTGTGAAGACTGCATCATTTCCTTTTTATGTGAATTGAAACTCCTCCACCTTTGTACTCTTCTCCACTACCAGATTTTGTTAATTTTCAGATTGTAAACTTTTCCATTTGCATCTGTCAATTTTACTCTGTCTGTTGAAAGATTTGTACTGTCATATCTCTTTGTTGCTGCAACTAAACTTTTCTTGATAAATTTGATGCTTTTTTGAAGATTTTTATGCTGTCATGCTGAAAAACCAATAGAACTAATAGCTAAACTCCAACTAAAGCTGTTAAAAATCATTTTGTTTTGTTGATTTCATAACACTCACTCTCTTTTCTTCAATTTATTTTTATTATATGCTCAAACTCCTAAAAATGAAAAACATATAAATTCCGTTTTGAGAATAGCCCAAACTGTATCCATTTTAAAGTAATCTAGCTATAATAATTACATTTTTGAAATTTTTGAATCCCTTTCAAATTTCAATATGAGTATACCTTACTTTTTACTTTGATTTCAATATTTAATCGGTTATATTTTTAATAGATTTCCTAACTATAATAATCCTATGATAACTCTATCACCTGTGTAATCTACGTTTAAACTCTTCTTTATAAGACTTATACGCACTATCTTAACATTATACTCAAAATAAATAACGGAATAGATGAAAATATGCTCCAAGTCATCTTTTTACTTATAATCAGTTCAAAATCAAAAGAAAATATTCCAACATGATTTAGTGTCTTTTAATCTGTCACTCTTATGCTTATCCCAGACATATGAAAAACAAGACTAATAAGATAAAAAGAGCGACAACAATAGGAATTTCACGCTTTATACTCCAAGTCAACTTTTTATCTCCAAAATCAAGCAATACAAAAATAACTCGTAAATCCACTCAACAATAAAAATAGATTTGTTCTCATTCTATATGAATCCAAAAACAAACAATCCTAAATCAAATATTAAAAATAGACGGAATTGCATAACTAACCCCATTCCAATTTTTCCATACATTATCAAATTTTTGAAAAAGAACTTCAGAATCGAAATTATTGATATTGTAAAAATGATATATATAGCCTTTTTAACTTTCTTCATTTTCATTCTCATGTACAAATTTATATTAATCATTGGATATTCCTTTACAAATTTCTTTTCTTCCAGACCCTTTATCTCAGGAACAGGCGTTTCACACAATGGACATCTTTTTCGCACCGTCTTCCAGCTCTACTCCACATTTTATACAATACATATTTATCCTCTTTTCTATAATAATTTTATAAAACTAGTCTCAAAAAGTTGCTGCTATCCATTTAAAAACATAATTTTTATTCGTATTAATTTGTTAAACACTAAAAATAATTAGTAATAATCTTAGATTTTTATTCCTCTTTTCTTAAATAAACAAAAAATCCTCTCAATATCATAATTTGCAGTCAAATTTCCAAAATTTACATAAACCTTATTAAAGTCACTCTACAACTCCCATCTTGATTTTGCACCTTTGCTTGGTGGCGGTAAAAATCGGAATCCCTTTAGATACTTTTTCATACTTTTTATCAACTTTAAAAATTCCTAAATTTGAAAAATCCTAGTTGTATAGCCTCGTTCTCCGTAATAATCAAATATAAATGGGAAAAACATACGCTTTTTATCAAATATGGAACGAGACTTTATTATTATATTTTGTATTGATTCATTGCCTTGTATATACTTTTGTAAAATTCTTTTTGTAATTTTTTAAAAGGCAAAATAGTTATCCAGATAAGTTATGATTTCAGAGAGGGTATATGCACCAAGACTGTGCATCCATACTAGGAGTTATGTTTATATTTCTGTATGTAGTTTCTTCAAAAATTTTTCGAAGATCAACTGGCACTCCTATCACAATTGAGTTTTTGGCTTGAGAATACTCTATCCAGCAAAATTTTGAAAAATATACTGAAAGAGATATTTCCCAATAGTAGTCCCATATTTTTACTTTCTTCCTTCAAGCTTTCCACATCAATTTCTCCAGTTGTAATATGGTACTGCCCCTTTTTCCAGTATTTTTCATTGGCAAAGTGAAATGCTGACTTTTATAGTAGTTTCCTTTACTCACTTTCCTCATATACTTTTGCATAAGATCGACATACTCATTTTTGAGAATTTTTCAATCCACTGTCATTTCCCAGCAGTTCTCTTTGTTTTTCAAAAAGTTTTCAGATTTTTATTTTCAGATCTTTTTCATATTTATCTTTTTCCCAAAAATTAATTATTTTATTTATTTTTCAATTTCTATTTCCTTCTCAGTCTTATAAATTAAATTATTCTTTTTATCTTTTTCAAAATTTTCCAAAAATACCTTTTCTCCAAATATTCTTCAATCAAATCCTGAAAGAAAAATAATGCCGCACCTTTTTCCATCGGTCAAAAATGTGCTATTTCTATCGACAATTTATTATTAAAATAAATGATCCTAAGTGGATTATCTCTTCTATATCCGTACAAGGATAAGTTTTCTCCTCTTCAATTATAAAATGAGTCTTTTTCTTAGCTGCAAATAATTCCAAAAATTCCTTTTTCAGTTCCGAATTATAGAATGGATATTTCTTCTCAAGCGAAATTACAACATTTTTGCATATTTCCAAGTCAATATTTTTAGAAAACAATACTGAAAGCAATCAGAAAACAGGTTGTTCTTCGCTTCGCTAATTATTGAAGAATATGTTTTTGCAAAAGCGTCAAGCTCTACCATATTTTCATTTTTCACTTTATCCTCTTCTGTTTTTATTTATTTTTTACTTCCAAAGCATTATTTAAACAAGCTTGCTCAAAAACTTTCCTTTTTACAAATTCAACTCTTATTTATAAATGCTCAAAGTTCAGATAATCAAAAATTATTACCCTTCCAAATATTTTTCAATTTTTCATAATCGCTGTTTCATAGCCAATACTATACACTTCAAAAGTTTCTTCTTATTTTTCTCAATTCTCCCAAGTGTCAGTTCCACTTCTGGGACGAATCACAAAAATCTCTCCCTTTTGCCTCCAGCTCATCAATATAGTCAAGCACTTCATTATATCGGCTATATCTTTGTATTCATAAGTTCTACAAATTTAGGAAACTTTTTAATATCTTATCCCAGTAATTTTTACCCAATGCACTTTGTCTATAATTTTTATCACGTGTCAAGACAACTACATTTTTGTATTTCCATTTTCCATGCAGACTTTTTAATTGGTATTGAATCAGAAACTCCACCATCCAGATAAACATTTGCATTAATATTAACCATTCTGGCAAGTAACGGCAAAGAGCTTTGAAGCCTCTCACATAAACAGTGTCCTTGTCGAAGTCTTTAACTTCTGGATATTCCGCTTCTCCAGTCTCACAATTTGTAATCACTGCCTGAAAATTTTTGTCTTATTTTTCATAAATGCCTCATTGTCAATCGGATTCAATTTATTCGGAATCTCATCGTAAACAAAGTCTACTCCAAACAAATCTCCAGTAGTAATCAAGCTATATAAACTGCAATATCTTTTATCATCCAAATAATCTACTGACACATTAAACGCCTCTCTTTATGCTGTTTGGCTAAATAACTGGTAGGCGTGACAAGCCCAGCAGATACGCCTATGCAACTATCAAATTCAATATTTTTCCAAAAAGAAATCTAGCACTCCTGCGCTGTAAATATCCCCGAAAGTCCTCCACCTTTCTAATACTAACCCTGTTTTTCTTTCATTAACTTTCATCCTTTCAATATTAATTTTTGTTTTCTCCTATTATACACCCTTTGATTGTATTTTTCTACTTTTTAATAATTTAATTTTTACTGTTCAAATTTTTGAAATAAATTATTAGAAAAATTGATTTCTATTAATTGTCAAGGTATAATTAAAACGTAGGTTTGCAAGTATTATACTAAAATTGATGTGATGACAACTTAACTATTTTTAGTATAATAAAATTTGTAATTATTACAAATATATAAATATTATAAATTAAGGGTGATAAAAATGTCAAAAACAGTTGAAAAATTAAATCTTTACTTAGCTAACTGAATGTACTTTACAGAAAGGTTCAAAATTACCACTGGAACATTGTTGGTGCTGGATTCTTTCTGTTCATGAAAAATTGGAAGAATATTATGATGCAATAAATGAACAAATTGACGATGTTGCTGAAGAATTTTTGTCAATAGGAGGTCGTCCTCTAGGAACATTAAAAGACTATTTAGCAGTTACAACTATTAAGGAAGCTGAAAATAGAGAAATTTCTATTCCAGAAGCAGTAGCTGATGTAGAATTTGAAGCAATGTTAAAAATTAGTGAAAAGAAGTAAAAGAAGTGGCTGATGAGGAAAATGACTATGGAACATCTGCATTAGTTGATGAGTATATCAGTACATATGAAAAAGATTTATGGATGTTAAATGCATACTTAAAATAATAATCATAATTAAAATCTTTTACAAAGTCATTAAAATTACCTATTACATATATCTTGAGAAAATCTGTAAAAGATTTTCTCTATTACAAAAATATATAAAAATGTTATAATTAATTATTAATATTAAAAAGGGTGGGGTTATGGCAATAAGTTTATTTAGTTGCAGCTATATGGGTGTGGATACTTATGTTGTGGAAGTGAAGTTGACCTGTCCAGAGGGCTGCCTGTGTTTAATATAGTTGGAATGGGAGATCAGGCGATTTCCAGAGCAAGGAGCGGATTAGGAGTTGTTTTAAGAATGTGGGGTTTGAGTTTCCTGTCAGACGTGTGCTAGTGAATCTGTCACCTGCAAATATCAGAGAAAAAGGCAGTCATTTTGATTTAAGCATATTTTTAGGCATACTTGCGAATACAGGCATATTTCAAATATAGACATATTATATCTAATTTTAGGAGAAATTTCCTTAAATGGAAAGATAAAATCAATAAATGGAGCAATAAACGCCATGCAATTTTAGCAAAAAGAAACAGATTTTTACAGGCGTTGTTGTCCCAATGGAAAATTATAATGAAGCAAAATTAATTTCAGGTGTAGAAATTATTCTGTTGATGAAATTACAGAATTACTAGATTTTCTAGATGGAAAAACTAATATAAAAACATTGCGTAAAAAGCTCTCGAGATGAATACTCTCAAAAATTGGAAAAAGATATAAAAACTTAGACAGACTGTTGATTTTTCAGATGTGAAAAGGCAGCTACTTGCAAAAAGGGCTTTAGAAATTGCAGCCGCTGGTGGGCACAATGTATTTTCTAATAGGCGATCCCAGTTTCAGGATAAATCAATGCTTGCACAAAAAGATTTAATACAATTTTACCTGACATGACCGAAGAAGAAATAATCGAAACAACAAAGATTTACAGTATTTCAGGAATGCTAAGCCAAAGTGAACCAATAATCGTAACCGTCCATTTAGAGCTCCACACTATCTCAGCTACACAAGTAGCTTTAGTAGGTGGTGCAAACAGAGTCGGAGAAATCACGCTGGCACTAAATGGAATATTATTTTTCTAGATGAAATTGGAGTTTGAAGGAAAAACATTGGAAACGTTAAGACAGCCTTTGGAAGATGGAAAAATCGTTATTTCAAGAGCAAACTTTAAGTGTAACCTATCCAGTAAAAATATTACAATAACTGCTTCAAATCCTACTCCCAGCGGATATTTCCCGATAACCCACTATGTAATGACAGTCTAAAAGAAATTAAACGTTATCAGAAAAATTTTCAGGGTACACTTCTCGACAGAATGGATTTATATGTAGAAATGCACCAGTTAAAGATAGAAATTCTGATGAATCTCTATCAGAAAAATCAAAAGAAATTCAAAAAAGAGTTATAAAAGCTCGTGAAGTCCAAAAACAACGTTTTAATTCAAATACTCTAAAACAGAGATATGAATAAGAAACAGTTAAATAAATATTGCAAAAATAGATGAAGAAAGTGAAGAAATTATGAAATCTGCCATTTGATAATTTTAAAATTGTCAGTCAGAATGTTTGATAAAATCTTGAAGGTATCCAGAACAATAGCAGATTTAGATGGTGAAGAAAAACATAAAAAGGAACATTTATTGGAGGCACTCAAATTATCGACGAAAATAAATAGCACTAAACTTATTAAAAAGAATTTTCTTTAATCAACAAGCATGTCTTAATACTTGTAAAATAGCATAGTAAAAACTAGTTTAAAACAGAACTCAAAAATTATGACTATTTTACCTCAAACCCTAAATTTATAATTTCTATCAGTTCAATTTTAAATGGGTTCGAGTATAAAAATCAGAAAATCTTGTAGAAATTAAATTTATTTTCTGTAAAATTACAAAAGTTTTTAAAGGGATACTTAAAAATTAGATTTGATATAATTTAGGAAAATATGTGTAACTATTCAAATAAAACTGAGTAATTACACATTTTTATATCTCTTTAATTTCTTATTTTTCTCATTAATCCGTTCTTCTATAAAATCAAGCAATTCTTTTCTTCCAGTATTTTTAATGAAGAATAAAAATACATCTTCATTTTTAAATACAAGTTTTTCCTGATTTTCCTTTTAGCTGTTTAAACTTTTCATTGTTTGACAATTTATCAGCTTTTTGTAAATATTATATAATATTCAATTCAAAAATGTTCTAACCATTTTAACATTTCCATATCCTCATTTGATGGAACTCTACGCAAATCCAGACAATCAAAAACTACTTTTTCTCTGATTTGACACAAGATAACTTTCTGTTGTTTTTCCCAATTTCTTTTCACGCTCTAGGCACTTTAGCAAAATCCATATCCTGGCAAATCCACAAAATGAATTTTTGTTATTTATCAAAAATAATTGATTAACTATGTTCTTCCCTAGTGTTTTACTAGTTCTTGCCAAATTTTTCTTTTTTGTAAGTGAATTTTATCAGTGAAGATTTTTCCCACATTTGATCTTCCAATAGAAAAAATTCCAGGTGTTATTAAAATTCTGATAATCTTTTTCCACAACTGCTGATTTCACAAATTCTGACTTGCTTGTTCCATGCTTCACTCTTTTTCTATAATTTTTCTATTTTTCTAATTTTTAAACTCATCTTTGCATTTTCCACTGAAGTTTCTTCAGGAATAAAGTACTCGATTCCGTTAATCATTCTTCCATCTCCAGTAATCTCATACTGCCTCAATGTTTAGTAAAATGCTGGTAATACTGATAATCCTTTAATTGGATTTACTGCAACATCCATCTTTCTTTTGCATATCCATAAACTTCGGAATATATTTCCATCCAGATGGTGCAACCTAATTTTTCACAATTCCTGAATAACCTGTCTTTGACGTTCATCACGCTTAAAGGCTGTATCACTTTTTCTATGTCTTGTATGAGGCAAGTGCCATTCTCCTCTTAAATTATAAAGCTTGACCTTGATTAAAATGAAATACTTCTTGATCAAAATAGTCCTGATTAAAAGTATGATTTGAAACAACATCGACTCCATCAATCAAATTAGTTAAGTTCATAACGATCTTCAAATCTAAATCTTACATGATAATTAATTTTTGTATCAAGAAAGTTTTCCACAGCGTCAATTGTACATTGCACGCCGCCAAAATGATGTGAATGCGTAAATTTTATCCTGCTTATACTTTCACAAGGAATCTCTGCATACGTATCACGTGGAATCGAAATCATTTTTACCTCGTGCCGATAAGGCACAACTCTTATAAATAACTCAGCCCATCGCTACGAGAACCTTCTGTCGGCTGGATTAGCATGACGCATCTACTCCTATGACAAGAATATTAAATGGGTACCTGAAAAGCCACCCTCATAAACACCACTAAAAATATTCCTAATATTATAAATACTTTTTCATTTTTCACCTCTTAATTTTACATTATTTATACTTTTACAAATTTTTGAATAATATATTTAAAATAAATTTATTTAATACTAAACCTCGTTTAAAAATTAGAACAAATTTTTATATAATAGGTTTTTTCAACAGTTAATTCATAATCATTCAATCTATTTTATTTTCATAGGATTGCTCGTACCGCAAATCCTACAACCTATGATACTAAATTCTGTTTAAAAATAAAAATTATATATTAAATCATTTGAAAATATTGGGTTTATATCCTTTATTAGAGAGCTTTATAATAAATCTTACTCTTACAAATTATTTCAAAGTTAAATTTTATAGTAAAACTTATTTAAAACCAAACACAAAAGCTTATGACTATTTTTACTCAAACCTTAAATTTATATAATTTTAGCAGTTTAATTTAAAAATAGGTTTGAGTATATTTTTCAAATTCTATCAAAAATCATCAACTCCAAATCCTGAATATTTCCATCATTTTTCAATAACATGAGTCACTTCTTTTCTCATCCAAAGACATTTGTGGATTTACTAATACTCAGCCTCTTTCTTTACTACGGTTATCCCTAGATAAAATACTGTTTAATCTGCGTTTCTTTTTCTGCACTTATCTAGCAAAATGTAATCAAATTCCTTTTCCCATTGAACTTCAAAAGAAGCTGAATTTGCACAAAAATAATTTTATTTTCTACACTCCAAAATCTTTTTCTCGCATAATACGTAAAAAATCTCTGAATGCATAATAGAATTTAAAATAAGTCTCTCTCTCTATTTCCAAAAATAACTCTTCCCTAATTTTTCATGTGAAACAATCCAATTTCCAGTATTATTATATTCTAAAGACTTCTTTACCAAAATTTTCTAGCAATTTTTTCCACAATCTTAGGGAAATTTAATAACTTCATGAGAGTATGCTCTAAATCATAACTGAAATCTTTTTAAGAAATTTGACTAACTGTACTTTTTCCTGTTCCAATTCCACCTGTAAGCCCAATAACTACTTTTTCATTTTTCCTTCCCACAAAAATCCAGTTTAAATTCAAAATTTATTCAATTTTACAAAAAGTGTGGATATATTTTTATACCTTTTTCATTTATTTGCAAACAATTTTATTTTTCAAATTCAATATAAATCTTAAATAAAACAAATATAAGTCAAGATTATATTAATTTATCAATATAGAAAATAATATATATAATAAAAATTTCAAAAGAAAATATGGTATAATAAAAACAGAACTAAGAAAAGACTTGAAAAATACTTTATAATATGATAAAATTATATGTATAATTTTTGTGATAAATTTCCAGATTAAAAAGTTTGATTTATAAAAATAAGATACAAGGAGGGAATATGGAACTTAAGAGATATTCAGGAATTGATGAAAGTTCTAAAGAAAGAAGATATAGCAGAACTAAAAAGTAAGATATGGAAAAAGTAAAACTTACATTAACAAATTCTGAAACTACAACATTGCAAATAATGGCAGCACCTGTAACAGAAAAAGGTTGAAAAAGAAACTCTTACAGCTGTATTACCAGCAGAAGAAAATTATCAACCGAGTAATGTGGGAAGAATAAAAGCTGGTAAGTTCAAAACCTGGAACTTTAGTAAAAAGGACAAGTTCTTGCAAGAAAATAAATACAATAGGAATTGATAATGATGTAAAATCTAATGTAGATGGTATTCTAAAAAGAAGTGCTTAGTGGCAGACGGCTCACCAGTTGACTTTGCAAAAGAACTATTTAAAATTGAAATTAATTAAAATTATTTTTATGAAACAGAAATCTTTTGGGAGGATAGAATATTAATGTTTAAAAATATTAATAGCAAATAGAGGAGAAATTGCTGTTAGGATAATTAGGGCAGCAAGAGAATTAGGAATTGCTACAGTTGCAGTTTATTCAGAAGCTGATAAAAGATTCACTTCACGTAAAACTTGCTGACGAAGCTGTCTGTATCGGAACTGCTGCAGTAGGTACAGACTCATATTTAAAATACCAAATATTATTTCAGCAGCACAAATTACAGGAAGTGAAGCTATTCACCCATGGGATATGGATTTTTAGCAGAAAATCAAAGATTTGCTGAGATATGTGATAAAAACAACATCGTATTCATTGGTCCAAAACCTGAACTAATCAGTATGATGGGAGACAAGGCAACAGCAAGGGAAACTGCTATCAAGCACAAAGTCCCAATAACAAAAGGGTCAGATGGAATTGTTCCAAATGTTGAAGAAGCCAAAAAAGTTGCACAATGGATAACTTATCCTGTTATGATAAAAGCAACTGCAGGAGGAGGCGGAAAAGGAATGAGAATCGTCCCATGATGAAAAAGAACTTGTAGAAAATTTTGTTGCTGCACAAAATGAGGCAAAAGCGTCTTTTGGAAATCCAGATGTTTATATTGAAAAATACGTTGAAGAGCAAGACACGTTGAAATACAAGTTATTGGGATAAGTTTGGAAATGTTGTCCATCTTGGAGAAAAGAGACTGCTCTATCCAAAGAAGACACAAAAATTAATAGAAGAATCTCCATCAGCAGGAATTGATGCAAAAACACGTGAAAAATGGGAAAAATTTGCCAAAATTAACAAAAGGAATTGGTTACGACAACGTTTGGAACATTGAATTTCTTGTTGACAAAAACATGAATTTCTATTTTATGGAAATGAATACAAAAGAAATTCAGAGTAGAGCATACAGTAAGTGAAGAAATCACTGGTGTAGATTTGATAAAAGAGCAAATAAGAGTAGCCGCAGGAGAAAAATTAAGTTTTTCTCAAAAAGATATAAATATTAATGGACATGTAATAGAATGCAGAATTAATGCAGAGGACTCTGAAAATGGTTTCTTCCGTCTTCAGGAGTTCTAGAAACATATATTCCATCAGGTGTGAATTGAGTAAGAATCGATTCTCATTCTTATCAGAATTATGAAATCCCGCCTTACTACGATTCAATGATAGCGAAACTTATCGTAAAAAGGAAAAATAGGGAAGAAGCTATTGCAAGAATGAAACGTGCCTAAAACGAATTTATTATAGAAGGTATTGACACAACGCTATACCATTTCACTTAAAAGTGCTTGATAATGAAGACTTTAAAAGAGGAACAATCTATACAAACTTTATTGAGACACATTTTAAGGATGCACTTGGTAAATAATTAATAAAAACAGACAATAATTTTTGAAATCATCATATTATTAATTAGTATAATCTGATTACTATTTGATATAAAAATAGGAGGAATTAGAAATGAACGAGATTAGGAAATGTAAATATATCTCAGGAAGTAGTAGCGACTATTGCAGAATCAGTAGTAGCAGAAATTGAAATGAGTACACAGCCTTGTTGGTGGAACTTCTAAAATGAAATTGTTAAATTTTTCCAAAATGTATCTTCAGGTGGAAAAGGAATTGAAGTAGAAGTTGGAGAAACTGAAATGTACATTAGATTTATACATCGTTGCAAAATGGGATTCAAGTTACCTGCATTAGCTGGAGAAATCCAAACAAAAAGTGGTAAAAAGCAAGATTACTGAGAATGACAGGATTAAAAAGTTCAGGGAGTAAAACGTATATATTCAAAAATTATAAAAGAAGACAAAAAGAGAATGTTCAAGCTCCTGTAACAGAAACTGCAGAAATTGAAGAATAAAAATCATAATAGACTCATATATTATTGAATTTAAACATAAATTTTTATTAATAATATTTGAGAATATTCACTCAATTAGGAAAAGGAGAAACTGACAGATACACTTCATCTAACTCGCAAAAGTTAAAATGCAGTGTATTTTTGTCAGTATATATTAATGATTGCAATATTAGGATTTTAGCAAGACTATCTGTAATACTTGATTTGTTGGTATTGTATTTTTCAAGTATATCAGATATTCTGTTTAGGACTGATTATTTAGGACAACTAGATAGTTTTATAGATTTAAGTAGTTTAAATTTTTAAAATCTTAGTTGGACTATTATCAATAATTTATTTAGTAGTATTTTTACTTTCGTTATATTAATAAACTTACAAAATATTCTCAAAATAGAGAAGTTAAAAATAAAAATGAGAAATAGAAGTCTCCACTAAAACAATAAATGAAACATCAAAAGATTTCTTAAATGGACAGGAAATCATTAAAAATTCAAAAGTAAATCATCATCCAAAAAGGAAAATCTGTTGTTATTGAAGCTACTGTAGATACTTATAATGTCGATAACTCAAATGAAAAACTTGCAGAAATTCAAAATAAATTATCTGAATATGTTTTTCATTCAACTGGAATTACTGTAGTAAAAGTAAAATTGAAAAAGTTTTTAGGAGAAACAATTGTTGATTATTGACTCTCCAACTAATCAAAAAGAAAATATATATAACAATAACATTATCTCAAAATTAGAAAAATCAAACTAATACAGAAATTAAAAACTTCTTCATCTGGAAAGGAAAATTAATGAGCACGAAGAAAAATTAGAGAAGAGATATTTAAACTTCTTTTGAATATGAACTAATTAACAATGATATCGAAAGAGAATAAATGATGTAATTACTGAAGAAAACTTAAAAAGATGAGGAAATTGATTTTTGATAAGTTATGTTACTGAAATAATTGCAAATGAGAGTATTTTAATTGAAAGAATAGGATGTATTAGAAGGCTGGACGTGTGAACGTTTAGGAACAATTGAAAAAGTTTTGATTAAAAGTATCCTTCTATGAAATTACGATAAAAATGTTGGATATGAAATCGCAATTAATGAAGTTTTAGAAATTGCATATTCATATAATGACACTAAAAAGACTTTTTAAACGGAATTCTTACCGAAATTAATATATATTAAAAGAAAGAAAAGTATAAATAAATGGAAGAATAAATTAAAAAGAAACAAATATTAAAATTATGAAAGACTTCTATATTTAAAATATGGAAGTTTTAAATATTCTTACTTTATTAAACTTATAAAATTATATAAATCTAAAAAGTTAAATATTCTTAATTTTAAACTCAATAAAAATTTACAAAAACTATATTATAGATTTTATTTTAAAATATTTAGAAAAGGAAATACAGGATAATGAAAGAGAATAAGAATAATTACTGGAAAGTCCACTTCACATTGGGCATGTAAACTTTTATTCAAAGGTAAGCGGAATTGTAGACAGATTATATGTTATTATCTCATATTCTGATGATGCAGATGATCTTCTTACTTCTAACTCCCGTTTTGTGAAGGAAATCACCAAAGGACAGATTACGTTTTGTAAAACAGATATGTTTAAAAATCAGCCAAATATTTCCTCATTTTTATTGGATGAAAATAACTTTTTCTCAACAAGGTGATAACTGGGAAGAATAGGCTATAACGCATGAAATTGAGAGAGATGGAAAATGGAAAGGAAATAGACTGGAAAAATGATGTGATATTCATTAGCAATCGTGATGAAGACAAAGTACAATTTAAAGCATTTTGGTTCAGAAACTAGATCCATAGATAAAATTATATAGAATACAATGTTAATTCAAGCAAAATACGTGAAAATCTAGTAAATATTGAACTACTTGCCACGTGATAAGAGAACATCTAATACCATTATTACAATCTGTGGAGGAGAAAGTGGTGAGCGTAATGATAGATAAACTTGCAAATGTTTTTAATACAACTTCTGCTTGGGAATATGGACGTGAATATGTTTTTGAAAAATTAGGTGGAGATGAAGAAATCATTACAATATTCTGACTACGAAAAAATCGTTTTTCAGGGCATCAGTCAAATGTCTTATATGCTGCAAGAAATGCTAATAAATTTGCATTGATTGATACAGATTACATTGCAACACTTAGGCTGTTTGCCCAACTGTCATGAAAAACGGGACAATCAATAGTTCGTGAATTTGTACAAAATTACAGATTTGACTTGATTATTACTTTGGAAAATAATGTTACTTTGGGTAAATGATGAGCCTTTCGTTCAATTGGCGACAATGACAGACGTGAAAATTCCAAAAATTTATTAAAGAAATTATATAAAGAATATCATATTCAATATATTACAGTAAAATCAAATAGTTATGAAAAGATACTTGGCTTGTAAGCATATTACTTAAAGGCATATTTAGATGGTGCTGATAATTCACAGCTTCAGGAAATAACGAGATTCTTTTATATATATAACCTATTACTAAAATCCATTTTAATACTTAGTAAATAGGGTTTTGTTTCTCAAATTTTTATTTTAAATTTTTGGACAGCTAAATACTTTTATCATTGCCCTCCTTAAATCGTGCATACTTAGCCATTTTTGAAAAACCACTTTATATTATATAATTACAAAAGTATATATTTTATTTAGTCCCTTTTTCCCATTTCCTTGTCATACTAAATATAGCGTAGCGTTATTATTATCAACATCAAGTGAAATAATCTTATCAAGGAATTTTTGAGCTTGTTCTTCTTCTTCTTCCTGCTCTTAACAAATTCATTCAAGAATACTTCTGCACCATAATCTCCTAGTTCTCTTGCAGGCTTTGTGAATATTCTCAATAGAGGCTGTTACAGCTTCTTCATGTGTAAACAGCTTCAAATACTTCTCTTATGATGTAAAAGTCCATTTTAGGTTTATCTAATCCCAAAAATTCAATTTTACCGTTTCTTTTTAATACACTACTCACAAAACTTTTTGAATGTTCCATTTCTTCTTTGCTGTGATTTCCCATCCAGCTTGCAAAACCTTCTAATGATCTTTTCATCAAAGTATGCAGCCATAACTTGATATTGGTAAGCCATCAATTCCATGTTTATTTGATTATTTGAGTACAAAACTTCTAATTCTTTATTTAATTTCCATTTTCTCTCCAATCTATATATATATTTTATTTTAATTATGTTTTTCTAAACATTTTCCTCACATAAGTACCTTTTATGTAAAATGTATTTCATCAATTTCTACATTTCCCAATTTTGATAAATCAAATTTTGATAAATTTACATCAAAATCAACTATCTCTCCACAAATTTACATTTGAAAATGTCCATGATTATCCGTGACTACATCATATCTTACTTCATTTTCTTCAATAATAATTTCTTGAATAATATTATTATATAATTACAAAATTATATACTACTTTATTTAGTCTCTTTTCCCATTTCCTTATCTAATAAATATAACGATAGCGTTATTATTATCAACATGCAAGTGAAAATAATCTTATCAGGGGAATTTTTGAGCTTGTTCTTCTTCTTCTTCCTGCTCTTCAGCAAATCTCATTCAAGAATACTTCTGCCATAATCTCCTAGTTCTCTGCAAGTTTATGAATATTCTCAATAGAGGCTGTTACAGCTTCTTCATGTGCAAAAAGCAGCTTCAAATACTTCTCTTACTGATGTAAAGATCCATTTTAGGTTTTATCTAATCCCAAAAATTCAATCTTTACCGTTTCTAATACATACTCATAAAACTTTTGAATGTTTCGATTTCCCTCTTTTGCTTGATTTCCCATCCAGCTTGCAAAACCTTCTAATGATCTTTCATCAAAGTATGCAGCCATAGCTTGATATTGTCAAAGCCGCTGCTAATTCCATGTTTATTTGATTATTTGTAGTAAAACTTCTAATTCTTTATTTAATTTCATTTTTCTCCAATCTATATTTTTTATATTTTAAATTTTTAATTATGTTTTTCTAAACATTTTCACTAAGTACCTTTTATGTAAAATGTATTTCATCAATTTCTACATTTCCCAATTTTGATAAATCAAATTTTGATAAATTTACATCAAAAGTCAATTATCTCTCCACAGAGATTTACATTTGAAATGTCCATGATTATCCGTGACTTTCACATCGATATCTTACTTCATTTTCTTTCAATAATCATTTCTTGAGATAATATTATTACTGACAAATATATTTAATGTATTGTATACCGTAGTTTTGATAAAGTAGGCATTTCAGGAGATAAATTTTTGAAAATATCATCAACTGTTGGATGTGTGTAGTGATCTAGTAGATATTGACATTTTCATTCTTTGTACTGAAGGTTTTATTCCATTTTTCTTTAAATAGTCACCAACGTTTTCTGGCATGCATACTTCCTCCTATTATTGTTTGTTGTTATATTTTAATTTCAATTAAATAATAAAAATAGATATACTGTCTGAGTAAGACAACTAACATTTATACTTACTTCTGTATCCATTACAATTTTATATCTTTTCTAAAATTTTGTCAATACAATTTATTTATTTTAAACGCATCAAAGTATTTTTCACTAGATTTATGTTATTTTAAATTTTCACGTGTAGGAATTAGTAAAGATTGTGTTTTGTATATGGCCTCACCTTTCTGCCATAATTTCATTATTATGTCGTATTGCAATTTCTTTTGCACCTGCAAGTCCCTAGCATTCCATTTTTATTTTCCTCGGTGTATTTGATACTGCGAGCGTTAAAAATCCAATATTTTTAGAATCAATTCCTCTTCCGCTGGCCGCATATTTCCGTAAAGCTCCATATTTATTATTCTCTTTTTATAAAATATCAACTTCCTGATTTTCATTACCGAGAAAAGTCTTTATTGCATTATCCAATACAATTGGTATCATTTGCTCTGAATCCGCTGGTAATCCCTAAACAAAAAGATACCTGTCTCTCTTCCAACTGCATTTCTAGAGATTTATTTTCACACCTGGTTGAAATATTCTTCGTAGCTTCTAACGGCATCATTTTTATAATTTCAAATAAATCTATTGTGCTTTTATCAATAGAAAAATCTGTGTTTTGAAGTTTCGTCAAATCTATCAAGTCATTAAACCAGTCTTTTGTAAATGAATACTATCTGATAAAATTTGTTCATTATAATCCTTTAGCTGTTTGGAATCCTTTATAATTCCATCACAAATAGCTTCTATTGAACGACGAATCACTGTAATTGGAGTTTCGCAGTTCGTGAAATATTTGCAATAAAATTGTCTCATCTTTTCAAAACGTTCACTTTCTTTCGAACTCTATCTGGCTAAGTGCCAGTTTATCAATACTTTTTGCAAGTTCTCAATTTTCAGTCATTCTGGTTCCACTGTGTTTGTTACTTCATAATTTCCTTTGCCAATTCTGTTGTTGTATTACGAATCTTATTAAGTGGCTTTGTAAAGCTGATAGTAGCAAACAGCACTGATACCCGCAGGATTAGTGCAGCTAAAATACTATAAGTGTATAAATACCACTTTTTACATGCTGAAGACATATATTTTACTGGAGAATGAAGCAGTGCGACTCCTTCAATCGTTTTCCCGTGTATGGAACTGCTACTGTTATTAAATTTTCATTTTAAGTAATCATTAAAATTTTTCTGTCGTAGTTGTTTCTCGAAATAGCTTTTTAATAGTTTCTTCTGCATTTTGGTGGTAATTTAGATATGAAAAAGATTGTCCCTTCTCGTTTTCTTCCCTGCACAATATTTCCTGTTTTGCATCCACTATCCAGACTTCTCCCATTGCAATATCCTCAATCATCACATACTTCTAAATATTTTGACATTGTCCTTTCATCCGATTCTATGCCTGTGAAAGATGTTTTTCGTTTAATAATAGAATCTTCTGAACTTTTTCAATCTCATCTTTTTCTTATATCTTCCAATAATATTATTTTCAAATGCCTTCCGTTATATTTCCTACAATTTTCGGGAACTTCACTATTTGGCTTTATTTATTTTATTTCTTTCTGGAGTATCATTTTCTTTCTATATCCAGTTCTATCTCTGCATCATTCTATTCTCAAACCATATTTTAGACATAAAGTTTCTGAAAATCTACTGACTCTCTCAAATCAAATCTTTTCTTTATGTAAACTAACAGTATTCTGAATATAAAATATATCCAAAAATATCCAATTACAATAGAAAATAACAAAAGCGACAATCCGAAATATGAAAGTAGCTTTATAAAAATTTTGTTTTTAAATTTTATTCCTTTAAAATTTTTATTTCCTATTTTCACACTATCTTCCTTCTGCTACAACCTTATCCATCCAGCTAAATAACTCATCTAAATCATAATCTCCAGAATGTGGAGTTGCCCAAGGAGATGCAAAATCAACTTTTTCCTAAAGATTTTTCGAGTGTATAAGTAGCATCGGCTATATGCAAGTGAAGTATCCTTGTCAACCGCACCATGTCTTATTCTCCAGTATTTTACTTTCGAATTTGCAATGTAGTTCATTGGATTCATCATTTTATGATTTTTATCAGCCATAGTTCCATTTTACTGTCGAGTGTTCCAACATGTATTCCGTAAAATGCTTGTGTTGTAGCTTTTCGTCTCCAAACTCGTTATTTTCCCCTGTTGACAAATCTACATTGTCAAATGCCCTAGCGTTTTTGTCTACCCATATAAACCACATATTTATCATAACTAAATCTACAACTTTCCCACTATTATTTAAAAATTCAAATTCTGATAAATCAGTCCCTTTCTGTGCAGTATTTGCAGAATCAATGTAATATTGCTTAATCTGCTCCTTAAAACTTCATTTCATTTTCATTCAAGTGTGAAAAGCCCATTTTTACCTTTTTAATTTTGAAAACTATTTAAATAGGCAGGAAACATTTTCTTCAAATCATTTGAACGGAAATTTCATCATCATTCAACATACCCCTCAGTATATTTTCTTTCCACATTGTAATCTAACATTGAAATCTCTATCTTTTATACGTTTCATCGTTAAACATCCATTCGTAAGCCGTATTCGCATTATCCAAGTTAGTTATTGGACAATAAGCTGACTGAGCGTAAAATATCATCTCTTGCATCTCAGTGCACCAATTTCTTTAGATACGGTTCATAATCCTTATTATTCCCAGTTGCACGAAGCAAAAGCTGAAATTGCTCCTCCAGCACTTCGTCCCGTAGAAATAATTCTATCCGCTCTTCCTGGCATTCTAGCATCATTATATCGCAAATATCTACAGCCGCTTTCAAATCTACAATTACAGTGAGTGCCTTTCATTACTTCCATCTTTTCCCAAAAGTTCTACCTCTAGCTCCAGACTTGCCAGCCTTATCCATTTGATAATGCGACTAATGTAGCATCAGGCTTTTCCATCTCTTCCATTTCCAGGCACTCAGCCGCTCCGGCATATATCCTCAACTGTATTTGGGAGAAAATATCAGCGTGCTTTTCGCATTATATTTTTCCAACTGACTTATACTTTAAAATATTCTTCTGGAATATAGATATTTATAGTCTGATAAGCAATATCAGCTGGTTTTGCAACATAAACTATATTTTCATAAGCACGATAAGTAACTGTTTTTCCAGTAACAGTAGCTGTCTTCGTCGTATAATTCTTACTTCATCAAATATTTAAATTATAACCATTTTCTGCTTTTATTTGTTATCATATCTTTAGTTTATTACTTTTTTATTCGTAGGTGCTCCCATTTTGCTATCTTCATCTACACTTTTGAGTTTCTAAAATCTAAACTTTTCATAGTACATATCTCAGTAGCCATAACTGCTACTGAAAATGATAAACTCATTACAATCAATTTTTCTTCATAATTTATCCTTTTCTTTTGTGTATATTAATACTAATAAGGTTTTGATAGATTCAATTAATCCAGTATTTTACATTTTTGTATATTTTTAACAAAGGGACAAAAATTCTATTAAACAAATGAGATTTTACTTTCTAAACAAAGGATTATTACTAGGACATAAGTATAAAATCATGCCTTTTAACTATTATAATCATTATACTAATTCAATAATTGCTAATTCAGCTGAATCACCACGTCTAACAGCAGTTTTTAATAATTCTTGTATAACCACCATTTCTTTCAGCATATTTAGGTAATTTCATTAAAGATTTCTTTGCAACTGCTCCTTCACTTTTCTTAAAAATGCAAAAGCTTGTCTTCTCAAAATGTACTCTCTTCTTGCTGCATCAGTTGAATTATTATATTTTTCCTAAAAGTAGTTGCTTTTTCCAGCAAAACTTTTAATTTCTTTACAGCACGAGTTACTGTTGTTTCAATTTGCTCATGTTCTACTAAAGAAATTGTCGCATTTTTAAAGCATAGCTAATCTGTGATCAGATTCTTCTACCTAGTTTTTCTATATGATTTATTATGATTCATTTTTCCCTCCTCATTTGAGATTTTATTCTAAATTCTAGTTTTCAATTTTATATGATTATTCATCACTACTTGTATTATCGTCTCAAAATCGTAACCAAGTTCTTTCCATTTTATCGATAATTTCCATTTTAACGATCCTAAATTTTTAATTTTCAATAATTCGTTATATGTCATTGAAGTTAAGTCTGAAATTAGTTTTACTCTGCTTTCTGCCAAATTATAAGAACGTACTGTGATAGTCAAGTTCTTCAATTTTCATATCTTCAATGTTATTTTCATTTTCAGCATCGGTTTCTGTTAATTCATCTTCACTATCTCTGTATTTGCTCATACTGTTTCCAATATTTTGTAAATGGTTCCCAAAATGCCAAGTTAATAATTCTACTGCATATGATAAAGGTCTTTAATTTCAATACTTCCATCTGTCACAATTTCCAAAATTAACTTGTCATAGTTTGTAATACGTCCAACCATAGTATCTTCAACACTATAATTTACTCTCTTGATAGGGCGTATAAATTGCATCACTTCTAAATATCCTATTGGTAGTCCATCGGTATTAATTTTCATCAGAAACTGCAAAGCCTTCTCCAGAATCAACAAAAATTCTGCATCAATCTGTCTATCAGTTGTAACAGTCATAATAACTTGTTCAGGATTTTATAATTCTGCTTCGGGTTCTACATGAATATCTGCTGCTGTAATTACAGCCCAGCCGCTTTTACTGAAAGTGTCATTTCTTTTCACCAGGCTCACTCGGCTTCAACTACTACTTTTCCTTCACATTTTAAAAATAATATCTATAACTGTCTTCTTTTACACCTTCTATTGTAGAAAATTCATTCAACACCTTCAATTTTAATTCCTTTTATTGCAGTCACCTGGAATTGATGACAACAATATTCTTCTAAGTGCATTTCAATAGTATTCCACATCCTCTATACAGAGGTTCTACAATGTACTTTGCTGTTATAATTATCTTCTTTTCTTCCAGTTAATTTTACATTTTTGGCTATTTTTCAATATTGTAACAAGCTAATTCATCTCCTCCGATTAAAAATATTATTATCTAGGTGAGAACTCGATGATCATCGCTTCGTCAACTTCAAAGTCAACTGCATCTCTTCCTGGATTTTCTAACACTTTTAGCTGTCAGCTCCTTCTATCAAGTGATAACCATCCTGGACTGTTTTTGTAACAGACTCTTTAATTAAAGCTAATTCTTTAGAATCTTCTTTAACTGTAATTACATCACCTTGTTTTACTCTGTATGATGCAATGTTTACTCTTTTTCCATTAATTAAAATATGTCCATGACTTACGATTTGTCTTGCTTTGTCTTCTTGTAGCACCAAATCCTAATCTGTGAATTACGTTATCTAATCTTCTTTCAAGATATTGAAAGTAAAGTTCCCCTGTTACTCCTCTCTTTTCTTGTTGCTTCTTCATATAATTTATAAAATTGTTTTTCCATTACTCCATAAACAAATTTTACTTTTTGTTTCTCTTGTTGTGTTCCATATTCAGTTAATTTTTCCTTTGCATTTGGTCTAATATTTCATTTGATTTTTGTTTACCCCTAAAACAATGGGATCTAAACCGAGATTTCTAGCATCTTTTTAACTACGAGCTGTCTATCTCTTGCCATTTATCTTTTTCCTCCTTAGTTTATAAAATTACGGTCTTCCTCTTTTTAGGTGGTCTTGCACCATTATGAGGTACTGAGTTAGTGTCAGCTATTCTTGTTACTTCTAAATCCAGTAGCCTGTATTGATCTTATAGAAGCTTCTCTTCCAGAATCAGTCCTTTTATTTTAATTTCGATTTGTTTCATTCCATTTTCAAATTTGCAACTTGAGCTGCTTGTTCAGCTAGCGATTTGTGCTGCAATGGAGTCCTTTTTAGTTCCTTTTGGATCAGAGATTCTCTCTGATTTCCAAATTACTACTTTACCTTCTGAATCTGTTATAGTAACAACAGTATTATTAAAAGTAGAATGTATATATGCGATTCCATTAGGAATATTTTTAATTTTTCTTTAGTTGCTGGTTTTGCACTTATGGTTTCCTCCTTTAACTTAATAGTGTATTATTTTTCTTAGCAATTGCCATTCTAACTGGTGCCTTTTCTAGTTCTTGCATTTGTTTTTAGTTTTTGTCCTCTTACAGGTAATCCATTTCTATGTCTTAATCCTCTGTAACTCTTAATGTCAAGTAGACGTTTGATCTTGATCTAATTTCTTTTTCTTAACTCACCTTCAATTTTTGTACTCTTCTACAGCGTTTCTCAATTTGTGCTACTTGTTCTTCTGTCAAATCTTTTTACTTTTGTATCTCTATCGATACCAGTTGCTCCTAAAATTTTTGTTTGAAGTGCTTCTACCAGTTTCCAAAAAATATAAGTTAAAAGAAACTTCTACTCTTTTATTTCTTGGAATATCTGCTCCTACTATTCTAGCCAAATCCTCCTCGTTTTGATATTTTTAATCTTCTTCAATATAGTCCCTCACATACACAATATAAAGGAATAAGCTCTACAGCTAAAGCATACCTTTTACAATCTTTATTTAAATATCCATAGTATTTTTGTTTTTATCTACAATATATTTTTAATAAAAATGTTTTTAGGTTTTATTAATCTGTATATTTTTAAAAATAAAAATATTTTAAAACTATCCTTGTATGTTGTTTATGTTTTAGGGTTTTCATCAATACTCTTACTTTTCCGTGACGTTTAACAATTTTACATTTTAGTCACAAATAGTGGTTTTTACTAAGGCTTTTACTTTTCCTAAAACCCTCCTTCCAACTGTTATTTTTCTATATACAATCCTACCCTCTTGACAAGTCATGCACGGAGAAACTTCCACCGTAACCTTATCTCTGGCAAAATTTCTATATAGTTCATTCTCATTTTTCCTGAGATATGTCCTAAAACTTCGTGTCCATTTTCAAGCCTTACTTGAAACATCGCATTTTCAGTGATCTTCGATTATTTCTCACCTTCCAGCTCAAGAACATCCTGTTTTGCCACTAAATCATCACCTCGGATCCTTTCTATTATAACATAACTAAATGTCCAGTAACATTTAATTTTTATAAAAATTAAAAACAATATACACTTGATTATTTACCTTATCATAATACAGTATTTATCGTATTTTGTCAATTATTTTTATTTTACAGCTATTTTTATGGATTTTTCTAATTTTTACTCTAAAAATTCATATCCAACAGTAATTTCAGTTCTAATTTCCGAAATTTCCTCAATCTGTGTACTTTTTGCTCCTGTCTTTGTCTGAATTACTACATAAAAATTCTCCATTTTATTTAAATGCTCGAAACTTTGTTCATAAATTTGAAAAATTGTTTTGCTTCCAGCCGAATTGGTGGATTGGATAAAATTACATCAAAAATTTTCTGAGAAATATTATCAAATACAAAAAGACTTTCTTACTTCAAAACTTATCATGTTCATCTTTATAACTTCATTTTTAAAAAGATTTTCTGTTGTAAGATCCAAAGCCCGCTCATTCACATCTGATGAAATGGTTTTAGCATTTTCAAAAGACTTTATAACAACTGATACAACTCCATATCCACAGCTAATATCCAGTATATCAAACTTTTTGACTATCCAAATTTTCTCTTAAAAACACTTTTAACATCAACATCTGTTCCAAAATCTACCTTTGTCTTTTGAAAAATACCCATTATCTGTTACAAACTCAAAATTTTTGTTTTTTCTATTTCATATTTTATTATTTTTCTATCTGACTTTTACTTCCTGTTCCTGAAAAAGTAATGGCTCATTAGCAATTTCCTCCTAATTTTTCTATTTTTATTCTAATGCTTATTTTATCACTAAATTTCAATTATTCATAATACTCTCCTGCTGTATTATCAGAATTATTTTCTATCTTTCAACACTTTTTACTATTATAACATATTTTTCACAGTTACATACCCATTTTTATCTTACACGTATTTTTCAAAAACAACTTTATTTCAAAAATCATTGCATATACAAAACTTCTTGCATTCTTATAATATATATAATATATTTGACTTCAAAAACTATTAATTTTAAATTTTGTGCCTTAATAAAAATAAAAATTTTTATGGAGGTTTTTAAAATGATAAAAACTTGTTGAAATAGAAGGATGCACTGTGAAAACTGTGCTAAAAAGTAGAAAATGTTTTATACGGACTGCCAAGTAGAAAAGTGTAGAAAGTAAACCTTTCTGATAAAAATGCAAAGTTACTTTAAACGTAGAAGTTGACGATTTGCTGATAGCGGATGCTAATTAATAGTGCTGGGCATTATAGAAGTGAAGGATGTTACAGAAATTTCTTAATCTTTTTATTAACAATTTATTTACAAAAATTAAAAAATTTTTATTTTAAATTTAGTTGATATTATAAAATGTTATAATAGATTTGTAAAGTAATAAAAATACGCATAACTATACAAATCAAAGAAGAGCTAACCCCCAAAGTAGCTCTCTTTTTTAGTTATTCAAAACTCTTGTATTAAAATTATTACTATCTGTAATAAAATTATAACTAAGATTTTTATTAATAACGTACGCATAACTTCATGACACCTCCTTTTCTCAAGGTTGCTAAAAGTGTATGACATTTTTATTATATTTTATATACTTTTTATAATGAATCTGAATTTTTTACAACAAAAAGATGATATTGAACAATTTTACTGATCTTTATCATCTTTTTAAAATTTTATATAAATTTTTATCTAACTCATTTATTTTTCTACGGATTCATGCTGATATTCTTGAATTGATTTCATTAACTCTTTAAATTCATTTTCATTATATTCTTTTATTAAATGCATCGAATTTTTCACACCCTTTATTTTCAACCTGATACACTCTCTCAAAAACTTTATCAATAATAGTATTGTATAAATATTCATAATCAAAATCAGGATAATTATCTGAATGGATATACTCAAAAAGTTCATTTATTTTCTTTAGTTTCATAATCTTTTTAAATCGAAGATATCTCCCAAATTAAATCAAACTTTCCTTTAATATTTTTGAGTTTCAACTCTCCACTCATTATTGTCTTCTAATTCAAATGTAATTTTGATATGTTTTAATTCGTTTGAATGTATTAATTTTAAATTCAAAATCATATTTTTCATAAATTCCTCCTAAATTTTAAAATTTTAATTTATAATTATATTTTTATTTCTTATTAAAAAGTTCTCTATCATATGTTCATAATCAATTTTCTCTTTGTAACGAATATCTTACTCAATATACATTCAGATTCATCCACACGACTTATTTTATCTTTTTATAGTTAGTTCATTTTCTGTTGATAAATTCATAACTTTTTCTATCTTTTTATATAAAATACTATTTTTATTATTTTTAAATTCACTTGTTAATAAATCAATACAAACAACACCATACCAACATTTGTTATTATCCTTTGTGTTTTCAATACATTTTTCAACATATATTTCTCACTATCAGACTTTTTCATAAATTTATATTAATTTTTCTTACTATTCTCTTATCTGCCCTTCTCCTCTAATCACATATTTCGTCGTAGTCAGCTCTCTTATTCCCATAAATTTACAGAGCGTGAAGTTTTTGCGTGGAAATTCCGATTTCTCCACCAAAACCGAATTCTCCTCCGTCGGAAAATCTTGTAGAAGCGTTTAAGTAAACGTTCGCTGAATCTACTTCATTTAGGAATTTTTCAGCATTTTCTATAGATTTTTGTCAAGATTGAGTCGGAATGGTGCGTTCCATGATTATTTATATATTCAATTGCTTCATCTATGTTTTTAACTAATTTTTAGTGACATTATTAAATCTAGATATTCAGCCCCAAAAATCTTCTTCTGTTGCCAATTTTACATCTTTTCTGTTTCCAATAATTTCTAATGCTTCTTTGCTGTACCTTAACTCTACACCATCTTTTAAAAAGCATTTCTGTTAATTCTGGCAAGATTGCTTTTGCAATGTTCTCGTGAATAAGTGTTGTTTCGATGGCATTACATACGCTTGGACGCTGTACTTTGGCATTTTCGATAATTGGTAATGCCTGCTTTTATATCGGCTGTTTCGTCTACAAATATATGACAGATTCCTGCACCTGTTTCTATCATTGGAATTGTGGCGTTTTTCTATGATGAATCTTTTTAGTCCTTTTCCTCCTCTCGGAATAATTACATCAATATATTTGTCTGCACGGATTAAGTCCATCACAAGTTCCCTTTCTGGCTTTTCTACAAGTTGAACTGTATTTTGGGCAATCCGTGAGCATCTGCAACCCCTATTTAATAAATTATTCAAATAAATATTCGAATTTGAGTGCATCTTCTGATCCACGTAAAATTATCGCATTTGAAGATTTTTATTGCAAGTCCTGCCATCTACTGTAACATTTGGACGAGATTCGTAAATCATTCCGATTACTCCAAGAGGAACTCTACAATATTCATTCCATTTTATGATTCCATCCTGTAATAACTTCTCCAATTGGATCTGGAAACATAGCCATTTCACGTAGACTTTGAGTCCATTCCTTCTATTCTGCTGTCTGTAAGCTCCATTCTATCAAGCAAGGAAAATGCCATTCCATTTTTCTTACCATTTTCCATATCTATTTTTGTTTGCAGCCTTTATTTCTCTCTCATTTATCAATTCATCTGCAATTGCAAACAACACATCATTTTTAGTTTTTGTTCCAATTTTCAAAAGTTCCCTTAAAGCGGCTTTTGCTTTTTCCAAGTTCTTCTATATAATTCATATCTCCCTCATTTCTTAATTTATCTAATTTCTAAAAAGATTTCCAGCTTTTCTATTCCCATCCTTCATTTTTATTTTTCTCGTTCTAAATATAGCTATCATAAACATAACCATAGAAATAGTTAAAAATCCAGTAAATTATTAAATATCGCCTAGCTGATCAATATAAAAATATTTGTCATAACTTCCATTAAAATATCAAAAATTTTTATCTAGATATTGCCTTTTTAAAAATTGATGCTAAGTTTAACACTTCATGACAAATATATTGCCAAATATGAAAATATATATAATAACTACACTAAAATAGTTATTTCTAATTCATCATACAGATTCTTAAATTTATACTTTTTCTTATTTTTCTCCTTCATTCCGAGTCAGTAATTTCTTTTAACTTTTTCTTTTTCTTTTTACCAAAAATTTCCAAATATAACTCAATTTCTATAATTCCCACACCTAAAAACATCACTACAATATGTCTTATATTATTTTTGGAGCGGCAAAACAAAGTACAGTTGCAATTATAAAGCCTAAAAATTCGCCAAGAAATGTGTATGATTTATTTTCATTTTTATTAAAAATATTTTTCGCTCTTCACTTACTTCCTCCTTTCCATTTTTATTCATTCGCTCGAAAGTATTAATGATTGTTTCTAGTAAATTCGTACTATGAATTAGTGCTTTATGCTGAATAAATGCAATATTTTATTCCCATATTTATCTATTATATTTATTCTTTCAGCTATTGTGCTTGCTCTTGTAGTCATTCCAGTTATAAACTTTACATTATCCAGAGCCAAGTCTTCTAAAAGTTAAATAGCCATTTTGCCAATGTAAGTATTTTAGATAAAAATTTCATTCCTACTATGGTTGTTCGTAATTCATAAATCGTTTCCTATTTATCTTTTATTAATTTTTAGACACTTTTGTACTAAACTTTTAAATAAAATTTCTCTCAATCAACAAAAATTGAATTTATTATTTTTATTTTTCCTAACTACATTGTCCAATGTGAATAACAGCATCCATCGTATTTTATAACCCAGTATTTCTTCTATATTTTCACTTTTTACGCCTTTTTATAGGTTAATTTCCTCTGATGAATAATTTGAAATTCCTGTTGCAACAACTTTTACCTTCAAATCTTCTATTTCAATGACTGCCCCTTTATCAAAGTTTCCTTCAATAGATTTTATTCCCACAGGTAATAGGCTATTTCCATTTTTTAATGCTGCTTTTGCACCATTATCGATTGTTAATGCACCTTCCTTATTAGGACCATATGCAAGCCAATATTTTCGTAAGCTGATTTTTATCACAAAAAGTGTTCCTATATTTTCTTTTTCAACGATTCTAGTTATATTGTGAGGATCATCACCACTAGCAATTACAAGACTTGTTCCAATTTTGGTTACCATTTCTGCAGCAATAATTTTTGTTATCATTCCACCAGTTCCAAATTTTGATCCTTCCGCTCCTGCCATCTGCTTTATATCCTCATTAATATCCCCAACCATATTAATCAGATTAGCATCATCATATTTTCGTAGTTTTTATTATAAAGTCCATCAATATCGGATAAAATAATTAATAAATCAGCATCAATTAGTCCAGAAACAAGCGCTGACATTGTATCGATTATCTCAACCTTAATTTTTCAAAGCATTAGATACAATTGCATCTTTTTCATTTATAATCGGAATAATTTTCTTTTCAAAAAGCATTGCAGACGTTTCTCATATTCAAGTATCTTTTTCTATTTGAAAATTCCTCTTTTTGTTAACAACAGCTGTCCACATTATCTTGTTATGCTCTTTAAAAAGAGTTTGATAAATTTTGCATAAATTGAAACTTGTCCAACTGCTGACAGCATCTGCTTTTTCCGCTAAGTTTTGAGGCTTTTTACTTATATTAAGCAACCCCATTCCAGCTCAACTGCCCAGAAGTTACAAGTATTACATCATACCCTTTATCCTATAAATTACTCAGTTCCAGCTTAATTTTCTTTATTTTTCAATATCCTAGATGCCCATTTTCAGTTGTAAGTGTGAACGTTTCCAACTTTTACAACTATCCTCTGTATATTTTCCAAAAATTTTTCTCTTGTGTTACTATTTTTTCATATTTTTACTATTCTCCTGTTTAACATGTATGTGTTTTTGAGTTTTTAACATAAGGGCATAAAAATTCTATGCCCTTAAAGTTACTTAACTATTTTTCAATTTATTACAAGATTGGTATTTAAACAAGTATCCTCCATGACTAGCTCCTGCTCCCAATGCTACAGTACAAGAACTCAAGCTCATAATCAATGTAATTACTACTCCTATGATTTTTAATTTTTCTCATTTTTCTTACCTCCAATTTTTGGTTTTTCTTAAAAATAACCTAGAAAGGTTCATATTATTTTAACATTTATTTCTTTACAACCATAGATAATTTCAATATTTTTATCTTAACTTTTTACGTATCCATACAGAAATTTTTCAGTTCAACTTTAAAATCAGCATTTTTCCTTCCTCATCTATTGTAATGTCTTCATATCCACTACCTGTAACTTCGTGCTAAACTTCTCCTGCCCGTTCTTTTCCAGCTCAATCTGTATTTCTTCTTCCTCTTCAGAATTTGAAAGTACAGCTACGCATCCAGTCCACTCATCTCTTCCTGTTCTTTGAGTTGCAATTACATTTTGGATTATCCAGATGATTTATTTGTTCTCCATAAAGCATGTATTCTTCGTACTTCAGAAGTTTGTCAATTATCCATTGGTGCAGGGCTTTTTCTCCTCCCACTCCATAGTAATCACCATAAAACAAGCATGGATAGCCATCTTTTGATAATAATATTATAACACGTAATGAGAATAAACCAGTCTTCCTTGTGATTCTAAAGCACTTCCTTTTTGAGAATCGTGATTATCCACAAATGTTACCGCTGCCATAGGATTTGTTTCAACTATTGTATGTTCAAAAATTTCTCTTAAATCATAATCCTTTTTCTTTTTCAGATGCATCCATACATATTAAAATGAAGCCCAACATCGAATAAATCAGTCTTATACCCAACATTATCCAGATATTTCCTTCAACTTTTTTCCAAATCATTTCCTTAGATATTCTCAACAGAATAAAATTCTTCGCCATAAGCTGCTCTTACTTGTGTCAAAAATTCAGCTTATAAACTCATCTTTTATGTGTTTTACTGCATCCATCCTGAATCCATCAATTTTTAACTCATTACAGCATTTACCCCATCGGATTGCTTCTCCCGCACTTCAGGATGTGAAAAATCAATATCGGCATTCATCAAATAGTCATAATTTCCAAGTTCAGGAGTCAACTCCTTCATCCGAGTCCTTATTTTCTCCATATATATTTTATAAATTGCAGTTTTACCAGTTTTGATATCAAAATCCATTCCATCGAAAAGATTGTAATTCCACTTGAATGCAGAGTATTTATCATTTCTTCCGGAAAAGTAAATTTTGTCCATCCTTCTATTTTCAAAAGGATCCGATATTTCTACAGTTCTGTCTTCAGGATCCAACTTCTATCGCAAAAATTCTCTGTTTTCATCAGTCTCCGCCCTTATGATTCAAAACAGCGTCCAAAATATACATTTATATTGTATTTATGAAGTTCTTCTATTGCTTCAATCAGTTCCTGCTTTGTCCCATTTCTCGTTCTGACAGTTCCTTTCTGGGTCAAATTCACCTAAGTCCCATAAATCCATAGCACCATGTCACATCAAATTGTGAAGTTCCTTTATATGCTGGCGGAATCCACACTCCACTTACTCCTATTTCACTTAGATGCTTTTGATCATCCTTTAATCTTTGCCAATGTTTCATCATTCAGCAAATTCCACTCAAAGTACTGTATCATTACTCCGTTTTCCATAATTTCCTCCCTTTTTACAATATTTTATTTATTTTAATATTATTCCATTTTCAGTTATAAATTCTAACAGCTTCTTTTCAAATCCTCTTGTGTATCCTCCCCATTACCTGCGACTTAGTTTCTAAAACTTTTATTTTGTATCCATTTTCAATAAATCTAAAGCTGTTCAAGCGATTCTATCTTTTCAAAAACACCTTCCTTCAGTTTTTCAGTTCATTTAGTTTCGCTGTATATCCATAAATTCCTACATGTTTAAAATATTTAATATTTTTGGCTATTATTCTTATCACGTTCATAAGGAATGTACTGAACGGCTAAAATAAATAGCATTATCATCAAAGTCTGTAATAACTTTTACATTATTTGGATTTTCAATTTCATTTTGAGATTTCATATCCTGCTTCAATGTAACAATTTCAGATTTTTCATCCCTATAATTATTTGCCAGGAATATTAATCGATTCAATGTCAATTAATGGCTCATCCCTTGAATATTTATAATAAAATCGTAATTTTTGATATTCATTTTTATTAATAACTTCTATTATTCTGGAAGTTCCGTTTGATGATTTTTCAGCTGTCATAACCACATTCCTAAATACCGCCTCAAAATTCTCTCATCATCAGTAGTCCACAACAATCTCATCAATATCAGCATGCTCTTTTATAAACCCATCTCGATCATAACATGTCCACCAAATATCCTGAGTGGCTTTTCCCTCAAACCTGCTGGATGCATATCTTGCTAATGGTATAACTCCCACATTTTCATATGCTCATTTTCTCCTCTTTTTCAAACAATTTTATAAATATGCATAATCCTCTGAAAACAAAACTTATAAACTATACTATTTTTATATTAAAGCTCTTTTTATAACAATAAATTTTATATTTATAAATTAACAGCACAATCTTTTTATCAGCGCTTTTAATTGCTAAAGGGTATTTTACTATTGTAAATATAAGAATTAAATCTCAAATATGCTTTGAATGTGTTTTACCATATTTCTTCATCTAAACTATACATTATGTTTATATATCAGATTAAATAGAGCCACGTAATTTCTAGCAGCCTGACTAGCGCAAGTCCAAGTGTTATAAATCTCAAAATATTGTCTAAATAAAGACAACTGCTTGTAATCATTCTGATGCCACAGCATATCTACAGAGTTTCACAAACCTCGCTATCTGACGTGAACCTCAAGCTACCACACTAGCATCTCCTTTGAAATTCCTTCTTTTTCAGCCGAGACCTGCAAATCTTCACTCATAAATCATATAAATTTGCATTATCAATCTCGTAAACACTTGGGCTGTCAAAACACCTATTCTCTTTCTGCTTCAGCATCTATCCTGAAACTTTTTATTACTCCTGTCCTGCCTTTGTAAGCTTCAGGTATGTACATACGTTTTTCCAGCTGTATGATTGCACTGTCTGATCTTCCGTTCTAGCATCGTCACTCTGTTTCACAATGTGACATGAAATAATTTTCAAGATTTCCTATTTTACTTGATACTACTTCATAATTGTATCCAGCTCTGTGCATGAAATCCTGTCTTCAGACCATAAATTCCAAACTTGTCACCATGATGATTTCTACTATTATAAAGAGCATCTTCCCCTTCTGAATTTTGCAGCACCAATTTCGATTCCTTCATCTGGCATCGTGATCCTTTCATCTCTTGTAGCTCTCCAAGTAAATACATGTCATAAGCCGCTGAAATATCCATATTCTGTCACTGACAGTTGGAAGCAGCTGGAGGTATAATAACGAGTATCATTCATTCCAAGTTCTTTTTGCTTTATCGTTTTCATCAATTTTACAAAATTATCAAAGTTCCTTTTCCTATGTGATATGCTACTAAATATGCCGCATTATTGGCTGAATATATTATCTCTGCACGAAGTAAATCTTTTGAAAGAGAGCAACAACTCTCCTGCTTTTAGCATTTAGCCAACTTCCACCCATGTTTTGCTATTTCAGGAGTAAAGCAAACTTTATCATCAAGTTTTCGTACTCTATCACCGTCTGCTCAGGTAACCAAAATATTCAAGTGACTTTTTGTAAGTGATGCTATCGGATGTCTTGAACATTTTATCTAAATTTTTCCATCTTCAGTTGCAATCAAATTTTATTACTTCGCCATAATAATGAGAAACCCCTTCATGCTCTATGTTCTATAGCTTTTACGACTCTTCTGAACAGCCTTTTAACATGCTGATTTATTTTTCATCCGTTTCTCATCTCTGCGAGTCACTATTTTTCTTTGAATTTGAAAGAGTTTTCACTATTATGTCATAGTTTTCTGCTATGTCCTAAATGCTTTTCTTTCCCTCTTTTGTTGGCTGCTCTTCAACCTCATCATGTCGGCTTATCAGTCAGAAAGATCTTTTTCTTCCTTAATGACATGGATTACTTTCCTCACTCGTCCCGCCATTTTCCCTGCTGCTCCTTCTGCCAGGCTAAAGCTGCAAATAATGCAATTACTCCAAATATCAAACTCTTTTACCCTTTTTAAACCCATTCTTTTCCTTTTCTCATTCATATTATAAAATTATTTATTATTATTTTTAAATTATCTAAATTATATTATAATATTCTCTAATTTCATATATATCACACTTCGGCTTTCTAGCAATGCACTTATCTCCTTCCATGTAAAATCATGTAATGAATATACAAACCAGTCTCTTTTGGGAACAAGTTTCATAAGTTCCTCTCTATGATTCTCAGGATTATCATTTTCACAAATCCTATACGGTTGGAGAGCCTTTTAACATGTGTATCAACAACAATTCCTTCCCTAATATTCCACAGCTCTAAGGACAACACTTTTGAGTTTTTCTTCCAACACCTGGCAGTTCTATTAATTTTTCAAGTTCCTTTTGAATTATATCATTATACTCTGTCCTCATCATTTCAGCATTTAACTTTATATTTTTAGCTTTTATTTTTATAGAAGCCTGTTGATTTTACATATTTTTCTAAATATTTAAGTCCATTTTTCTAATATCTTTTGGCCTCTTTACTACTTTGAAAAGCTCTTTGTAAATAACATTTACATGAGCGTCAGTACATTGAGCTGATAAAATTACTGCTATCATACAGCTGGTAGGTGTTTCAAGCTCTAGTGCAGCCTCGTAGTGCCAAAACTTTTCTTCTACATATTGGGAATATCAATCTTTCCTTTTGTCATTTCTCTCTCCAAAATGTACTAAAATTAATTATTATATTTATTAACTCATATTGAAATTTTTCTTTTATCATTTCCGAAAATAAAAATGTATTGGATAAAATATACATCTTCTTCCTTTTTCCATTATACATAAAAATAAATATTAATGAAATCAATGACTGAGTATCAGTTAATCCAAAAACATTTGGAAAAATCTTATTAAAAAGTATTTAATATTAGAAAAATCTATTGAGAGGGTTTAAACCTATCATTTTCTAAAAATATTAAAGTTCATAATATGTAAAATCCATAAATCCATAATCGAACTCTATATTTTTGAGAAACAAACAAAATAAAACCACTAAGCTAATTTTAATAAACCACAAAATTTGGGCTTTATTCTTTTTAGATTTAAAATAAATGTTAAATAACCCAAAAATATAAAGTAAAAATACATTCATTGGATAATTATAACGACAAAATCGACGGAAGCTGAATACCCACAGCATAAACAACCTTAATAGATATTTTAAATTCGAGTATGTGTATCTCTGCATTAGTGTAACAAATATTGGAAAAAGCAATCCTCCAACAATATTCAAAAATCTCGCTACCTCCAACTATATAAATGATAATGATCCAAAACATTGGTATTAAAGCTAATTATCTTTTAAAAATAAATAAACCCAACCTATCTCCTACATCTATATTATTAATTATTCATTAAATTCTGTGCCGTTTTTAAAATTCATTTTTATTCTATATTATTAATAACGTAAATTCTTCATTTATTTTTAACTTCTACAAAGTCTTTATTTAAACATTTTTAAATTATCTATTAGCATTTAATCATATCATTTTTGAATCTAATTTCAAGACTGGAAAATACAAAGTATATTCAAAACTTCCTGAAATGTAAAGCTGATAATAAATAAATTGCTTTAAATAAATAAATTAAAATAATATAATTTATTTTTACATTCAAAAAGCTAATTGAATATTTATTTTCATCACTTTTCGTAATGTGTATTACACTTTTTATATTCCATTTTGTGGTATATATTTTATGATCATAGTTTTTACATTTTATAATTAGAGTCAAAATTCTCTTGCAACTTTTTGAGATTCAGCTCTTTTTGAATAAAAATATTAATGTTATAGGAGGAGATTGAAATGTTTAGTTTAGACGATACACTTTATGAGAGATTATAGACAAGTATCCTGAAGCTCTTGACTATTGCTAATGGGTTTGAGCAATTGAAAAATAAACAGATGCTTGAGGTTATGGGGAAAAATATTGTTGAAAATGCACTTATGTCATAAATGACGAACTGTTTGTTGAAAAGCTGGAAACATTTTTGCAAAAGATGCAGATATTGATAGTTTCACTGATGAAAAGCAAAGCTGATGAAAAATAGTGACTTGATAATTGAAGGAGTTCTGCCTGTCCTATCAGAATACCACTTTTAGAAGGTATAAAAAGATCGAGAAAACAACAGAATGAGAAAATGAGTTATACTATTTCATATACCTTAAAATCAAGCAAATTTAGGACTTGACTGGGTTGTAGAAAGCAGTCAGGAATAGATCATGCAACAAAGTTTCGGATATATTGCTTTCAGCTGGATTTGAGCTGTTTTTGATAAAAATTTGATGCAAAGAGATGAGAAAAATGGCGTTTTGAAACATACCTTGAAAATATGAATAAAGATTTCTGCAACGAAACCATTGGACCTGCGGGATCCTAGCGTTATGCAATGAATGAGATCGTACCAGCAATATTTTTGATAAACAAGACCTCTTTTAGGAGATGAAAAGCACACCCAGAAACTTGGGCCGGACTTGTTAAATGACGAATTTGAGGAACTCCAGCTGCATTGCCAATGGCTGACTGAGACTTGTTTAATGCCCTTTCTTGCAAATCTTTACAAAGATTTCTGGAATGGATGGTGATACATAAACTGGCACGTTCATACAAAAGAGCCTGCATCCAGCTCAAATGGTAAAAGCTAGAAACTCGAACACCAAGAAGCCCCTGCAAGGTCAGCATTTATTCCATACTTCTTTCTTGGCTAAATGATTGATGGATCAGGAGATTTGGAGGCTGTATGGTAACCAAGACGAGCTTTTGCTAAGCCTTAAGCTGTTATGATTACATCTAAGGCAGATAAGAAACATCAAGCCATTTATGGACTTATTTATGTCAAATGAAATTGAGAAACACTCTGGCAAATGGAAAATTTCAAAGTCAACAAATCCAAATGTGGATAACCACTAGAAAGAGCACTCGAAATTTTTAAATGGATTGGCTGGGATCATCTCTGTAGCCATGATGTTGGATTGTTCGTGAATGTGAAGATGAATTTAATAATGATGTGTGCAAAAAGCCTTGCACACTAAAATTTATATAAAAGGAGAGATAACTATGAATTTAATAATACTTTTCAGTTTCACTCATACATCCAGGAAAAACAAGCGTTATTCTAAAACAGACAGTTTGTAGCCAAATCACAAGGAACGTCAGTTGGAGTAGTAAAATCTGGACTGCTTTACATGGTGATGATGACAAATCTACGCAAAAGCAGGAATTCGGCAGTAGGAATTTCAGGAAGCTTTTATGCCCAGACCATTTCTTCTGTATCAAATATCGTAGAGGAAGTCGTGCAATGGGGAAAGCATGAAACTCAGTTTGTCAATACTCACAGAATCTGGCGGGACTTGCTGCAAACCAGATGTTCTCGCCATATATCAAGGACATCAAGGGAGTCTGTGTAATCGACCAATTTATCAGGAGTAGTACGCCTCAGATTGGACCATTATTAAAAGCCGCTGGATGTTGCGATTAGCTACAAAGGGACATTGTTTCACAAGCTGAACGCAGAAGTTTTTGCCTCGCGTGCAGACTCTGTAGATCAAAAGCCAGTATCATGTGCGTTAACGGACTTACTGGACGAGGGGCGTACGAATTGAGTGCACTTCTATGGATGAAAGAACTGGAAAGTAGACGCGCTCAAGGAATGGAACTTAGATTTCAATGCCACTCAGCACTTGCTCTTACCGCTTAGGAGAAAGAGAATCGGTGAAAAATACCAGATGGGTAATGTCCGAAAATGAATTTACAGCAATATAGATAGATAAAATAATAAAAAGGAAAAATATGGGAAAAACAAATTTCGATTTAATAAATAAATTGACTATTAGTGAACTTAGCAACAACATCCCTTTGCAGAAAACTTTTACTGAAAACCACTTGCCTGTGGAAACTTTTCGGATATAGACATTTCACGAGTTCATCGCAACTTTTGCAGAAGATGTAAATCGAGGACTTTTGCACGATGTGGATTGAAGAAAGCCTTTGCTTGACTACATTGAACAGATGAAACTGGGAATGGAAGAGAAAATTCGATTGATATGCTTCCAATTGTCGCTGGGCAAGAATAAATCTGGGAATAAAGAGGGATTTGAGTGCTGACGTGTCATAAATCAGGAGGTATGCTCATTTGTTGGTCCCTACAGGCTCTGGACACTCAAGACTTCTTGCGACATCGAGATAGACCCGCAGACACTCCAACACGGCGTCAAATCCGTAGTAAACGGTGAACTTCCGGACAAAAATGGCGTCTTTCCTCAAACAACAAATGAGTTGCTGGTATTATCACAAAACATGAATTTTGCTAGTGGATTTTATCAGTAAAGGAATTTCTAGAACTGCACGCTCAAAGCCGAGATGATTGAAAACATTGACGAGCACTGTGGAAAAATCACTACCGCCATAAGCAATTCTGGCGCGGAGAGCAATTTGACTTAACTACTGCAATCACAGCCCTAAGTGGTGGTACAATCCGTGACGTGAATGATTTGCGTTAGACAGCACTTTAAGTTCGTCTCCAATTGTCCCAACTGACGAAATTGAAAATGCAGGAATTGGCAGGAGCCTTGGAATTCACTTGTTTCATCAGACAAAATCGTATTAATGGCAACACACGAATCAGGTCATTGTTCATACAGCAGACAAAGCGAATTATAATGATGGTGTATCGTGCTATTTACAACAGTTTCTGAAAGAAAAGAAAATTTTGAAAAACTGGATGGAAAGTAGATGATTATTATTCAAAAATGAGAAGTGATTTGGCAGTAACTTTTAAAAAGTGATTTTTAATCAAGAAATTGTGTTTTGAAAATTAATAATCAAAAGTAAATTAAGAGAAATATTCAGAATTTGTTGTATTTTCTCCCTTTTTAAATAGAGAATAGAATGAACTGGAACGAACTGGAGAGTTTGACCTGATTGAACGAATGAAGATAAAAGTCTCATATTACATGATACTAGGTTGTATAGCGTTTGTTAGAACTCAAGGTTTTAGTACATTTAAAATATCCTACCTGATGCAAAACTTGTTATAGGGCTGAATATGAGCTCTATTTAAAACATAACCGCTGTCTTTACAACAACGATTATTTGAAATTTTACTAATTCAACTCTCACTTTCAATTTCAATTTAAAATTTTTCTGTATTAACTTTTCTATTTTTATTATTTTTCAAAGTCAAAATTATACAATTTTATTAAATCCTCGTTCAAAGAATAGTAATAAGTATCTAGAAACCAATCTTCAAAATATACTTCTTTAGAAAAATTTAAATATTCGCTAAATCTGAATAAATACTAAAAATTAGAATTGAAATTAACTATAGATTCATACTCTTCTTTCTTAGAATAAATGTATTCTGCTACTTTTTCTATAATTTATCTTGAAAATCATCTATTTTTCCATCTCATTTTTCATATTCATGCAAATCTAAATAATAATTAAAATCTTTTGATAAATATATTACTTCTGAATCAATTATCTTATCAAAAATGTTGTTTCAGGAAGATAAGTATTTCTAAATGGAATAACTGATATACCCTTTGATAAATACATTTTTATCTAATTGTTTTACTAAATTTTTAATTTCATCACTATAATTTTTAATTCATCTTCTTTTTATAGTAAATTCTTTTTATTTTATCTTTATCTATCAAAAAGGGAGCAATTTGAAACCAAAAATTTGATAAATTATATTTCTTTAAGACATAAAGATAATTTTTTGTTTTGTTTTTAATATTTTTTATTTTTCATCTTTCTCTATTTCATATCAACCAATTTTTATCATCTCATACATTATTTATTCTAGTTATTTCTTCACAATTTACACTGATACCAATCGGATAATTATTTTTAAATAGTTCATTAGTATACACCTCTTTTTAAATTTTCTTTACCATGGTCAATCATAATTTGTAACTTCAGTAGAGTTTGGAGTGGATGATTTTTCATTTGCTCAAATCTGTTAGATTTATAATCACCTTTCCATTTTTCGTCCAAACTCACTCGTCTGACCACCATTTCCTATAGCATCTTTCATTATATATTACTATATCGGCATGCTGTACATACTCTACCTTAATCATCATGATATTATCGAAAAACCTCTATATTCAAATAATCCTAGTCTATTTAATTTCAAGCAAATTTTCCTGTTCTTTCTCAGATCTAAAAGTCTTTCATATGGTTTATTGAGTATTTCCTTTAAAAATATATATACAGTCGTTGTACTCTTTTGCTGACAATTCTTTCCCATTTTTCTTCCTTTCTGTTTCCATATTGTTACCTATCTGATATTGTTCCATTAGATTTTTAATTGTTTTGTTCTTGAGAATGCGTAATTCCTTTGTCCTCTAGCCAGTCAATTATAATATTTTTCTTGTCTCCATTTAGGTAATTCATCTCTTTTCATATTGTTCTACTATAGCTTTAGCCATGTATTGCTTTTACACGATATTATTCTTTATTCAAGATTGCTTTAACAATGTACTGATGACCATTAAATATGCATGTCCACAAAAATAACTAACCGTAGTATTTATCGCAAACAAATTAACAACACTAATTTTTCATAATAATGATAGAACTGGAAATAAACAATGTTCCGAATGAGAAAATCCTTGAGAGTCTGTCAGAAGTGTGCACTTATCTTTTGATAATATTTTCGTTAAATGAAATTCAAAATAATAGTTAATTATACTATTAATATTAAATATATTCCTGTAAATATAAGGTTATTTTTAATATTATTACAGTTATTATTATTATACATTAAAATATTAAATTAATATACAATCTGTGTTATAAGCAGTAGACTAGTTTATTGTATGCACAATTACAATTATTTGAAAATCAGCACATACGGTACATTCTCTCTCCAATTCCTCTGTCTAGTTTTATGCCATAACTGAAAATGGCTTTTGAATAAAAGTTGTAGCATTCTAAAAATATAAAATATACTCGAACCGCATTTAAAATTGAGCTGATAGAAATTATATAATTTAGGGTTTGAGTAAAATAGTCATAATGAGTTCTGTTTTAAACTAGTTTTACTATAACACTTCATTACTCTTTTTCTACTTTCTAATTCAGAATGCACTCGGCTATGCCTGTCTATTTGAAAGTTTGATGTTTCTCATTTGATTTTATTCTCATCGGATAAAGTTGTTAGCAATATATTGATAAGTATCAAAGTAATAGAAATAGATAAATATACACTTATCTTAAAATAAAAATAAAATCCTAACTCCTGAACCCCAAAATGGAGAAAAAGTTGAAATTTGCTTGATATTTTAAAATTTTTGGTAAATCCAGTTTCATTATTTTCAAACTATTTATTAAAACTACATCAATTGTTCCAGTTTCCAGTGCATTTGCTTGCAATCCATGTACATTATGTATATGCAACTGATAACCAAAATAAACTTTTTGGAAAATATAATTAGAGAAAAATGTAACTAACTAATGTAAGCAATGATAAAATATAAACTCCTTGAATATAAATCCGACATTACTCCGCTCGAGGTCTCAAAAATAATCATTGAAAGGTTAAAAAGACTGCATTAACGCAATCTGCATGACATTATCAAAGCCTTTTCAGAAAAGTACAGTCAGAATGGAATGTGGCATTAGCTTGGAAGCTATATTGGTGCTTATATAAGTAAACTTTGGTCTTTTATCTATAAAGATTCATTATTTTACCGCCTTCCCAATCCATTTTATCTTTTAATAATTTTTCCGCTTTCCTGTATTTCTGATTTTACCGTTAGGTTTGTCGTAGTGTCCTCAATCAATTTTGCCTCTAAGGCAGGATTTAAATAGCTTTCCTTAAACATTATAATAAAACACCGCAACCAGTAAAATGCAGCAAAGCAAGCAATGCTCCATACCGTATATATACTAGAACTACACAAAAGCATTGCCTCCGACAAAGAAAAATCCATCTAATCCTAAATATATCCAGAAATTCTGTAAACTACGACTTGTTTTCTGTATTTAGGCGGTTATTTAAATAAATTCTCCATTCCACTTCGTAAATTCCCAGTACACACGTGTTGTGGCTCACTGCCAGCCCCTAATTTTCTAAATCCTTGATATTGAGTGCGGCACTAAACGACTGAATCTATTTTACAACAATCTTCCACTTCTCGCTTGGAATGAATGAAATAGCTGTTATTATAATTTCTGATAAAAATATATATCTTGTCTGCTGCCATCTAAAAATTCTATGTTTTTCAAATTTCACTCCTAATAAATTCCAGTAAATAATATTCCAAATGTGAAAACCAGAATAGGTCATAAAATAATTAAAGCTTTTTCCAAAATCTCCCCTTTGTAAATTTATAGCGAGATAAACAACTTATTTCCTGTCTGCATTAGCAAGCACCTTTCCACGCGTGTAACACCAAAAGTATATGCATCCATAAATCAAACCATGCAGCAGCATCATTCTAATCTAAATGTCTTGCTTGGATACTCCTCTCCGTTATCTTTTATTCTTTTACCCATTTTTGAAACTTCACTCCTTTTATGAACTTCGTATATCAATGATTTAATTTTAATATTCATTAACAAAGTTATTTTTCAAAATATCAAATTTATAGCTAACTCCCCAAATTGTCTTGATATTCCATTTCTCATGCTTTATAATTGTCAAGTTTTGCATGAAGCCTTTTTATGTGTATCGACAGTACGGCTTTTCTCCAAAATAATCAAATCCCCATATCAAGTCAGCAAATTTTTCTCTTGTAAAACTTTATTCTGATTTGTTGCCAAAGTCCATAAAAATCTCTATTTCTTTTCTTAGTCAAGGAAATTATTTCATCGTTTATCTTTACCGTAAAATTATTCAAATCAATCTCAAGATTGTCATATATGAAAATTTTTGCACTTTCATCATTTTTAGGTGTTATTCTCCGTAAAATTGCATTTATTCTTGCAATTATTTCTCCCGGCGAGAAAGGTCTTACTATATAATCCATCTGCCCCCTATTTCCAGTCCCATTATTTTCTCATAATCTTCTCCACGTGCTGTAATCATTATAATTGGAACATTTGAAAAAGTACGCACTTCTCTGCATACATCAAAACCATCCTTTTTCGGCATCATTACATCCAAAGTATTATATCAAACTCATTTTCTTCAATTTCCTTTAATGCCGCTTCCCCATCAAAAACAGTACTTACAGTAAAATTATTTTTTTTACAGTATTCTGACAGTATCGAAACAATTTGTTTGTTATCATCTGCGATTAGCACCTTATACATATTACCCTCTTTTCTTGCTGCAATTATATATCATAGAAAACTAGTTTAAAAATAATTCTAAAAGTTATGCTATTTTTAGATTAGATCCAAAAATTATTTAATTTATTACTTTAATTTTAAAAATTTAAATAGATAATAAAATTTTATCATAAATCTTTTAAAATACAAATATTAATTTTTAAATTTTTTATACTACACAAAAATCAAAAATGTCATTATAAAAATCAATTTTAAATTTATTCATTTTAATCTAAAAAAATAAATTCAAATAAATATTGATAATAACTCACATTTTTTTGATATAATATGAGAAGATAAATTTTTTAATTGCTAAAATTGCATGTGATGAAAGGACAAATTAAGAATGATTAGTGTTTTAAAGGGAATGAAAGATAGATATTCTGATGATGTATACGACTTAATTGTTGATACAGCAAAAAGTGTATTTGAAAAATATGGATTTGAACGAATTATAACGCCTATTCTGGAAGAAACTGAGCTTTTTAGACGTGGTGTTGGAGATGAAACAGATGTTGTTTCAAAGGAAATGTACGAATTTGTAGATAAAGGTAACAGAAATGTTACAATGCGTCCAGAAGGTACTGCTGAGTCGTACGTGCCTATTTGGAAGCAGGTTTTCCACAAAGTCCTTCCCCTAATTGTAAAATGGTTCTACAACGGTCCAATGTACCGTTACGAAGCTCCCACAAAAAGGAAGATTTAGAGAATTTCATCAAATGGGTATCGAAATGTTCGGAGTCCGTTCTGCTTACCTTGATGCAGAAATTATCCGAATGGGATGTGAATTTCTTGAAAAACTTGGAATTACTGGACTTACTGTCGAAATAAACAGTCTTGGAAATATTGATTCAAGAAAAAATACATTGATGATTTAAAAAGCATTTATGGAAAAAAAGACTGGATAAACTTAGTGACGACTCAAAAACGAAGATATGAAAACTAAATCCCTTTAAGAGCATTGGATTCAAAGGATAAAGGTGATCAAGAACAATTTATCAACGCTCCCAAAATTATACGACTATCTTGATGAAGAAAGCAAAAATTATTTTTGAAGATACAAAAGAAATATCTTGAATTAATGAATATTAATTATGTGGTAAACGACAAAGCTGGTGCGTGGACTTGACTATTACTCAGATACAGTCTTTGAAATAAAATCTGACAAATTAGGCTCGCAGGCAACTGTGCTGGCTGGAGGACGCTACGACAGACTACTTGAAATACTTGGAAATGCAAAAGTACCCAGGAATAGGCTTTTTGCTGCTGGAATGGAAAAGAATTGCAATGCTTATGGACGAAAATTTGATTGCAAAAAGAAGAAAAGCAAGATTTACGTTATTTATTTTGACGAAACAAAAAGAATATTTTGTAAAAATAGTAGAAGAACTACGAAAAATGGAATAAAAGTCAACTTTTGACTACAATCCAAAAAGTTTTGGAGCCCAAAATGAAAAAAGGCAAATAAAGAAAATTCAGAATTTGTAATAATTTTTAGGGTGAAGATGAACAAAAATGAAAATGTAGTTACAATGAAGAAAATTTAGTACAGGAGAACAGAGAAAAAAATATAAATTGGAAGAAATTATTGAAAACTTTTTAAAATAAAAAAGAAAAAATTGAAAGGAAAAAATAGAAAAATGTACAGAAATTATAAATTAAATGAATTAAGAATGGAAAACGTCGGAGAAGAAGTTATTTTATCTGGATGGGTTTCAAAAGTTAGGGATTTGGGGCATTTCACATTCATTGATTTACGAGATAGATATGGAATTACTCAAATTTTTAGTGAAATGAAGAAGTTTCAGGAAAAAGAGCTTTTTGAAGAAGCTAGAAAATTAAAAAAATGAGTGGGTTATAAAAAGTTACTGGAAAAGTTGCTGAAAGAAGCAGTAAAAATAAAAATATTCCTACTGGAGATATTGAAGTTGAAGCAAAAATATTGAGATTTTGAGCCGTTCTAAAGCAATTACCATTTGAAATTGATGAAACAGGAAATCTTAATGAAAATATGCGTCTAACTTACAGATACCTCGATATAAGACGTCCCAAAAATGTTAAATAACATTATAAAAAGAAACGATATGCTGTTTTCAATCAGAAAATTTATGAATGATAAATGGATTTTTAGACATTGACACTCCTATTCTAGCGAAAGCCACTCCCGAAGGAGCAAGAGATTTTGTTGTTCCAAGCCGAATAAACAAAGGCGACTTTTTACGCCCTGCCACAATCTCCACAGCTATTTAAGCAAATCCTTATGGTATCAGGTGTTGATAAATATTACCAGCTTGCAAAAATGTTTTAGAGACGAGGATTTAAGAGCTGACAGACAACCTGAATTTACTCAATTAGATTTGGAAATGTCGTTTATTGAGCAAGAAGATATTTTTAAATGTGACAGAAGCACTTGCAAAAACAAGTATTTAAAGATGTTACAGGCATTGAAATTACTGAAAATTTTGAAAGAATGAGCTATGATGATGCAATGAATTTTTTTATGGTTCAGACAAGCCTGATTTAAGATTTGAGATGAAATTGATTGATTTATCCAAAGAAACACAAAATTGTGGATTTGGAGTATTTGAAAACGCAATAAAAGATGGGGGAAATGTAAAAGCTGATTGTCGCTCCAAATGCTGAAAAATTTTCAAGAAAAATACATCAAAGATTTAGAAGACTTTGTAAAAACATATTTTCAAAGCAAAAAGGGCTGGCTTATATCAAAAATCAATGAAAATGGTGAAATTAATTCTCCAATTGCCAAAATTTTTTACTGAAGAAAAAGTTAGCTGAAATTACTCAAAAATTAGGAATTAAAAAAATAACGAAATTGCTTTTAATATTAGCTGATAAATATAAAATTGTTCATGATGGGCTGGGAGCATTAAGACTAAAACTTGGAGAAGAGCTGGAATTAATTAACAAAGATTCTTTCAAAATTCCTATGGGTAATTGACTTCCCAATGTTCGAATGGAGCGAAGAGGAAAATAGATATAAAGGCTCAACATCATCCATTTACTTCAATAAAACAGGAAGATAGAAAATATCTTGATTCAAATGAACTTGATAAAATAAAGACAGATTCCTACGATATGGTTCTAAACGGTTATGAAATCGGTGGTGGAAGTATCAGAATTCACGAAGAGGAATTACAGGAAAAAGTATTTGAAAAATTAGGGCTTAGCAAAGAAGAACAGCAAGAAAAATTTGGATTCTTTTTCTGGAAGTACTAAAATATGGTGTACCGCCACATCGGAGGACTTGCCTTTGGAATCGACAGATGGCTTATGGCAATGCTAAAAGAAAAATTCAATAAAAGAAGTAATCCCATTCCCTAAAACAAATAAAGGACAGGATTTGATGACTGGAGCTCCTGCTGAAATTGAAGAAAAATGTACTTGCAGATGATTTAAGACTAAAATTATTAGAAAATAAAAAAGAAGATTAATAATTTGAAAGGGGAAGCAATAAAAATGATTATAGTATACGGAACAAAAATAAAATAAAAATCTTGGTATAGTAGGAAAATATGAATGTTCTAGATGTAACAATATCTCAGATTTGCAATTTATGAGTTCACAGCAATGGTTTTACATTATTTTGGATACCGATATTTCCAATAAGCAAAAACAAGAATTCATGCAATGTCCTATTTGTCATCAAAACTATCAAGTCCCTAAACAATAAAAATTAAAATTTATCTTTAAAAAGCCGAATTCAAATTCAGCTAATTTTCTCTTATATAATATATTTATAACAAACGAATACTTTATACAAAATAAAATATATCTTTCATAACATTTAAATTCTATTAAATTTATTGAAATTTTCAAGAAAAATATTTTCTTAATTTTATTTAATTAAGATTTAGAAAAATCAGGTCTAACCATGAATATGGAAAATACTTTAATTGTAAACACACGGAACAGTCTTAGAACTATTTTTAATTATATTCAAAACAAAAAGCTCATGACTTAGACGAACACAAGCTAATAGGTAACGGAGAATATAAAATTTTTACTTTAGAAAATGAAAAATACAAAAATCCTTTAATTGTACTCGAACCTATTTAAAAATTGAACTGATAGAAATTATATAATTTATAGTTTGAGTAAAATAGTCATAATTTTTGAGTTCTATTTTTAAACTAGTTTTTACTATAAATTCACTATAGTTTACTTTTTTATGGAAGAGCTGTATAAAAAGCACTTCCGAGGGAGGAAATTAGATGATAAGGGGTATAAAAAGAATGGCGTCCCCGGTTGGACTCGAACCAACAGTCTCTGATTAACAGTCAGATGCTCTAACCGGCTGAGCTACGGAGACGAAAAGAGTTTGGCGGCTTCCTATTTTTCCCGGGACGAATCAAGTATCGTAGGCGCAGGCGAGACTTAACTGCCGGGTTCGAAATGTGACCGGGTGTATCCTGCCGCTATGATCACCAAACTTTTGAATATAGATTGCATTGCCTAAGGCAATGGAAATAAATAGCAGAAGCAAAAAGACTACATAAAAAGCATACGTAATATTAGTACCAGTCAGCTGAACGCATTGCTGCGCTTGCACCCCTGGCCTATCGACCATGTGTTCTCCATGGATACTGCGAGCACTCATCTCAAAGCCGGCTTCCCGCTTAGATGCTTTCAGCGGTTATCCGTTCCAGACGTGACTACTCAGCCGTGCCACTGGCGTGACAACTGATACATCAGAGGTCTGTCCAACCCGGTCCTCTCGTACTAAGGTCAGATCTTTTCAGTGCTCAAGCGCCTGCAGTGGATAGGGACCGAACTGTCTCACGACGTTCTGAACCCAGCTCGCGTGCCTCTTTAATGGGCGAACAGCCCAACCCTTGGGACCTTCTCCAGCCCCAGGATGAGACGAGCCGACATCGAGGTGCCAAACACTTCCCGTCGATATGGACTCTTGGGAAGTATCAGCCTGTTATCCCAGGGTAGCTTTTTATCCGTTGAGCGACGGTCCTTCCATTCGGAACCGCCGGATCACTAACTCCCACTTTCGTGCCTGCTCGACCCGTCAGTCTTGCAGTCAAGCTCCCTTATGCGTTTGCACTCTTAGGCTGATTTCCATCCAGCCTGAGGGAACCTCTGAACGCCTCCGTTACTCTTTGGGAGGCGACCGCCCCAGTCAAACTGCCCATCTAGCATCTGTCTCCGTTTCCAGATTAGAATTCCGACGGCATATGGTTGGTATTCCAACGGCGACTCTGCCAAGACTGACGCCTTGGCTTCACAGTCTCCCAACTATCCTATACACATGCGTACAGAACCCAATGCCAAACTACGTAAAGCTCCACGGGTCTTTCCGTCCCATTGCAAGTAGCCGGTATCTTCACCGGCATTACAACTCACCAGGTCTCCAGCCAAGACAGCTCCCCAAATCATTTCACCATTCTGTGCAGGTCGGAACTTACCCTGACAAGGAATTTTCACTACCTTAGGACCGCATAGTTACGGTACGCCGTTCACTGGGCTTCAATTCGAGTCTCTCAACCCTCCTCTTAACCTTCCGGCACTGGGCAGGTGTCAGCCCATATACGTCGCCTTTCAGCTTAGCATAGACCTGTGTTTTTGGTAAACAGTTGCTTGGGACTCTTCACTGCGGCCTGTTTCCCCTCAGGGCGTCTCTCCCTTCAGGTATGTCAGGCACCCCTTCTCCCGAAGTTACGGGGCCATTTTGCAGAGTTCCTTAGCTAGAGTTATCCTGTCACTTTAAGTTTCTCCTCGTCCACCTGTGTCGGTTTACAGTACGGGCGCTGGTTCTCATCGATAGAAGTTTTTCTCGGCAGTGTAGGATCTGCGGCTTATGCAAGATGCACTTACCCGTCAGGTCTCACATTTTAGGCATGCGGATTTTTCCTGCATGCCCATGCTACGCCCTTAGAAAGGCTATTCCGTCAGCCTTCCCGCATACCTTCCTGCGTCACTCCGTCTCTCAGGCGATAACAGCGGTACAGGAATATTAACCTGTTTTCCATTCGCCATCACATTTTTGCTTATGCTTAGGGTCCCGACTCCCCAGGGCGGACAAACCTTCCCTAAAACCTTGGACTTCCGTCACTGGCAGGGATTCTCGCCCGCCTTCTCGCTACTCATTCCTGCATTCTCACTTCTGATACCTCCAGAATGGTACTGCGGCATTCCTTCAACACTCACAGAACGTCTCTCCTACCAGGCGTGCAAAGCACGCCTCCGCAGCTTCGGTTTATGTCTTAGCCCCGTTACATCTTCGGCGCAGATACTCTCGACCAGTGAGCTATTACGCACTCTTTCAAGGCATGGCTGCTTCTAAGCCAACCTCCTGGTTGTCTGTGAATATCCACCTCCTTTCCCACTTAGACATAATTAGGGACCTTAGCTGGCGGTCTGGGCTGTTTCCCCTCTCGTCCGAGGACCTTGTCATCCACGGACTCACTCCTGGCTATTAATATGCGGTATTCGCAGTTTGCTTGATTTCGGTAAGCAGTACGCCCCCTAGACCATACAGAGCTCTACCCCCGCATATCTTCATGCCAAGGCTGCACCTAAATGCATTTCGGAGAGAACGAGCTATCTCCTAGTTCGATTGGCTTTTCACCCCTAGACCTATCTCATCTCCCAACTTTTCAGCGGCGGTGAGTTCACGTCTCCACTGAGTCTTACCTCAGCTTCAGCCTGGACGAGTACTAGATCACTAGGTTTCGCGTCTATGGCTGGCGACTTGTCGCCCTGTTAAGAACTCGGTTTCCCTTGGCTCCGTTCTATTAACCTTGCCACCAGCCATAACTCGCAGGATGATTAACCGAAAATCCACGCAGTCACACATCAGAGTGCTCTACCGTTTGTAGCTTACACGGTTTCACACTGTTTCACTCCCTTGCTCAGGGTTCTTTTCACCTTTCCCTCACGGTACTCTTCACTATCGGTCAACAGCAGTATTTAGCCTTGCGTGATATGGTCCACGCTGATTCACGCCAGATTCCTCGTGCCTGACGCTACTGCAGGTGCTTCAGTCGCAGCATATGCTTTATGTTCTACAGGACTATCACCTTCTTCGGTCCAGCTTCCCAGCTGGTTCCACTTACACATATGCGGCTTAAGCATTATGACAATCCGCTGATGGAAGTCCCGCAACCCCGTGCCAGCAACGCTGTCCGCTTGGCACTGGCACGGTTTAGGCTCCTCCCCGTTCGCTCGCCGCTACTCAGGGAATCGTTTTTACTTTCTTTTCCTCCCGCTACTTAGATGTTTCAGTTCGCGGGCTTACCGTTTCACGCATGTCCTCCAGACATGCAGGTTTCATTCGGAAATCCGGGAATCACTGATCATGTGCATCTCCTCCCAGCTTATCGCAGCTTATCACGTCCTTCATCGGCTGCTGTTGCCTAGGCATCCTCCGTGTGCCCTTGTTAGCTTTTTCTCCAGAATAACTTTTTACTCCAGTTTAATTGTAATCTTTTACCTACTATTCATTTCCCATTGTCCTAGTCATTAATTGGTGGAGATAAGCGGGTTCGAACCGCTGACCTCTGCCTTGCAAGAGCAGCGCTCTCCCAACTGGGCTATATCCCCAAGACACATATGGTGGGCATGGCTGGACTCCGAACCAGCGACCCCTGCGTTATCAGCACAGTGCTCTAACCACCTGAGCTACACGCCCATCAGACATAAGAAGCAGTGTGCATGTTGCCCTTAGAAAGGAGGTGATCCATCCGCACCTTCGGTACGGATACCTTGTTACGACTTCACCCCAATCACTATCCACACCTTAGATGCTTTCCTCCTTGCGGTTGGACCGGCAGCTTCAGGTGCAGACAACTCTCGTGGTGTGACGGGCGGTGTGTACAAGACCCGAGAACGTATTCACCGCAGCATTGCTGATCTGCGATTACTAGCGATTCCAGCTTCGCCGAAGCCGAGTTGCAGGCTTCAATCCGAACTTGGACCGGCTTTTTAAAGATTCGCTCGGCGTTGCCGCCTGGCTGCTCTCTGTACCCTACCATTGTAGCACGTGTGTGGCCCAGATCATAGGGGCGATGACTTGACGTCATCCCCACCTTCCTCCTGCTCTTCGCGAGCAGTCTCGCTAGAGTCCCCAACAATGATGGCAACTAACGATAGGGGTTGCGCTCGTTGCGGGACTTAACCCAACATCTCACGACACGAGCTGTCGACAGCCATGCACCACCTGTCTCTGCGTTCCCGGAGGCACAGCCTGCTCTCGCAGGCCTTCGCAGGATGTCAAGATCTGGTAAGGTTCCTCGCGTTGCGTCGAATTAAACCACATGCTCCACCGCTTGTGCGGGTCCCCGTCATTCCTTTGAGTTTCAGCCTGCGTAGCGTACTCCCCAGGCGGATTACTTATCGCATTTGCTTCGGCACGGACACTCTTCTATGCCCACACCCAGTAATCATCGTTTTACAGCTCAGGACTACCAGGGGTATCTAATCCTGTTTGCTCCCCTAGCTTTCGCACTTCAGCGTCAGTTACCGTCCAGTGAACTATCTTCATCATCGGCATTCCTGCACATATCTACGAATTTCACCTCTACTCGTGCAGTTCCGTCCACCTCTCCGATATCTAGCCCTGTAGTTTCAGGGGCGAGTATGCGGTTGAGCCGCAGGTTTTCACCCTAGACTTACAGGTACTGCCCTAGATGCCCCTTCTATGCCCAATAATTCCGGATAACGCTTGCGACATACGTATTACCGCGGCTGCTGGCACGTATTTAGCCGTCGCTTCTTCTGCAGGTACCGTCACTTTCTTCTTCCCTGCTGAGCACTTTACAATCCGAAAACCTTCTTCGTGCACACAGAATTGCTGGATCAGGGTTGCCCCATTGTCCAATATTCCCCACTGCGCCTCCGTAGGAGATGGTAGTATCTCAGTCCCCTGTGCTAGTTCACCCTCTCAGGTAGGCTACCTATCATCGCCTTGGTGGGCGTTACCCCACCAACTAGCTAATAGGACGCAAGGCTCTCCTGCAGCGTCTCCTTTCATCAGGCCGGCATGCGCCAGCCTGACAATACCAGGTGTTATCAGTCGTTTCCGTCTGTTATCCCTGTCTGCAGGGCAAGTTCCTTACGCGTTACTCACCCGTCCGCCTTGGCTAGACTGCGCAAGCGCAGCTTCGCCAATGACTTGCATGTGTTAAGCATTCTGTCAGCGTTCATCCTGAGCCAGGATCAAACTCTTCATTCAATATATTTCTCCTATATTTTATTTCCACCTTAGTCTTGACGAGTTTCTTGCCTTCAAGGCAAGTGCTCTTGACTTTTATTTATATCTTACACATTGTTGCTTCTTCTATTCTTATCTTCTATTGTCCTGCGATACTTTTTCGTATCGACAAGATATATATTATCATATCCCCTCCCCTTTGTCAACTACTTTTTTCATTTTTTCAAAGTTTTTTTCATTTTTATTTCGTAAATCATTTTTAGTTCTTAGAAAGCACTTATTGTTTCTTAGTTTTAATGATATTATTCTACTAAATTATTTTTAATTTATTTCGAGATATTTATTTATTATTTCAATACTCTTTATATAATTTTCTGTGAGACTTTTTATTGTTTTTATAAAATAATTTTTATGAATTTTTGATTATAGTAAGTGTTGTAATATATTATCAAATTCAGATTTTTCATTTTTCGAATTTATTTCTTTTTCATATATATTAGTATATCAAAAGCTACTGTGTTTAATTAAATCTTTCTATTACTAGGTTTTTGATAATTTTTGAATTATTGAAAAGTCTGTAAAGAGGAAAATTCAGTATCTATAAAAGTTAGTTTGTGTCAGCATTTTTAACAGATTCCAATATTCTTCTGTTATGTCTCATAAGCAATATTGCTATAATCAGAATATTGCATATTTTTCTATATGATTTTGTAATTCTTCTTTTATATACTCTTTTCTATATTCTTTTACATAAGTTGTATTGTAGTAATGTGGATAATTTATGAGCCAAATTAGTTTTTCCAGAGTGTTCTGAACCGAGTATTGCTACTTTTTAAGACAAAAACTCTCTTACATATTTTTGGAATAAAAACCAGTTTTTATATGGATTTTTCTTATTTCTGTTGCACTGATATGAAAATTATTTCTATTTATGTCTATTAATTGAATTTTCAAATTTTTATTAAAAGTTTTTCGAAATTTGGCAATGTTAAAATTGTTTTTATAATTTTTCTACATCTTGAGTTTCGTTTGTGAAAAATTACATCTACTTTAATTTTTATAAAAAGTGCTTCCTGTACCCTTTCACTCCATAATTTCCAGCCATTTGGATAAAGGATTCCATCTTCTGCAAGATGTATTATTTTTATGTTTTTCTGATGTTTAAAAAGTTTTTCTCTACAAATCTGATTCTATCTTTTATGGTCGGCTATTTTCTTCATTTTTGATTCTTCATATAATTTTTGTCCCTATCATCATCTGTACATACGACAACATATAAATTTTCTACGTAACCACTAGCTATTTGAATGAAAATTAACATGTCAGTACTGCAATGGATAAAATTTTCCAAATATTATTCATTTTTGCATTGTTTTATTCTTTTCTCCTTTTTATACTAATACTGATTTTATTTATGGTAAAATTGTAAAACTGTTTTTATAGAATTTAGCATAATTTTTATTCAAATTCATCAAATTCATTTATTCTTCCGATTTCTAAAATTTTAAAAACTTTCTGCATTGTTATTTCCTATTTTTCTTCAAAATTTTTGCATTTGAAATTTCTACAAATCTTTTGCTTATTTTATTTGAAGTTGTGTTTATTTCTTTTCATCTTTAGAAACTTTTTCAATATCCTTTTGCAAATTATCCCAACGTGTACGATATCTTGTAAATTCAACGTTCAATTTTTCCAATTCCTGCTGAGATTATGTTTGCATATTTGTCACGTTCCAAATTGAGTCATCGTAACCTGAATTACTGTCAATACTGAAATTAATGTTGTTGGTGAAGCTATTCGAACATTTTTCTTGTAAGCATATTCAGTTATGTCTGTATGATAAGCATTTATTTCAGCGAAATTGCTTCGTAGGAAGAAAATAATATTGCTTGTTCACTCGTTTCATTTTTATTATATATTTTGAAGAAATCGCATCTATATGTTTTCAAGTCACTTACAAAATCTTTTCTAGCATTTTCTCTTTCAATCTGAGATAATTCATTATTATACATTTTCTATAATTTTTCTAATAGGGAATTTTTGAGTCAACTTAGCGATGTTGCCAAAGGGTTCTGGAGTAAAAATAATAGAATCAACAATTGTTCCATTTGAAAGTTTATATTGTTTTTGGTAAAGTTTATCGTTTTTCTCCAAAAACTGAAGATAATATTTGATAAAGCTGAATTTCTCAAAAATTCCACGGCTTTTTATCTGTTAAAATATCCTGAAGCGAAACAACATTACTTGATAATGCCTCTATCTGTGCTTCATCAATTTTACTTAGTCTTTTCCAACATCATTTCCAAAAGTTTTTGTAGTTTCTTCCAAACCCTTTCGACAGGCGCTCTTCTACCTTTGTATTCATTAAATCAAGTCTGCTTTCAACTTTATGACTTAATTTTTCAAAATTTTTCATTTATATTTTTATTAAGTCCATCCTTAAATTCATTTATATTTTTAGTCAAATGCTGATTATTTTCAGTCTATAACACTTTCCGTCAAGGCTGTATTATTTTCATTTAATCTGACAGATAATTTTTGAATATTGTTATTCATACTTGTAGTCAAAAGCTGTGTATTTTCGGTATGATTCTTAGATAACAGCTGATTATTGGTATTCATCGTGGTATTTATATTCTGTCCAAGCTCATTAAATCTTAAAAGAAGTTTTTCATTATTTTCAGATAGTACATTTCCTAAATTGCTTATTCCTTGGAGTAAATTATTTTTGTATTAAGATTTATTGATTTTTCAATTTCATCAAATTTTTCTTATTTTCCTCAAATTTTTCCTTATTATTTTCATTTATTTGATTTATTATCATTTTTCCAGTATTTTTATTATTTTTCTATTAAGATAAATAATTATTGCGGCTACTGAAATAATATTTATAATCGTCATCACTAGTACTATTATTATCATTTCTAAGTCTCCTTTTCAGTTGCATAATTTTTGTTGCTAAAAGAATTTCCAAGTTCCATCTTCATATCTGGCTTTTTCTGTGTATTTGCAGAAATTTTTCTACATCTGTTGAAGTTGGCTGTACTTCAGATTCACGATTAATTTTTCTTTTCTTATTATTTTTGGAGAATCTTACTTGTAAATTTTCATTTTTGCTTTGATTGTTTTGAAATTTGAAAATCTATTGTCAATTCTTCTGATTTTCTTGAATTCATAGAAGTTTCTGAGTCATCAAATATTTTCTTCCGACTCCTCTTGTTCGTTTGAAATTTCATCTTCAGAACTCTCAATTTTTCATTGCCAGTTTTTCTCTTATCTTTTCTAAAAGTTTTTGATCCTCCTCATTCAAAATTCACTAAAAATATTTTCATAATATTCAATATTTTTGGTATCAAATTTTCTCATAAATTCCCTGATTGCAATAGTCTCAGGACTCATACGCAACTGATATTGGCTATCTGAATTTTTATCATAGAACACTTCATTTATAAATCCCATTTTTCAAGATCAGACAATACTTCTTTCACAATACTTCCATGCCTAGATCTACTCTGTTAATTTCTGATATGTAAATGCTTCCTCTACAAAATTCTTAATTAATGATAGAATTAGAATTTCCCGCTTCTCTTTTACCTTTTATCGGCATTTCAATCATTATACAAAAACTCATCAGAGTCTGAATTGAAAATGCTATTTGTGCTCCTAATGAGATTGTTACAGACATATTGTACCCAAATTAGAAAATCTGGAATCAATGCAAAAGCTCCATAAATTATATTATACTTTGTAATTGAAGATTGTAATAATAAAACAGCAGTTTCCATCCAAAAAGTAAGCGCTGTTGTTACAACTCCAGCAAAAACCGCTGGCTTTATTTTTACATTTGTATTTGGAATTATATACAAATAGATAACTAAACAGAATAATATATGTCACAGGGTACGAAAAGTCCAATAAACAAATTAAGTAATACACTATTACTTGGAAAATGTTTACCATTTCCTCGACTACAAACGAATTTAATGCCGACAATAGCACAAAAATATTGGACCTAAAAATATAATCATAATATAGTCAATAACTCTTCTTGTTATAGATCTTTTTGTTAATTTTCCATATCTTATTAAATGAATTTTTCCAACATTATCAAAACTTTTACTGCGGAATAAATCAGAATTACAATTCCTACACCTGTTAATATACTGCTTTCTGTCGATAACAAAAGTCTTTGTGCATATATCTACAATTATTTTTAGAAAACTGTTGTTTCCTAGTATAATTCAAAAATTTCTGTATAAATATCTTATCTAGTCCCAAATCCTTTTGTAATTCCTAGAACTAGGGCAACTAGGAAAAATCGCTAAAAGTGAGTAGTAAGTAAGAAATTGCAAGTATTTGTGTTTCTCCATCTCGATAATTTCTATAAATTAAATACAACTATCCTTTTTATTTCCTCAATTCTTTTCTTAAATCCACTTTCCACTGCTTCTGTTTTCAAATCTCATCCATAAAATTTCTCCATTATTATTTTTAAAATTTATTTTACCCAAAATTAAAATACTCCTGTTCTTCAAAAATTTCATTCATAATTTCATCATAGTTTTCATTTTTGCCTCTTCTTCCAGTACATCTTCCAGCTTTGGTTTGTAACTGGATGCTTTTGGTGCAAAAATTACACATGAATCTTCATACAGTTCAATAGATTTTTCGTAAGTTTCTATTTCCTTTGCAATTTCAATTATTTCTGTCTTGTCCATTCCGATAAGAAGTATAAATACTGGCAATTTTTCTACGAAGCATTTGTACATGCAAGTCCTCCCATTGTTTGAGACGCCACTTGTCCAAGGCTTTCTCCTGTAATTAAGCTGGTATTGCATGCATGTTTGACAATCTCAGCTAGACGCTGTCATAGCACGTCTTGTCAAAATTGTTGCTAAATCTGTCTGGGTATTTATTGCTTCCTGAGATTTTTAGTATATTTAACGAATAAAGTCTTGTTTTTCCAACATAAAGTGATAAAAGTATCAGTTAATTCCTTTTACTTTTTCAAAGGCCTGCTGACTTGTCAAATGGAAACTGTGGAATGTAATAAAGTTCAGACGCATCCTCTTTTTGCCATCATAAACGAAGCAACTGGGCTGTCTATTCCACCCGATAAAGAGGCAAGCCCCTTTCCTGTCGATCAAGTGGAAGTCCACCATAAGTTTTTATTCTATCTGTGTAAATATAAACGTTTTTTCTAATATCTATATTTATCATAACATCTGGATCTTTTTCATTTTAACTTTTCAAACGGACTGTTTACAAGTACATGTCCTCCAAGTTCACGTGCATAATCCATAGATTTTTCAAATCCTTTATTACTTCGATTGACTGTTATTTTTTAAAAGTTTCTAGCTCCATTTTTCATCAAGCATAGTTTGCAAATTCTAGCACTTTTTCCTTTATAAATTCATCATTTCTTTCAACTTTTTGCTCTGATTAAGCCCGACTATTCCAAAAACTTTTTAACTTGTCTGTTACTTCATCTAGATTTTGAGGATTTATTAAACATATAATTTTGACAAATCAGTCAAAAACCTATAATCAAATCCTTTTAACACTTTATTGATTTTATTTTCGTAATCGAATTGTCCTCTGTTTTTCCCTTTCAGTGACAATTCTCCATAAGAAAGACCTATCGCGTCTAATAGAATTTTTATTAGTATAATTTTTCATTTTTCCCTTTCTAAAATATTATTATATTATCTCATTTTTCTAATTCTTTTCCACACTTTCCTTCTGTAGCCTTTTGACAACTTCAGCAATCTGTTCTTCAGTATTATCTTTCGAAAAACTAAATCTTATCGCTCCATCAAGTTCCGATTGATTAAGTCCCATAACTTCAAGTATTCTGCTATTTCCTTTTCTTTGATGAGCAAGCTGAACCCTGTGAAACATAAATTTGATACATTCCCAGAAAATGTGTCAATACTTCGGCTTTTTGTTCCTTAAAAAGAAATATTCAGAACTTTTGGACTTGATTTTTCAGAATTAAGCGATGAATTAAAGCTTGATATCATGTAATCTCTTCCAAATTCTGTCTGCAAGTAATTTCTTTATTTTTGAGAATGCTCCATTTCTAGCTTATCTTCCCTCGATAAAAATTTCTACAGCTTTTTGTAAATGCAGAATAAGTTCCGTAGGCATTGTTCTTTTACAATTCCATTTTCAACATTTGAACCGTAAATTATAGTTGCAATTTTGCACGTTTATTTATATAGATGGCGCCAATTCCCTTTGGTGCATGAATTTTATGTCCACTTATTGTTAGTGCATCTACAGGAAATTTATCAAATTTATATGTTGTACATCAAGACCTTGCACAAAATCAGTATGAAAATAAGTGTCTTTATTTTTGCCTGGATAATTTTTCGAAATTTTTTCTAAATCCTGAATTGCTCCAGATTTTCGCTATTTACTGCTCCTAGAGATACAATCAATGTATGTCTTCACGAATTGCATCTTGAAGCTGTTGCAAATTCACAAATCCATCTCTATCAACATCTAGATAATCAACTTCAAAACCAGTATTTTCATAATGTCTAAAACACCTCATAAACTGATGGATGATCAATTTTTGTTGTTATAAGATGCTTTTTGTACGAAGTTTGCATTAATAATTCCCTGCAATAAAAGATTATTCCATCTCCTCCTCCTGCTGTAAAGTAAATCTCTTTCGGCTTCTACTTTCAGATAGTCAGCTATGATTTTCTCGCATTTTTATTTTCAAAAAGAATATTATGGGAAAAACTGCTGAATTGCATCAGCGTTTGCATAATTTTCTTCCATTGTCTGAAGAAGTGTGTCTATAACTTCTTTACGTGGTTTTGTACTAGCTTGAATTATCCAAATCAAATCATCTCCTTTTCTATTTTTATTATTTCACAAAAATTTTATCATTTTACTAATAATCTATAATTAAATTATCTTTATTATACTATATTTTTATAAAATTTATCAAAAATAAAGTTGTGAATTAAAAATTTAAACATAATCTTGAATTATAAAGAAAGACTAATCACAATATTGTTATCAAATCCTATTGTAATATAATCTTTCCCATGAATTTTTATTATTATTTTATCTATATAGTAATGCTTCAAATCAAAAATTGTCTTTATCAATTTTTAAATAACAAAGCTCTATTAATCGATGAACTTATCTTGCAAATTCAATATTTTTCATAATTTCCTTTTGCTATTTCAGGGCTTTTATTCATTGTATAAATATGAATTCCTTTGATTCCATAAGCTAATAATTCTATAATTTGTTCACTTGCATACATTATTCCAGCCTTTTTCATAGATTCTGGATTATCTCCTATTTTCTCAATAATTTATCTAATTTCTGAGGAACAGAACATTTTTGAAAGTTCTATAATTCTTTTTATTTGTTTTGCATTTGTAACTGGCATAATTCCAGCAACTAAAGGTACTTTTTATATCTAGTTTTTCTGCTTTTTCCTTAAATTTTATAAAAATATCATTATCAAAAACATTTGAGAAGTTAAAAAATCTGTCCCAGCTTCAACTTTATTCTTCAAATGAAAACAGGTCAACCAAATCATTATTTTCATAGTGAGTTTCTGGATAAAATGCACCACCAATTGAAAAATCATCAAATTCACTGTTTTTCTTAAATCACTAATCAGTTCAGAAGCATACTTATAATCGCCTTTGTTATAAATATCTTCTGTTTCTCCTTGCGGAACGTCTCCACGAAGTGCAAAATATTTTTTTACATTCTTACTTTTTACTTCCACAAATAATCATGAATTTCACTTTTCTTTACTTCCAACACAAGTCAAAATGAGCCAAAAACTTCTGTTTTTCAAATTATTTTTAATGTGAGAAGCCATTTCAATAGTCCCACCTTTAGTCTGCCCCGCCTGCACCGTATGTAACGCTAATAAAATCAGGCTTGTATTCAACCAGTTCTGCTGATACCTCTTTTAATTTATCTATGCGAAAAAGTTTTTGTTTGGTGGAAAAAAATCTCAAAGGAAACAAGATGCTCCTTCTGTTCAAACATATCTTTTTATTTTCATCAAAACCTCCTAGTTTAAAAATATTTTATCTATTTATTATTTTTCAAATTTTTGATCTATTTTTAACCAATTCTTATTATTGTACTATACTGGTTTTGTAAATTTTTTTAACTATATATTTTTAATTCTTATTTGTAATAAATTTTTAGTTATAATCAATCCATTTAAAAATTTAAAAAGTACTAAATCAATACTATGATTCTAAAAACAAATGATCTCTTTATTCATATGACTGTGACTACTGAAAAAGATGTCTTGAAATAAAACTAAAATTATCTAGCATAGATACGATTAAATTATTGCGATAAACTTTTAGTGCAAAATGTGTTGTAAAAATTAATATCTTATAGAAACAAAAATATAAAAAGAATTCCCAAATATTGTTATTTTAGGAATCCTTTCAATTTAATTTTATTTATGTTTTTATAAGCTCTAATTCTGTTTGGAAGTGAGAATAATTTTATAAAATCCTTCTGCATCTTTGTGACTATAAAGTTCACTTGCCCAAATGAAGAAATTTCTTCATCATACAATGCAAAATCAGTAAATCTTCCAGCGATTTTTATACTTCCTTTGTATAGTTTCAGTTTTATTGTACCATTTACATTTTTGAAGTTTCATCTACAAAATGCGTCAAGTCCTTCACAGAAGCGGTGTAAACCATTGTCCTGAATAAGCTATGCTTGCATATTTTTTTGAGAAACAAGTTTTTAAATTCAAAAGTATCTTTGTCAAAAATTAAAGTTTCCAATCTCTTTTAGTGCTTCCATTAGCAATGTTCCACCTGGTGTTTCATAAATTCCTCTTGATTTCATTCCAACTAATCTATTTTTCAACAATGTCAATTACTCCAACACCATTTTTCTCCAGCAATTTTTATTTAATTTTCTCAAGTAATTCGCGACTGGCTCAAATCTTCCCCATCTACTTTTTACTGGCCATCCTTGTTCAAATGTAATATCTACGTATGTTGGCTTATGCTGGTGCTTTTTCAGGTGGAGTTGTCATCATATAGACAATATCTTCCTTATGCTCATTTTCAAGACCTTCAATATCTCCGCCTTCATGTGAAATATGCCATGAAATTTTGATCTCTTGAGTAAATTTTTTTCTTTTCGTTACAGTTATTTTATATCATTTTTGTGCATAATCAATCGCATCTTCTCTTGAAGAAATGTCCCAAAGTCTCCAAGGTGCTAATATTTTTAATGTTGGATCTAATGAAAATACTCCAGTTTCAAATCTAACCTGATCATTTCCTTTTACCAGTACATCCATGACAAATATACGTCGCTCCTTCTTTATGAGCCACATCTACCAATACTTTTGAAATTAAAGGTCTTGCAAATGAAGTTCCCAATAAATATTTATTTTTCATAAACTGCTCCCTGCTCTTAAAAGCTCGGAAAGCATAATCTTTTTACAAATTCTTCTTTTTATCTTCTACATAAACTTTAGAAGCACCTGATTCAATAGCTTTTAACTTTTACAGCTTTCCATATCTTCATCCTGCCCAACATCAACACAGCACGCAATTACTTCTAAATCATAATGTTTCTTTTAGCCAAGGTATGATAATCGATGTATCAAGTCCACCTGAATAGGCTAAAACTACTTTTTCTTTTTGCCATATTTATTTCCCCTTTAATTAAAATTTATTTGGAAAATTTTTGCTTTAAAGTTTTATTCCAGCTATCAACTCTATTTTTGAGTTTTTAGGAAAGCATCAACATCTCCTTCAACTACAACTTTTGTCATTACATCTCCATTAGATAATTTTTACAACATCTAAATCAGCTTCAGACACAACTTCTCCAAATATTGTGTGATTACCATTTAACCATTCTGTTGGAACTGTTGTAATGAAAAACTGACTTCCATTTGTTCCTGGTCCTGCATTTGCCATAGCTAGTTTACCAGCTTTGAGAAATTCAGTCCATTATTAACTTCGTCTTCAAAATCGGTATCTGGTCCTCCCATTCCTGTTTCCAGTTGGATCTCCTCCTTGTGCCATAAAGTTGTCAATAACCCTATGGAAATTTTAATCCATCATAATATCCTTTTTGCTAAGTTTACAAAAATTAGCAACAGTTACAAACGATTTGTCAGGTAATAAATTAATATTAACATCACCTTTTGCAGTAATAAATCTTACTTTCATTTTATACTCTTTACTGTATGATTGCACAGCAACAGTCATCATCATTAAAATTGATAACATCAGTAATGATACTCTTTTAATCATACATCTCCTTTCATTTCAATATATATTTTATGTTTTAAAGAAAGATTAGCTTTAAATCTAGCTTTAAAAATCTAAATACATTTTATCATATTGTAGAGGATTTTTGAATAAGATTTTTAAAATAATTCTCTTTTCACAGCTGTTTTTCTATAAAAAATTATTACATGAATCACTAGCTTGTGTCCTCCTACTAGGACAATGAGTTGTAGCAGATTAAAACAATCAAAACTTTTATAGTTCTAATTTCAATCCCTTTTTTGCAAATTTTCGATACACTCAACTAAATAATCATTATCATGTTCTTTGTAAATTGGGCTATCTATAATTTTTCTTCAAGATTATTATAATTTTCTGCTTTTCTTTCCTCTATAATTCTTATCTCTCCATTCTTTAGAAACTTTATACCCTCTTTTTCCATTTCATCCATAACCAATGAATGATAAACAAATAAATAATATGGAGAATATAAAAATACATAATCTACTGTTTTTATGTTTCTTTTTCCATCCATTTCCCTAAGTGCACAACATTCTCTATGTTGACAAGAAGCTGATTTTTTTAGGCAATAGATGAATAATTTGTTCATGCCATAGTCTCATCTTTTCTCCTGTTAATAAAGTAGATTCTTGTAAATATTTATTTGGATATTTCTTTAGTAAAAGTATTGATATATTCAATTAGCGATTTCTGATTACTTTCTTCCTCCCATATATTCTTCCAGTATGTTAAATAATCCTTGTTTTTCGATTTTTCGTTGCCTTTTTTTGAAATATCCCCATAAATGAAGAATTGCATTACTAAAATCTTTTTACTTTCTTTCATATCCCTTTACTTTTTGTATTCTTTTCATTAATAAATACAATATCAATTTCTTTTTCTTTCAAATAATTTCTTATTTCTAAGTACACTTTTATGCGATTTGCTTAACACATAATATTTATTTTTTGCCCATAGCTCTTCACATTCTATTCATGTGGTTCACATCAGCCCTTCTTTCAAAGATATTCAAATCATATATGAACATTAACTTCATCTATGCTACTCTTTGAATTTTTTTCGTTAGTTAATAATAACTATTTTTTTCTATGTTTGTGAGTATTAAAAATTTAATCTAATCTTCATGCATTTGTTGTGAAAATAATTTATTAAGTATATTCCAACCCATTTAAAATTAAACTACTAAAAAAATTATGGTAAATTTAGGGTTTTGAGTAAAATAGTCATAGCTTTTTGAGTTTGATTTTTAAAGAAGTTTTGCTATAAAATCTAACCTCAAAAATTATAAAAACGGCAATTTAATAAAACTACCGTCCTAAATTTATTTATAAATTATTTTACCATCAAAATACTGTTGGATAAGCTTTTATCATTATTAAATGCCCAAGAACCATTGTAATAATAGCTATTGTCATTTGAATTATAAACTAGATTTTTACCTGCTTTTTAAATGCATATATTTATATTTTTCAAATATTTTTCAACTTTTTCAGTATTTTGAACTAATACTCCAACTTTTACATTTTCATAGTCTTCTCCATCAAATACACATTTTTCAAAATCAACATCTACTCTGTAATCTTTATCATTTATCTTTTTAAAATTCTCCATAGACTAGGTTTATTACAATATGAATCTTTTTACCAATTTTGCTGTCTTTATTATCGTGAACTTTTTCACTTCTCCTTACCAGCTGCAAATAATGTCATTGAAATCATAAAAATTGCCAAGATACTTTTTCATAATAAATTTCCTCCTTAATTTTTATTTCCATTATAATTTGTTTATAATAGTATAGCATATTTTTCTTTGATTTTTTTCTAATTTTTATAACTCAAAAACATAACCTCAAGACTTTATGATTTTTATCATTTAATCTATCAGTTATGTTCTTTAATTTAAGAATAAATTTCTGTTATCTTCTTGTGCAAGATTTTTTCAATTCCATTAGGTCCTCTATAAATAGCGTCTTTTCCACCTTTAAAGAATTCTACATTTCCATTTTTAGAAACATATCTTGATCCACTACCTGATAGTTGCTACCTTTAAGGTTGTAAACATTTCCTGCTTTAGTAACTACTCTTGCAGTATTTGTTGCTGGATAAGAAACTGTTATTCTTTTCAGAACCGCAAGTATATGATTCTGAAGCTACCCTTCTTGCAGTAGGGTCTTTTCTTAGCTGCTGCTGCAAAACTCATTCCTCCAATTAATGTCATTACAGACAATACTAACATAGATTTTTTTCATTAATTTCATCTTCATCATTCCTTTTTCTTTAAATTTTTGTTTCAACAGAAATATACCATATAAAACTGTTAATTCTCTTATAAAAAGCTATTTAATTTAAAATGAAATTATAGTAAAATTCCTTTACTCTTTTTATGCAAGTAAAACAGCATGATACTCTATTAGATGTTTTTACATTTTAAATTCAGATTTATATTTTGTTCAAAAATTTTACCAATATACCTCATCAAAAATACTGATCTTGCTAGTGAAAAATACTATAAACGATAACCATAATCCATAGATTTTTGATTAATCGCTGCACCACTGTAAAAATAAAAAGATTAGAAAATACTACTAATGATCTGTATCATTGAATTTCTTATATATGCTGTTTCTGTTGCTGCCTGTAAAATTTCCCATAAATTACTAATCCAAAACTTACAACTAATGGAAATATAATTATCCAAATTTTTATACTGATTTTGCAGTATTTATAACTTCTGCATTCTTTTGTATAAAAATAATAACAGTTTACCTCAAAAACAAATGCTGTACTCAAAAATGTGAAATTATAATACAAAACTGAATTGATTTTTCTCATTACCCATTTTAGTTTTTCTAAAATCTTTTCTCTCCTGCCGCTATGCCTGAAAATACACTTGATGCATTAGCAAAGCCATCAAAAATATATGACATTAAATATTGAACCTGAAATAATATAGAATTTGCAGCTAATATAATTTTTTTCCATTGTGTGCAGCTTTTTCCAAAAATAAATTTGTTGCTACCAGTAAGACAGACTGTTCGAATACTAAATCAGAATTTACTGCTCCAACTTTTTCATCTTCAGCTTTTATCAAAATATTTCTTTTCAAATTTATATTGTACAAAAATCTCTTTAATGAAAAAGTTCTTTAAAATAATAAAAATTGATAAAAGAGTTGTCATAATTTGAGAAATTAGTGTAGCAACTGCCACTCCAGCAACATCCATTCTTTTCAAAACTTTCTACAAAATATAAGTCAGAGAAAATATTTACAATATTTGTCATAAGTTGCAAAAATCAGACATTTTTATTTCCTTTTCGTCCCATTATCCAGCCTAAAAATGTATAATTTAGAAATACGAAAGGTGCTCCCCATATTAGAAATATTAAAATAAATTTCTATATATTTCGTAATCTCCCTTTTCCAGCATCAAAAATGTATAAATCCCCATAAAAATAGGTTTTCTGAAAACAATAACAAACAGAAATCCTAAAATAAAAAGAAATTAACACTGGACGGATTAGATACTGTAATTTCTTCCCTTCTCGTTGCTTTTCTCCAAAAAGCCTTTTGCAGAATATCCCGATGATGCTGACACGTAAAAATCCAAAAAGCCAATATATTGTATTAAAAATCGTTCCTCCAAGTGTTACTCCACCTATAAAGACTGGATTTGAAAGATTTTCCTACAACTGCTGTGTCAACAGAATTTAGCAAAGGAACTGTCAGCGTTGACAATGTAAATCCAAATGCTAATTTCAGATATTCTTATTTCTAGTTTTTCTATATTTACACTTTTTCATCTTTCCTCCTTGAATTTACAAAAAGCATTATTATTTTTCTAGTAATTTTCAGGAAATAAAATTCTTTCCACACCTTCAATTATAATATGTAAAATCATCATATGAACTTCCTGAATCCTGTCTGATGTTTCTCCAGGAATTATAAATTCATAATCACATACTCCCTTTTTAATTTTCCCGCCATCTTTTTCCAAGCAATGCTACAGTTTTTAAATTTTCGCTCTTTTGCCGATTTTACAGCCTCAATTATATTTTTTTAGAATTTCCCGAAGTTGAAATTCCAAAGAAAAAAATCACCTTCCTGCCCAAATGCTTCCACGCCTTTTGCAAAAATAAATCAAATCCATAGTCATTTCCAACACATGTAATATGGAAGAATCGCTAATACTTATAGACGGCAAGGCTCTTTCTATCATTTCTAAAATCTTCCTGTAAATTCTTCAGCAAAAGTGCATTGCATCACAGTTACTTCCACCATTTCCTGCAATTAGCGATTTTTCCCATTTTTTTATAGGCTGATGCTAACTCCTAGTACAATTTTTCTGTTTTTCAATATTTTCCTCATTTTCCACAAAAATGTCTTTCACAGTTTCAAAAAGCGGTTAAATACGAATTTCTAATATTTTCTTTTAACATATTTTCCTCCTAAAAATTTATTTATAAATTATTTTCATTTTTAATTTACTACTATTTTTACTGAAAATAACGCTGGTGTAATTTTGTAATTTCTTCACAAATTTTACAAATTTGGAAATTCCAGCTTTTTCTCCATTTTTCACGAATATAAGCAATTTGAAACTTTATCTTCAGATTTTTCAAAATTATGAATTACTTTTTAATGTACCTTTTTTTCTATTTCCTCATAAACGCTGTAATATGGCAGAACTGCAAAACCAAGCCCACTTTTTATAAGGTTTTTCATCGTTTCGATACTTCCATTTATTACAATTCTATTTTCAAAATTAAATCCGATTATTTTTTCAAACAAATCAAGATATTTGCTTGTCAATACTAGTATCTCCTTTTAACAGCTGCATCTCCTTTAATTCATTATAATCTGATATTTCCTTTCCAGCTACAACTGACAAAACGGATATTCTTCTGTTTCGATAACCTTTTATTTCCTTTATCTTCAATGAAAATACTCCTCCATTAAAGGCAATGTCAACTGTTCCTTCTTTCAGATGCTTTTACAAGCGATTCACGATTTTTGATATACAAAGTCAAATTCAATTTCAGGATTATGTTTCTTAAATTCCACCATAATTCTTGGCAGTACTGGTTCTCCAATGTTATGAGTCGCTCCCTATGCAGATTTTTCCCTTTTCCCATAAAATTGTGATATTTTTCCATTTCCTTTTTCACACGTAGAAATCTTGTCAAAAACATCCTTTGACATTCGATATAGTTCTTTTCCAGCAAAAGTCAACCTAAAAATTTTTAGAATTTCTTTCAATCAGCTGGATTCCAAGTTTTGTTTCCAGTTTTTATTTGTATTGACACTGCTAGATTGACTTATAAATAAATTTTTGCAGCTTTAGTAAAAACTCTTCTCCTTGCATCGCCTCAAAGAAAAATTTTTAAATGATGTACATCCACAGTTATTTCTCCAATCATATATTTTTTGTACTATTATAACTCAAAACTATATTATCTAAATTAAATAATAAAACATTGAAGAATGATAGATTCATTTAAAAATAATTTGTTTACATTATAGATTTTTGAAAATATCTGTTAATGTCAAAACTATTAAAAACTTGTATTACAAATGCATAAATACCCTTAAATATCTTTTATTTTTGAATTTTCTAAATATATTTTTTCCCTTTTCAACTGTTGTATCCTAAAAATATCTCAAAAATATTAGAATATTACTACTTATTTTTGCTATTCAAATTATTTTTGAAGATTTTTCAAAAATAATAATTGGAAAAACGTTTTATAATATATATCTATCTATGAAAATTCTTTTTATAGAAAAATCTAATATTTAAATGATTCAGTATATAAGGACATTTAATATAATTAAATTTTTAAAAACTAGGAGGTAAAAATGGTAGAACAATTATTTAAAGAAACTGTCTTTATTTGGAAGAAGTGGATGCAATAGCATTAGGAGGCTCAAAGGCGAGGAGAAAATTATGATGAAAAAAATCAGATTACGATGTGTATCTTTACGTCAAATTCACCAATTAGTGAAGAAAAAGAAAAATATTCTACAAAAATTTCTGCAGTTATATGGAAATTGGAAACAGCTTTTTGGGAATACGAAGACAACTGTGTCTTTAAACACGGAATTGAAATTGATATTCTTTTATCGAGATATGGAAAGATTTTATGAAAAGGTATTGAAAAGAGTCGTTGTTGAAATATCAGCCCAAGCAATTCTTACACAACTTGCATGTGGCACAATCTAATTACTTGCAAAATAATATACGACAAAAAACGGGACTCTTGAAAAATACAAAAACAAATATTCTATAAATTACCCAAAACAGCTAAAAGAAAATATAATAAAAAGACAGCTGGAATTAATTGACTCTTCAATGCCAGCATACCCAAAACAAATAAAAAGCCCATTTCAAAGAAAAGATTTTGTCAGTATAAATCACAGAATAGCAGAATTTCTAGCTTCGTATTTTGATTTATTGTTTGCGATAAACGAGATAACACACCCTGGTGAAAAACGTTTAATTCAACTTTGCAAAAAGAAATGCAAAATATTACCAGAAAATTTTGAAGAAGATTTAAATTCTCTTTTTCTTATATATGTATTCAGATGAAAAACAGGATTCCTTCATAGAAGTTCTTGACAGAATTGTTAACAATATAAAAATATAGCAAAAATCAAAATATTTGACTAATATATATATGCTAAATTACATATAAATTTATAAATTGGAGGACAATATGAAAAACCTATCATTGGAATCTCCAGTAATATACTTGGACTGGAAAAAGGCTTTTTGCTGGCTATAAACGAGCCTATGTTGATGTTTCCTATATCAATGCTGTAATAAATGCTGGTGGTGTGCCACATCTTCTACCTTTGAATGAGCATGAAGATATTATTGAGGAATTTGTATGTGGATGGAATAATTTTAACTGGAGGAAATGATGTTTTTCCACTCTTTTATGGAGAAGAGCCAAAGGAGAAGCTGGAGAAATATTTCCAGAACGTGATAAATTTGACTGCTTCTTATCCAGTTATGCAATAAATTATAGCCAATTTTGGGAATTTGTCGTGAATGCAGATAGCAAATGTCGAATGTGGTGGTTCTCTTCATCAAGATCTTTCCACAATGAAAATGTATCAATAAAGCATTTTTCAAAAAGCTAGAGCCCACACTCCAACCCACTCTATCTCTGTAGCGAGCAACTGTTTTTAAGCGATATTTACCCCTGAAGGAATTGGATTTATAAACAGTTACCATCATCAGACAATAAATAGGCTGGCAGAAGGATTTGTTGTAACTGCAAAAGTGCAGATGGAGTAATTGGAAGCAATTGAAAAATATTTCAGATAAAATTTTTATCGTTGGAGTTCAATGGCACCCCAGAAATGATGGCAATTAACGATGAAACTGCACAAAAATTATTTAAAAATTTGTAAATGAAGTAAATTCAAGGAAAAATAATTTAAAGAAAAATCATAGCCTCAGTTAACTATGATTTTCTATAAACATTTTTCTAATTAACAAGTGTTTCTTCCACTTTTTACTTAATTCTGCTACATATTTATCAACAATTTTTGGCTTTCTGCTTCAACCATTACTCTTATAAGTGATTCTGTTCCCAGAAGCTCTTACTAAAATTCTACCTTTTCCAGCGATTTCTTTTTCCTTTGCCTTTTATGAAATCGATTAATTCCTTATTTGTTTCCAAGTTGCTTTTTCTCTTTTTGCAACAAAGATATTTTTAGAATCTTGATGCTATATTTTATTCCTTTTACAAGTTCATGCAATGTTTTTCCGCTTTTCTAAAATAGCTGCAACAAGTTGAATTGATGATAAAACTCCATCTCCAGTCGTATTGTAGTCAAGCATTAAAAATATGTCCAGACTTGCTCCCCGCCAATATTTAGTCCATATTCTTTCATTTTTTCTCGGAACATATCTATCTCCAACATTTGCACGAATTAATCCAATTCCCTTTTTCATCCAGATATTTTTCAAATCCCATGTTGCTAAGAACAGTTGTTACGACCTTATTATCGTTTCAAAAAGTCCTCTATTTTGCATATATTCTGCAATAATCGCAATAATCAAGTTCCATTTATAATTTGCACCCCATTGTCAACAGCAATCAATCTGTCAGCATCACCATCATAAGCAAGTCCTAAATCAGCCTTATAAAGCTTTTACTACATCTTGAGAAGTTCTGGATGAGTAGATCCACAATTTAACATTAATATTTTTCCCATTTGGAATATTATTATTACATCAACATCTACTCCCTAAGGCTTGAAAAACTTTTTGGAGCAATTCTATACGCTGCACTATTTCTGTATCATATTACAATTCGCAATTTTGATTAGTTTTTACAGTAGAAGTTAGATAATCTAAATAAATTCTCATATCATCTTCACATGTTTAAATGTTCCTAAATCATCTCCTGGCACTTGATGTTTTAAAAGTTCATCCTCCATTAATTTTCTAATTCCTCTTCAACTGAATCAGGTAATTTCATAGCCATTTGACTAAATATTTTTATTCCGTTATCCTTTACAGGATTATGTGAAGCGAAATCATAATTCCGCATCAGCCTTTAATTTTCTAGTTAGATAGCAAACTCTGGGAGTAGGCAGTACTCCTACAAAATCAATATTTCACTCCCATAGAATTGGTCCAGCTGTAAGAGCTGAGCGAATCATATAACCTGAAAATTCTTGTATCAGTTCCAAGAATAATTTTTGGCTTTCCAGCTTTTTCTATGCTTTTTCAAATAATATCCAAGAGCCAATCTAGACGTGTTACTAAGTCGATTGTTAAGTCTTTTATTGGCTTCTCTCTCATTCCATCAGTTCCAAAAATATTTTCTAGCCATTATTTTTCCCTTTCCTATTTTTCTATGTTTATGTTCTTCCTTTTCAAAAAGCTAAATACCGCTCTTTTTCTTTTCTGTTCTTTCCTACATTCTTTATCATTTTCTTGCTGCTTTTTACTATATTTTCTCCAATTTAGGTACAATTGAAATCTCTGTTCCTCATTCATTTTTAGATTCTATATCAATTTTTCCATGTGAATTCTACAATCCGTTTTACTATCGCAAGTCCAAGCCCAGTTCCACCAGTTGCCTTTTGTTCTCATAAGTCAACTCTATAAAATCTATCAAAAATTCTCTTTGCATCCTCATCAGAAATTCCGACTCCCTCATCTCTGATTGAAATCCGTCCAAATCCATCTTTATAACTGATTTTATATAAATATTTGTATCGTGGCTCTGAGATATTTTGTAGCATTTTTCAATTAAGACTTTGATTTGCTTGCTGAAGCAAGGTTTCATCTGCTAATCTTATAATTTTCTCCCATTTCAAGATGCAAAAATTATGCGTTTTATTAGAAACTACAGTGTCAGAATGAATTTTGATGAATCATTTCATTTGCATCAATATCTACAAATTTTTGTATTAATTTTTGTGATTTCACCTTTGCTAAAGAATAGGAGCTTTTTGTATTAAATTACGCATATTATCTGTTTCACTAATTATTGAATCATATCGACTCCACAAATATATCAATATCGACATCCCCACGTTCATATAATTCTGCATATCCCTTTATAATCGCAAGTGGGTACGCAATTCATGTGAAGCATCGGATACAAATTTTGTCTGATTTTCAAATGAAGTCTCAGCCTATCCAGCATTTCATTTATAATAAGTGTCAAATTTTGCAGTTCATCTTCCTCTTTTGGTATTTCTATTCTTTTTACTCAAATCGTCTGTTGAAATACTTTTGCCGCTTATTATTACGTTGATTAATTGGCTTTTGTGGCTCCTTCTGCTCATTATTTTTCGATACAATAATCGTTATAACTTACACCAATTATCATAATGAAAATAACGAGATATTCTACCTTTTTATAAATTTGATTTTCGTGCGTTACATAAAGTGTAAATATTAAATTTATAATTTTTATTTCTCTGCTTACTTTAGAGACAAAATATTTATCAATATTTATTATTTTACCTTCTGAATTATTATCCTTCCAGATTAAAAGCTTTCTGAGAGCAAATTAATCATTTTTCGTTAGTCATTGAGAGCTTCTTCTCGGTATCAGTGTCTCCAAGTGTGATTAGTGGAATTACAGAATCTTTATTTTGTTTTTATTTCAGCACCTTACAAATGAGTTATCTTCTCCAGGGTTAAATGCTTGGTTTTGACGTGAATAGCTCCCTCAAACAACTTCAGGAGTTAAAGTCAAGTGTAAGCACATTTGTCTTATCAGGAAAAATTCCAACTTTATCCACTGTTTATTTCTTCCATTTTACTTCCTGCAGAAATTTCAAGCACTTTGTTTGACTGCCTGCAGTGAATAAAACCAGAATAATATTAGAAACTAATATTAATACCAAAAATAGAAGAGCGTGCACTTTGCTGAAGCCACGATCTTCTAATTTTAAATTTTTCATTCTTTACCCTTATTTAGAATAAACCCAATTCCTCTTACAGTCTGAATAAATTTTCTCTCATAAGGTCTGTCAATTTTGTCTCTTTAACATTTAATATACAAATCAAGAATATTATCATTTCCGATACTAATCAAATCCCCAAACTTCTTCCAAGATTTTATCTCTTGATAAAACAATTCCTTTATTTAATACTAAAAAGTCAAGAAGTTCAAATTCTCTTTTTGGATAATTGAATCAAATCCATAATCTCTGAACACTTCGTAAGTTGAATATGTTAATTGTCAAATCTTCAAATTCAAATACACCTTGTGAACAACAGATAGTTCTTCTAAGAAGAGCTCTGCAAGCAATTTCTTCATTTGAGAATGGTTTTGTCCATATAGTCATCCTGCTCCGTAGTCAAATCCAACTACTTTTGTCACTAATTTCATCTTTTGCAGTAAGCATAATGATAGGTACTTGTGAAGTTTCCCTTATCCTTACATACTTCCATTCCACTCATCTTAGGAAGCATAACATCTAGCAAGATGATGTCCATACCGAACCATATTTTCGCCATTATTTAGCCCTTCTTTGCCATCGTATGGCAAAATACATCAAATCCTTCTCAAATTTTAGATTCAATTTCATAATCTTGAAATTTTAGGATCATCTTCAATTACTAATATCTCTCATAATTATCTCCACTTCTATTTTCTTTAAAATTTTTATTTCTCCGAAATTTTATTCCTAAAAATAGTTATTTGGATATAGATAATTATAACTCATGATTTGTATAGTTTTATCTAAATAATTTTTAGTGAATAAATAGTTTAGCTAAGACAAATATACTACCTTTTATTCTCAGACGCTTTTTGTTTGTTAAAATTTAAAATTAAATTATAATTGTTAAATTAAAATCTGCAGTATCCATATCGCCATCTGATTGTCCTTCAGGCAGTTTAATTCTAATTAAATCCATCAGGTCCCATTTCCACACATCAGTTTCAATAATAGCGATTGTGTTTGGATTTGCTACATTCTTGAAATTCGTTATGTGTTTAAAAAGTTTTCTACTTTCTGAGATTTAACAGCGTCTCCACTGGACGTACCAATTCCAAAGTTTCAGCTGCATAAACTTTGTTTCTTATCTGAATTTTATATTTGTTTGTATCCAACTTTTTCAAGTACATTTTGCAGCAAGTCTATATGTTTGGCTGTAAGAGCTCTGTTTCATAATTTCTTGATCTTTTTCAGAAGTCGGTCCTAAATAAAATCCATTTGAATATTGTCTTTACTGGCTGATTGTTTTAAGTTCCTGTCAGCCAGTCTGGACTCATATTTGTAATTTCCTGAATAATAATTATCCAATGCTCTTTTATATTGTTGTTTTACTACAGTTGAATTATAGTAGATACTTTTCGTTCTTCCTTCAATTTTTAAATGAATCTACTCCTGTTTCAATTACTTTATCGATAAATTCGGTAGAACACAAATCTTTAGCATTGAACATATGTGTTCCTTCTTCATTTTCAACAATGCCATGAGCTCCAGTCTTCATGACCTTCTGCGACTACTATAGTTCCAACGGCGAGTCCTGTGCACAAATGCGATTCCGATTTGCATCACGGTTTGTAAAATAGTTACTTTAGTAGCATCTTCCTAGATGTAAAGCTCTATACACATTGCTCCGTGTGAATAAATACTTCTGTTTCCACATCTGGCACTTTTTCACAGGACTGTTTTTATTTCTTTTAGGGGCATTTCTCTGCTAGAATGACCTCTTTTTGCTCCCTAAATCCTTCGAGTTTTCACACACTCATCCGCCTTGTATTGTTTGCCTGTGTACTTACGTGAGATTTTAAGATTTGGGCGTGTTCATTGTCTGGAATACCTTAAGATCAGCTACGAGTACAGCATCTACGCCAAATTCATCCAATATAAATCTTGGTAAATAGTCAATTTCTGTATTGTGTGCAAAAATATTTAATGTAGTCTGTATGCCTTACAAACTATGAACATAATCTACAGCTTCCTTTAATTCCTTTATAAAGTTTGAAGACATTCCTCTCAAATTAAAATGAACTTCCTCCAATCAAAACATGCCATTTCTCAGCCTCAAAGTGAAACGCTGTCTTTAATCCATATTTCCTGCAGGTGCTAGTAATTCTACCCTCTTTTCTCGTTTTCCATTTTCTTTTATCCTCCTTTTGAAATTTATTTTTACTTAAAATTATTATTATTGCGGCAATGAGTGCCAAATTCATCATCTCACCACATTTACAAATTGCTGATAGCTTTGGTCTAAATCCAAGTTCTACCGTTCCAGTAGGTCCACTTCTCATGTTTTCCTATTATTAATTGGACTTTTTCTAATTTATTGTCATCATCTTTCGGTTCTGGTGTTTGGTTTTCCACATATTGCTGTGGAATATTTAGATTATTTACTTCCTGAGCAGTGTCCTTGTGGGCAATATTCTTTCACGGTATAAAACATTACCATATCCGCATCCTGCTCAATTCGTTCTGATTCTCTTAAATCTGACAAAATCGGTCTTTTATCGACTCTGCGTCTCCCCACGTGATGTGCGACAACGTTACAATCGGTATATTCAGTTCTTTTGCAAGTATCTTTAACGACCGTGAAATTTCCTGATAGCTTTCCTTGTTCCCCTGCTTTTCTCAGAATTTTCAGAAGGACTCGATTAACTCATGAATAGTCAATTAACATAAAGTCCAATTGCACCTTCAGACTCTAAGCTTCCTTCTTGCAGTTGCCTTTATTTCCAGCATTGTTACTTTGAGAGAGATCCGAAATATAAATTGGCATTTCCAGTAAAGCTGTCCAAGTCCATTTCCCAAATTTATCATTTCCTCTGAAGACAGCACTGTCTTGCTAAGGCTTAACCTTACTTTTGCCTCACTTGCTAAGCAAGCCTGTCAAATAACTGCTCATTCCCAGCTTTCTAAACTGTATATAAGTACTCCCTTTACCCTTTGTCTTGCAACATTTATTGCAAGATTTAATGCAAATGCAGTTTCTTTCCATTGCAGGACGTGCTGCAAGCAATCAAAAGATCCGAGCCATGAAAGCCGCTTGTTATACTGTCCTTATCTATCAAATCGAAGAAATACCAGTTATTTTGCTATTATCTGTATAATTATCCATTTGGGCTATCTTGCTTTGGAACTAATTCATACAGAGGTGGCTTAATATCTCTCTCTGCTTCGATTCTGCAACTTTAAAAGTCATGCTTTCGACTTATCAAGCATTGTGTCAACTTCATCCATATCCTCGCACATAGCCATTTTACAATTTTTCACCAATATCTATTAACTGACGCTGTACAGACTCATCTTTTATAATCTGAGCATAATTGACAGCATTCGCGGCAGTAGGCACAATCCTCCGTCAAGTCGTGTAAATAATATCCCTTCCACTGTTTCATCTATCAGTTCCTGTAGAGATTCTATTAGTAGAAAGCACATCAATTATTTTACCCATATTATAAGCTTCCTTTATCATTTTCGGAAAAATGCTATGAGATATTTTATAAAAATCTTCCACCGTTACAATATCAACAATGTCACCTATAACATTGGGATTTATAAAGAGACAGAGCCCAAGAAGTGCCTCTTCAGCTTCTATACTGTAAGGTTTGCTATTTTCCTCATCTTCCAGATCATATAATCCCATTTTAAAATTTCTCACTTTCTCTTTTCTATAATAATGCACTTATAAAAATCAAAAATTAAAACATACAGCACTTTAATATATTTGATAATCTCACATCTTTTTAAATGGTATTTGCTTCAACTCTAACTTTTAAATTTGCCTCATCTCAGAATGAAGTTTTTAATTCTACATTGTGTAATCCAATTTCTTTAACTTTTGAGCTGCCAGATACTTTCTCTTTTATCAATTTCAACATTCAGCTGTTCTTTTCAAAGCCTCTACAATTTCCTTTTGCCCCAATTGATCCAAATACTTTCGGTATTTTCTCCAGCCTTTCACTTTTAAGACAATTTCTTTTTCTGACATTCTTTTGTAGTTCATGTTGCGTCGTCTGCATGATTTTTCTGAATCATTTTGCCTTCAATTTATTAATATTTTCAGGTGTTGCAAGTATTGCTTTATTTGTGATTTAACATTGTTGCATACCCATCCTAACTTCCTACTATTTCATCTTTTTCCCAACACCTTTTGTATTTTCTTTTCAAAATAACTTTAATTTTCAGATTTATCATTCCTCTCCTTGCTACTAGCTGACATTGACTTATGTTTTAAAATATACTCAAATCTCACTTAAATTAAACTCACTATTATATATAATTTTAGGATTTGAGTAAAATAGTCATAACTTTTGAGTTTTTGTTTTAAAACAGTTTACTATAACATTTAAAATTATCTAAAATCTCTCCACCAAAAATTTAACTGCATTTTGCATAAAAACTTGTGTTCCTTCATTTTGTGAATTTTCACTGCGAAAAGTACATGAACTGTAATATCTGAATTACAAATATGATTAATAACTTTTCCAATGGTCTTTTCTCTGGCAGCAGTAAAATTTGTTCGCTATGAAATTTCTTGCTCCTTGGGAAATTTTATATGCAATACGCCATTTTCCACCTCTATCGGAAAACTTTCAATTACTAATGCTCCAAAGCGTCACACTTTCTTTTCTTATCCCCAGCAACACTCTTTTTCCCAATTTTCTGAAAAGAAAAATTGAAATATCATAATCTGTAGTACTCTTCTGGTTGCTGAGTCTTTTTCCATATTTCTCTTTTCTTGGTTTTCAGCCAGGTAGATGCCAAACTTGCTATTTTTGGATGAAATTTGGCTTATAACTTTTCATAAATATTGCTAGACGACTTCTTTTATGTACTGTCAAAAGAATAGATAGTTTGCGTTTAGAATTTATATGACTTTTTATAAAGTTCGTGAATCTGAACATAGCCAAAGCAATCTTTTACTTCTTCTTCATATTTAAACTCATTTAAAGTATCGTACTTATTGTATCCGTAGCAGAAAATTTGCTGGCAAATCAGTCTTTTTCTTAAACTGCTCTTTCAGATAATATGCGAAAATCTTTCAAAAAGTTTCGATTATAAGCCCATCTTCCCAAATTTTATCAATAAAATCTACAAGTTTTCTTTTTATCACTCTCGTTATCAGATTTAAAAATTCCTTCCAAAATTACATCAGGCTTTTCTCCCAAAGCATTTATGTCTTTGTGATACTTCACTTTCATTGTTAAAATTTCTGACACAACTTGCTCAAAAAATAGAAAACTGGTCTCGTACTTCCTTCAGACTTACGATAAATTAAACTCAAGACTTCATCGTCAATTGTAACATTTTTCTTTTCAGCCACATTTTTTAGCAATTTTTTTATATCTTCCTTGTCAATCGGCAAAAAATCATACCTGCTGACATCTAGAAAATAACTGTATCTGGTATTTTATCAATCTCTGTTGTCGTGTAGCACAGCAATATGACGGGGTTCTTCTAATGTCTTCAAAAAGTGCATTAAACGCCTCTTTTGTAAGCATATGAACCCCTATCAATTATATATATTTTTTTTCTTCCTTTAACAGGTTGATAATTTATTTTTCCTTCAGTTCCTAATTTCATCAATCCTACGATTGTAGTTTTCATCAATTTCTTTAATCATATCCATAGAAACTCTTGAGAAATTACACGGGCAATTTCACATTCCTCCCATTGGTGATTATCTGTCACATCCTCACTATTTACACCACACCTTTCGCAATAAGCCTTGCAATAGTTGTTTTCCCACACCACGTACTTGTGTAAATAAGGGCTTTTGGCTGTGATAGCTTTTATTTTCTCTTAGGGAATTTTTTATCGCCCGCAACACAAATTCCTGTCCTGCAATTCCCCATCAAAATTTGTACTGATATTTTCTATATAAAGTAATATTTAATGTTCTCAATTTTTTATTGCTATTTGATATTATAACATTTTACTATGATTTAGAATCATTAGAAAATTTTCATATAAGTAATTTTAAATTTGATTTTTTAAATTTTTTGTGTTAAAATTCTTTAAGTAAAGGAATAATTTAAATATAAAATATATTAGGAGGAGTTATGAACAATAAAATAAGTGAACAAAAAATCAATTGTTGATTAAAAGCAAAGCAGCAGCTTTTCTTGTAAATTTAAGTTTTTACACACTGGTGGATTAATCAATTCCAATTTTTGCATTAATTTTAGAAAGTGAAATAATTTTGTTAGGAACATATCTAAACAAACATTAGTACAATAGTTTTATTACTATCATCATTGTTAAACTTTGTTATAGTCGTTGGGAATATTTTCTTTGGTCTCAATTTTTATCGTTTTAACTATTTTACAAATTATTGCAACTGCTTCATCAATCTTGGAAAAGAATTTAAAATTCCCTTATATTGATCACAAATTTGTGTTTGTAGAATTCAATCAAATGTTTGTTTTAAAATACACCAAAGAAATAACTATCTTTAGTGTTTCATGTTTGTTTTAAAGAGATTCGCATCTTTCTATTAAAAATGTTACCATCTTAGTAAAGGCTTATTTTAAAAACAAAGCTCAAAAGCTATGACTGTTTACTCAAACCATAAATTTATATAATTTTAGCAGTTTAATTTAAAATGGGTTTGAGCATATTATTAAAATAATGAAATGAGGGAAAATAATGCACAAGGTTGCTGGCGAAAATTTACCGCCTGAGTGTTTGCAGGAAAATATAAAGTGTAATGACGATATGGTATAAATTTCTGAAATGTTTATAAAGAAAAGGGAACTATTCTTGATTTAGGATGTGGAACAGGGAGAATTTATATTAGCGATTTTTAAAAGATGGGTTTCAGTGAGTTGAGTGGATTTATCAGAAAAATGCTGGAAAATGTATCTGATTATTAAAAATAATTTTTAGTAAATAATTACAAATTAGTAAAAGGAGAACATTATAAATTGTGAAAATATAAATGAAAATAATGAAATTCAACAAGTTGATTATATTATCTGTAATTTTGACAGTAAATTATTTAAAAATGAAAAAGAATAAAATTTATTGCAAAAATGTAATCAAAATTTGAAAAAGACGGATATATTAATGATTGATGCTGTAACAGAAGATATTTTTGAGGAAAATATTTGAAAATGATGTATTTCTGAGATGAAGAACCTGAATATACAGTTTTCGGCATGAGACAGTTAAGTGAAAAAAACATCTGAGTGAAATTGACTTGTTTATCCGTGAGAAATGAAAATGATAACTTATTTCAGAAAAATACAAACGAAGTGCAGCATAAATTTATTTACGAGCCTGAATGGATTGTGGAAAACTGTTCAAAATAATGGTTTTGAAAGTGTTTGATACTGCTTCTAATCCTGAATTTGGAGAAAGCAGAATATTTTTGTACTATTGTAGATTTTACTGATTTTATAAACTATAAATTGATAGTGTAAAAGGAAGTTATATTATGGAATGTAGAAGATAGAAAATTTTTAGGAAAATGAAAATAAAATAATTTGACAACGAGAAAAGCTTCAAGAGGAAGAAAAAGCGAAACACAAAGATTTTTGAAATAGAGTTAGGGTGCGGACATAATAATGAAAAAGAATTAAAAGAAAATAGAAAAACAGTAAATTAATGAAATATTTTGCCCTTTGCAACAAATATGGTTTTATATGAGCGTTACTACATATTAATTATGCTTTAGGCTTTTATTTACTTTTTGAAAAATATCTGTTCAAACGGATCAGCCACTTGTCCTGATTGTCTGATAATAGAGCAATTTCTGGCTACTGGTCACTTATAAAAGCAGGTAGTAAATAACATAAAAATAATTATAGATTTGTAGAAAGGAGATAAAATGTTGGAGAAAATGCCAGACATAAAAAGCATACATCATTTCTATTTTTATTGCGATACTACCTTCTTTTTTAGGAATAATTTTTAAGTGTGTAGAATCTTTTATTTTTGGATATAGTTGGAGCAATAATTTCTACTATAAATATAAATTTACTTGTGAAATGGTGTGCATAATATTTTTATACTTTCAAGACAAGGGAAAATTGACGTGGAAATGTTGAATATTTGAAAAGAATGTTAATATTTTGTGCGGGAATGTTTATAGTTGGGAAAGTAAGCCAGAAATATTTTGAAAAGCCACATGTCTGACAAATCTTCTGGCAACTGGAACTGGAGACATTGAAATTTTAAAATTTCATATTTTTCTATAGTTTGCTGGACTGAAAAAATTATTTAAAAATAATTTTATTACAATAACATATTAACATACAATATAAAAATATGCAATTGAATTAAATATACTATTAAACATTCCATTTACTAATCAAAATAAATTACAGAAAAACAAAATATCGCTACAAACTTGTAACATACATTAATAGTATATATAATATCTTCTAATCTAAATTCCTTTTTCTTATCCCCTATTGTCAGGCTTTTTCTCGACTTCTTTTTCCAAAAGTATGAAAACTTTTCCACAAACTGTACTCCCTAATGCTCCTGCTACTGCACTTTCTGAGATGTCCTGAATTTGGACTTGCGTGATTTTTTCTGTCTCTTTTAAATATTTTCCATGCATTTTTGTAATTATATCTCAAAATATAGCTTGCTGCTGTTATAAAAATACCTGAAATTCTAGCTGGAATGAAGTTTACCACATCATCTAATTTTTGCCGAAAATGTACCAAACTTTGCATATTTCTCATTTTGTATCCGACCATTGAATCAAGTGTATTTATCGCCTTATAGGCTATTGCAAGCGGAAGTCCCACCCTACAAACATATAAAACATCGGTGCAATCACGCCATCCACCATATTTTCAGAAATAGTTTCCATCGTACTTCTAATAATCTTAACTTTATCCATCTTTTCACGTATCTCTTGAAACCAAATAAGACAATTTTCTCCTGCTGCTTTCAGATTTCCTAATTTTAAAATTTTATAAACTCTTTTTCCTTCACGAGCCAGTGATTTTAGAAATACTCGTATACATCAAATCAAATTTCAAAAATCTCCAAAACTTTTACAATTTTGTCAATTTCACAAATCCATACATTACTAAAAATGTACTTGTAAACTACTAAAATACCTAAAACTGCTCCACCAACAAAGCTTTCCCTTTTTCCCATATAATTTTTCTCTAAAAATGTAATCATTTTACCAATAATCTGGACTGGATGTGTAATTTTCTCTGGATCTCCCAAAAATCAAGTCCAAAATAAATGCAATCCATATTTTTTATTAAAAATTCATTACTATCTCCCATATTTTTGTATAATTTTATTTAAAACTAATCATAGCCGTAGCCCTTCCAGCATTTTTGTCCTTCCCTTCTATAAGAATGAAATTTACTCATCAAATGTACTTTCAGCTGCTACAATCAAATTCTTCTGTTTTATCCCAAGTTTGAGTGCCATAAGTTCATTAAATTTTGTATTGTCAAAATGATATTTTCCTGTTTTCTCATTAAACCAAAATGATTTTTCCACAATTTCTCTGTTACTTTTCCCAAATTTTTCCAAAAATTTATCATAAAAATTCGTTTCAACTTCGTAGTCTTTTCTGACCAATTCCACCCTAACGCCATTATCACATTCTCAACTTGCGTCCCATATGCATTTCCAAAAAGCCCTGACTTCATCATTTTCCTTAAACGTTCCTGAGTCATCCCTGAGATACCACTACTCCTATAACCTGATTTTCCTTATCACATATAAAAATCGGCAAGCAATCCGCATAAAATGTAAAAATAGCAATGTCTTTCCTTTTGATCAGAAACCCATCAATATCTTCTTCTTTTTCATAATAATATTTCGTTGTATCTTCACCAATGGTTTTACATTGTTAGAATGCGTCTGAAAAGCCATTACTTCCCTGTTTATCAGATAAATTCAGTTCTTTTTAACTAACTTTTCACGATTGTCTGTATTCCTTCTTTCTGATTTTCAATTGGACAGTAATCAGACATATTTCTCAGCGATGTATAGACCGCTGTAATACCATATTTTTCAAACTCTTCAATATAAAAATAATTTTTCTTTTCTATAAACATAATTATCATCCTTACCTATACATACTGTTTTTCCTAAGTTTGACAACACCGCTTCCACCATCTTTTATTTGTTCATCTAAGATTTTTATCATACCAAGTATTATTTACTTTATGCATATCAGCAGTTATAGTCATTTTCCATATAATTTTCTTCTTTTTTAATTCATCTTCTATAACTCTGACTACTAGCATCCATAATTTTTAGAAAAAGCTTCTTTTTCTCCATCATTTGAGCCATCATATCGTCTGCATCTTTATATTAGAGTGTAAAATAAGTTTAAAAACTTCATATTCATTTTTCAAATTTTGAATCACTCTCTTTACTACCAAAAACTTTTACTTTTTGAGTAACTCAGTTCTTCATGTCATTAAAAATCTAATTTCTTCTATTTTATTTTTGATGCTCAATACTTTTTCCTGCTATACTAACCATCATTTGTTTCATTGCTCAGCACAGAATATTTCATCTCCACTAAATGATCGCTTTTGATATCGCATTTTCTAAAAGTTTTTAATAATGGCTTTTACTTTATTTCTTGTATTTTTATTGTCCGCTTCAAAACCTTTTTTACTTCTAAAGACTCTTTTTCATGTTCAGAAATTTTATAAGTTTTCACTTCTTTGTAACATTGTGGTCCAATTTGAGCTCAGACCCAAACATTTGTAAAGATAATATCACTAATAATGTCATCACTAATTTTTATTTTCACTATGTACCTCATTTCCTTGTAATTATTTTGATCTTTTTTACAAAAACATCATTATCATATACCCTGAAGATTATCGATCCAAAAGCGTAATACCATACAAAAGATTTTTCCCAGTCATTTTATAGCCTGAATATTTAATGAAGTTTCCAATCATATAAAGTGCAAGGGACAGGATCATTTTTCCCTACTTGAGTAAGTAAAGCTGTGAAATTGCTGGCAAATTTATTATTGTTGCAACAATTGAGGCTAAAATGAAAAATAATATAAAAATCGAAAATTTAATCTTTTATTTTCAGATTTATTTAAAAGCTAAGAACAATAACTATCGGAATAATCCAAAGTGTTCTTGTAAGTTTCATAATTGTGGCTATTTTCAAGGCTTCTGTGCTGTGAAAAGCTGCAGCTGATACTACCGAACTGGTATCGTGTCATGCTTAATGCAGTCCATATTCCAGTTTGTTCAGCATTTAACTTAAAATAATTTATAAAAATGCAAAAAGAAATAATGCAACTGTGTTTAAAAATAAATACTATCCCCGTAGACAAGGCAATATCCTCATCAAAGCCTCAATTACTGGAGAAGTTGCCGCAATGGCACTTCCACCACAAATTGCAGTTCCAAACACAGTGGTGTGATAATCCATTTTTAAAATTTTTGCCAAAAATTAAACCAATACTTATCACTAAAAATTAAACTCATTGCAGTCTGAAAAATTCCCTTTTGCTTCCAACAGCAACAACCTTGCTTATGCTAAGTCCAAATCCAAAAATACAACAGCTGAATTTAGTGTAAAATTTTTCGTATTTTTTCCCTAGATTTTTCGGAACCAGAATTAAACTAAAACTTGCTAGAATAATTCCCATAAGAAGAGATATTCCCCGAAGCAAACGCATGAACACTTTTAATTAATGGAAGTATTAACGCAATTAAGCACTCCACATAAAATATAATTTTTATTCATTTTCACCCCTAATTTCTATCGTCAAAAGTCTTTTATTATTTTTCTATTCCCAAAATAATCAGTTAATTCCAAAAATAATTGATTGCCCTCAAACTCATCTTCAATAATCTTTTTGCTTTTTCCAAATATTCCTGAAGTACTTTTTGCTTTTTCAGAGTCCAAAAATACTAGGATAAAGTCGTCTTTTCATTTTGAGACATCATTGGATTTTTACCCAATTTCCTCAAAATTACCTTCAATATCCAAAATATCATCCTTAATCTGAAAAGGCAATTCCCTAATAATTTCTGAATATTCTACCATTTTTCACGCTTTTACCTTCAATATCCAAAGCAATCATCGACAATTCTATTGCAGCAGTCAGCAATTTCCCAGTCTTATGAGCGTGAATATACTTTAATGTGTCAATTTCCACTTTCTTATTTTTCAGACTCCATATCCACAAACTGACCTCCGACCATTCCAAAAATCCTGCATATTCAGACAATTTCGAAATAATTTCAACCTTATTTTTTATCTCCTAAACTTTTAGAATTTGTAATTATTCCAAAGGTTTCTGTCAAAAGAACATCTCCCACAAGAACCCCTATTGCTTCATTGTATTTTTATGAACTGTAAAGCTTTACCACGTCTATAATCATCATTGTCCATCGCTGGCAAATCATCGTGAACAAGTGAATAACAATGTATAAACTCAAGTGCACAGCCGCAATTTCCTTAATTTTTATCATAACTTTTACAATTATTTTCAAAACAAATCACAAATCATATACATCAAAAATAGGACGTATTCGTTTTTCCTCCGTTCATAACCGCATATTCCATTGCTTCCGCCAATTTTTCAGGATATTTATTTCTGTAATTCCCAAAGCAATTCTATCAGACTGTCTTCCACAATCTTCTTTTTCTCTTCCAAATATTCCCGTAACATTTTATCCCCTCGTCACTCAAATTTTTATTTTCATTAACTTTTCTGTTCCAAAAATCTCCTAAAAATTTAAAAATTCATCTTCTTATCAATTATTAATAATTCATTTTTCAAATATATTTCTTTTTGTTGATTTAACTGCTATCAATTTTACTTATAATAATTTATAAAAGCAATTATATAGGATTATACTGTTTTTATTTTAAAATTAGCCAAAATAGAAGCCATATAACAAATCTATTCTACTAAAAGAATAATCCGTTATTCAAATCTCATTTCAAACGGATCTTCAAACTCAACCGCATATCCTGTTCTTATTCTAAAAGGTTCTGATAAAAATTTCAATTCCGCTTTCTTTCATTTGCTGATACTTACGATTTACATCATCTACTTCAAACCATATTGTCTGTTTCAAGTCTTTTTAAATTTGTTTTTATCTTTTTAAGATTATTGCCGCTTCTTCACCATCAATACTGAATGCTACCATTCCATATCCGAAAAGTCAAACTTTACTTTTTAATCCTAAAGTTATTTTATAATTACTTTTTGCCATTTCAAGTCATCAACTGGAATAAAAATTATCGTATGTTTTTCATCTTAACATCTCCTCATCTTAATTTTTGAACAAAATTTACTTCAAAACTAAACTCAAATATCTAAATATCCTGCTTCTATTCACTTGAAAATCTGTCTTTAATCTTTATTCAAACTCTTCCATTTCCACTTTTCCATCAAGCACCTTCATAACTTTCCCTTCCCCAGCTTCAAGCAATTTTTCAGAGTCTTTCGATAAGCTTAATTGCCTTCTCATATTCAGAAATTGAATCATCTAGTGACAATTCCTCACTTTCCAATTTTTCCAAAAATTTCATCAATTTGTGCAATATTTTCTTCATAACTTTGTACTGCCATTTTTATTTTTCTCCTTTATTTTTATCAATCCTCAAACCTATAAAAACTAACTACCTTCTTATTATAATCCCTTTTCATCGTATTTCACAAAAATTACCTATTTTATCAGCTATTTTCTCATACGTGCTGTGTTCTGAAATTATAATTCCATCTCGTTCCAAAAAGATTTTCTTCTGATATTTTTCAATCGTTGTTGTTGAAATATTTTTCCTTGTAAGGCGGATCCAAAAATATTATATCAAATGTTTCATTTTTCTTGAGAAAATTTCTATGGCTCGAAAAACATCATTTTTATAGGCACGACATTTTTCTTCCACTCCAAGATGATTCACATTTTTCAATAATTACTCTTAGCGCCTCTTTATCTTCCTCAATCATAATCGCTCTTTTTGCACCACGGCTAAGTGCTTCAAATGAGACATTTCCGTTCCTGAATACAAGTCCAGAAATTTTTGCATCTACGACTTTTTTCTCCAATTATACTGAAAATTGCCTCCTTTATTCTTTCAAGCGTAGGTCTGGTTTCTCTTCCTTCCTTGATTTTATTCTTCTATTTTTCAATGTTCCTGCTACAATTCTCATTTTTCCTCTTTTCAATTTTTATGATTCTCTCTATGTTTGGATTAATCTGTGTATATTTTTACTACATTTCGAGGCAAAAATTACCAACATTTGCACTACTTAAATTTTTATTGAAATTTTTCCATCAGATTTACTCCACTCTCTAGCAGTTCATAATGCTCTTTTTGTATTATTTTTACTAATATTCTTAAATTCATAGTCTTTAAATTTATACTGTCTATTTTTAAATCTGATTTGTTATAAACATTTACATACAATATTTCTGCCTTATTTTTGTTATTGTCAACTAACTCGAAAACTGTATCACAAAAATCCTTTATTTCTTGAAAATTTTTGTATTTACTAAATCATAATAAACAGCGATTTTCCCTTCTTCCATCGACGGAATAACCTTTGAAATGGCAAACCATTCACGCTGGATACTATCTGTAACTTGACTTTCATAAATACTTTTCATCAAATTTTTATAACTGTCTCTCAAATTTTTGTGCCTTTTTATAATCTGTCAAAAACTTTATATTTTTACAAATTTTCCCTCGAGTTATTCGTATTTTTATTACTAAAATCCTCTTTTAAGCTCTTCTCAATATTCGTATCCAGCTTTGAGAACATAAACGTCGATTTCACATTATAATTCTCAATATTCTCAAATGTATAAAACACTCTCAACCTTTATTGTCTTATTTTTCTCAATCGTAATATTCAAATCTTCCTCTTTATAACCAATGGCTCCTGCCTCACAATTTTCAAATTTCAATTGCTAAAAATTCTGACTTTTCAGAAAATGTTACAATGTTTATTGTAAAATATTATCATTATAAATGTTACTTCAAAAGATTTTTAATTTCTTATTATTCACATATCTCAACTCCTTTAATATCATTTCAACTTTTATTCTCAATTCCACCAATTTCGCAGCTTTTCCTAATAAACTTGAGCGACAAGTTCACATTATATTTTTCAGACAGTTTTACAACTTCTTTTTCTCATTCGTTTTAAATGCTAAAAACACTTGATTATCGCCTTTATTTTTTTAAAATAATCTGCTTCAATTCCTGTTTCTTTTTCTTTTCACTTCTTCGTCAATTAAGATGTATAATTTCAGATTCTTGTTTTCTTCCAGATTTTTCGATATTGCAAATGTTGTTTAAAAATAATTGTATTTTTATTTTGCTCTGAATTTACAATCCTTCCAACATCATAATCTGCCCTTCCGTGATTTTTATAGCCAAAAAGTTATGTATTCTCTTGGAAAACAGACTACTTCAATACTTTTTGAAAATCTTCCATTTCAAATTTTACCATTGGCTCTTTTTCCAGCCCGTGTTGCAAATTTTTTACATTTTCACTATTCCGATAATTCGTACTTTTTTAGCTCTTTTTGAGAAATTTCTGATATTTTGTTATGGGAAATTATATTTATCAGATTTTTCTCATTTAAAGGATGACTTGAAACATAGATTCTCAAATATTCCTTTTCATTTTGAAGCAATACTTTTGAGGAAATTCATCACTCCATCTGAAGTCAACTGATATTTTCTTTTTCCCTCCGAATCAAAATCATTTGTAAAATCTTCTTCGGACTCGTATTTTTTCTGGCTGTATTCTAGAACTTTGTCAATGGACTTGTATTTTTTTCAAACCTGTTTCCATCAAGTCCATCCAATGCTCCCGACAAAATTAGTGATTCCAGCTGTTTTTGTAATTCCGTTTTGCTTCATCCGATATCCAAAATCTTTTGGCAGAAACAAACTTTCCATTTTTCGTTCTTTTTATTTCATTAATTAAAAGCTAATCCCACGCCCTTTTATCGCAAAAAGTCCAAATCTTATTCCAACCTTTCCAAAAATTTTTCTTTATCCGCCTGATTTTTCCTCAATTTCAAAATCATAATCAGACAAATTCACATCTGGCAAAAATATATTAATACCTTTTTCCTTGGCTTCATTCACAAATACAACAAATCTATCCAGATTATGTACTTCGGTTGTCATTATCGCAGCAAAAATCTCAATGGATAATTTGCTTTAAAATATGCTGCCAGTAAACAATCAGGGCGTAAGCCGCCGAGATATGACTTATTAAATCCATAGCCACCAAATTTTTCCACTAAATCATAAATTTCGTTTTGCCTTTTTCGATAAAACTCCGTTTTTTGAGCATTTGTTACAAATTTTTCACGATTTTTTCTTCATTAGTTCAGGATTTTCTTTCCAATCGCACGCCATGCTCGTCAGCTTCTCCAAGCGAATAATTTGCCATTTCACTCACGATTTTCATAACCTGCTCCTGATACAAAATTATTCCGTAAGTTTCCTCAAGTATGTATTTTAGCGAATCATCAATATATTTTATCTCAGTCCTGTTATTTTTCACATTAATAAAATCATCCACCATTCCACTTCGCAAAGGTCCTGGACGGTACAGTGCAAGCAATGCGATTATGTCCTCAAATTTTTCAATTTTCATTTTTTTCATAAGGCTTCTGATTCCAGCCGACTCACATTGAAAAACTCCCATTGTATCAGCTTTTGTAAGCAATTCGTAAGTTTTTCATCATTTAGCGGAATATCATTTTAATACAATCTTTTGTTTTTCTTCTTTTCTCAATATTTTTCCACAGTTTTTCGCAAAATTGTTAGATTTTTCAAGCCAAGGAAATCCATTTTTAAAATTCCCAGCTCTTCCAGTTCCTTCATTTGATATTGTGTCGAAACAATCTTTGTTTTTCCATCAGAATAAGTCGGAATCTCATCACTTAGCACATCTTTGGAAATTACGACTCCAGCCGCATGAACAGAGGCGATGTCGTACTTTTCCCTCCAATTTTAAGCGAATAATCAATTACCCTTTTTATTTCTCTGTCAGTTTCATACATTTTTCTAATTTCAGGGATATTGTTCAGGGCATCTTTCAGTTCCGTATTAAACGGTATCATTTTTAGCAATTTTATCAACTTTTACAAGCGAAACATTTAACACACGCCCCACATCACGAGATCGCAAGCCTTGCTTTTAGCGTTCCAAACGTAATAATATGTGCCACGTATTCCACCCATATTTATTCACCACATAATTTATGACAATTTCCCGCTGTTCCTGATCAAAATCTATGTCAATATCAGGCATCGAAATACGTTCAGGATTCAAAAACGTTCAAAAATCAAGTTATATTCAAGTGGATCAATTTCGGTAATATTCAAGGCATACGAGACAATGCTCCCAGCTGCAGAACCCTTCCAGGTCAATATAAAACCCCATTTTCACGTGAGAATTTTATAAAATCGAACAATGATAAAATATCCATTGTATCCCATTTTATCAATAATTTTCCAGCTCATACTCTGCACGCTCAAAACATTTTCCAAATTATTCTTTAATAATTCTTCCCGAATTTTAACTTCTTCAATTTCTGCCCTAGCAATTTCATCTTTTTGCAATCTCTTTTTCAATTATCTCAAAATTTTTTTATCCAGCTGTAATTTTTCAGAATCTGAAATAGATTTTTCAAATATTTATGAAAAAGTCCCTCAAATACTAAATTTCGTAAAACTCCTTTTTCACTTAGTTTTGTGGCAGCGAATATTTTGGAAATTTAAAATGATGAAACTCAAAATCAACATTACAGTTTTCCACAATTTTTCCACATTATTAATTCCAGTTTCATAAAATTCGCTATATTCCTTATTTTTCAAAACTTTTTCTATTTCATTTTCAGATTTTAGATATAGATCATCATACAAAATTTCACTATTTTCCGATTTTTCTGTATCAATTTTTGCTTCCCTCTTTTTATTGATTCCACAATTTTTCTGCAAAACTGCATCTTTCCTATTTGGATAATAAACATCGTTTGTAATAACAAAATTATCAAATTTATTTTTACGCACAATGTCAAAAAGCATTTTCCTAGCCTTTTTCCAGTCTTTCCACAGCAGGGAACTTCAATAAAAAATTATCCCCAAAAATCCTTACCAAGTTTCTCAATAACTCTTCTAACCTGAGTATTTTTCCAAATCCAGAATACCCTTTACAACCTCACTATTTATCCCGCCTGACAAAATATACAAGTCATCTGAATATTTTTCAATTCATCATCATAATTTTATTCCGATTCCGTGTAAATCTGTTATGAAATTGACGACAACTTTTGATAAATTTTTATACCCATTCTGATTTTTAGCAAGTAAAAGTGTGTGAAAACTCCCCACTTTCTCCAGCCGTCAGAAACACCTCAAGTCAATAATCGGCTTTTATTCCAGCATTTTTACACTTCTTTAAAAACTCAATTGCCAAACATCGAAGTATCGGTAATTACAAGTTCTTTTGCCCCAATTTCTTTAGCCTTTTCAACATATTCATCTATTTTCCTACTCCTTCAAGTAGTGAATACTCCTGTATGCAATTTCAAATGTACAAATTTATTTCCCATAATTTCTACCTAATTTCTATTTTTATAAAATACCTAAAAGTGCCTTTTATCACTTCATAAATCCATCTTCATCATTTCGATAAAGTAATTTTATCTTTTGAAAATTCCTGTTTCAATTCTTCCGTAGCATTCCCCATAAGATACCCATATTTCACAAACTTCAACATTTCCAAATCATTCCACACTGATCCCCCAAACGCCATTGTTTCTTCCTGGAGAAATATCATATTTTTCAAGAGTTCCTTTTATTGCCAAACCCTTTATTTACTTCCTTATTCCAAGCATTCTAAATAATGTGGCTTTTGAAAATACAAAATTAATATGTGGCAATTTTTCTTCTAATTTCCTTTTTAACTCCAGCAAAATCGAATTTTCTGCAATAAATAACGCTTTTGTAGAAGTTTTTCCAATAAAATTCGTCAAAAATTTTAACATAATATGGAATTTCCACACTTTCTGAATATTTTTTACCTTCATCTGTTTCATTTTCAATATATAACTTGTCATCCATATATAAATTTAGGTGAATTCCCTTTTTCTCTTGAAACTTTAATAAGCTCCTTAACATCCTGTGCCTCAACAGGTTTCTCAAAGATAACTTCATTATTTAACGGATTTGTAACTCTCCGCCATTATAATTAATCACTGGGATATCCCCTAGCATTTCCACAAAAAGGCTTTTGAAGAAATAAAGAGTTCTCCCAGTTGCAATAAATATTTTTCACTCCCTTTTCTTCAATTCTCTCAATTTTTATCAAATTTTCCGAAAACTTTATGCTCACTTGTCAGCACTGTTCCATCCAAATCCATAAATATCGCTTTTTATATTATTCATTTTTAATTTCCTTTCTACTAACAATTTGTTAAATTTTGCTTTCTTATTTTTAAACTATCTGATAATCCGTTTTTATAATTCTATATTTTAAATAACTTCAATTAAATTTTCTACAAAATAATCTATTTCTTCAATAGTAGTATCTTTACCAATACTAATTCTAAATGAACCTTTCAATTCTCTCATCAGTAAGTCCCATAGCCTTCAAAACGTGTGAAATTTTCAAGCGAGCTCGACATACATGCTGAACCGCCGCTTATACAGATTCCTCTTAAATCCAGTGCTACCAGCAACATTTTGAATATCCACTCCTTCTATGTAAACGTTTGTTGTTGTTTTTATTCTGTTGGCTTTTCTCCATTTATCCGTACTTTTTACCTAATTTTTTTAATTTCAGTTTTCAGTTTATTTTTCTAGATAATTTTGTAGTTTATCTTCTTTTTCCGACATTTCTTCCAAATTTTCATAAACTTCCTCAAGTGCTACACAAGTCCCCAAAAATTCCATGGAACATTTTCCGTTCCAGCCCGATCTGTTTCTTTCCTGCGAGCCACCCCAGATTTCCTTTTCAACCGAATATTTTTATCAATAAATACAAATCCTGCTCCCTTAGGTACATAAAATTTATGAGCTGTCGCCGTCAAAGCTCCTATTTTCAATTCTTTTGGCAAAATTTTCAATTTTCCCTATTGCCTGAACTGTCATCAGTATGAAAAATATATTTCTCTCTGCCAAAAATTTCCCAATTTCCTTAATTGGCTGAATAACTCCAGTTTCATTATTCACAAACATTATCGAAACAAGTGCCGTATCTTCCTCTCAATTCCTGTTTTAACTCCTCAATATTCACAACTCCATTTTCATCAACACCAATATACGAAACTTCTATCCTTCATTTTCCAGCCTGCTCAGAAAAGGTTCTTAAAATCGTAGAATGCTCAATCTTAGATGTTATAATATGTTTTCCTTTATCCTGTTTGCCTTTAAAAATCCTCTTATCGCAAGATTATTCCTTCAGCCCGCCAGATGTAAATACAATTTCAGTTGTTTCAACCTTCAAATTCTGTGCTATAATATGCCTTGCCCTTTTCCACAGCTGATTTTGCCCGTTGTCCCAATGAATGCACAGACGATGGATTTCCTAATTTTCGCTAAATGATTTTGTCATCTCTTCTATTACTTTGTCGGACATTTTTGTAGTTATAGTCATTATCTAAATACACTATTTTCATTTTTAACTTTCTTCTCCTCATTTCATTTTATTTTATAATTTATAAAAATTTCATGTACTATTTTAATTCTAAAATACATTTTACTTTTCTAATCATCTACTTATCTTACTAAAAATATATATCTATCGGAAATTTTCTATCTCACATATTCATTAACATAATATTGAGCTTCAGCATAACTTCCCATTATATTTAAAAATCCAAAGAACTTTAAAAATTCCTATTTTTCATCTTCCACTTTAAGTGCAATAATATAAGGAAATATTCTATTAAAAATAATTAAGTTTTTCTCTTCTGTTTCAAATTTATCTATCTTTATTTTTCTCAGCAGTTTCAAAATACATTTTTAAACTCTTCAATATACTCCATTTTTCGCTGTCCTGAAACTGTATATTTCCCTATTGCCTGTCTCATAAACCAAAAACATTATTCCCAAAAATAAATAGGCTTAATCCCAAATAAATCTCCGTATATATCATTACAGCAACAATTATTCCCAACATAACTGCTACATATAAAAACTTTTAAAATTCCTTCAGACATCCCGTGTACATACTCAAAAGCAATATAAATATAAACATTGTACCAATAATAGCACTTTCAAGATTTCCTGTCATAATTTTAATAATATAAAAACTATAGAAACCGTTATTCCAAATATTACAGGGACAAAAACAAATAATTATTTTTATAAATTATCCTTTTTATATCCAAAAATGTACAATACGATTTTTAAATCAATAATTCCTATTTTATTCCCAAACAAATCATTTTTCCGAAAGAACATCCAGCAAATTATTTTCCTCTTGAAAATAAAAAGTTTTCCTTCCTCAATTTAAAATTATACTCTATTTTTCTGATTCAAAACATATTTTTCTCTTTCCAGTACCATCTTCATCAACTTTTGGAAATATATCCTTTCAGTATTAACGACAACATTCCAATTTTTCAATATTTCCTTTTGAATCCTCTCGCCATTAATATATAGCTACAAACATTGCAGAAATATAATCTGACTCTGTAAATTCAGGAACAACAGCTTTTCTTTTCGGATCTCTTCCAGTACCAAGTTAAAAACAGAATAAACTGCAACAAGTATAACTACAATAATTTCAATTATAACTATATAAGATTTATTCATTAATAAGCTCCTTTAATATATTTTTATACTTTAACCTTCTCAAGCTCTAAACTTATCTAATCTTAATAAGTCAAGCTTTAAAAATCAAATACATTTTTAAACAATTTATTAGGAAATATTGAAACTGTATATTCATCAACAAAATATTTTGCCTCTTTGTAACTTCCCATCATGTTTTAAAATTTTAAAGAATCCATAAATAATTTAAACTTTCATCTTCTATTTTTAAGCGCAACAGCGCAAGGAAGCAAATAATTAAAAATAATTCAATTTTTCCTCTTTGTTTCAAATTTATCTATCCTGTATCTTTCTGTTGTATTAAAACACATTTTCATCCCTTCGAGTATATATTCTATTTTTCTTCTTCCTGCAGTCGTGTACTTTCCTATCGCTTTTTCATAAACTAAAAATATTATCCCTAGCAAATAAACTTATGCCTGAATAAATATCAACATAGCATTATAACCCCCATAATTCCACCTATAACAACTGTAATATATAAGAATTTCAAAATTCCTTGACATATCATACACAGTTTTAACCATATAATTCTCTGCTATTGTGGTACTGAACTGAATTTTCAACACTTCCCTTTGTTAATTTCAATAATATAAGAAATAATAAAATCACAGTTCCTAAAATAAATGGAATAAAAACATAAAAATAATTATTTTTATATATCGTTTCTTATATTTTTCTCTAAAAATATACAATACGGTTTTTTATATTTTTAAAATTAACTGTTTGTTCGAAAATAAGTCTCCTCAGACAAAATATCCAGTAATTCATTTTCTTCTTCAAATAAATTTGTCTTTCTTAATTCTAAATATTTTTACTATTCAAAAATAAATTTTAATTTTTCCTTTTTATCTTTAATAACAGAAAATATAATTTTTGGATAATATGACAGTATGTCAATCTTTAGTATTCTTATTGAATCTCTTTCTCCATTAATATGTGCCATGAACATTGCCAGAAATATTATCTGGCACATTAAATTCACAGGAACAACGGCTTTTCTCTTCGGATCCCTTCCATACCATGTCAAAACAGAATAAACTGCAACAAGTATAGCAAAACTGCTTCAATTATAAACATATCAAATTTATCCATTAATAGGCTCCTTTAAAATTCAAATTTCATCTTTTCATATTTCATCTTAATTTTTCCGATAAAGTCAAGCCCGATGTGATAATCTCCTTAACTCCACGATTTTTCAGCTCCACATCATATTCTTTCTCTCTAATCTGCTCAAATCCTTCCATCGCATAATTGTCCATTTCTTCTTTGCATGCCTGCCACTTTAAATTCAAAAATATGCTGGATTTTCCTTGTTTTCGGTTCAAGTACCAAAATCAGCTCTTCCACAACCACTTTCCTTTTCAGAAAAGCTCTAATATAGTCATTTCTAAGACTATGAAAATCCCTATTAAAATATCTTGTAATATTTTTCGTCCTTATCTGTATCAAAATAGCTTTAATGAAGATAGTATTCTCATCTTGAAGTCCTTTGCAAATTCTTCTATTTTTCCCTTTCTTCAAGTCTTTTATAATATTTGTAAATTTTTGAGTTTTTCTAATAAATCTGGCAATAAACCTGTTTTCAAAAACTCCAGTATTTCGTTATTTGGCATCCTTATAGGATATTCATTATCCACTCCCGCCAATCGTCAAATAACCTGCATGCGAAATAATTCTGCTATATATCATCCGTATCAAAAGTAAATTCATAGAATAATCATTTATTTCCTTGTAAATTTTTCTCCTGATAAAATAATTTCTCCCAAATCATCAAATATTTCCCTTATTCCTTCATCAAGCATTTTCGTCTATCAATTTATTCCCTGAAACGCCAATCCAATAAGGCGTAATTGCCCAGCTGACAAAATTAATAATTGACCAAGGATTATAAATTTCAGCTATCTCCAAACTGATAACCATTCATACCATTTCTAACTTCTTCCATCTCATATTCAAGTTCATAATATTTCACAGCTTTTATAACTTCATTTTCTGTAAAAGTCCAAAAACTCAGAATATTTTTCACCAAAATATTGTATTTACTTTCAAATTGTTCAGCCCTGAAAAATTCCTCTTTTTGCAATCCGTAAAATTCCTGTCATAATCCAAAATTGCAAATATTCATTATCCTTCAAGACTCTCCTAAAATCTTTTGAAAAACGAAATCTGCCTTTTATAGTACCCTGCTTGATATGACTGAATTATCGGAGTCATCGTATCATCAATCAAAACGACAACTTTCTTTTTCCTCATAATAATCATACAGATATTTTTGTCAAATTTTTAAAGAATTTTTCCAATCCGCCCTTTCTGTTTATCCAGCCATATCTTGTCAAACTTACATTACTCACTCTGATCCAAGTCCTTATAAATTCAAAAGTCATTATACAATTTATTTATCAAATTTTATTTCAAAATAGCAATCTTCCCACTCATCTTCCCCAATATTTTTAAAACTTTACAAATATTACTGGATATTTTCCCCTGCTCACTCTGCATATTCAGTTTCTGGGAAAATATTAAGGTGTCAAAAACAGTCTCTTATTTTTCTTCTCTATTTTCAAAATCAAAAATATCTTATCATTGACATATTAAGCGTTTTCCCAAATCTTCTTGGACGAGTGAATAGATTACATTTGCTCCATCTCTTAAAAATACTGCTAATCAATCCTGTTTTTATCAACTATAATAGTATTTTCTTCTATTATTCTTTTAAAATCAGACATTCCTATCGGTAATCGCTTTTTATTTTCCATTTTCATCCCCTCTGTTTCTTCATATCAATTTAATTCTTGCACAAATTTGAAAATAATATTTATATAATATTATAAACTACAAATACTTTTACAATAAGAAAAAGCCAGTATTTCTACCAGCTTCCTCCACCTCCCCGCCGGAACCTCCGACCAGAGAAGCCTCCACCACTTGAGAATCCGCCTCCGCCAAATCCCGCCTCCGCTCAATTTCTAGCATTTTTCTCTCAAAAGTACTGAATCTTTCTTCTGCTATTTTATTGTATGCATTGTTATAACCTCTTGAAATCATATCTGATAAAAGAAATTATTGTATGAATTAAAATGTACCCTCATTTATGTAAGAATATGTATTTTCATCAAAATTATAAAGTTTTATTGTATTCTTCATAAGTTTTACTGCTCATTCTTTTACACCAAGAGCTACTGCTATAAGGCAATATCCCTTTAAAATAGGCCACCAGTTCATCTACATCATTAAATTTCTTAATTTGATTTGCTTTCAGCAGTCTTTTGATGTACATTTTCATTCCGTCCAGATATTCTTTCTTTCTCATTCCATCAACAGTATATCTTCCAATTATTTTTTGAATAAACAGCATACATTGCCATAATTATTCCAATTATAGTGAAATTTAAAACTCCATATATTAATGAAAAGATAATACTGCTATCCACTTTAATAACTTTAAAAAATTTGCTATTATTTCCATAAATATTATTGATAATTGAAAAATCGTATTTAATACTATTCCAAAGAAAATAGCAAATCATAACTAGAGAAACTGCATCCAGAAATCATCATAAATACTTCTGCCGTTCCGCTGCTTTTGCAGTTGATGAAACCATAAAAACTATAATCATACCGACAATAAAAGACAATATTAAAAAATGTTATTATCCTCGTAAACTTTCTTTTTATACTCTTTTTCAAATGATTTTAATATTTTATTTGAGCATCGTAAAGGCTTCTTTCTTTTTAAATATGTATCCAGTATCAGAAAGAGCATTGAAAAACAATCTTTTTCTTCTTCTGCTAATTCAGAGCTTGCTTTTCTACTGTCAGACAATGTATATTCTACATTTCTTCCATTACCTTCTTCATCATTAGCTCAACATAACCTTTTAGAAAGCAATGAAAGCACTCTGATTGTTAGTATTTTTCTTTTGGCTCTTTCTCCATTGATATAAACCGTATACATGGCGAAATATCCTTTGGTATGTTAAATCTCAGGAACAATTCGCCTTTTTATTTATCATCTCTTCCAAATATATACCACGTTACAAATCCATAAAATTGCTAGAAGTATTATTATAATCGGTCCTATAGCATTAAAGGATGATATAATAAAAGTGTCTGTAATTTATCCCAAAATGTTGGGCTTATATTATCTGTTTTTAAATTCAGACGAAAAACTTAATCCATTATATGCCTCTAAAACCTTATTTGTTTTAATTTCAACAGTTCCATTATTCAAATTTGTAATAATCTTTCCCACTTTGTCCATATTCACCTGTAAAAATATCTAGTGCCTAATTTCATTTTTAAAACAGGTTCTCCATTTTCCAAATTTTATATTTACATGCAGCTTTTTCAATAGGAACTTGCCAAAATTGACCAATTGCATTAAAGTAAACCTGATAAATCTCCATCAAATACTGCATTATAAATCACATAATTAAATTCGTATCTATTTACGCCATTTTCCACAAATCTGTCTGCAGAACCAACCCTATATCTAATACCTTTCATCAAAGTTTTAGTAGTATTCTTCAGAAAATACCCGTTTCTCTTTATTGAATTCATTTCTTATATAAGATTTGTAAATATCCACGCTACTTTTCTTTTGAACGTAACGGAATATCCCTTATAAATACCGTGCTTTTGCTCACACCGTCAAATTCATAGTCAATCACTTCATTTACTGTCAAAGTTCCATTTTTATTCATCTGAACTGTAACTTTATAATTCGTTATTTTTTCAGCAATTAATGATTTTCGCATTTAAGAAAATAATGTATACAAAACATCATTGAAAAATACTGTTTAATTTTCGGTTGCTAAAAACTCTTCATAATAATTTCCTTCCAATGCTTCATTGCGAAGCTTTTTCCAATATTTCTTTTGTAAATATCTCATTCCCAAATGATTTCATAAATTTATCATTTTTATAAATAAATATATTATGTATTTTCAATATATTCCTTTTTATCCTCAAGCCCTGATATTTTCTATAGATTTTTATCATTTCTAGCTAACATGTTTTTGCACTTTCAAAGCTTGTGAAAATGAGTAAAATCTTTTAAAAATAACAAAATCAACTCTTCTACATCATTAAACTTTTTAACTTCCCCACTTTTTGCGTACATCTTAAATCCTTCCAGAGTCCTTTTTATCCTAGCCCCTCCATCTGTAAACTTTCCATATTCCTAAAATAAAGCACAAGTAAAATTGTTACCAAGGTTATAACCACTCCTGCTATTCCAAAAAGGAAATAACATAAGTCCTGCCGAAAAATACACAATACCACAGAATGACCCCTATTAAAAAGAGAAATCATTAATTTTATCAATACTGAAAATGCTTTGGTTTTTAAAATTAAAAAGTATATTTGACAAAAGTATTGCCCAGAAAAATGTTGGAAAAAGAACAATTAATGGCACAATCGCATTCATTCCTTCAAAAATAAAAAGTAAAATTCGAAATAAAAATATTATAATTATGTAAAGTGTTTTAAACTTCCAATTTGAATTATAAAACCTTTTATCCCATTTTTCCTATTTATAGATTTTATTCAATTAAATACAAGAAAGCGTAGTTTCCTCTCCCATCAAATTTTTCCTTCAAAACCTCAAGAATTTTAAGAAAAGCTGGTTCATAATAGGCTCTGCAAGAATACTCTCCTTGTCGTATTCAATCAAAAATTCTAAAATCATTCTCTCTTCTTCTGAAAGTTCCATTGCCTACACTCCATAATCATTGATTTTACCCATATTGAACCCATACTCTTCTTGGTTATCTGTCTAATATAAATTTTCAATGTCAACAATTTCAACAGTCTTTTTTATCTTTCTTTTATTTCGTGTTCATCTTCTGTCACTTTATAATTTTTCAAATCCAACATAATCTTCAATTATTACAAATTCTTTGCTTATGAGTTCCAATAATCCAAGATATGCCAAATCTGGCATATGTCTTTCTTGAACCATCCATATAAGCCGCCATCATTGCTGAAATTTCTTTAGTGCAGCTCTGATCACGAAAACTAATTTTTACTCAACAGAATTCTTCCCAAATTTTTCCATGTAATATAGCTATAAATCAGCAATGTTATTAACATTATCAATAAAATTATTATTTGAGTCAAAACTTATTTCCATAAAGTTATTTTCCTTTACGATAATTTTACTAAAAATTTTTAAAACTTAACTTCTGGAGCTTTTCTGCTCCTTCCACAGCATTAAAGAACTCAGCTTTTTAAATCCAAAAATTCCACCAAAATATTATTCGGAAAAGTTTCCACAGAAAGTATTTCTGTCTCTTGCTGTTCCGTTATAATATTTTCTTGAACTTTGAATTTCTGTTTCTATTTGAGTCAATTGAGATTGCAGGCTCAAAAAGTTTTCATTGTCCTTTCAAGTCTCGATAATTTTCCTGTAACATCATTATTGATCTTAACGTTTTTGTCATTTCACTTTTCAAGTTTTTGAATTTTTCAATATTATCAATATCCTCTGTATCAATCGACATCATTTGACTCTTAATTTTACCACATTTTCCAGCGTGTTTCTTTTTCATGTGTTGCATAACCTTTAATAGTATTAACAAGATTTGGTATCAAATCCAGCCTTTTTGCAACATGCGCCTATTCCACTCCAACCTTCCCTCATTCAGATTTTTAGTCTGATATATTTATTATAAACTCTCATCTCCGACTACAAACCAAAACTACCAAAATTCCTATTAAAAATAAATACAATACTCATAATTCATTCTCCTCTTCGTTTTTATTTTTATTTATTATTTACTATAAATCAATTAATATTACCACATCCACCCCTATAAAAACATTATAATAAACCGTGTAATCTCTTGGCTTTTGAAACTTTCTTTTCATCTGTCTTTTCCAATTTTCTCCTACAAAACTTCATCTCGTTCCTTTATTGAATCAGCAAATTCTGCAATATCGTACTCAGGCTTATCTAAACTTTCATCTCAAAGGTTATTTTTATAATCTTCCCCTTCTATAGCCCCTAAACACAATTCTGTCTGAAATATAGTTTCCTGTTACTTCATTTATTTTGAGCGCAGTGAATTATCTCCATTCTGTATTTTCAACGATTATTTCAGACAATTTTGGAACATTTTCTAAATTTTATTATCAAATTTGACTTTTCCCCAACTTTTAGAAATTATCCCTTCTGCATAAAAATTATCTCCGCTTCTCACAGTATAATTTCTCTGAAACTCATCATTTACATCTAGAAACAATATTTTTAAATGGCAAAAACTTGCTCTTGATTTTTCAAAATTGTACTTTTTCCTTCCTGCTCCAACTTTTATAATCCACTTTTGTCCCTACAGTTTTAAGTTTTCCAGCCTCATTATTGACACTTTTCAAAATTAGCTCACTAAAGATATTTCCCTTTATCTAACGGCGTTACAATTTTATAAAATTCATATCTTTTTCTGAAAATTCGATTGTCGAAGTTTGACTTATCAGGTGTCTTATAAATTTCTCCCGAAGTTATCTGTCCCAATCTGTACCGTTATTACTTCCAAGCAAAAGTATATTCGTGTAAAAATTTTTGGAAGGAATCAGCGCGAGCCTATTTCCAATTATATCCTTTAACGAACTGTCGGAATTAAATTTTACAATAAATTCCATTTTATCCTTTTTCGTCAATACTTCAGCTATTTTTGCCCTCTACAACTCGCTAGTGCTTCATGCTCTTTTTCCAGTTTCGATAACATAAGGAACTTCTCACCGTTTCTTATCAATTATCCGTATATCTCGAGATTATTTTACTGTTCTCATAAATATCCCTCTGTTAGATTGCTTGTATGCCGACTTTCCTGTTATTTTTTATAGTTTTAAAAATACTGGCTGGAAAAAGTTGGAATAATTGTTATTAAAAATAAAAAACAATATTATTTTTATTTATTTTTCTTCATTTTCTCACCTTCCCAAAATCCGTGCCACTCAAACTCTCTTTTCACTTCCTGCTCCAATTTCTTTCAAAGCTGTCTGATAAATATAAAGAAGTCCCAATCAAAATAGCCCTCCATACTAAAGTAAACAATCAACTTATAGGAATTATCAAATGTAAAAGAAATCCCTATAAAGAAAACTTTTTGCCACAAAAATATTCCTATTCCAAGCCCAATTCTTCTAATATTTCTATTTGGCACTCTAAACCCTTTCCAGACTAAGTATCCGCACAATAGCAGACCAACTATATCCAAAGCTAGTCCAGCTCCTAAAAATTAATACACCTGAATGTTCATATATCCGTAAAATAATATTTGCTACATAAAGGAAATATATTGATTCTCCCAGTATCCACAATGGTTTTTCTCGTCTGAAAAAGCATAAATGAATATCATTTTTAGCAACCATAAATAAATATATATTTACAAAAACTAGCAAAATTAGATATATCTGAGTTCTATTGCGTCTTGAATACAAATTTTCTTCTATCCATTCTCCTCTTCCAAGAATATATCTTAGACAATTAAACATATTTATAAATAACAAATAAATTATTTCAATATTACTCAAAGAATTTCAGCTAAAACTATCTTGTAATTTTTATCTTTATCACGTTACTCATTCTCAGATAAAACCACAGCCAATCAGACACAGTATATCTCTTTCCATAATTTGCTCAAATCCTAGTTTTGAAAGCAGCATTATAAAACAACTTTATTTATAAAAATACTGAATGACACAAAAATCAGATATTTGAGATATTCATTTAAAAATCCTAACTTCCTTTTTATAACTCTTTTGTTTTATCAGAAATCAGAAAGCACAAATGAAAAAGATATTATCATCAAATCCCGAATATACGCAAGTAAATGTTTTCTTCCCGCACAATTAAATTGCTTACCATGAAACTAGATAAATCGTAAATTGTCCCATATCGCATTTCCTTATTTTTATATTTTTCTATAAAGAAATACAATAGTGCAGTTTCAACACCCCACTGCAATCACAACAAATTTTTCTGGTACAATTAACGGGATAATTAGGATAAAACTTCCCTAATGCCACGATATAAAAAGATATTTTGCAACTTTGTTGTCCTTTAGCCTGTCACCAAAAATCCGTAAATTATTCCGACTGTTCCGACTAATACGACTTTTTAGCCAACTGTGCTGTCTTGCATAAACAGGCTGTAAAATCAATGAAAAATTTTATAATTAGATTTAAACTTTAGAAATACATAGTCGATTATGTTGTTTGACGATTTTCTTTTTGTGAGAATTTAGGAAAAATGAAGAGCTGTATGCTGTTGTGGAAAATTACGATGTAGAAAAATGCCGTAATCTTATCATGAATACTGTGATTTCAAAAGCAATAAATCAGCCCGTCATATTCACTACACACCTGTAACAAATCCAAAAATCTTGCTGTATATCCAGTCCTTTTTCCAGAAACCCCCAAGCACAATTCCTGCAAAATCAAAGAATATGCCAAAACATAATAAATCTGAACATTGCTCCTATTCACTCAAATATAAAAGCTCCATAAGGTCAAATATCCACCAATCAGCGACAATACTCTCCAATTATCTGGCTATCATGCATCGTAACGAAAGAATCACAACTAGCCTGTCAGTATTACTGATATAAAAAGACCCGCTGTCATTGGATAAAGTCAAGATATAGCGTGGAAAGAAGCGTAGTCAAATAAAGAATCCAATTCCACCGCTAATCAGCCCTACTGCAAAATGCTTTTTATTTTTCTGATAAAATTTTTCTCCAGCAAAAAGACATCCCAAGCAAATACGAAGCCGAACTTTTACATAATTATTTGACAAAATTTTTACAAACTGCGTCCGAAATACCAAAAACTCCCCAAAAAGATTGATATGTATACCTAAAAAGTTAAAAACCTTCAAACCAATAAGTTTTTCAAAAGTACAAATCTTTTTCTCTCTTTCAAAAGAAATTCCCCTTCCTTCAAAGCTGTTTCTTCTTTTTATCTTATTGCTGAAATACCAAAGATTCCTCTTGAAGAAATACCTTATTTTCAAAAGTTTTTCCTATTACTTTTCTCTAAAAATTACCAATTTTTCATTAATGAGTTCATCTCTTAATGAATCAGCTTCATCTGAAAATTCGTGAGAGATTTCTTTCCAGCATTTTGACTTTTCTCTCATTTCCTCTGCATAATTAGAAAAGCTTCTAGTCACTCCACTTTCTAATCTCACGTCCATCTTCCTCAGCCAAAAATATTCTGAAACTTATCAATCTCACTCATTTCTCCTAATCTTTTTCAGCTTCCTTCAATTCCTCAATAAGCACTGCATTACTATTTTTAAGCCTTCCAATTTCCTCTTCCTAATCTTCACCTTTCATGAAATGCTTTTAAATCTTTGCCAGCCTTTCATTCTCTTCCAAAAGTTCCTTTTCCTGCTTAGTTCCAGCCTCATATATATTTGTAATTATTGATTCTATCTCCAATTTATTCTCCCAATTTCCTTATACTTATTCTCAAGATTCTCTAATTCTTTAGTTTGTTAATCATTGTCACACCTCAAAACTCGCAAATATAAATATATTCTGTCAGCTGCAATATATTATACAATTATAATATTCAGATATCTGTACCTATTTATGTACAAAACACCTTTCCTTAAAATAAATCTATTTATAAATAAACAGCAAAAATTTCCTAAGCAGTTTTGCAAGCTAGTGCATGCAGATTGCCCAGACTGATCATATACAGGCGATAATTCGTTCATATCAAGCCCAACAATATTTAACTGCGAAATTTTTCTATTGCCTTATGAAGTTCCACAAAAAGTAACCCCTCCAGCTTCAGGCGTTCCAGTTCCAGGAAATTCTGATGGATCAAGTACATCTAGATCCAATGTAAAATATCACAGGTTTCCTTTTAATTTTTCTACTAGCTTCATCAAGTCCATCAAAATTAAATTTTGTTGTATGAAGATGTCCTTTGCAAATTTCCATTCATCTCTTTTCCCGCCCACTTCTTATTCCAAACTGAAAGATTCTGCCATCTCCAACAATGTCCCAACATCTTCTAATTACAGAAGCGTGTGAATAATACTGCCCTAAATACTCATCTCTCAAGTCTGTATGTGCGTCAAATTGAATAATATGCAAATCTGGATATTTCTCAGCAACGCTCTCACAGCTCCCAACGTAACAGAATGCTCTCCACCAATCATAAACGGAATTTTCCCATCCTTCAAAATTTTTGCTGTTTCATCCTGAGATATCCTGCAAACGTACTTTCCGAATTTCCAAATGAAAGTTCCAAATCTCCTCCATCAAAAACCTTAATATCTTCCAAATCCTTTATCTTGATAAGGACTATACGTTTCTATCCCAAAACTCTCATTTCTCATAACCGCCGAAGCAAATCTAGTCCCTGGTTCTAAAACGAAGTTGTACTGTCAAATGGTGCTCCCAAAAATAGCAATTTTTACTCTCATTGTATTCATTGTCACACCCTATAAATGTATGTATATTTTTATTTTCTCATATAAATTCTCCCTTCTAGTTTTTATTCTAAATTATTTTTATTAAATCTTTCACATAATTTGTGCAAAGCAAAGCCCTTTATGCAATTCCGTATTGTAGTATCTCGTTTCTATTCCCAAACTTATTCCATTCATCAGCCTTCAAATCTTCTACAGGATTATATTTTTCGAAGTAAACTCAAATAACCAATGTCCTGATGGATATGTCGGTATATGCAGTTGATAAACTGTCGCAAATGGGAAAACTGCTCTTAATTGTTTATTTGCCCTTGCTGTCGCTTTTTTGGCATCTGCCTCATAATATGGGCTTTCGTGCTGATTCCACAAGAATTCCATCCTCTTTTAGTGCATTAAAGCAATTTCCATAAAATTCTCTGTAAATAACATCTTCTCCAGGCCCAAACGGATCTGTCGAATCCACAATTACAATATCATATTCATCTGCTTTTGAACGTACAGAATTTTAGTCCATCCTCATAATAAATATGTAACTTTTCATCTATCCAGTTATTTGCTCGTCTTAGGCAAGTATTCTCGACAAAGATCGACAACCATCTTGTCAATTTCCACCATATCAATTCCTCAATATGTTTCATATTTTTATAAGTTCACGAACAGTACCTCCATCTCCAGCACCAATTACCAATATTTTCTTAGCCTTTAGGATTTACAGCCATAGGAACGTGAGTTATCATCTCGATGAGTAAAATAAACTCATCCTTTTCTGTCCAACATCATAAACCGATCCAATGTCAAAAACCGCCCAAATTCTGGCGACTCAAAAATATCAATTCTCTGAAAATCACTTTTTTGCACTAACTAACTGCTTATCAATCTTTATGAGAAAACGAACATTTTCTGTATGTTCTTCTGTACCATAATTCCATCTGCTACACTCCTTTCAATTTGTATTACCTTTTTCTTTAATATCTAACCTTTCATTTCCAATATTTTTTGTACTTGAAAATTTTTATAAATTCCTCAACTTTTCCATTGTTTATAATTTTATCTCTATTTCTTACACTCATTAAACGTTTCTCAAATAATTTTCCTTAACCTTAACTCTGTTCAGCCATCCAGCTAGAAAATCATTCTGAGTTGCATTATTTTTAGCAAGAGACTTATAATATTCACGCTGTAAATTATGATAAACCATCAAAAATTTAGCTGGATTAACTTCGTTTAAATATTTTTAATGTCATAGGTACCAACTGCTCCATCTCATACTAATTACATTTTTCCCATAAACTTTATTCACAGCTCCTGAGCTTTTAATTCCATATCTCCCAGCATTTACTGAAAAAATCAAATATGCTTAGTGCCACTTTATCATTTTTCACTTGATCCAATTTTCTAGCCTTATAATATTTTTCCTCATAAATTTTTTGTGCCATTGCTTTTGTTAAATCTTTCATGCTACCTTTGTATCCACATTCTCTGGCTCGCTCCTTAGTAATGCCATATTTTGTTTCCCCGCCTTTTATCATTCTTATCATTAGAGTAGCTTTCCTTCAACTAATAAAATATAATTAAAAATTTCAAAAATCTGCTGTCAGCCATTTTTGTTTCCTTCTTTCATTTATTTTAATTGAATTTCGTAAACACTGTCTGCGTTTTTACATCAAAAATTTTCCTCCAAAAACAACATTTATTCTTTCAACATGCATATCCTCAGTTCCTGTTATTGAGACATCCTTTTTCCTTTTGCATATTCAATATAGTTTGTGATTTCTCGTAATTCGCCTCCTGGTGCTAATATCGGTATCCCTGGTGGATAAGCCATAACAAATTCTCCACTTATTTTACCCGCACTATCTTTTATCGGAATCATTTCCTTTTCTGAATAAAAGGCTTTTTGTGGAGGAAGTACAACGTCAGGGTTTATATATTCATGATCAAACATTCCTGTAGAGTCTTTTGAGTAAAGCCGTTTAATTTCTGCAAGTGAAGATATTAGCCGTTCTATTTCCAAGCTCTCTCTGTCTCCCCGCCGAAATTATCGCCAAAAATATTTCCCAAATCTCCAAATTCAATCTGAATTTCATAATCATCCCGCAAAATATCGTAAACTTCAATTCCAGCAAGCCCAATATCTTTTGTATACACAGATAATTTTGTCGTATCAAAGTCATAAACCGAATCTCCATCAATCAGTTCTTTCCCATACGCATAATATCCGCCTAGTTTGTTAATTTCATTTCGCATATTCCGCAAAATTTAACAGTCTCTTTTCTAAAAGTTCCTCCATTCATCCCAAATCTTGCCACATCAAGCGAAGTCATAAGTAAATACGATGCACTTGTTGTTTGAGCTGAAGTTTTATAACCTGCGAACATAATCAGCATTTATTCTCTCACCACTTAACAAAATCGAACTTTGTGTTAAAGAACCGCCCTGTCTTATGCATACTGATTGCCGCCATATCTGCTCCAGCTTCCATCGCTGAAATTGGTAAATTTTCATCAAAGTAAAAATGTGCTCCGTGCCTCATCAACTAGCACAAACATATCCATTTTGTGTGCCAGTTTTACAATAGATTTTAAATCTGAACAAATTCCGTAATAAGTGGGATTATTCACTAATATTGCTTTTGCATCAGGATTTTCCTGAGTGCCTTTCTACATCATTAATCGACATCCCAAGTGATATTCCCAATTTTTGTTAGTCCGGGTTACTATAAACTGGAATCTGCTCCACAAATTACCATTGTCATTAATGGCACTTCTATGCACATTTCTCGGTATAATAATTTTATCTCCAGCGCCTGTAAGTTGCCACTAACATAGCCTGTACAGCCCCAGTTGTTCCACTTACCATAGCAAATAAAGCCCTCTTTGCCCGAAAAGCCTCAGCCGCTATATCCTGAGCCTCTTTTATAACTGAAGTTGGATGGCATAAATTATCTGCGGCTTCATCGAATTAACATCCATCTGCATCGCTTCCAGCCCAATGAAATCTGAAATTCCTTATTCCTACGCCTCCTTTATGCCCTGGCACATCAAATCTCACAAACCTGTTAGAGATGATTTTTAAAGCATCAAAAGGAACTGTCTTATTCTGTCTATCTTTATCAATATTTTTCCCCATTTTTCAACTCTTTCATATTTTTTTTATTTATTATAATTTTAAACCTAAATTTTTTATTAATATTATTCCTATTTAAAAAAAGCAAATATTTAATAAATTTCTAATTATATACTATTTAACAAGGAATAAAAATTTATTTCCTTCTTAATATAGCTTCTATCAATAGATTTTAGTATTAAATCATTTTGTTTAATAACAGTTTTACTATTTTTATTATGTTTTTCTT
>BNJT01002024.1_pt1 | contig 165920 bp, 169 predicted proteins | sample 8540491 | NCBI WGS metagenome assembly BNJT01 (sample SAMD00202455, study PRJDB9452) | human saliva metagenome | host: Homo sapiens
GAATCTGCACGCAAGCGTAGGGGACCACCGTAAACATCTGGGAGGGGCTTATCGTTCATACCCCAAGCCAGAATGGTTTCGTCCTCCATTGCCATGGAGATATCCAAGCATTCGTAGTAGGGTTCGGTGGGTCGACCATCGTAAGTGTGACCCACGTGCCCGAAGGAAGTCACCATAACGTACCGTGCGTTATCGTCCTTTTCGACAAGGGCGAGTACATCACGCAGGCGAACGCCTTCCCATTTGGCGATGCCCGTCCACCCCTGCATGCAGGTGTGCATCGTAATATTGACTTCCTTGCCCAAGGACTTCAAATCGTCGATGCTGAGCGACTTCGGCTCTTTCACCAAACCGCCCAGCTCCAGGCGATAATCCACGAAGTCCTGTTCACGCAGTCGGTTCCATTCGGTGCTTTCACGCTCTGTAGGCGGGCGTGTGTTAACCCAGTGGAACGGCGAAATATCGGCATCCGTGAAGGTCTGCTTCTTGACCTGGCGTGAGGAAATGCGATCCAGGAACAGGTTGCGAACCGGCTGGGTCAGGCCCCAAACGAAGGTCTGGGCGAAGCGCAGGTCTCGATGCGACCAGTAAGAAGCACCGATCCAGACCGCGAGAACCACGACGACGCCAACGATCAACATGGTCACTGCTTGGGCGAACTGTGCCGCATCAATCTCGTTGTAGTTCTTGTTGAGCATCATGTGCGCAATGTTGTACTGCGGGTGAACGATGAGTACCAGCGCCACGTGCATAATCGTGAAGACGCAGTAGAACGCCATGCCCAAGAAGTGAATTGAGCGGGCGGTCTGGCGGTTACGGAACAACCGCACGTAGCGTGGGAAGCGACCGCAGAACGCGGGGCTCATGATAGGACCGGTGGCAATCATCAGCGGTGCCACGATGAAAACCACGGTGAAATACATGAGCTTCTGAAGCGCATCGTAGGGCTGGAAATGCTCAATAGAGGGGATTTGGAAACCCGCGTAAATCTGGATGGACTGCCATGCCTCGGGGAAAATATCCCAGGAGGTAGGAACAATACGGCGCCACTGACCCGTAATAAAGAGTAGGCTCACATAAACCAGACCATTAGCAATCCAGATGACGGTAGTGAGAGCGTGCCAAGCACGTCCCAAGCCAATCTGAGCCTTACCGGGGAGCGAGATCAGAGGGGAGAGGCTTCGTTGATCGTCGCGGGCGGTGTATTCGCCAGGGACGGTTGAAACCTTATCCTTCGTGAACTTGAGCCACTCAGACCCGGGGGTGCAGTGGTTGTTCCAGTAAAAACGCGGATGTGAGGCAATAACTTCCCAACCGGATCGGATGAGAAGTCCAATCATCAGAAAGTTAATGAAGTGGGTGATGCGCAGCCAGGCAGGAAAGTCTAGTGCTACACCACCGGCACTCATCATGAGTGTTTGGTGCATTTGTCTTCCTTAGAATGACTGTGTGTGCGTATGGAATTAGTGTGTGAGGCCGTAAAGTTGAGATGCTCTGATGAGCTATTCAGAGGTTGAGTCCATATCGTTCTCCGTCCCTGTAGAGCTCGTCTGTCAACGCGGGACTACCCGGAAGAGTCATGTCTCGACTAACCTGCAACCCCACATGAGATATTGGATTCTGTGGGATTTATGAGGAGCCCTGCTATATCTATTTCATCTTAGCTGACACAGTGTCACTCGCAAAAGATAAGAGTCGTAACACGCCGAAAATTTGTCGTAAAAATACCGAATATTACGGACTTTTGAGGGTGTTAATGACCTTAAGTAATGCTGCCGGATAACGATTACGTGACGGGTAAATTATGGAATTTAAGAGGTTATATGTATGAAAACTTAGGATACCCTTTTTGTGGGTTTAGAGCGATTAAACCAAAATTACATGTTCTTATTTTATGGTTTCAGACATCTCAACTCGTTGGCGCTCTAAGAACCGGAGTATGCACGATGTACGCGAACGCAGCAGATGAGGCTTGGTCGGGCGTATCTCCCCGCCCGTACCTAGAGCGTGAGTAGAAGAATACCTCGGGAGGGATAGCAGCGAGAGGGGCACAAGGTCGTTCGAGACTCCACGACGTAAAGACCTCAAGTTGGTAGCCGTCTGAACCTTGTAATTTTCCGAATGTGCCGCATCCGCGCGGGAAAATCCCTACAATGAACCATAAACGCCGAACGAGCAACGCCTTGCGTCAAGCCTACAGGAGCAGCAGATGAGCAATGAAACGGATCTTCGTACCTCCTATAAGAAATTCATCCAGGACTTACCCCAGCTTCTCGCGGACAAAGGCCCCGAACAGGTATATGCCCTGTACAAAGCCGAGAATTATGGCAGCCTGCGCGCGGGCGGGTTCCGCGAGGAAATCGAACGAATGGCCAGCCCTGCACCTCACTGGTGCGATCAGGGGTTCTTTCGGTTAGCTGAGCTCTACGATGGGCTGCAGCTGAACCATGACGACGACTATTTTCTGGCGCTTATGAACCTGAACGTTTCGCTTCGGCAGAGCCTGCTGCGCCACGACCAGCAATTTCGTGACGAGCTGCTGTGGCACCTGTTCACCATCGAGGGAACCCCCGAAAGGTCGTTCACGACGGTAGATAAAAATACGTTCAGAAACACCTGGCAGAGAGAACTGCTTGACGCGTCCGCCGAGGGGCTGATTCCCCGGGAACATCTGCTGGATGCGTGCCTGGCATCGTTAGTGCGGGACTTCGCGGCCTACCGCGCCGGGTGGTTCTCCCGCATGTATGCCGCGCTCAAACCCACCGCCGCAGAATCCGCTCAACGGCAGGATACGCTCGTGAACCTGCTGGGGTCGCCGGTGGGCACGACCGTCACCCTAGCAGTCAAACAGCTTTCGGCGGTGCATCGGGCGGGGCTTCTTGACGGTGACCGATTCGTTCGCGGATGCGCCCCCGCGCTACTGACGAGCAAGGCGAATGCGCTGTCGATCCTCAAACTCTTGGCGTCTCTGCGCAGTACAGTCGGCGATGCGCCGGTTGCCGAAGCATCTGTTGCGGGGCTGAACCACGCGCATCCACAGGTGCGGGTAGCAGCCGCAAAATTGCTGCATCAAGCCAAAGCGACTGAAACGCTGTATCAGCATGTGCAGAACCTCAACCCGGTTGCACGGCAGGAATTAGAGGATGCCGAACTCCTGAAACGTCCAGAAGATGGAACCGCGCATCATACAGCCTTGAAAGCCCCAGTTGAGGCCGAGCAAACCGCCGAGGACACGAACCACGATGCCCCTCATCCTGATTACGTGCGTTCCGGGAAAAAGGTGCGGGGAAAGCCCCCAATATTCTTGAGAGCATCCGAGTGAGTTGGGACTATCGTGAAAGCGAGGCGAAACGCCCCAACGGCAAACCCGAAAACGTATGGTGGAGCCCCACCGTGCACCTGCCTGCCGCAGAACCACACCACACGCCGGACGAAAAACATCTGCTCACCCTGCACTATGCGGCAACGAGCTGCGAAGAACTGGCGCACCTCTGCCCTTCTTCCACAGTGCCCGTGGCGGTAGGGCTGTTGGAACGATGGGTCTTTCTCGACGAAGAAGACGGGCACTACTACATGCATGATATGGTTCAGACCCTCAGGAACCATCCGGGACAGTGGAACTCCGTCACCGCGCAGGCGCTCGCTGTGCTGGCTACTTCAAAGCATCATATAGACCGTGCGGGAGCCGCCGAGCTGCTGGTAGAAACCCTGGGCGGTCGGCTCTCCTACGAAGACGCCACTACAGGGTTCTCACAGGCTGCTCCGGCACTGATGTTCACTCGGTGGGCGCATACCTTTGAGGATATGGCGGCTATAGACCCGCGCGTCACCCTGCGTTTCTTAGGCGGTCTGCTGCCGCATTGTGAGCGCACCCAGCACGGGATGGGGAAACTCCTGGGAGCATATGCACAGGAATATGTGCGCGCTCACGGCGCGAAGCGTAGCGCGAATGATTCCCCGCAGCTAAGCCCCGAGATGACCGCGTGGTTAGGCGGTTTTAAAGGATCCTCGCAGGCGGCAAAACACGCGCGGGCTATCCTCAAAACCCTCACCTAAATACGCTTTTCTGGGGGGGTAGGTCAGCCAGAAGAGTCAAACGGCAGCGTCGGCTAAAAGCTAGTTCTCCGGCGGTTTCGGGGTTTTGGAGGACCCTCGAAGAACCGTTGCCCCGCAGAGGACTGTGAGTTTCTTTCGTCGGTTTCACAACCGGAATCATACCGGTCGTGAGCTTCACCGTCGCGTTGCGATGCGCCTTCAACGCATCAATCTGGGCACGCTTAGAAACACCGGACTCAGTCTCAGCCGTCTGCGACCTAAAAGCCCGCTTTAATGGCCGCAGCCCACAGCGGGAACAGCAGAACCGTGAGGGCACCACCAGCCACCAAAAGCGATGCGGTAGAGCTCTCAAGCAGCCCCGAACTCTTGGCGATACTCGTGACCGCCACAATAATAGGCAGACCCGCCGCCGAATACAGCGCCAACTCAACCTTCTCGCTCATCGACTGCAGACCCGAACCCGTGTTCGTGAACCGCTCCGCAATAAACACTGGCACCCCGCGCACCAGCAGAATACCGATAACCACCATCGCCAGCAGCAGAGGCGAAGAAGCCACCACAGAAGGGTTAATCCCCATGCCGCTGACCACGAAAAAAACAGCGGAATCATGAACGTAAACCCGACCGTCTCTAACCGTGCCGTGATCATATGAAGTGCGCCCACCGGGGTGAGCGAGCGCATAATAATACCCGCAGCGAAGGCGCCGAGCACCGCATCCAGCCCGAAAAGTGCCGTAAACATAATGAGGGTAGCCAGCAGAAACATAGCAAGACGCAGCACGAGCTGACTGGTTGTGTTAGTTTCTACCGCCATAATCTGGCGCAGGCCGGGTACTTTCTGCAGAAGACGATGCGGAATAATCGCCGTTACTACAGCAATCGCCATGAACCCCAGCAGAATCAGAATCGCCAAGCCCGGAGAGTACGAGGAGAGCAGCAGCGACATCGCAAAAAAATCGGGAAAAGCTCGCCAACGGCACCGTGCACCAGCACCGCATTACCCACCCGAGTACCCGCCGCACCATGGGATTTGAGCATGGGCAGCAGCGTGCCCAGGGCTGTGGAACTCAGCGCAATACCCACCGCAATATAGGTATTAAAAACCCCTGGTGAAACCGGTGATGAGCGCCGCCCCCAGCACGCCCAGCGCAAAACAGATAAACCAGGTTGCGATTGCGCTTTTACCCTGGCGGTTACGTAGCGAATCGACGTTAATCTCAAACCCGGCAATCAGAAAGAGCATGCCTAAACCCAGCTCTTTCAGCAGCGGAATACCGCCGTCACTGCCGGATGCCAGCCCCAGCACGTTCGGGCCAATGAGCACACCGCAGATCAGCAGGAACACCACATCAGGGATGCGCTTGCCCGTTAGCCGCGACATAATGGGCGAAAGCAGCGCCGCTAAGGTCACCCAGAAAATCGAGACATACTGCGCGGTACCCTCAACCCCGGACGCCTCGTGCGGACCCGCAGCAAGAATATGTGTGTGTGCGGCGGCGAGGGGCTGGGCAAGCTGAGAAACATCCAGAACGTTCATAGTGAAGAAAGCATACCTTAGATACTTCGGGTTATTCACATAGGAGGGGCTGACTGTGTTCTTTCAAAAAGACTAGGCGCAAGTACAGCGGGCGAGGAAATCTACTCCAGCTGCCCAAGGTATCACATGACGTTCCGAAGCCAGCGGATAACCCGCACACAACAATCCGGTATCTTGCACCCCACCCCGCACATCTGCGCCCTAAGCCAGGGCAAAACACATTGGCATCACGTGATGCAGCATAGCCTCAACACGAACCGTCACAGCATCAGACCCCGCTAGAAACCGCCCGCAGAACACGGTACCGTAGAATGCACCACCACAGGCACGAGCGAGCAGGAGATGCATGCTACCGGAAACCAACACCCGGCGAGACACCGGGTTAGACAGCGCTCGCGCTTTTGCGCTTCTGCTCATGCTCATTCCCGTGAGCGTAAGCCTTAACCTGGTGCCCGGCAAACATCTGAGCTGGCTTTCACAGGTGCTTCCGCAGGCATTGAACCTATTTGCCGTGGTTCTGGGAGCGGCTGCATATTTATACTCCCGCAAGGTGGCTTTTCCGCAGTTTTTCGCGAGCAGTATCGTGCGTTTTCTGGCGTTCTGCGTGCTCGGCTGGATTCTCGCCCAACTTCCACACAGCACCTTTGCGGATCAAGCTTTTTCCGGGTGGAAAGACTTCCCCATCCGTTTCGATATGCTTCTGCCCCTAGCTGTGCTGACTCTGCTGAGCATCGGGCTGGTGTACATGCCGTTCTGGGTGCAGCTTGCCGTGACCGTGCTCGCCAGCCCCGCCGTGCCGTTCACTTACGAGCGGCTGAGCGTGGGCGGGTGGACTGCCGACGACTGGCTGCATCGTGCAATCCCAGCAATCGTGAACGAGAGCGCGGGAACCATGTTTCAGGATGGGTTCAAACTCATTTGGCTTATGGGCTTGGGCATAGTGCTGTGGCGAGGATACGAAAAACTTGGCGCACGCCTGGGCATACTGGTGGCGCTGGGTTCTCTTGCTGTGAGCATCTACCTGTGGGTGTATCCGCATGCCCAACTGGGACCGCTCACGTGGCCGATCGTACTCACCATCGTGGGAGTGGTGGGAACCGTCTGCACCTGGGGCGAATTTGCGCGGCTCAGCGCCGGAAAAGGTGTGCTGGAACCGTTCGCGCGGCTGGGTCGAATGTCGCTGAGCGCATCCATTGTGATGCTGGGGCTGGCATTCTACGGTGGCGGGCGGCTTGTGACGATGGTCGCTGGTGAAGGTTATCGCGCCCCGCAGCAGGGGAGTATCTATGGTTATGCGCTTTGGTTCGGGTTCCTGCTCGTATGGTGGGTGCTGGCGATGATGCTGTGCACCCTGTGGGAGAAAATTCAGCAGCGCGGCCCCCTCGAAATGGCGCTCGCCCTCATGAGTGGGCGGGGTTAGCCCGGCGAAGTGACGAATATGCTGGCACGCACGGTTTCTCTTCGATACTCTGGTGCCTACTGAAGAAAACGTGAGAGAGGAATAAGTCCGTGACGTACTTTGCGTACAGGGTGGTGGGGAAGACTGAATATAACGGATTCGATGTCCCCCAGACTCCGCAGTCTTTCGCCGACGATACCGAGCAACGCCTCACTGATCCCGACTTTTTGGAGGGTGACAAACGCTTCGCCCTTGTGGTGTGGGCTCTGCCTGAAGGCGTGAACCATGTTGATGACGTTCCCCAGGATTCGGTGGCGCACGGCAACTATATACAGTGTGCCGGTTCTACGCATGCGATGACGGTGGAAATTAGGGTGACTGCCGAAGATGGTTCGTATGAACAGTACACGGTGGCCCGCAAACCCGTGACCGACCCCGATGCGTGGACAAACATCACATGGGTTGGTAACCGTATGCCCGTTCAAGTGCACCCCGAAGAGGTTTTCACGGGTGAGCAGGCGGCGCCTATCTTCCGCGCCTACATTGAGGACGGCGTGATTCCGCCGCGCGAACTGCTGCGTACATTGGATATTTAGACTTTCGACTCGGCTCAGTGGGTGATCCGAGCAGAAGGCACATACAGCAAACCCCCTGAAGATTACTCTCAGGGGGTTTAGGGTTGGTTACCTCTCGCCTACCCCACTCGAAGCTGTGGGAGACGTGTTAGCGGTGTGTGATGGGACCCCTCACCTGCTATGGATTCGAAGAGCTTGTTGCGGCGTTGTGCCGAAGAACATATCAATACTCGAATACCTAACCATGCCCCCTTGTCGGCTGCTATTGACGACTAGTTGGCGTCCATGGCGTGCTGGCATAGCGCCTCACGCGCGCATGCCATTTCGTTAAGCGATTAAGTTCATGCTCCATCTCCTCAGGCTCAGGAACCACATAACTAACCTCTTCGCTTTTATCGTGTCGTCTGGCCCAAGTTGAAGTGGCGGAATACCCTTTTTCAAATTCCTCATAGTCTTCACCCGAAATTCTCGCGAAAATACGCACTAACATTGGTTAACCTCTGTGGTGCTGCGATCTACGACTCGATAAATGACATCGCTCCGTATTGTCCGTTCCCAGGTCTCCGATAACTTTCCTGCCCAGTCTGACGTTTTTCGTTCGTATGTGTCACCCGACATACTATCCCGTGTTGCGGCGATTCTATCCAACTCTTCTTTAAGGATTTTGATGCGAGAGTCGGTGTCGTTGGCTTTCCAAGGAAAGTTGCCGGATATCTCACCTGGCTGCTTAGAACCGTTGCGCTGGATTGTTTGCTGATGCACTTCGACTGATAAGTATCGGGCACATTTTACAAGCTCCGCAAGAAAAATCAGGTCATGGGTAAATACAATAACTTGCCGATCCTGCGCAAGCTCCACTATACGCGCTGCGGCGTTGCTCCTTCGCTGGTGATCAAGCGACGACATTGGGTCGTCGAAGATGACGGCGGATTTACTCTCGTCGAAGTACACCTCGGTTAGGAATCCCGCCAACCCTGCAGCTGTCTGCTCGCCTTCACTCAGCACCTGCATAGTAGAGATATTAGAAGCAGCGGATACTTCCTTTAGGGCGGGTATCTGACGAATTACTCCCTTCGACCCCCTTGGATCCGAAAGTACAACGTGTTCGAGCTTGAGATTACTCGCCTCGTATAGAAAATGATCGCTTACCGTTTTCGTGACGTAATCTGTTGCGAGACGCTTACTCAGTTTGGTTACTTGCGCAGTGGATAATTCTCTCTTCTTGCGAGTGAGGAGTGCGACGTGCTTACGCCTCTTTATCTCGCTGACAATCTCCTCTTTAACAATCCCTAGTTTGAAGTCCCTCGCATTCCTGCAGTTTCTTCTTGACTGAATCGAGGCTCTTCTTGAAGCTATCGACATCAAGACCGTTTGCTTCATTACGTTTCACTGTGGCAAGGGAACGTACAAGAGAGATATCGATGGCCGCAAGTTCTACCCAGCTTTCGTCAGTTTTATCTTGAAGACGCTCCAGGATTCTTTCTTTCGCCGTGACCGCAACATCAAGGGCAGCGGCGAGAGTGTCCTTGTTCAAATCGTTGTTGTCAGCAAAGTGGGTCAGCCAAGATAGGACACTGGGGGTCGTTACGTCAAACTTCTTAAATTGATCAACTGCGGCACTGTATGTACGTTCCGCATCCTTCGCCTGCTGCTGCACGGTGTTGCGGACGTAGTCACGAAAGCGACGCAACCGTGCTTGAGCGTCCTGAGCCAACGGTTGTTGACACAGCACACAGACGTCGTCATCCTCTGTAGCTGGGAAGTCTCGGTCAGGGTATGCCTCTTCTTGCGCGTAGCGTTCTGCTGCCTCCCACATCGCTCTCCAGGTCTGTGACCCCACGCCGGGAAGCGGTTCATCTGCAAAAGAGCTGGATGAGACTTCGTCAGCGCTAGCGCGTAACTCCAGTGCCTTCTGCTTTAGTGCCAGAATGCGGTCGGCGGCAGTTGGCGATAACGTATTCTCAATGGATTTCAGGTGAGCAGCTAGTGCTTCGGCATCTTCTGCAACCGCAAGGAGTCTCGTCTTCTCCTTTGTGGGGTCAGTTGCTCGGAGGCGGGCTTCTTCTCGACGGTGCTCCTGAAGTTCTTTATCAAGATCTTGATGGGCATCAAGTAGCTGGTCAAGAGAATGTGGGTCAGTGTGATCGGAAAGTTCGGATAGGAAGTTCGCTGCCGAAGTTTCTTCCGGTATTTTTTTGGAAGCGCAAACTGCTCCGCCTCTTCGACGGCGATGCGCTTTCCTATCTCTTCGCTCACCTTGTCAATGAGTTCGATGAGACGATCGAGAAGGCTGAGCACTGATGGCCGATACGACAGCTCTGTTTCGTTTTGTAGGTAGTCGTTGCCGCAGGCTTCATCGTAGAAGTGGACGCGCCCAAATTTCGTATCATTGAATGATTTTGACCACGTTGCTGCTTGATCAGTGCCACCGCTGCGATAGTTGATCTGCGCTGATTGAGCGCAGCTCTCGTTGGTAAACACATTAGATAGAATTTCCTCATGATGGCGGGCGCCGACTATCTGCTTGAGGAGGCGTGCGTATCCGGATTTTCCACTGCCGTTGTCGCCATAGACAATAGTCATGCCGGTCGGGGAGAAGCGTAGCGTCTGGCCGCCCAGTAAAGCGTTGACGCCCTGCAAGTCGCCAACACTACAGATCGCCATACATTCTTTCGCATCGCTACCCTGAGGTAGCTCGCTAATCGTCAGAGCTGGATTCTCTAGGTCGATATCTTTATTAACCACCAGTAAATCGACTAACTGTTCAATATACCGCTTGTCGATGGCTTCATTGCGCACAATGCGCTGAAATAAATTGCGTTGCCAGTTGGGGCGGTTTACTAGCCATTTAATAATGTCATGGTTGATCGATTGTGCCGACATTGTGTCAGACGGTGAGGTGATGCTGTTACTAGTGTTGGTGGTGATACTCATTTTGTGTTGTTTTTCTTGTTTGACTCAATAGAATTGAATGTGACGTCAATGTGACCGGTAAGTTTAGCGGTAGAAACTTTAGTGGTTACAAGAAATATTGTATGTATTATATACCGCAGAATATACTTTCGTAAGATAAATCTACACAACCATACCCCCGCTCCATCACATCCTGTACATCTATTCATATCCTCACTAGTACTTTGCTGGAATTACCCAAGAATCTTCTGGATTATCCAAATTCTGACTAGTGCTTCCTAGTGTTGTGATCAGAGGTCAATTCGTTCAATCTGGTAGCCCTGTCTAGAACAAGGGTGAGGTAGCCAACGGGCTGCCTGAGAACTTTCTGCACCCATGGAACCTTGACGTCGATTAAAAGACTACGTAGTCTATAGAGTCCGCTAGAGAAGATAATAATGCTCCATCGGCTTCTGGAATGACGAGCATGTGTGGTTTGCGGTCCGTTGGCTTAGCTACTGCGAAATCCAATAAGATAAAGCAAAACCCACGCCGTGGGGTTTCCATGACGTGGGTTTGAGCGTTTACTCAATGGTCGGGATGACAGGATTTGAACCTGCGACCTCGTCGTCCCGAACGACGCGCGCTACCAAGCTGCGCCACATCCCGGTGTTAACCTGTCGGACAACCCGCAGGCAACTCATCAATAATAGCCGAAGAGCCCAGGGAAAGCAACACGAATAAGCCCTCTCAAAAACCTGTAAACCCTGCATTTCCAGGGGAGTAGGCGCGGTATCTTGTGCGTGTGCTTCCGCCTTCTGCTTGATGCACTAAAAACGCGGAAGCACACGCGACGCCTGAGAGAAACGCTCAACATTTCCCGCAGCGGCTATACAAGATTACTCGCCTAGATCTTGGCGATGCGGAACACAAACGCGGCAGTCGCCTCACGAGTAACGGGTTCATGCGGGCGGAAGGTGCCGTCGGGCCAACCGGTCGTGATCTTCTGGGCCTTGAACCACGCGATTTCGCGGTAGAACGGGCTCTTCGAGGTCACATCCTTAAAGGGGTCCTGAGTCGGTGCCGCATCGTCGTTCATATTAGCGGCGCGGTAGAAGAACGCCGCCAGGGCCTCACGGGTAACGGGATCATGCGGGCGGAACGTGCCATCCGACCAGCCGGTCGTGATGTGCTGCTGGTGCATCCACACGATCTCCTTGTAGAAGGGATCGCTCGGAGCAACGTCGGTAAACGGCGACTGCTTGGGCAGAACAACATCGGGTGATCCAGCCATACGGTAGAAGTATGCGGCAATTGCGGCGCGCTCAATATTCTGGGACGGGCGGAAGGTGCCATCGGGCCAGCCCGTCGAAATACCGGTCTGTCCCAGCCACGTGATCTCCTGATAGAACATATGGGTCTGGGGCACATCCTTTGAAGACCACCGCCGCTGGCTTTTCGCTCGGCGTGGGTGCGGGAGCCTCCGGAGACGGGCCGTCACTCGGGGCCGGTGCGGGCACAGGTGCCGCAGGAGTCGGATCTACCGAGAATCCGGGGTTCGTTTCAGCCGCCGGTGCGCTGGGGGCTGCGGATGCGCTCGGCGCAGGATCCGCCGCCTTCGCAGTTTCCGCAAAAGCGGGCTGAGCGGCAAAGGTCAGGCCAAGAGCAAGAGTGAGTGCAGAAGCGGTGCCCTGAGCCAGAAATTTCCTCGCATCATTGCGTGACATATTTTCCTCCATGAGGTTATAAGGGTTTAAGTGAATGAGTATCTGCACGCTCCACGAAGCGGCAAGACACCTTTATCATCCACAAAAAACTTTGCCGTGTCTACTCAGGCGGTTACAGCTAAGAACTATAACGTTTAGGGCTCTCATGCACGTATCACAATAGGTAAACGTGCGCATAAGAGTTAGGCGCCGGGGGAGTCTGAATCCTGCCGCGCATCCTCCCACGAGGTGTACATTGCGGCAAACTCGCCACCGGCGGCAATCAGCTCCTGCGGTGAACCATCCTCAACAATAGACCCCGCAGAAACAACCAGCACCCGGTCCGCACTCAGCACAGTCGAAAGACGATGCGCAATCACCACAGCGGTACGCCCCGCCAACAAGGCATTGAGCGCATGCTGAACTGCGCGCTCACTGGGAATATCAAGGGATGCGGTGGCCTCATCCAAATCAGTACCCGCGGATTTGCCAAGAAAACGCGGGCAAAAGACACAAGCTGACGCTGCCCGGTTGAAAGGTTCACACCGCCGCGCCCGAGCATCGTGCCGTACCCCTGCGGGAGGGTCTGAATAAACTCATCCGCGCCGACAGCCTGCGCCGCCCGGTGTACCTGGTCGTCGGTCGCCTGCGGGTTCCCCAAACGAATGTTCTCGGCAATCGAGGCCGAGAACAGAAAAACTTCCTGAGTGAGCATAACGACGTTTCGGCGCAGCTCCTGATCGGTCAGGGAACGCACATCTACGCCGTCGAGAAGCACCCTGCCGGTATCAACGTCATAGAAACGGGCAATTAATTTGGCAATCGTAGACTTTCCGGCACCGGTTTCACCCACGAGCGCCACCGTCTGCCCCGGTGCAATCCTCAGCGACGTAGGCATGAGCGCGTGCTGACCCGCAGTGTAACCGAATGCGGCATCCTCAAGAACGATCTCACCCAGCGGGGCTGCCTCTGCCGAACTCTCGGTGCCCACCGGCGCGGCGGGGGACTGCGGCAGGCTTACCGGATGCTGCGGGTCTTGAATCTGTGGCTTCTCCGCTAAGAACCCGGAAACCTTCTCCAACGCCGAAAACGCCGACTGGAGTACGTTATAAAACTCGGAGAGCGTCATAATCGGCTCAAACACCCGGTTCGCATAAATAATGAGCGCAAGCAGGGTGCCCACCTGCATGGTGCCGCCGAGCACCGCATACCCACCAATCACAAGCGCCGCCGCCACAAAAATATTGCCCAGCAGAATCAGCACGGGGGAGTAGATGCCGAAGAGCTTGATAGAATCCATGACCGCAACCCGGTACCGTTCGGCGTTGCGTGCGTACGATGCGCGCGCATCCGCCTCTGCACCGAAACTCTTAATGGCTCGAATACCGGTGTAGGTTTCAACAAAACGGCTTGTCAGCTGGGCAGATTCGTTACGCATGGCACGGAATGCGGTCTCTGAGCGGGTGCGGAACCAGCGGGTTATCAGCCAGATGGGAACCGTCATAGCCACCAGAAGCAGCCCGATGCGCCAATCCAACAGGAAAATGGCGATTACTGAGAACGCAATCCCCAGCAGGGTTGTGGCAAGCTGACTGATACCGCTGTCTAAGAAGGTGCGGATCGTGTCAATATCGCTTGTCAGCCGCGAAATTACGCGGCCCGATGTATATGACTCGTGGAACGAGACGCTCAGTGACTGCGAATGCTGGAACACGCGCGTGCGCAGGCTCAACAGCACACCCAGCGAAACCCTCACCGTATACACCACATTCACCCAGGTCAGGGTGCCGTTAGCGAGCACGGTCGCCCCAAAGAGCACCACAAAGAATATAAGCGGGGCACTGTCGCCGCGGGTGAGTGGTTCAATCGCGGTATCGAGCACGCGTGCAATCAGCCAGGGCTGCACGGCGGATGCGATCGCCCCGAGTATCACCGCCGCCACCGAAATCGCCAGGGACAGCCGATGCGGGCGCAAATCTCGCGCAGTAGACGGTACGAACGCTTCCGAGCCTGCCGCCGCTCTTCGGGGGTCAGGTTCGTGCGTTCGTCGGAATTCGGCACGAGGCGCGTGGGCATTAATCCTCGTCCTGCACACTCATTAGGCGGCGGTACTGCGGCAGCTTCATAAGCTCGGTGTGGGTGCCTTGGGCGGTAATACGGCCATCCTCCAGCAGCAGCACCCGGTCGGCAAGCGCCACCGTTGAAGGACGATGCGCGGTCAGCAGGGTGGTAGCCCCGCCTAGTCCTTCGTGCCCGGTGCGCAGCGCCTCAATAATCTTCTCTTCCGTGTGAACATCCAATGCTGAGAACGGATCATCAAGCAGCAGTACGCTCGGGCGGACCGCCAGGGCACGCGCCAAAGAAAGCCGCTGCCGCTGACCGCCCGAGAGGCTCAACCCCTCTTCGCCAATAATCGTATTGACCCCTTCGGGAAGGTCGTCCACGAAATCGCAGGCCGCGATCGTGAGGGCGGCGCGCACACGCTGATCCGCCTCCTCAGAAGAGCTAAGATCGTGCACCCCTAGTAGGACGTTCTCACGCACCGACCCCGAGAACAGCACGGCTTCCTCAAAAACAGAGGCCATTTGCGCGCGTACCTCAGGCAGCGGCATATCGGCGGCATCGTGACCGCCCAGCAGAATCTTTCCCGACGAGGGCTCATAGAACCGCGGAATCAGGTTGAGAATTGTCGATTTTCCGCTGCCGGTAGCCCCCACGAGCGCCAGAATCTCACCCGCAAAAGCCTTAAACGTAATATCGTGAAGTACCGACGGGGTTTTGGAGGTTGCAGCCTTCTGCTGTGCACGCGCAAACTCGCGTTCCTGCTCCGTAGGCTCGGGGCTTGGATCCTGCATATCAGCCTGTAACTCCGGGAACGCCGCAGGATCGGGGTCCGCCTCCTGCGCGGAACCGGCACTGTCCTGGTGATCCTGCGAGCCCTTGGCAAAACCTAGAATCTTCGCCAGAAAACCGCCCAAACCGCTCTGCTCGGCGTGATCCGTTGAAGCCCCATCCTGCCCGGAATGCTCCTCAGAAATATCAGCCGTAGCCGTGCGCGCCTGAGTATCAGCAGAATCTTCGTGCGCGCGAGCCACCGCATCAGAATCGGCGGCATCTACAGTGTTCGCCTGCTCGGCATAGCTGAAGCTCACCGCCTCACACGCCACAGAAATTGCGCCACCTGAAAGATAGGCCACGGTCTCCTCCTCAACTAGTCGTACCTGTTCATCGCCGGGATCCGCCATCACCTCAACGTGACGCTCAAACGCCACCCGGTAATTCAAATATGATGCCATCAGCGCGGTCGAACGGAGCACATGCCCCAACACCACCGTCAGCACCGCAAAGTAGGCGGTCATCGCGCCCAAAGAAAGACTACCCGATGCCACCTGCGGCGCGCCCACCAGCAGGGCGAGCATCGTCACCGCCCCCACAATCACGCGCTGATAAAATCCCACGCGCGCCACCAACATGGCACGGCGATGCTCCACCTCATTCAAATGTTCGGCATCGCGGGTATACTCGGTAATCTGCTCGGGGGAACGGCCCAGCGCTTTCACCACCCGAATACCGCGCACAGACTCCTCAATGCGGGTCGAAAGATCACTGGTAAGCCGCTGAATCTCGCGGGTGTAAGCCTCATATTTGCGCACATAGCTGATGAGTGAGAGCACCAGCACCGGAATAGCCACCACAAATAACCGCAAGCGGGGCGGATGCGGTCACCATAAAATACCCGCCCGTTACGAACATGACCACAACCGACGTCATCTGCACCAGCGCAAACGAAAGCCACCGGCGGATCGTCCCCAGGTCAGACATTGACCGGGTGAGCAGCTGCCCGGATGACCAGCGGTCAATCATTGACAGGGGCGCGCGCAGCAACTTGTCGAAGAAGTTCATGCGCATCCGCATTTCCATCGTGGAGGTCGGATCCACAATCAGCCACCGCCGCCAATACGCCAACGATGCGTTCCCCACGCCGATCAAAAGTACTAGTCCGCCGCCAATCCAGACGCCCGCCTCGGTTGTATTCTGCACAAGCTCATCGACAATGAACCGAAGCATCTGCGGAATAGAAATTTCGAGAATTGCCGCGCCAACAGCGACCAGCATGCCGATAGTCCAGCGCCACCGAATCGGGGTAATATACGGCAGGAATTTGAGAGGGGCGCGCTCGCCCTCATCGTAGTTCACGGGTGCGGGAATAGGCTCCGGGGCGGTTTCCAGGAAGGGATTGCGTCGTCGAGAAGTGCCGGGGGCGTGTGTGCGGGTCGTGCTCGATTCCTCCTGCTTAGATGCGGTTCAACGTTTCTACAAGGTGTGAGCGTTAGTGCTCTTAATTATAGAGCGGCATCCCGGATGCGCCCCCTACGGTTCTGCCCTGAGCGTCCCGTTCTTATCGGTGAGCTTAACCCGTTTCCTCTTCTCCTAGCACGCGAGCAGGCAGCTTTTGACCGAGCAGGTAGTATTTTCCTACCTGCTCGACCAAAAACCACCTGCTCGCGGAGGCTGCGCGACCATAGCTTAGGCGTAATAGGTGTTCAGATGCGCCAGGTAGTCATCCGCGCTGTCTGCCACCTGCTGGGCAGCGGCTTCATCGTAGCTCTCATAGGTGTCGATGGTATGGAACGTGAAGAGAGGCTGATAATCGGCGCTGATATAGTTGGCCGTCAGCTCGAAAGGGACGCAGGGTTTCGGCGACGGTATACCCGACGGAACCTTCCGCACTGTACTCTGGGGCGGGAGCACCCAGCGAGACGGCAATGCCGAGTTTCTTATTCTCGAACGCCTTACCCTTTGAGCCGTAGGCCCACCCGTATGTCAGCACCTCGTCGCACCACTGTTTTCAGAAGCGGCGGGCAGTTAAACCAGTACACCGGGAACTGAAGCACAATGTTCTGGTGCTCTTCCACGAGAGCCTGCTCGCGCTCTACATCAATCACACCGTCAGGGGTACTCGCTGTACAGCTCATGCACGGTAAACCGATCCGGATGCTGGCGCAGCATGTGAACCCAGGTTTTGCTGACCATAGAATCATGGATATTAGGATGCGTGACAATCACAAGGGTTTTCATGGTATTCCCTTCCGCTCGACTTGAGAAAATACCATGGTATCCATGCCGTTTGGCTCTGACAATACCTCAGAGTACCCTTTCGGCTAATGGCTATAAAGCGATCTCTCGCAAGGAGGTGCGCTGCTGACCGTGCGCATCAAAATTCTTCGGATCCAGCCATTGCAACAACCGGTGTTTACGCTGCTCCCATTCGGTATCCAGCATTGAATACCACGCCGTATCGCGGTTGCGGTCTTTATATACGACGGCTTGGCGGAACGTTCCCTCATAGGTGAAGCCCAGGCGCTCGGCTGCGCGGCGTGAAGGCTCATTCAGTGCATCGCATTTCCACTCGTAGCGGCGATAGTGCAGCGTCTCAAACACGTATTGCGCCAGAAGGTATTGCACCTCTGTGGCGGCGCGAGTGCGTTTTAGACGTTCGCCATACGTCACGCTGCCCACCTCGATAACACGGTGGGCGGGGTTGATGCGCATGAGCGCTAAAGTGCCAATCGCACGCCCATCCTGATCTATCACAGCCAGATAGTACGGGTCGGTGGATTCCTCCATGCGCTTGAGGAGGGTCTCTAACTCTGCCCGGTCAGCAACAGGGTTCAAAGACAAATAAGTGAAACTCTGTTCGGGAGCTTCAGGACCGTAGACCTCGTACAGGTCGTTGCCGTGGCGTTTTGCATCAAGTTTTTCGAGGCGGCAGTAGCGCCCCTGTAAACAATCAATGCTGGGAGTCTCGCCCGCGCGGTAGTCGGGCAGGGCATCGCCGATAGGTTGCTGGTAGTCGTTATATCGCATGTACCTTTCCAATGCATTGCAGTAGTGGGGAGGAGTGTCTTCCGGTATTTACTCTACACGCGAGCAGGTTATGGGATGTGTTTAACCTGCTGGGTAGCAACGAATGTAAATCTATTTGCCCTGTGTTGAAGATAGATGATCTCTTTGTAGGTCTCTAATTAGAGATGCAAATTTGGGGCAGTTAGCTCTTATCAAGGTATGCGCTTAGATCTAGACTTTTATGTCTTCGCCTCATGTATTCTCTTTGCATCTGTATGATTTCAAGAACCTCTTTATAACCTTGTGTATCAGTAACAATTTTTATGAAAAAATCGTCGGCTGTAGAAACGTTGTACTTAGATGGAGAAGGAAAATCTTTAACGTTTTCGGTCAGCAGAACATCAATATGTCCGTCTAGGGCTGCGGAGTGTACGTGTAGATCGTAGATATCAGGTACCCCCGAAGAAGACCCCGAGAATTCAACAAAATCATCTATGCACATTCTGATTTTAGAAATTTTAGTCTTAATGGTTTTGCTGCTGGCAGTAGGGTGACGTCTGCGCAGGTGATACCGAACTTCTGCGAGAATATCTTCAGTGCATAGAATTGTAAAAGACTCGGGAAGATAGGTATGTAGGAAGAATAGCCAATCGGTTAGAGTCTGGCTAAAAAAGATATTCGCATCTACTAAGACTCGCTGAGATGGGCGTAGCTTATACAACATGGCGAATTGAACCTAGCCCTCATCAAGCTCAGGATGCGCACTCTGAAAGTCAAGGAGATCATGCAGCGCTTGTTTCTTCTCGATACGTCGCTGCTCGCGAAAAGCAAAAACATCCTCGCGTTTGAACCTGCGGTGAGTGCCAGCTTTATGCGAAGGTATCCGTCCTTCATCAGCCCACTTGGCAAGAGTGGGGCGGGACAGTCCCAGGATTGCGGCTGCCTCGCTGGTCGTTAAAATTTCTGGGCTGAACTGCACGGAAACATCATGGTGAGCAAGAATAGCTTGAAATTGTGCACGAACAAAGTCGGCAATGGGTTCAGGGGCTTGAACCTTTTGCCCATTCGGCAGAGTCCCCTGAACCGTGAGGCTTTGGATGAACTCTTCTGATAACGGAATAATCTGTTCTTGCAGAGGCTCAGCCGCAAAAGTTCGAGTGTGCTGGGCAGTCATGACTGCTACCTCCTAACTCATACATACTTGGGGATTTCTCCCTAGTTTACAGTATTTTTCGTTTGCAAACGAAAGTCGTAGTGCTAGAGGGGTAACAGAGCCAAATTTCGGTTTGTATAGATTGTAGACGGAGTATGCACCTAGAGGTATCTGGAATATGTGGTATGCGGTAGTAATAAATACTGATGCAGAGAAAGCTTTTCGGTATTTACTCTACACGCGAGCAGGTAGCTTTTGGCCGAGCAGGTAGGAAAATACTACCTGCTCGGCCAAAAAACCACCTGCTCGCGGAATCTGAAGGGGAAGAAAATCTACCCGTTCTTTGCCGTGAGGGTGACGAGCACCGCCTCCGGGGGACAGAAGAGGCGCACCGGCGCGAACCGTGAGGTTCCCAGCCCAGCCGAAACCTGCACCGGAACATCGCCCTGATAGCTCACACCCTTTGCCCGCGACGGCGGCAAATCACAGTTACTCACGAGCGCACGACCGCCCGGCAGACACACCTGCCCGCCGTGCGTGTGACCGGCAAAAATAAGTTCGGCACCATCCTGAACAAATCTGTGCAGAGTGCGCATATACGGTGCATGGGCAACACCCACACGAATACTCAGCACGTCCGAAGACTCAAACGCCCGCGGTGAGAACCCCGGATGAGCATCATAACGCAGATGCGGATCATCCACCCCCGAAAAATCCAGGCGCAACCCGTTCAGCGTAATGCCGTCGTACCGGTTAATAAGCCCTACCCAGCCGCGCGACTCAAAGGCGTTATGCATACGCTTAATCGGAAGCGGCACGCGCGAACCTTCCTCAATCTCCTGAGGCGTGCGCGCCTGCCACAGATACCGTGCAGGATTCTTCAGCACCGGGGCAAAATAGCAGTTCGAGCCAGGCACGAAAACCCCCGGAAAATCCAGGAGAGGGTCAAGTGCCTCTAGGAGAGGATCAAGCCCGCCCACATGCGAGAGGTTATCGCCCGTATTCACCACCAAATCCGGGTTCAGGCCCGCCAAAGAATGCATAAACTCGGTCTTCGCCCTCTGCCCCGGAATCATATGCATATCCGAGATATGCAGAATCCTAAAGTTTGGCGACCCCACTGGAAGCACCGCGAGAGTTTCCTCGCGCACCTGAAAATTATTCAATTCAACGAAGCGCCCATACGCCGCCGTGGCGGCCCCCAAAGCAAGCCCCGCAGTCGCAAACTTCACCATACTCTGTGTGAAGTGCGAACCACGTGCTGCTTCAGAAGCCGCCACGGATGCGCGGGCACCGGATGCGCTCTCACACATCGTGTGCCTTTCTTCAGTACGCCCTCTTAGTTACCGTTGACGTTTGTTGACGTCACCGATGCCGGGGGCTCAGTAAACTTCTCGGTATTGTACTTCGGTGCCATGGCCTGCATGAACTGCTGCCACTGGGCACCCGCATAGGTCGCACCGTCCACGTACTCCAGCACGCGACCGTTAATCGCAATACCGTTCATCGAGCGGTAACCCAGGTCGTTACTGCCCACCCACGAAGCAGTTGCCAGGCCGCGGGTGTAACCGACCATCCAGGTCTGTGAGGAGTTATCGTTCGTACCGGTCTTCGCGGCGGAAGCATCCGGCAGACCGATAGCGCGCTTAGGCGCTGAACCTCCGGAGGCAAGCACGCCCTTGAGCACGTAGCTCACACCGTTAGCAATATCCGGGCTGATCGCCTGCTCACACTTAGATTCGTAAGTCTTCATGGGCGAACCATCACCCTTAGTAATCTTCTCAAGTGGGCGCGGCTCACAGTACTTACCTTCGCTCGCGAAAGTTGCGTATGCGCTCGCCATGGTCAGCGGGGTAGCACCGTACCTGGTACCACCAATGTTGGCACTGAGCAGACCCGGATCGTACAGCTGCTGGCCCAGACCGTCGTGCAGGTGCAGCTTATTCGCCATATCGCTGATATCGCAGAGGTCGAGCTTACTGACCATCGAGTACAGGTAGGAGTTAGCCGAAACACGAATACCGTGGGTGACCGTACCCCAGGTCTGGTATCCCGGAACCGCGTTCTTGAAGGACCAGCCGTTAGCGGAGTCGCGGTAGTAGTACTTACCGCCCTCCACACAGCGGGCGTTCCACCCAAAGTTGCTTGGGTAGGATAGGGCCGTACCATCGATTTGGGCGTTCACACCTCGACCAGAGTTAATCCACTGGGACAGCACCACGGGCTTGAAGGTTGAGCCCGGCTGGAATCCGGGGGTGCCGCCATAGAGCGAATCTACGTTGAAGTTGAACTGGGTCTGCGAGTGGTCGTTCGCATCCTTGGGTTTACCCCATTCGGCGTTCTGAGCCATCGCTACTACGCGACCGCTGCCAGGCTCCACACTGGTCAAAGCGGCGTTCACGTTGTTAGTGTTGGTGGAACCGGGCTGAACAGCCTCCACAGACTGTTTAGCGATCTTTTGCGCTTCGGGGTTTCAGGGTACTCACAAGCTTTAAAAACCGCCGCGGTTGAGCAGGTTCAAACGCTCCTCAGGAGTTGCCCCGAAAGATTCGTCAAGCGCAACATAGTTCACCACGTAGTTACAGAAGAATGAGCTTTCGCCCGCAACAGAGCAGCCCTTCTCAGGCGGATGAACATTGAGCTTAATAGGCGATGCAATGGCTTCATCGTATTCTTGCTGTGAAATCTTACCGTCACGAAGCATGGTGCCAAGCACCACATCGCGGCGTTCACGCGCCAAATCGGGGTGGGTCGTTGGGTCATAGGTGTTCGGTGACTGCACCAAACCCGCGAGAAGGGCCGATTGGGCTACCGAAAGATCCTTCGCGGAAATACCCCAGTAGTATTGGGCTGCCGCCTCAACACCGTAGTTGGTGCCGCCCAAGTTCACGATGTTTAGGTAGCCCTCAAGAATCTCGTCTTTAGACTTATTCTGCTCCATCGAGATAGCGAGTTTCATCTCTTTGATCTTGTCGAGATAGCCTTTATTCCCGCCCAGAGTTGTGGGATCTGCGCCGCGCTGCACATCGGAATCAACGATCAGGTTGTTCACGTACTGCTGCGTGAGTGTCGATGCACCCTGGCGCTTTTTCGGGTTCAGGAAGTTATTCGCAAACGCACGACCAATGCCGATAGCTGATACGGCGCCGTGGTTGTAGAAGTCGCGGTCTTCCACCGAGATAATGGCATTACGCATATGCGGTGACATCTGATCGAGCTTAACCTCTGTGCGGTTTTCCTCGAAGAAGGTCGCAAGCTCGGTCTTACCATCAGAGGCGTACAGGGTCGATGGGCGTGAGAAAGGACCTTCTGAAATATCTTCCGGAAGATCCTGGAACCACGCCATTGAGGCATTAGCGACCATGCCAACACCTACCGCCGGGGGTACCACAATAATTGCTACCAAGAACCCGGCAATGATACTGAACGCCACAAACTGCAAAAAGTCACTGGGGCGACGCCGTTGCGCGCGCGATTTTTTTCGTGAAGCCATTCATTCAGTTTAGCGGATACACCTGAGAACGCATCCCTCAAAAGGGTTAAACTCTAGGTTTAACTTGCCGGTTTCCCGTCTTCGCGGGCAACGCGCCGGATGCGCATCCTTGGTTATATCGTGAAAACACTGGATCTATGCCCCGAAAATCCGCGTCATTTCGCGGGTTATGTACTCGGTGCGGGGCTGACCGGCGTATCCGGTGCACGAGGTGACCGTTCGGCGTCACGTTCTGCCCCTTTGTTACGCCTAGAGCGTTGAACCTGCAATAGAGCGCAATGACCTTGTTCGAGCCGGGGAACAGGACTACCCTAGAGCTATGAAGAAATGGGAATATTTGACTGTGCCGTTGATCGTGCACACCACCAAGGCAATCCTTGATAACTACGGTGAGGAAGGGTGGGAACTCGTTGCGGTTCTGCCCGGCGCACCCGCACCCAGCGGACCGAACCCCGCAGGCAACATGGTGGCACCCACCCAGGGTAACCCCATCGCCTACCTCAAGCGCGAGAAGTTGAAGGCTAAAGCCTTGCACCACGCCCGGTAACCTGAATCCTCCGGTTGCCGGGTTTAGCGTTCCTTTTGCGATATGCTTCTACACAACACTACATATATGCGGCGCACGTGCCACCAACCACATCCCTGGAGAACCCCATGACTGAATCCCGTTATGAACTGAGCATTCGTGAACTTGGTTACCAACTTCCCGAAGTCGCAGCCCCTGTCGCCGCCTATGTACCCGCTGTGGTGAGCGGGAACTATGTGTATACCTCCGGGCAGCTTCCGTTCGTCAGCGGTCAGTTGCCCGCTACCGGTAAAGTCTCGGATTCGGGTGACCCAACATTCGTGACCCCTCAGGACGCCAAGAAGTACGCCGCTATTGCAGTGCTGAATGCGCTTGCCGCTGTGAAGTCCGTTATCGGCGATCTTGATCGGGTGAAGAAGGTCGTGAAAGTTGTGGGGTTCGTGGCATCAGACCCGGAATTTACCGGTCAGCCCGGCGTAATCAACGGCGCCTCTGAGCTGTTGGGTGAGATCTTTGGTGAGGCTGGTACGCATGCCCGCTCGGCGGTCGGTGTTCCGGTGCTTCCGCTGGACTCTCCCGTTGAGGTTGAAATCATCGTCGAGTACGTCTAATATTCTCAGGATCATGACTACGACACCTTCTCAGAAGTTGTACACCGGAGTAGTTCCGGTGGTTGGTGAAGAACAAAAGCCGCGCATCTTTACCGGGCGGTCTTCTGCACCTGCCGCACGCACCGAGCAGATTCAGCGTCTTTATAAAATCCCGGAGTTTATGCGCACTGCCGCCGAAACATGGGTATCCGAAGGCGGTGAGGATGCGGGGGCATGCTCGCTTCGCCAAGCGGCATCAGTCATCTTTGTGCGTGACGGCGAAGACGGTCTTGAAACCATTCTGACCTACCGTCCGGGGTCCTCACCCTTGGGCGTTGTCGCTTTTCCGGGCGGTACCGTGACCCCCGGCGACGACGACGCAACCCCCTGGTATGGTCCGACCCCCGATGAATGGTCTGCCAAGTTCAAATTCAAAAATGTAACCTGCGCGCGCCGCACCGTGATCGCTGCTATTCGCGAGTCCTTTGAAGAGACCGGTCTGCTTCTTGCCGGTGAGGACGGGCAGAACGTCGCCGAAAGCGGCGCGGGTGAAGAACAGATGAGTCAGCGTGAGGCAATCGCCGATCAAGACAAGAGCTTCGGGCAGTTCTTAACCTCATGCGGGACTGAAACTACGCACAGACCTGTTGCGCCCGGTATCGCGCTGGCAGTCGCCCGACTTCTTCCATAAACGCTACGACATCGCCTATTTCACCACGGTTGTTCCCGTGGGGCAGAACGCCAAGCTGCTGGAAGGCAAGGGTGTGTGGGGCAGCTGGGTGAATGTGCGCACGCTCATGGAGAGTAAGGATACTTCGGAACTGGGGGATCGTATCGGGCAGCCGAATACGGTGGGTAAGACCCTTGAGGAGCTGGTGACTCCCGCCGTGATGTGCATGCTTGAGTCGCTCGCCGCCTCAGAAACCGGGGTATCGTGGCTGGCAAAGCGTCGTACCGTTGAGGTGAAGAAACCCGTGCTCGTGAAGAACGACGGCGCGTGTATGCTTTCGTTTACTGAAGTTGTGCCGGTGTCATCTAAAACAGGAACGCTTGGCACAGTCGGTCCACTCAAGTCGGCCTCTGTTGCCCCCTCATAAGACTTGGAAGGCCGGATTTTCCGCATTGTGTGGAGAATCCGGCCTTTGTTGTAGGCAGATAGTCACAGTGAAAGGAAAAAACTCATGATTCGCAAAATTCAGTACAACGCCTATGGCGATCCCAGCGTCCTAGAAATGGTTGAGACAGATGAGCCTACGCCGGGGGAGGGCGAGGTTCGTGTGACGGTCAAAGCGGTTGGACTGAACCCCATAGATCTGAAAACCTTTGAGGGGTATAAGCCGCTTCGTGTTGCAGAGACGAGCAACCGTTTGCGTCACCCGTCCTGGTGGTTTGGCCGCGGTCCCGCACGTTTTCCGAAGGGTGTGGGGCGTGACTTTTCTGGTGTGATAGATGCCCTCGGCCCCGGTGTGAACAATGTTGCTGTGGGCGATGCGGTACTGGGAACCCTGCGCAGCGCTCCCGGCTCCGGCGTGACGGAAGGCTCCCTGGCTGAGAAGCTGGTGACTTCTGCCCAGAATATTGTTGCGAAACCTGAGAACCTGAACTTTGAGGTTGCCGCAGCCTTGGGCGTCGCTGGGGAGAGCGCATGCGGGGCGTTCCGTGCAATCGATCTGAAACCCGAGGATGTGCTGGTTATCAGTGCCGCATCCGGCGGTGTGGGAGCCGTGGCGGTTCAGCTTGCGGTGCATCGGGGGGCAACAGTTATCGGTATCGCATCGGAGAAAAACGCGGAGTTTGTGCGCTCTCTGGGGGCTATTCCGGTTGCATACGGTGACGGTTTGAAGGAGCGTATTCTCAAGGCAGCACCGACCCCGGTTACGAAATGCTTGACTGCTACGGCGGGGACTATATCCCGTTAGGGGCAGAGCTCGGACTGAAAGGGCCCGCGATGGGCACGCTGATTCCTACACCGAAGGCGATGATGAAGGGCGCACAGTTTACGGGGGCGCGGCATGCGCAGCCCGGTGACCTGAAAGAAGTCGCCGATCTGGTGGCATCGGGAGATATTGATGTGACCTTAGCGCATGTGTACCCCTTCAAACTTGGTTCCATCCGTGACGGTTATAAGGAACTGGGTACGGGGCATGTGCGCGGTAAACTTGTGGTCACTATTCCCTAACAAAAGTCGAAAACTATGAAAATTTTAGTATCTGGTGCTACCGGAAACGTGGGTCGTTTGGTCGTGGAACAGGCGCTTGCGCGTGGTCATGAGGTAGTTGCACTTGCCCGGAACCCGCAGAATCTTCAGATTGAGCACCCGAACCTAACCACAGGCGCTGTAGATATTCTTGATGCTCAGGCCCTCAAACCCTGGCTTCAAGGCGTAGATGCGGTCATTAGTACCGTAGGGATTGGCACCTCGAAAACGCCGACAACCCTTTACTCTGCCGGGACAAAGAATCTTCTGGACGCCATGCAAGAGCATGGGGTATCACGTTTGGTCGTGATCTCTTCGGAGGTCGCCGAACATTGGGCTCATCAAGGGCTCTTCAAGCTCTGGGTGGTATTGCCGCTGCTGCAACACTTTTTGGGCGCGACCTACGATGATATGCGGCGTATGGACGTGGTGTTGTGGGAAAGCACCGCGCAGTGGACTGCGGTGCGTGCCCCTCGTATTCAGCCGATGAAAGCTAAAGGCTCTTATCGGTTAGACGCCCACAAGCCGCTTTCTCGTGGCTGGATGATTACCCCGGCAGATATGGCGACTGCGTTGCTCGATATTGCCGAACGTGAGGATCTGAACCGGCAGCACGTCTACGTTGCTAACTAGATGTGAGAAGGCCTGCTATATCTTAATTTGGCGATGCTTATTTCAGCTATACGCTCCAGAGCCTACTTGCCGTTTGCCAGTTATCAGGAGCTCCTATATGTGAAATTGGGACTATCTGAACTTCTGGAAACGATTGTACGACTGTCGGTAACAGTTTTTTATTACCGACAGCGAACCGGTCTAAAAGAAACTGCACAAGTGTAAGTTGCCCAAAAGTGCGTGTCCATTCGGTATTTATGCAGTCGAGATCGGTGTGGGTACCTTGAGCAGGTAGCTTAGGTGAAATAGCATGTACCCTGTTAAAAAGGCGACCATGATGAGCGCAGATATTCCGCACGATGTTAAGAGCCTTAAGCCAGCTACGCAATTGAGGCGCAGTGAGGTCGCACTGACCAGATATAGTATTCTGCACGCTACGGGGTGAAAGCTCGTAAAGATAAGTTAAGCTTCCCCAGTCCATAATCTCCGTGGCAGCCCATACTGGAAGATTCCCGCCATATTTCTGTTTGTGGTGATTAACAAAGTCTTCACGTGATGATTTAAGCTCATGTTCATAACGTCTACGCCAACCGTTATATTTCTTCTCTTTAGGGGTACGAACTTTAACTCCAAGCTTGTAAGGATCGAGGTGAATCAAAGGGTCGAGACTCCCTAGTTCATGACCAAGATGCGCACGTATTGCAAGCTCAATAGGTGTAAGAGCTGTAAATGTTGCTGTACGAAGTCGAGAATCAAATCTATATAAGTCAACTACATCTCTCAACCGCGTACCTGGAAAGAAAGTATCTGCACGGCTGCTATTTTTAAACTCCCGAAACGGGTAGCAATAACCGCTCAAACGATAATAGCTAACCTGCTGAAGTAAAAATACCGCTTCGTCGCGATCTCCTATGTCCATACCACGTCTGACTAGAATATCTATTTGTTCATTGTAAGTTTTAAATTCTTTGATGTCCTCGCCCATGAGTACCCTCTGTATGATGAAGACCGGCCCTGGACCTAACTGTCAAAGCAGTAGGCGGAACCGGTCGTGGTGATAAACACTCTACACAACGTTAGTCATTCTAAGCAAGCGCGCTCGCGCCTTATTCTTGATAAATGTCATAAGAACTTTCGTCTTGCTAGAGTTATCCGCACTCGCTTTATAAGGCAACCAGTCTCACCGGATTACGCTTCGCTCCATCCTATGAGACAGCCTTAGGCGCTCGCTGCGGATACCCTGCCGAGGCGCGGAAGTTCGTGCTTGATGAGGTATGCATTGTAAGCGATTCAGGGTGGATCGCCTCTAGGCGAGACGGGTTCCCTGTCAAGCGCATGATGCGTACCTCACCAAACTAAAACACCGGGGGTAAGTCCTGCGCGTACAGCCCGTTTCTGCTAAAGAAAACTATGGTGCAAAGGCAGAGCACGCAAAAACCGCATCCGAAATCGTTGAATAACACGACGTATCGGATGCGGTTTTCTGTAAAGACTTTGGGTGCCGTTAGAGAGCTTAGCGCGAGCGTTGGCGCAGTCGCGGCAAATCGAGAATCACGACTGCGCGAGCCTCTAGGCGAATCCAACCGCGGGAAACGAACTCTGCCAGTGCCTTATTAACGGTCTCGCGGGATGCACCGACAAGCTGTGCCAGTTCTTCCTGGGTGAGTTCGTGGGCAACGAGGATGCCGTCGGTTGCGGGGCGCCCAAAGCGGTCTGCAAGGTCGAGGAGAGCCTTAGCGAGGCGACCGGGGACGTCGGAGAAGACAAGGTCTGCCAGCGCTTCGTTGGAGTGGCGCAGGCGGCGTGCCAGGGTCTTGATAACCTGGTCGGAGATGCTGGGATCCTGTCGCTGTGCACGTTTGAAGGATTCGTGCTTGATAGCAGCCAGGCGTGTTTCGGAGACCGCTACGGCATTGGTGGAGCGGGGGGAGGGGTCGAAGAGCGCCATCTCGCCGAAGACGTCACCGGGTCCCATGAGTGCAACCATGTTTTCGCGCCCATCTGCGGCGGTGCGCCCGAGCTTGACCTTGCCGGAGAGCACAGCGAAGAGCTGGTCGCCCTGATCGCCCTCGTAGAAGAGCACAGCGTTGCGGGACAAATCAATTTCTTGGATATCGTCTGTAAGCAGCCTGAACGCGGCGTCATCGAGAGTCGCGAAAAGCGGGGAACGACGAAGGATATCGAGATCCATAGTTACTCCTTGAGTGGGATAGCGGGCGATTCTTTCGCTCGAAAATCTGTGCGTCACACGGTCGCATCTGCGAGACGGATACGATGTGAACCGCATCGCTGGTATGTGACATATTCAACTAATACTAATACTGAGCGTACCTCATATTTTTTATTTCCGCATCTAAAAAACAACATCCAGGAGGAAAAGTTTTCTGCGCTTACGGGGAAAACTTAAGAAATTCACAGCTTCGCACTCTAGCATCAGCATGTACAGTGTGAGAGGGCTTTGAGCAGCGCACGAACTCTTCGACTTCTCTCATGCTCAGGCGTGCCTTCCGGACGCGCCGTGCGGATTCACCGCATTTTATGTATTCACCAAGGAGGACGCTCATGTCAGCAACTTTTAGCCCCCTTGACATTATTATTCCTGTCATTCTCGTGCTTTATTTCATCGCCGGTCTGCGCAGTGGCTTCTTCACCACGCTAGGCACCTTTATTGGTCTTGCTCTAGGCGTATGCGCCGCCGCGTGGCTCATCCCGCTTGCCGTTGCGGCTGTGGGATCCAAATGGGGGCTGATTACCGCTATCGGTATCCTGATCCTCTGCCTAACGCTGGGGCAGTGGTTGGGACTCATCGGCGGCCGCAGCCTGCGCCGTGTCACGGATATAACCCCGCTTAAAGGCGTGGAACGTTTCTTTGGCGGCGTGCTCAATGTTGCCGCCTGCGCGCTTGTGCTCGTGGTTTTGACGCTCACGATGCGCACCGTACCCCTCGCCGCAGTTCAACGCCGCGTTGAACAACTCAAAGACCCTCTCATGGATGGTCGAGAACACTCCCGGATGGTCTGCGCAACGGTATCGAAAATATTCGTAACGATGTGCTCGCATCCGGCACTATTCCCGAGGTGCGCCAGCTGATCGCCCCGGAAACCAGCGCGCCAACCCAGGGCGTAGAGACGGAGGCGCTCGATAACGCCTCTGCCTCTGTTGTGCAGATTCTTGGCGCCGCCGAACAGTGCGGATACACTTCAACCGGTTCCGGGTTCGTGGTGGATCATGGGCTTATCGCAACGAACGCACACGTGCTTTCGGGCGTGAACTCGCCTATGGTGAGGGATCAGCGCGGGCGCACCTGGCAGGGCGAGGTGGTCTATATGGATACCGCCCAGGATCTTGCCTTTATCCGCGTGCCCGGGATGAACCTGGATCCGCTGCCGATCGGCAGGAACGCTAATCCTGGCGAGACCGTAACCTTCATGGGTTACCCCCAGGGTGGACCGTTCAAGGCGCTCCCTGCGACCGTGCAGGGTGTGGGCAATACCCAGACCATTGATGTAGAGACCGGTAAGCCTAACCCGATGCGCCAGGTCTACCAGCTTGCCGCAGATGTGCAGCACGGTAACTCCGGCGGGCCTGTTCTTGACGAGAACGGTAACGTTGTGGGCGTGGTCTTCGGTAAAGCTCCCGACGGTGAAAGCAGCACGGGGCAGACCGGCTATGCGATAACCGCATCCACCCTGAAGCAGGCGCTTGAGGCTGGCGGCAGCAACACCGCTTCCGTGGCGACCGGAACCTGCAAGAACTAACTGCTGTAACACGATAAACGCATAATGTTATCGCTGGGTAACCGTGCGATGACAACCAAGATATAAGGTGCCTCGCGTATCCCTGCTATTGGATGCGTGAGGCACCTTTGCATGCCCGCCCCACCGCTCGACGCAGTGGCCCTACGACGATACTTCTCGGCTCTACTCCGACTCCAGGTGCTGTGCCAATACGTCACCTGTTTGTGGGTGTCTGCTCCTCCGCCCACTGAGCGACCGTGGGCCCAAGTAACTCTGCATTCTTGGGGGCAAGCAGAACACCCTCAGCGAGCGCATCTAAGACAGGATCTACAACGCTTACTTCTCGACGATCACCTATGGCGTGCAGGTAGGTTTGGGTCAGTTCTGGAAGCCAGATTTGCTCGGGCCCAGCGATCTGCCGGTTGCGCGGGCTTTCGGTCGCAGTTTGAACGAGTACCTTTGCCACAGTCTCCACAGCGATGGGTTGAATCAGCCAGTTTTGAACCTTTACGTTGGTCTCGGTCTGTGTGACGGCTGCAGGGTTAAGAGCGAACTCCATCCACTGCGCAGAACGGACGATGGAGTGCGGAAGGGAACTGTCCTCTAAAACCTTCTCCTGCGCTCGCTTGGCGAGATAGTAGTCAAAATCGTCGAATGCGGGGTGGTCAATATTGCAGATGGAAAGGTGAACCAGATGCTGTACCCCAGCATGCTGGCAGGCTTTCTCTAGGGTTTTGGTAACGTCTGAAAAAGTATCAACCAGGCTGGCCGCGGGGTCTGCTGGAAAAGCGTTGGACGTGTCGATGACCACCTGGGCGCCGTTCAGAGCCTCAGCTAGTCCTTCTCCGGTATGCAGATCGATGCCTGTGGCACGAGAGAGAGCAATGACCTCGTGACCTGCTTGCTGGGCGGCGTGAGCGGTGGCGCGACCAGCTGTTCCGGTGGCACCTACAAGAGCGATCTTCATGTGTCCTCCTTAAGAAGTCCTTCAGGGGTGGATACACCTTCCCGCTGTGGAATCGAAAAATGCGGGTTGGTTAATCGTAGCTACCCCTAGAACAGAACGTAACCCATCTGGGTGCTTCAATTAACGCAGAAATCTACTCCGACTCTAGATGCTGCGCCAAGAAATCTACCGCCATCACGTACCCGTAGGCGCCTGCCCCGGCGATCACCGCTGTTGCCTGCGGGGACACATACGAATGGTGCCTAAACTCCTCGCGTCGGTGCACATTCGAGAGGTGAACCTCGACGACGGGCAGCTCGGCGGCCTCCAGCGCATCGTGAAGCGCCACCGACGTGTGCGTGTACGCCGCCGGGTTGATAATAATCGCCGCGCCACGGGTGCGTGCACGCTGAATCTCATCCACCAGCACACCCTCATGATTGGACTGCATAAACTCAATATCGAAGCCGTGCAGGGCGGCGCGCTCGCGCACCATCAGTTCAATATCGTGCAGGTCGTGTACCCGTAGACCTCGGGGCGACGCTGCCCCAGCAGATTCAGATTAGGGCCGTTCAGAATAAAAATCGTTGCAGACATACCCCTAGTGTGGCATATTTACCCGCTCAAAAGCGGCAGAAACCGTGCGGTAACGGCGAACTTCGGTACCCCTAGCTGGGAAAAGCAGGCAAAAACCGGTAGGCTCGCGCTATGAGCGCATCCGCACCGAAAAGCACCACCGACACAGACCCAGATCTACAGCTCACCGAAGAAGAACGTGAGCTGCTAAGCATTCGCACCGTGCCCGAGTTTGAGGCGGCACAGGCGGCACGCCGCCGCGCGAAAGCACTCGCCAAAGCCCCCGAAAGTCACCTTGCCACCGTGCGCCGCGCCCGCAAAATCAACCGTATCCTGGGTGAAACCTACCCCTACGCCGTGGCTGAACTCGACTTCACGAACGCCTTTGAACTGCTGATCGCCACAGTGCTCTCGGCGCAAACTACCGATGTGCGCGTCAATCAGGTAACCCCGGCGCTCTTCGCCCGCTACCCGGATGCGCCCGCCCTCGCCGCCGCCACCGAAGAAGAGGTCGAACCCTATATTCAATCCCTCGGGTTCTACCGCGCCAAAGCGAAATCTATCGTCAAACTCGCCCGCCAGCTCACAGACGACTACGACGGAGAAGTGCCCGGAACACTCGATAAACTGGTGAAACTGGCAGGAGTCGGGCGCAAAACCGCAAACGTGGTACTCGGCAACGCTTTCGGGGTACCCGGGCTAACCGTCGATACCCATTTCGGCAGGCTCGCACGCCGCATGGGATTCACCACCGAAGACGATCCCGTCAAAGTCGAACACGACGTTGCCGAGCTTATCGAACCGCGCGAATGGACCGACTTCTCACACCGCATGGTCTACCACGGGCGGCGCATCTGCCACGCCCGCAAACCCGCCTGCGGGGTCTGCCCCATCGCCGACCTGTGCCCATCCTGGGGTGAAGGCGAGACGGACGAAACCAAAGCGCGTAAACTCATGAAATATGAAATGGCACCCGGTCGTGAACGCCTGCACCTGCGCTTCCTCACCGGTGCCACACGCCGCCAACTGCACGCCGAAGGATACCCGCTGAGTGCCTAACACCCTGAACACCGCCGCCGAACAAGCCCGCGATGCACTCGCGAACCTTGCCGCAGGAAAACTCGATTTCAACATAGAATCCCTCATGCGGTACGCGCCCAACAGTGCGCTCTCCAAAGAAGCGGCAGTGCTCATTCTCTTTGGGGTACTCGATGATGAACCGAGCGCATCCGCCGACTTTCAGGGATGCCCGGACTGCGTGGGAGAGAACCTGGACGTTCTGCTTTTGGTGCGGGCGGATACTCTGCGCTCACACGCCGGGCAGCCTGCATTCCCGGGCGGCAAAATCGACCCCGAGGATTACGAACTGGCGCGCCAGCAGGGAGTTCCGGTAGGGCGCATCGCCGCCCTGCGCGAGGCCGTGGAAGAGACCGGGCTTGACCCTGCGGGTGTTGAAATTCTGGGGGAGCTGCCGACCCTGCCGCTTGCCGTGAGCGATTTCAGGGTGACCCCGGTGCTGGGGTGGTGGGCTTCACCCACGCGGGTTGGCGTGGTCGATACGAACGAGTCTGCCCTGATTGCGCGGGTGCCCGTGCGAGATTTGCTCAACCCCGCCAACCGGCATACGGCATATGTGAAGCGCGGGCGCATAACCCATAAAACCCCGGCGTTTGAGGTCGTGCACTCTGGCGGTGATGCGCGGGTCGAGTCACCGTGTGGGGGTTCACCGCGATCGTGCTCGATAAGATTTTTGATGCGCTCACCTGGACAGTACCGTGGGATGCTTCGGTACTTAAACCTGCGCCCGCATCTGGGTAAGCAGCCGTTGGCGGGTGTCTAAAGGCTCGCGGGAGGGAAGAGAAACGAGCGTAGGCGGCTGGACCTATTTACCTTCGGCATAGTTGGTTGTGACCGTCACTGAGACCGGGAATTCCACCGGCACCGTCCCGAAAAGCAGGCGCGCCGCCTCTGCAGCAGACTCCCGCAGAATCCTCTCGACACGCTCCGCCTCAAGCTTGGGGCCGCACAGCAGCAGCTCATCGTGCAGAAAATAGACAATTTTGGTGCGCATAGGCATGCCGAAAACCGTCTCGGTCAGCAGACGCGAACGCACCCTGCCCATCCAGCACAGCGCCCATTCCGCAGCCGTTCCCTGCACCACAAAGTTGCGGGTCATACGCCCGTAAGAGCGAGAAAGGGAGACAGCACGCGACTCCGCCGCCGGGGTAGAACGGTCTGCGACCGTCCGTTTGAAACGTTCGTCTGGGGCGGGTGAGGTGCGCCCCAAAAAGGTGGTGACCTGCCCGCCGACCTCGCCGATGCGCGCCGCACGTTCCGTAAACTCCATCGCACGCGGAAAAAGCTTGGCAACATGCGGCAGCAGCGCCCCAATTTCTCCGCTGCGCCCGCCGTACATAATGGCGAGAAGCCCCACCTTAGCCTGTGCGCGTTCGGTGAGCGCCACGCCCTCAAGCCGGGCGAGTTCGGCGATTCCCGCATACATATCGGTGCCGCGGCCCGCCGATGCCAGCGCCTCGTCGTGGCTGAGCGCCGCTAGGATGCGCGGCTCAATCTGCGAACCGTCAGAAACGAGAAAAACTTCGCCTTCGGGTGCTAGGATTGCCGAACGGATCTCGGCGGGAAGCTGCAGAGCCCCGCCGCCGGATGCGCCCCACCGCCCGGTAGCGGCGCCTCCAACTTCAAGATGCGGGCGAAAACGACCGTTGCGCACCCAGGAATCCGCCCAAGACCACCCGTTCGCCGTAAAGATGCGGTACAGCTTCTTGTACCTGAGGATGGGCTCGATGAGCGCCCACCGCCGTTCCCGCTGCGTGGCAGTCTCCTCAGCCCAGCCTTTGAGCACATAGGAGCGGGTACTGGGCACGTTCACCCCGGCGGCGTGAAGTGCGCGTAAAAGTTCCTGCGGGGAATCTGGATTCAGATGGGGCGCGAAAAGGTCGGCACGAATCTGCTCGGCAAGCTCCATCAGCTTGGCGGGATGCTCGCCTTCAGGCGGGCGCGGGCCCAAAATCTCAGTCAAATGGGCATCATGCACGGCGGTATCAAAAGGAATGCCGTAGTATTCGATTTCTGCCGCGACCAGGGATCCTGCCGATTCCGCCGCCGCCAATAACCGCAGCCTTTCGGGATGCGCACCGGTGGCGATCGCCCGCAGCTGCGCGGTAAATTCGTCAAGATGCCGGTGCACCAGCTCGGTATCCGCCGATGTCAGCGTTGGGGGCGCCGCCTCATGACCAGATACAGTATTTTCTTCTGCCGCCGTCAAAAAGTCGTCCCCGAAAAGCTCGCCCTGACCGGCAATTTGGCGTGCGACGGGCAGCTTACCCGCAGGTTTTTCGACAGTATCCTGCGCCAGGTCGAGAACGGGTTCATAACGAACATGCCCGCTCGGGTGAGTGCTCGCGGTGAGCAGAATGCGCTGTACCAGGCGCATATCGTGGCACAGCTGAACCCGCACCCCTTTGCGCAGCAGAATAGGCGCAATCGTGCGGGTGTCAGCCCATATCCAGCGTGCGTGCGGTTGCTTCGACTCGGGGTTAATGCGCGGGTCAGAGCGGCGTTCAACTTCGCGCACATAGGCGGGCAGATTCCCGGTACTCACGCGGTCGGCGCGCAGAATATTGAGCTTCGTGTGCATGCCGATCAGCTGCGCCGGGGCGAGAGATTCGACGTGAAACTCCCCAAAAAGCGGGGGAGGATGGGGAACCATGCCCCGATGTTCCCGTGACCGTGTGGGCACGCGTGGGATGCGCATCCAGCGGAATGACCGAACCGCCGGCGGGCGCATCGAGGGGAACAACGAGAATGTACACACTCCTATTATCGGTGAGAGAACCCCGAATATGCGAAGACGGTTATGCGTGAACCTGCATGTCAGGGCGAATTCGATGACAGCAATCTATGTCCAAACACCGCTACGGCAGATATTCTAAAAGAATAGAGAAACGCTTTGCCGTTGAGACAGGACAAAGAGCGACACGAAGCACGATTAAGGCGGTGATCGGACGATGAAGGCTCCACACGAACAAGAGACGACCGCGTTCATATCCTGGTTCCGGCGAGGTCATCCCTCCGGGGACGCTCAGGTAGTCAGCGTCGGCGGCAAGGGAGCCAACCTTATAACGATGCATCGCGCCGGTCTGAATGTGCCGCCAGGATTTTGCGTGACAACCGACGCCTACAGGGCAGCCGTCGCACCGATTGCTGAAATATTATTCACGAGGCAACCGGTACGAACTCTCACGCTGCACGAGAGCTGATCCTGAAGCAGGAAGTCCCGCGTGCCGTGCGAGATGCCGTCATCGAGGCTTATCGGGCGCTGGGATCGCCGGTTGTGGCGGTACGTTCATCAGCGACAACGGAAGACCTGGACAGCGCGAGTTTCGCGGGGCAGCAGGATACCTATCTCGGTGTGCAGGGAGAAGAGTCTGTTGTCGATGCACTAAGGCGATGCTGGGCTTCCCTCTGGACGGATCGGGCGGTGGCATACCGCACAGAAGCCGGGTTCTCCCATGAATCGGCGGAACTTGCCGTGGTGGTGCAGGAAATGGTTGCTGCAGACGTGGCGGGCGTCTTATTTACGGCAGATCCTATCTCTGGCATGACGGACCGGATGCTCGTCAGCGCCTCCTACGGTCTTGGCGAGTCCGTCGTTGCCGCCCATGTCAACCCGGATACATTTACGCTGGACTCACGGGGGCACGCCGTCGAGACGATCATCGGGGATAAAGAAACGCGCATCGACCTCGACCACACTGGCGGGACTAAGAGAAGCCCGGTTCCACCGAATGATCGCGCGGCTTCATGCCTGTCAGACTCCGATCTTCGACGGCTCCATGCTCTCGGGCGGCAGGTATCCGCCTATTACAACGCACCCCAAGATATCGAGTGGGGTATATGCGGCGATGAGCTCTACCTCTTGCAGACTCGACCGATTACATCTTTATCGAATCTGTCGAACACCGACTCGGGACACGGTTCTGCACAGTCAAAGATTCTGCAGATGATGCGTGATGACCTGATCGAGCATTATCCCGCACCGTATCCCTTAGACATCATGCCCGTGCGCAAGGTACAGCAGGAAGTTCAGCAAGTTCTCGGTTCCTTTCGGTGTGGATACACCACCCGTTGATCGTGTTATCCGTATCAGCGATGATGGGATTGCGAGCGTTCATGCAACGTGGCCGCGTGTTTCGCCGCGCATCGTAACGCACTTGCCGCGCACGATCCGACAGGCCTTTTCGTCGGCGAATCCCGACTGGGATGCAGATTCGCTGGACTGGAAACATGAACTTGAAGCATTCCAGGCGGATAACCGGACGCTTGAGAGTATCACCGACCGTGATCTGATTGCGCGGAGCCACCGTGCGGTTGATGCGGCAGCTGAGCTTACGCGCGCTCGCTTCTCGCGCTACCTCATGCCGCTAATGTTCAAACGTGCTGAGGCGGATGTGATGATTAAAATTGCGCGGCTCGGCCCAAGCGTCACCACCGAGGATTTATTCGCGAACCTCGATTTTGTGACGGCACATATCGACCGTGAGATTTCGCGTCTCTGCGAGCGCGCCCGCGAACTCGGTCTCGACGACGTCCTTGTGGAAACAGATAACGCGGTTGAATCTCTCTCGAAGCACGCCAACGGGCCAGCGTTTCTCGAAGAGGTTCAGCAGACGCTGTCGCGAATTGGGGCGCGCACACCGCGCATGTACCTGCCCTATTCAAGCAGGTCTTGGGGCGAGAACCCCGAATCATTTTTCACGCTGATTGCCGCCGGTATTCGTGGCAGGCACACCATGGATGCAGATCGGGCCGATAAACGTCAGCTCGTGCGCAGCCGACTGCCACGGTTCCTGTATAAACGTTGGGATAAGACGGTCACCGCGCTGCGGGCTCTGCATGTCGCACGTGAAGGCTCTCTGTATCTCATCGAAGAATGGTTTGTTGAGGCTCGTAGGGTCATGGATGAGATCGCACATCGACTCGTTGAACGCGGCATCTTGGCGAATCCCTCAGATGTAACCTATGCGCTATTTGATGAGGTAGAATCTGCGCTGCTTGCAGAAGAACCGTCCTCCGATCTGCAGCAGAGGATTTCGCACCGAAAGCAGAAGCGCACAACCGCTGAAACCTTGTGGTGGGACCGGGGGAATCACCGGTCTGAGACGGACGGCATCAAAGGAGTTGGCGCGAGCCCAGGGGTGACGATGGGTACGGCACGGGTTATCCACGGGCCGGAAGAGTTCGGGCTGCTGGAACCGGGCGAAATACTCGTGTGCCGGTACACCGATCCCACCTGGACCCCACTGTTCAATGTGGCTGCCGCCGTAGTGGCTGATACCGGAGGTCCGCTTTCTCACGCGGCTATCGTCGCGCGCGAGGTTGGGATTCCTGCTGTGCTCGGCACTCAATCCGGTACGCAGGATATTGTGTCGGGTCAGACGATTCGGGTCGATGGGAACACGGGGCTGGTTACACCGGTCGAAAGTGAGTGAGGGCAGATGAATCGTCGTCACTGGTGTCTGGCAGCCGTGCTCATTGGGTCTGCAATCATTGGTGTGTCTGCATATAACCCGGTACATAAACCGTCTCGTGAAGACAAGGCAACAGAGTAAGGCGATTGATGGGCCGGGCGCAAAGTGGTGCGGTTAGCGCGGCGCGTCATAGGGCGACATAAAAGCGCGGTGTGTGCGCTGGGCGGGCGGAGAGATGGTACGGGAATGGCCTCCTGCCCTGTGGATACCGCACAAAACTGTCCCGCAGGGTGAAGTTATCCACAGCCTGCGGCTTGGCTGCCGTGCGCATACGCGAAAACCTGTGAAATAGGGGTATGGCAGCTTTACCTCCTTCACCTCAGGCAGTATTTCGCACCCAAACGGCAGAACACGGCGTTTTCCGGGCGTTCTCTCGCGGCGCCGGTAGCGCTTATAGATCGAGTAGCGCCGAGACAGCAGGCACCGACGGGTTTGCCCCCGAGCAAACAGACTTCGTCGCCTGCGGAAACTATGCCCCACCCGAAACCCTCTCGATTGTTGGTACCTGCATGCCGCCTCAAGAGCTGATGGCACCCGACTTTTCAGTCGAGACGAGAGAACGCCTGGGGCTCACGCCTATTCCGGTGTTTGAGGATCACCGCGCGCGGCGCATCGCCCGGCATGCCCTCACCTACCTGCTGGCGCGCCCACCCAGCCCGCACGCCGAGACCGATCATGCTTCACCCGATGCTTCGGCAGACGGCGAAAATCCCCGATTGTGGTCGAGTAAAGACCTAACGTTGGCGGTGCAGCAGGCCTGTGAAGAGGACATGTACGGGGACGAAAACCACGAGTTTCCCGTCGAGCACGAGCCCGACATCGTATCGCGTGCGCTGTCCTGCTTGCACGCCGAACTTTACGGTCTGGGTGCGCTTGAAACTCTCACACATATTCCCGGAATCACCGATATTTACGTGAATTCCCCGCAGGATGTGTGGGTTCAGGCGCACGGACAAACCCAACCGGTAACCCTCACCTTCGAGACTGAGGCGCAGGTACGCCAACTCGCCAACCGTCTCATTAGGGCGCATGGCGGCAGGCTTGATGCGGCGCATCCTGCGGACGACGTGCACGACGACTCCGGTCGGCGTATTCACGCGGTCATTCCGCCGCTGGTCGAGAAAACACACCTGTCTATTCGTCTGCCCGCCCAAAGCTGTTTGACACTTACCGCGCTCCGCGAAAGCGGCATGTTTGATGCGGCGACCGAGCAAGCCTTGCGCACCATGATTGCGCGGCGGCAGAACTTTGTCGTCAGCGGGGGAACCGGTACCGGAAAAACCACGCTTCTCAACGCGCTTTTGGGCGAATGCGAAGCCTGGGAACGCCTCATGATCCTGGAAGATACCCCGGAACTGAGCCCGCAGCATCCGCATACGGTGAGCCTCAAAACCCGTGCCGCGAATGCCGAAGGCGCCGGAGAGATCACGCTGGGAGACCTGCTGGTGCAAGCTCTGCGTATGGCACCCGATCGGCTTATGGTGGGGGAGTGTCGCGGCTCTGAAATCCTGCACCTGCTTAACGCCATGAACACCGGGCACCAGGGCGCAGGCACAACGCTGCACGCGAATTCCGCATTCGCTGTGCCGCATCGTCTTGCCGCGTTGGGTGCGCTCGCCAGCTTGGATGAACGCACTGTCGCCCTCCACGCTTCTACCGCATTTGACCGCATTATTCACCTGGAACAGGTGCAGGGCGTGCGGCGGATCGCTGGAATTTACCGGCTTGACCTGCGCCAGGATGCGCTGGTGGTAACGCCGTGCGGGTCTGAGCCTGCGGGTGAACTCTTGCCGGGCGAAGGCTCAACGGCAGACAATTCGGCGGGCGGCACCCTACCTGAGGGTAACGGGGAAAACTTACCGCTGAACCCTCCCACGGACGCTATTTCACCGGATAGGCACGCTGCCCATGCACGCTCGGCAACCGCGCATCCCGCACACGAACACCGCGGCGCAACCCCCGAAACGCAGACTACACCGACCGCATGTACCTATGGATACGACCCGGGGGTTCGCACCGATTCTGTCGCGTCCTATGCAGCTGTACCAGGGGAACAAACCAACCGTAGTAGCCAGGAAGGAGAGGAACTATGAGCCTGATGGTGCATCATAAGACGCGCGCCGCCGGTTCGTCTCAGAGAAAGGCGCGTAAAAACGCAGGCGACAGCATGGCATTTGGCGAGTATCTGCCCGCCACAACACAGCCTCGGCTAAAGACACGGTTTCAAAGGCTTATCCCGTCGACTCCACCAACCTCAACCGAGATGCGTCTATGGCCGCAAGCGTTGCGCGGTATATCTGCAACCCTGGATGCGGGCCTGAGCCTGCGCGAAGCAACGGCTGAAAACCGTACCCGGCATCCGCATGGCACTGGTGACCTACGGTTCACGGTTCCGCAGCACAAAGTCGGCAAACGGGGAACACTGATGGGAACGAACCCGAAAAGTCCTCGCTCCTTCGCCGGGCGCTGCACCGGCTGACGGGCAGCAGACGCGAGCGGGCATACCGGCAAACCCAAGACGATATTGACGAGCTATTAGACACTTTGGCCCGTGAAGAACAGCTTGGTTTCGCGGCAGGAACAACCCTGGGCGCCCTTAGCGCGCGGCGGGCACACAGCCGGGAGCGCATCCGCGAACTCGGCCTGTGCTTACGTATGAACGAAACTACTGGCGCACCTCTGGCGCAGACCCTACGGGCTGCAGCCGAACACGCCGAAGAACACCTGGATGCTCTTCTCGGGCGAGAAAGTGCGCTGACAGGGCCGAAAACGACCGGCAAGATACTGTCGTGGCTGCCGTTTATCGGGCTGGCGATGGGGTGGCTGATGGGAACGGATCCCGTCGGTGCGCTGACTGGTTCGCTGGCTGGTCTGCTGACTGGTTTTTTGGGCATTACGCTGGCGCTTCTTGGGAGGCGCTGGACGGCTCGGCTTGTGCACCGAGCCGAACGCAGCTCCATGCTGGCCGAGGAACCCGCGCAGAAGAATGCCTGCGCTCAAGGAACTAGGCGGCGCCGAAGAGAAAAGAAACCGCAGAAAGAACCGGCAGAGTTTAGCGGTTCTGCAGAGACTGAGCCGCTGGATCCGGCACTGATGCTTGAGCTTCTTGCCGCACAATTGCGTGCGGGGCTCGGCCTGACCGGCGCCTTACAGGCTCTTGGCCGGGCACTCGCGCATGAAGAACGAGCGATAAGCGATGCGCTTGAGCACATCACCTTGACCCTGACGGTAAACGCCGATTGGCAGGCCGCCTGGGACGGTTACGACCATCCACTCTTGCGGGAATTGGCTCGGATTCTGGCACCGGCGTATTCGGCGGGAACACCCAGCGCGGCGCTGCTGCGGCACTGCGCGGCAACCTACCGGCTTGAGGAACGCCGGGCGGCGGAGCGCGCATCCGCAAAGCTCGCCGTAGCGCTGGTTCTTCCGCTGGGACTGTGCTCGCTTCCGGCCTTTATCTGCTGCGGAATCATACCGATTGTGATCTCGCTTCTTCCGGGGCTGCTGGCCTGAACCCGGTGAGCTTCGCCCCGAGGCACGTTGCACCAAATCTACCCACAAAAATTATCAAATAACACTATATGAAAGGAAACAATGATGACTGTTGTACACTCTGCTCCCGCTCTGCACACCACGCACAAGGGAATTCAGGAATGCCTTGAGGCCTATGCCCGCACGGAAGAGAACCCCGTACTTTTAGGGCAGGCACTCGACGAATACACGAACATATACCTGCAGCAGCTTGAACCGCATCTTGCCCAACAACTAGCGCAGGCGCTCGCCGCCGGCTGCACCCTCGATAAATGCGCCGCAGAATGCCGTTCCCTGAGTGAACACGGGGAACTCTTCGCGGGAATTCGCACGGATGAAGCCGCCGAACTGCACGAGATGACCTCGCCCACCGACGAGGCTGAATATGCAGACGAAAACGACCCGGAGGAGGGCGCCAGCACCGCCGAATACGGCATCGTAATGCTCGCCGCCGTAGGTTTTGCCGGTCTGCTGGTCGCCATTCTCAAGTCCGACGAGATTCGCGGCATGCTCGTAGATATGGTCAAGAACGCCCTTGCAACGGGCGGTTCTGGGCTGACCTTTGGGCTTTTCTAAACCCGGTACTACCCGTGAAAACCGCGAGAGTTGCCCAAACCCGACGAAAGGAACGTCTATGAGGCTTATACACCGCATGATGCGCGCCTGGCGGTTACGCGCGCGTGATGAAGGCGCCGTGACTGCCGAATTCGCGGTCGCTCTGCCCGCCGTGATCGCGGTGCTCGCGCTCTGTCTCTCAGCGGCAGCGGTGGGAATAGCCCAGTCGCGGCTCGAAGAATCCTCGCGAGTCGCGGCACGCGCCTTCGCCCGGGGAGACAACCTCGCCGCCGTACAGCATGAAGTTTCGCGGATAGACCCCAGCATTAACCTGCAGGTGCAGACCGTGGAAGAAACTTCGGGGGCGCGGCAGGTGCGGGTTCAGGTGGAGCGTGCGGCACCGGGGGTTATCGGCTCGGTAACCAGCTGGAGGCTGCAGGCCACCGCGACCGCACGGGTTGAGGGCAGCTCGGATAACGCCACGACAGTTGGCGGCGAATAAACATGGTCACGCCCGGTTTCATCTGGAATGCATGCGTGCCGCCGTTTGCCAAACCGCGGCGCGAGGCGGCTGATCGGCCACAGCCGACCGAAAACCCGGAGGAGGGGAGCGGCACCGTACTCGCAGTAGGCATTATCGCCGCCCTGCTGATCCTGGCAACCGTCATCATCGGTTTTGCCGGGGTAAGTATGGCGAATCGGCGGGCGGCGCAGGCGGCAGACCTGGCGGCGCTCGCCGCGGCGGATGCGCTGCGTGGCATCACCCCTGGGGACCCTTGCGATATTGCCGCCCAGGTAGCGCGCGATAATAACGCCAATCTGGTGGGGTGCGCCCTCGCGGATCGCCCCGAAACCGTGGATATTCGGGTGAACTCTGCTGTGCACGGACCGTTTGCTTTCCTCGGCGATGCGCAAGGTACATCGCGCGCCGGGGCACCGCATCCGGACTCTGGGGAGGGCGCACCCGATGAGGGTTATCCGGCGACGAGATCCCCGAGAACACTCCCTCTGATCGAACCGCTAAAGAACCGAAAAGCCCATAAAATCCGGTTGATGACCCCGATAGGAGGTGTTAGCCAGACCTCGTGGAATGCTCTAACCTTGCAGCCTGTTGCCCTGTTCGACCTCATCAAGTGAGCGCAGCATTGCCCGCAGCAGGTTTTGTGCGCCCGCCTTCGACAGTGGTTCGTTGCGGTTGCCGCATTTGGGGGACTGCACGCAGGAGGGGACAGCCGCTCTCGCATCCGCAGGAATCAATAGCATCCAGGGTTGCGCCCAGCCAGGTGCGAACCGCCTCAAACCCGCGCTGGGTAAAGCCTGCTCCGCCGGGTGCTGCATCGTATACGAAGATGGTGGGGCGTTCCGTATCGGCGTGGTACAGGGTGGAGAGTCCGCCTAAATCCCAGCGGTCGCAGGTCGCAATCAGCGGTAATAAGCCGATGGCGGCGTGTTCTGCGGCGTGCAGGGTGCCGGGTGCATCCGGCTCAGCCACGCCGGCGGCAAACAGGTAGCTCGGGTCAAAGGTAAACCAGATAGCCTCGGTCATCAGGATGCTCGGCGGCATCTCCATCGGCTCATCGCCCAGGTACTCACTGCCGTACACCGAAAACCGTTGAAAGCCCATAACCTGATCGGTCACCTGAACCCGCCCGCGGTGCATCGTCAGACCAGCAGTGTCGGGCTGAGTACCGTCGAACCCGTACCGCACACCCGCCTTTTCCTGCAGAATCTTCACCTCGGTCGCCCTCAATCGCCCGCGTGTAATAGTCGGGGTACACCCGCGAGCAGGATAACGCGCGCCGCTTCATCTAAGGGACTCCACCAGGTATTGGGCGTTCTGGTGAATATAGATAGCTCCCGGGTGTCCCTGAGTCATTGCCTGCGCCGAATCCATCGTGCCGATCAGCGAACCATCCTCGGCATCAATCAGCTGATAGGGACCACCGCCGGTGGCACGCAGATCCACCAGATTCGTCGCCGACTCCGCGTGCGTCCAATACCAGCCGTCCGCCCTGCGGCGCAGATAATTCTGCTGCACCAACCGGTTAAAGCAGAGCCTCAGTATGCTCACCGAACAGCGAAAGCTCCTCGGCATGCAACGGCGACTCCGCCGCGGCAGCGCACAAATGCGGCGAAAGCACGTAAGGGTTCGTCGGGTCGAAAACGGTAGCCTCCACGCTCTGCCCAAAAATCGCCTGCGGATGATGCACCAGGTACGTATCCAACGGATCGTCCCCAGCGATAAGCACGGCGAGCGCATCCTGACCCCCGCGACCGGCACGCCCAATCCGCTGAATAAAGGATGCGCGGGTTCCGGGCCAGCCCGCCACGAGCACCGCATCCAGCCCGGAAATATCGATACCCAGCTCAAGTGCAGAGGTACTTGCCAGCCCGAGCAGTTCGCCGGTGCGCAGCCGATGCTCAAGCTCACGGCGTTCCTCGGGCATATACCCCGAACGGTACGCCGCCACCCGATGCGCCAGCCCCGCCTCGGTCTCATCAAGGTAGCGCTGCGCTCGCTGAGAGATCAGCTCGGCGCCGCGCCTCGACCGGGTGAAGGCGAGCGTGCGGGTGCGTGAGAGTACCAGGTCGGTGAGCATCTGAGCGCCCTGTTCAATAGCGGAGATGCGCTGCGGCGCCTGCTTTTCTGCTTCGGAACGGGTGTCGAAGGTGCTCGCGCCGGCGGCGAGTTTATCGGTCACCTGCGTATCGGGCAGGAACTCCGGTTCCCACAGGATGACGGTGGATTCTCCACGGGGTGCGGTCGATGTGGTAATCGCGTCAACGTTCCCCTCGGGCACTCCAATGAGCTTGGCGAAAGACTCGGCAGGGTTCGCGCTCGTGGCGGATGCTCCGTAAAACACCGGATTTACGCGGTAGAGCGCGCAGACTCGGCGCAGGCGGCGCAGCAGATTGGCGATATGTGCGCCGAACACGCCGCGGTAGCTGTGCACTTCGTCAAGCACCACATAGCGCAGCCCGCGCAGGAAGTTCGCCCATTGCCGGTGGTTGCCCAGAATTCCGTAGTTGAGCATATCCGGGGTGGTGAGCACAAAATTAGCGTGTTCGCGCACCCACCGCCGCTCCTGCGCCGGGGTGTCGCCGTCATAGGTGGCGGCGTTGAGCCCGGGAAGATGATAGGCGGTGATGGCGTTGAGCTGGTCGGCTGAGAGCGCCCGCGCCGGTGAAATATATAGAACGTTCGCTCTCTGATGAAAACCTGTGGAACCTGCATTAGTGGCCGTGGCGCTGAGCGGTTCACGGCGCGCCCCGCGGTAGAGGGCATCGAATGTGGGCATGAGGTAACTCAGCGATTTTCCGGATGCGGTACCGGTCGCCACAATCACGTGCCGCGCCGTTGTGCCCGACTCATCGTGCCCCTGCCCGGATGCTCGCCCGAAGGAGAGCCGGTGCGCGTCTTCGGCGAGTGCAGCATCGAAGGCGCAATGCGCTGCCTGTGCCGCCTGCACCTGGTGGGTGTATGGTTCGTGCACGCCCAGCGACTCGAATGCCTCAATCACGCGCGGGTGCAGCCAGTGCGGCCACGGCGAATACTGCCCTTCACGTGCGGGAATGCGGTGCACATGGGTGATTTGCGGGGGCAGCGAACCGTCGCCGGGGAGCTTGGGCATAAGCCTGCTCAGCTGCTCGCGAAGGTTCTCGTCGGGGCGCGAGGCAGGGGAGAATCCGGGGTGCGCATCAGCCGGGGAATCGGGGGAAGGTTCGGGGCGCATCACACCATTGTAAAACCTCGGGTACGGTAAACCGGCGTTGGCAATCGCAGGGCGCCCGGTATGTTCCGCTCGCCCCAGCAGGAAGGTATTCGCTACCAGAAAACGGCGAAACCAGCCGGTGCAATGGGGCAGAAAAACGACGAGACATACCTCATGGTGAAGAAACCACATGCAATCCATCATCGCGGGCGCATCCCGCGGGAGAACAGGGATTATCGGTCATGTTATGGGACGAGCACCGCCGCCACGGCACACACGATGTACCCAGAAAGCGTAAAATAGGAGGGTGGCTCAGAATCGAATTATCTTGTATTACCAGTTTGCCCCCATAACCGACCCCGTGGCGGTCATGCTCTGGCAGCGTGCCCTGTGCGAGAAGCTCGGTTTGCGCGGGCGCATCCTCATTTCCAAACACGGCATTAACGGCACGCTCGGCGGCGAAATCAGCGCGGTTAAGGCGTACACCAAAGAGACCCGCCAGTACCCCGGCTCAAGAACATGGAATTCAAATGGTCTGAGGGCGGTGCCGAAGACTTCCCCCGTCTGTCGGTCAAAGCGCGCGATGAAATCGTGGCGTTCGGCGCTCCCGACGAGCTCAAAGTAGACGAAAACGGCGTGGTCGGCGGCGGCGTGCACCTCAAACCCGAAGAGGTGAACAAACTTGTAGAAGAACGCGGCGATGAAGTCGTCTTCTTCGACGGACGTAACGCATTCGAGGCTAAAATCGGTAAGTTCAAGAACGCCGTGGTGCCCGATGTTCGCACCACCCACGACTTTATTCGCGAGATCGAATCCGGTAAGTATGACGATCTGAAAGATAAGCCCGTCGTCACTTACTGCACCGGCGGCATTCGATGCGAAATCCTCTCCGCCCTCATGAAGAACCGCGGATTTAAAGAGATCTACCAGATCGACGGCGGTATTGTGCGCTACGGCGAAAAGTACGGCGATAAGTCCCTGTGGGAGGGCTCGCTCTACGTGTTCGATAAGCGCATGCACATGGAGTTCACCCCGGATACCGTCACGATCGGTCAGTGCGAGCGCTGCTCGGCACCGTCCAATAAGTTCGAGAACTGCTCGAATGAGAGCTGCCGCGAACTCGTGCTCCTCTGCCCAGAGTGCGCCACCGACGATGCGAAACGCCGCTGCGTGCCCGAATGCGCGGTGGACCGCCAGAGCGCCCACGCTGGTATCTCATGAGCGAGTCCGTACAGGCGCCCGTAACGGTTTCACCCGCGCGCATTGAGAAACACGGCTCTTTGCTGGTCGCGGGAGTATCCCAGGTGTATAAGCTGGGGGACGATTTCACGCCGCTGTGGGATGAGCTAAATCAAAAGGCATCCCCGGCGATGCTCGATATTCTGGCGGTCACCCAGTACATTGGCGTGTGCACTCAGCCCAGTACCGACGGTTTCGTGCGCTACACGGCCGGTATTTTGGTTGATGACCGTGCCTCGGCGCATAAACTTGGGCTGGGGCTGCTGGAACTTCCCGCAAGCACCTACGCGGTGGTTGAGATCACCGGGCCGATTTCGCGGTCTATTCCGGCAGGTTTTGAGAGCTTTGAGCGTGAGTTCTTCCCGGCGCATCCACAGTACCGCCCGCTAGGCGGCCTGGAGGTGTACGGTCGCGGCGATATGCAGGCGGCAGACTACACGATGGAACTGTGGGTTCCGCTGCTAGAGGTTCCTGCCTCGGCATAAAGCGCTCCGACTAGAACTCCTTGGTCTTCTCCCAAGCCTCTATATTGCCGGGGACTACCTCGAACACGGGGTGCACTGCGGGCTTACCGGCCTGGGCGAATTTCGCGAGACGCTCGGTAAGAATAGGCTCCCAATCGACATCTCGCCCGGCAACTTTGTGCGCTAAAAAGCTCAATTCATAGGCAAGCTGACCCTCGGTCACGGGAATAGAGCTCAGGTTCTTACCCCGCTCAGCGGCGATCAGCGAACGGTTGAAGTAGTACCCGCGCAGATGCGCCTCATCGGCGAGCCCATGCAGATAAGACCAATAGCCTCTACCGGCTGAGAATGCGCACGAAACCGAATGAGCTGCGGGTGATTCGTGTACCCTCGGGTGAGCCCGCGCAGCACTTTCTGCGCAAGCAAGCTCTCACGCCAGCACGCGATCAGGGCACGACGGTCAAGAAGGGACGGGTGGGCAGACCAAATACGCATCCACCCACTATACAGCCGCAGACCTGCGCTCTTAGGTAAAACAGCAGCGGCCCGCCCAAAAATTTATTGAGGCAGAATGCACCTATGGGGCGCTCGCATCTGAACAGGATGCGAGCGCCCCACAGTGGTGAAGGTGCCTTGAGGCTACGAGTTCCGCGCTAGCTATGCCCAGTATTCTGGGCTTTCGGGGGGAAGGTGGGTCGGGCTGCTTATTCGGATCTGACGGGCAGAAAGAATACGTAATTGCACCGTCTCTGATTTCTCCCCGCCATTCTGCCCCGCCTTCAGCATTAACATAGGGGTTGAGTACATCGGGAGACACAAAGTTTCCGCCGCCGCCGCCTCCTCCCGAAGCAACACCCACGAATGCGGCATCATCATACATATACACGGGATTTTCGGATGCGGCAGCCACCGCCGAACCGGATCCGCCTCCACCGTAGCCCGCGCCACCGCCTCCGGAAACAATGTATCCGATACCATTGCGGTCATCGCTTGTGTTGCCTGCAGTATTGAGCGCATACCCGTAGGCAACAACGCCGTCAGCCCCGTTGCCGTTGGGTCCAGAGCCCCCGGATTTGCCTGCGGTATTTCCGGTATGAATCTCTGTTCGTGAGGTTGAGGAAAAGGTCAGCTCTTTATCTCCCGTAATAGTGGCGAGGGCGCCGCCGGAGCCGCCAGCCGTGTTGCTGCCATTCGACCCGGATGGAATCAGAATCTCGGCGTCGTAGTGCTGATAGTAACGTTCCTGCCCCGAGCGCCCCAACCCTTCGGACACAAAGTCAGTGCCTCCGTAGCCTCCCTGACCAATATATAGATCAGAGGTTTTTATAGGACTTTGGGTCGTCTGTTATCCAGGTTCCCCCGTAAGAAAGGACGTGTGTGAGCCCGCGTGCGCCTGCGCCCCCGCCGCCTCCAGCGATGGCGAGTACGGTTTCTTGGGAAGTTTTCGCATCGACCATAACGATTGCCGAAGAACCACCGCCGGAGCCCGAATAGACCGTAACCTTATTGCTGTGGCTGTTCAGCTTGCCCTGTACATCTGACCCCAGTTCGGTGGGCAGTGCCGCAGACGAACCGCCGTTACCGTACCCTTCGCCGCCTTTGGCGGGGCGGTCATAATATCCGACGCCGCTGGCACCCACATAGAATTTGATGCGCTGCCCGGGTGTTACCTTGACGGTTCCTTGAATATAAGCACCACCGCCTGCGGTTCCGCCGGTTCTGTTATATCCTGTGGCTTCCGAGTACCGTGTCGCCAGGCTACCGCCCGATCCGCCGCGCAGGTAGAAGCGCATATACGAGGCATAATCGGGAACCACAATTTCTTCGTAGCCTTTTTCACCGGCTGCACGGTTTTGCGCGGCGGTGCGCACATCCTTGGCGAAAATACTGTAGCTTTTATCGGGGTCTAGGCAGGGGCCGTCGTCGGCAGATGATGATGCGTATGCCGGAATAACGGCGGTGCTCAGCACAAGCGGTGCAGCCCATGCGGTTCCGGTCACCAGGTTTCGGCGAGAGAGGCCTCGTCTCATGAAAATATCCTTGCGTTTGAAGTTGTCGTGAGTGTTTGCCGTGCGCAATGGCCCCAAAAAACCGCGCTGCACCGCCAACTCAAGGCTGGTGGGGCTTCGTAACGCGTGCGTGACGTCATGGTCAGCGAGATCCACTGTGACAGAGCGTTGCCATTATGTCATGACCTGTCTTATATCGAGTATTTCCTAAAATTCAGGTGCATCTTGAAGAGCCGAGCCAGAAAAGCAATGTCTGTAGTACCTGCACCTAGAAAATAATGAATCATATGGTTTTTCTGCCGGGGTCTTATACATAAAAGATTTGAACGAGGTATGGATATGCTAAGGGTAGAAGAAATGCACATTCGTTACTTTGAGGTAAGTATTGCGCGTAAAAAATATAAATAAACCATTACCTAATATGACGCATATACTTTATATCGAATAGCATTCTGACTAGTAGTTATACGAGTGGGTTTACTCATATTATTTAAAGCTTGTTCTGTAAAGTAAATAATTGTATGCTGAATGCTCATACACGAGGAAATACCCCTTGTAGGGCAATACGAAAGGCATAACAATGAACGCATCAGAAACTCAGAAAACCGAACGTACGGTACAAATCTTGAACCACAGCCGGGTACAGAGAAAAAACTTGGTTTTCTTTCTTTTGGGCACTGGGCCGAAATTCCCGGTTCGCGTGTGAACAGCGCGTCCGAATCTTTGCACCAGGCTATCGATTTGGCGGTAGGCGCCGAAGACATCGGCCTAGACGGCGCGTTCTTCCGTGTGCACCATTTCGATCAGCAGCAGGCCACCCCGTACCCGCTTCTGTCGGCGATCGCCGCGAAAACCAGCCGCATTGAGCTTGGTACCGGCGTGATCGATATGCGTTACGAGAACCCGCTGTACATGGCGGAACTCGCCGCAATGGCCGATTTGATTTCTGCCGGGCGCCTGCAGCTGGGTGTCTCACGCGGCTCGCCCGAATCCGTTATCCGCGGTTTCGAGAGCTTCGGGTATTACCCAGCTGAGGGTGAAGATGAGAGTGCGATGGCGCGCCGTCACCTCGACATCTTTATGAAGGCTATTCGGGGTGAGGGCATGGCACCCTCTGCTCGGGTGCAGGGCAAGTACGCCTCCGTGCAGCCGCAGTCGCCCGGCTTTGAGCGAGCGCATATGGTGGGGTGCGGGATCTGACAGCACCGCCGTGTGGACCGCACAGCAGGGGCTGAATCTCATGTCTTCAACGCTGATGCTCGAAGATAAAGGTGTGCCTTTCGATCAGCAGCAGGCAGAGCAGATTCGCCTTTACCGCGAGGAATGGGTCAAGGCTGGGTATACCCGCGTGCCGCGTGTTTCGGTCTCGCGTTCGGTGATCCCCATTATCGATGCCGATTCGGCGCGCTATTTTGGTCGCCGCGCGCAGGAAGATTCGCAGGATTACACCGGTATTATCGACAATACCTTCTCACGGTTTGGGCGCAGCTACATTGGCGAACCTGACCTGATTGCCGAAGAACTCGCCCGTGATGCTGCCGTTCAGGCGGCAGATACCGTGCTGCTGACCGTGCCGAACCAGCTGGGTGTGGACTTCAACCTGCGGATGCTCGAATCCATCATGAAGGACATCAAACCCGCGCTGACGGTGAAGGCATAGCGGAGTCCCGCCCCCAAGATCGAGTGGGAATAACGCGAGCAGGTGGTTTTGGTACGAGCAGGTGGGAAAATACTACCTGCTCGTACCAAAACCACCTGCTCGCGGCGTTAAGAAACGGGGCGCTTAGAATGGGGAGTATGGCTGATGAACTGTACTCCCGCATCCCCGACACCCCCATAAGCGACGATACCGCCCGGCTTGAGCGAATCCGGGGCGCCCTTGAGAGGCTTAACTACAGCTATGACGGGGTGCGTGACCTGCTGGGGGAGCGCGCTTTTGAGGCGATGGCGCGCGACCAGGTTGTGCCCGGCACCTGGCGGGTACAGAACATCCTTGATGATGCGCACACCACCGACCCCGACCGCCGCCTGGCGCGCATGATCGGGTTTTTCCTGTTCGCACGCACCCTCACCCGCGCGGAACTTGCCGATGCGCTCGGCGGCGAACCCGTGCTTAACGACTTTATCGCGGCAAACCTCGTGGAACCGGCGGAGTCAGAAAATACCCGCACCCCAGAGAACCCCGGCGAAGAACCGCATTACCGCGCCGTGTTTGACCTGCGACCCGCATTCGGCTGATGACGGCACCGAGCTGTGGGTGGCCTCCGATTTGGGGGGCGCATCAGCGACCCGGGGTGCTGCGCAAAGGACCACGTGCTGGGTATCGGGCAGGCATCCCTAACCCTGGCGCAGATTACCGAGCGCACCCCCGTGGCGCGTGCCCTCGACGTAGGGGACAGGATGCGGTATTCAGACCTTCCACCTGCTCGCCCACGCAGACCACGTGACGGCCACCGATATTTCGCCGCGCGCCCTCGCCTTCGCCCGTTTTAACCTGCTGTTGAATGCTCCCGCCCTGAAACTCGATCCGCAGAACCTTGAAGCGCGCGTCAGCCTCCGACAAGGCTCTTTGCTGGAACCCGTGGCGGGGGAGCAGTTTGACCTTGTGGTCTCGAACCCGCCGTTCGTCATTACCCCGCGCCGCGCAGACGAAAGCAGCGACGACCAGTTTACGTACCGTGACGGCGGGCTGCCCGGCGACGATATTGTCAGCACGCTTATTCGGCGCATCCCCGAGGTGCTGGTGCCCGGCGGGCGCGCCCAGATGCTCGGCAACTGGGAAATTCACCGCAACAATACAGGCGAAGCGCAGCCCTGGGATGCGCGCCTGCGCACCTGGTTCGCCGAATCCGTTACCGGTACCCCGAGCGAGGCGTGGGTAATTCAGCGCGAAGTGCTCACCCCCGAATCCTATGCGGAAACCTGGCTCAAAGACGCGAGCGAAAACCGCGACCGCGACCACTACGAGAACACCTACCGAGCCTATCTCGACGACTTTAAAAACCGGAACGTTCATTCTATTGGGTTCGGGATGCTCTGGCTCCGCCGCCCGGCGCACACCACCGAAACCGCACCCCTGAACCGGTTTGAAGACATCACCTACCCCATAGCCCAGCCCATCGCGCAAAGCATCACCGAGGCCGTGGCACGCTTCGACCGCCTCACCGCTCTGACCGATCAGGCGCTCGCCGAAGCCCACCTGGTGGTCGCCGAAGACGTGACCGAAGAACGCCACGGCCGCCCCGGCGCCGAGCATCCGAACGTAATTCTGCTGCGTGCCGGATCCGGGCTGTGCCGCACAATTCTGCTCTCAACCGAAACCGCCGGATTCGTCTCCGCATGCGACGGTGAGCTGAGCATCGGGCAGATTTTAGGTGCGCTCGCCGTGCTTCTCGGCTGGGAAGACTACACGCCGGATGCTCGCGCCGCCTTCGGCACCGAGAACGAGCATCCGCGTGACACCCTGCTGGTCGCTATTCGAGAACTCATCGAAAAAAGTTTTCTGCACTTTGCAGACGAAAACAGCTAACCCCCGGCACCCCAGCGGCGGACCCGTAAAACACGCCTTTGCCGCGCCGAACATCACAAATTTCGGCACGAAGAAACCCCTACACTAAAAGAATGACTATGCAAGACACCCCAGACACCACCAAGAAAATGAGCGCCGAAGACTGCTGGGCGCGCCTGCAGGCCAACAACCTAGGGCGACTCGTGCTCACCGACGGCAACTTCGTAGACGTGCTGCCGGTCCTCTACGGGGTAGCCGACCACGAAATCTACCTGCGCACCACCCGCGGCGACCGTTTCTCCGCCGTGGTCATGAGCCGCCGCGTCTCCTTTGAAATCGACGAGGAATTAGAGAACGGCATCCGCTCCGTGATCGTGCAGGGCGTGGCGCACTGGCTGCCGCCCGAAATGACCCCGCCGCTCGTGCACACTTTCGGCCTGCGCCACTACGAAAGCGGGCACCTCATGCAGTGGGTGCGCATTGTGCCGCGCAAAGTGTACGGCCGGGAATACCCGCTTCTTCCTGCCCAGGGCGAAGGGTATTTTCCGTACAACTAATTTCGCCCGCCAACCCGCCTAAGGCCCATATCTGCGGTTGCCAACTCGATACAGACGTGCATAATAACTGGTATCGTTGCATCCACACCCTTTAATCCAAACACAAGCTGTAAAACGTGATAAGACACATGCGTGATAAGCGCACCTAATAGGCGTAACCGCCAGAATGTGCGCTATTGTTGTATCGCATCTACACCATACAAATATGAGGAGAGCCGTGCCCACCAAGGCAAAGAACGGAAAAGCGCTGCTGATCGTTGAGTCCCCATCGAAGGTGAAGACTATCAGCGGTTATTTAGGAAACGAATTTCTGGTGGATTCGTCCATGGGACATATTCGTGACCTGCCGCAGCCTTCCGAACTGCCCGAAAACCTGAAAAAGGGCCCGGTCGGCAAGTTCGCGGTCAATATCGACGACGATTTTGACCCCTACTATGTGGTTAACCCCGACAAAAAGAAAAAAGTCGCCGAACTCAAACGCAAACTCAAAGACGTTGACGCCCTCTACCTCGCAACCGATGGTGACCGCGAAGGTGAAGCGATTGCCTGGCACCTCAAAGAGGTTCTGAAACCCAAGGTTCCCGTCTACCGCATGACCTTCCCCGAGATCACCCGCGAAGCCATTGAACGCGCCTTCGGGGAACTGCGCGATATTGACCTGCACCTGGTCGATGCTCAAGAGACCCGCCGTATTCTTGACCGTATCTACGGTTACGAAATCTCACCCGTGCTGTGGCGCAAGGTTGGTCGCGGCCTATCCGCGGGTCGCGTGCAGTCCGTGGCAACCCGCCTTGTTGTTGAGCGTGAACGCGAACGCATGGCCTTCGTCGCCGCCAACTACTGGGATCTGACCGGGCATTTCATCACCACCAGCAACGAGGGCTTTGACGCCAAACTTGTGGCGGTCGACGGCACCCGAGTTGCCACCGGCAAAGACTTTGCCGACGACGGCACCCTCACCTCCACCAAGGTCACCCACCTCTCAGAGGCGGATGCGCGTACCCTCGCCGAAGCCCTCACCGCCGCTCCCTTCTCGGTGCGCTCGGTCGAAACCAAGCCCTATAAACGCCGCCCCGCAGCGCCGTTCACCACCTCAACCCTGCAGCAGGAGGCGGCGCGCAAGCTGCGCTTCTCATCGCGCGTAACCATGCAGGTTGCCCAGCGCCTCTACGAGAGCGGCTACATCACCTACATGCGTACCGACTCGGTGGCACTCTCAGACCAGGCCGTGAAAGCGGCACGCCGCCAAGCATCCGAACTTTACGGCACCGAATACGTGCCCTCCGCGCCGCGCACCTACGCCTCCAAGAGCAAAAACGCGCAGGAAGCACACGAAGCAATCCGCCCCGCGGGCGACAAGTTCCGCACCCCTGACGCCGTGCGCGGCACGCTCTCCAACGACGAATACCGGCTGTACGAGCTGATCTGGAAGCGCACCATCGCCTCGCAGATGGCAGACGCCACCGGCTCGACCGCATCCGTGCGGCTAGGGGCAACCGCATCCAACGGGCGCGACGCCGAATTTGCAGCATCCGGCACCGTTATCACCTTCCGCGGCTTCCTCGCCGCCTATGAGGAAGGCGTAGATGCAACACGCCTGGCAGAACGCGACGTGAAGAACGCCGAGAAACGCCTGCCCGCGCTTGCGCAGGGCGACTCGCTTACCGCTGAAAAACTTGAAGCCACCGGGCATGAGACCCTGCCCCCGCCCCGCTACACTGAGGCTTCGCTCGTGAAAACTCTTGACGAGCTGGGCATTGGGCGCCCCTCCACCTACGCCGCCGTGATTTCAACGATTATGGATCGTGGCTATGTGCAGGTGCGTTCCGGCTCGCTCGTGCCTTCGTGGACCGCGTTCTCGGTGGTGCGTCTGCTCGAAACCAGTTTCGGCCCCTACGTGAACTACGAGTTTACCGCGCAGATGGAAGAAGACCTTGACCGCATTGCCCGCGGCGAAGAATCGCGCGTGGAGTGGCTGGGCGACTTCTACTTCGGCGGCGGGGTGCAGAAGAAACGCGGGCTCAAGCCGATCGTGGATAATCTGGGCGATATTGATGCCCGCGATATTAACTCGATCCGCATTGCTGACGGCATTGTGCTGCGCGTGGGTAAATTCGGCCCCTACCTTGAAGCTGAAGGCACCGTCAATACCGAAACCGGTGAGGTCTCTGACCCCGTGCGCGCCAACGTTCCCACCGATTTGGCGCCTGATGAGCTGACCGCTGAGAAGGCGAAAGAGCTGCTTGAGCAGGGCAAATCCGATGGGCGCGTGCTCGGCACCGACCCGACCACTGGGAACCAGATTATCGCCCGCGACGGCCGTTATGGTCCCTACGTCACCGAAGTTATCGAAGAGATGACGGAGGAGCAGATTCAGGCGTACCTGGATGCGCAGCCCACCGAATACTACAAGAACGGCAAACCCAAGCCGAAGAAGAAGCCCAAGCCCGCTAAGCCGCGCACCGCATCGCTCTTCAAATCTATGGATTTGGCGACCGTGACCCTAGAGGATGCGCTCAAGCTCTTGAGCCTGCCGCGCGTGCTCGGTACCGATGCGGAAGGCAACGAAATTACCGTGCAGAATGGGCGGTTGGCCCGTACCTGAAGAAGGGTACCGACTCGCGGTCGATTGGGTCTGAGGAAGAGATCTTCACGATCACCCTTGAACAGGCGCTCGATATTTATGCGCAGCCTAAACAGCGCGGGCGCGCCGCCGCTAAGCCCCCGCTCGCCGAGCTTGGTGTAGACCCGAACAGTGAAAAGAATATCGTGGTTAAAGACGGGCGGTTTGGGCCGTACATTACCGACGGCGTTACCAATATTACGGTGCCGCGTTCGGAAACCATCGAATCGCTCACCCATGAGCGCGCCGTTGAACTGCTCGCCGAAAAGCGTGCCAAGGGACCTGCGAAGCGTAAGACTGCGGCAAAGAAGACGACCGCCAAGAAGAGCACCGCGAAGAAAACAACCGCTAAAAAGTCCACTACTGCAAAGAAGACTGCGGCTAAGAAGGACTAGTCCTTTCTTCACCCCAATAATACGGATGCGCTGCTCACGAAAGTGTGGGCTACGTATCCGTTTTGTTGTGCTTAGCAAGCTTTACATGGATGCGCGACTTGCGCTCGCTTTACAAGGCGACCAGTCACGACGGCTCCGCTTCGCTTTGCCGTTCGCGACAGCCTTAGGCGCTCGCTGCTAGTCGCACTCTCTGGTCTGTGTGTGCATCCATGTGCGGCGGGCGAACTCGCACATATCCGGCGGTGGATTGCGCGCATCATGCGGCGACTTATGCCACACTTAATGAAGTTGTACGTTATCCCGGCGGTGGCTGGGGGATAGGAGCGCGCCGTGCGCCTCGGTGTTCTTGATGTTGGCTCAAATACTGTTCACCTGCTGTTGCTTGACGGCCACCCGGGCGCCCGCCCCGAGCCGTATGCCTCGCATAAGATCCCGCTGCAGCTGGTGCAGTATTTGACACCGTCGGGCGATATTTCTGATGAAGGCCGCGCCGCGCTGACCGAGTTCGTGAAGTCTGCGCGCGATTTCGCCATTGAGAATAATGCCGAAGATCTGCTCGCCTTCGCGACCTCCGCTATTCGTGAGGCCGGTAATGGTGCCGAGGTTTTGCAGTATGTGCGGTTGAAGACCGGCGTGAGTTTGAGCGAGATTTCGGGCGATCAAGAGGCTGCTATCACCTATTTCGCGGTGCGCCGCTGGCAGGGGTGGGGCGCGGGGCGCATCCTGAATTTTTGATATTGGGGGTGGGTCTTTCGAGTTCTCCACGGGCACGGATGCCCTGCCGGATGCGGCAATGTCGGTGCCGCTGGGTGCCGGTCGCCTGACCCGCGAGTTCTTTGATGAACAGCCCCCTTCGCCGAAGCAGACGAAGCGGCTGCGCAGGTATGTGCGCGAGCAGATTGAGCCGGTGGCGCAGCGGTTGTTGGCGTTTGGCGAGCCGAATATGGTGGTGGGCACCTCGAAGACGTTCCGTTCGCTGGCGCGTATTTGCGGGGCGGCACCGTATTCTGCGGGGCCGCATGTGAAGCGTGAGATGCATGTGACGGATTTGCGCCTGTGGACTCGCCGCATGGAGGCTATGGCTCCCGCCGAGCGCGCTGACCTGCCCGGTGTTTCCCGGATGCGCGCCGACCAGGTTCTCGCGGGTGCGATGGCGGCTGAGGCTGCGATGGAAACCTTCGGTATTGAAACGATGCGCGTCTGCCCCTGGGCACTGCGCGAAGGTTTAATCTTGAGGCGCCTAGAGCACCTGGCGGAAGGTACGAGTACCCCGCTGGACCCGAAGACGTTGGTGGGGGAGTAGCGGCGCACCGCAGGTTACGAAGCGAAGGCTACTGCGTAGCTGGGCTAATGAGCCGTTCCACGAGGGCTACCATCAGATCCTTTCCTGCGGGTTGCTCATGGCAACCATCAGGGTCATCGCCGCTAAGGCGTTGTTCGAGACAAGCGGCGTGCCATCTGTCGAAAACGGCAGGTTGTTCCGGGATAAAAACTCAATGAACAAGACTGCTGCGCTGCGCTTATTCCCGTCAACCAGCGGGTGGTCTTTGACCATAAGGTACAGTAAATTTGCTGCCTTTTGTTCGGTGGTTTGGTAGAGATCTTGACCCGCGAAGCTCTGGTAGATGGTAGCGACGACCGACTTGAGCTTATCCCCGTTTTCGATCCCGAAAAGCCTATCTTGCGGGAACTCGCTGCGCGTACGGGCAATAATTGCCTGCGCATCGGCATGTGTGAGCTGCCACACCGGCGCGTTCCCGGTGGACTCGCTATCGGAAAGTGTGCCTTCGTCGTAGTCACGCAGGGTCTGCAAGCTCGGTAGATAGGCTGAGAGCACTTCACCAGTACCGGCCACGAGGTGGTTATCTGCCCGCGTCATGACCTCCACATTTTGCCCGAGCTGTTCAAGCCGCTGCTGGTTGATACTGTACCCCTGCACCAGGTATTCGCGCAGGCGCTTGGTGGCCCAGATGCGGAACTGCGTGGCTGTGGCTGATTTGACCCGGTAGCCCACAGAGATAATGGCGTCCAGGTTGTAGTGTGGGACTGAGCGGCTGACCTGCCTCTTACCTTCTTGGCGAACCTGTCGGAAATCTCGACAGGTTGCGTCTTTTTCCAGTTCACCTTCGGTATAGATGTTCCCCAGGTGTTCAACGATGTTCGTGCGGGACGTTTCAAACAACGCTGCCATCTGTTGCTGGCTGAGCCACACAGTTTCGCCTTCTAGGCGAACATCAATAGCAGGTTGATCGGCATGTGGCTGGTAGATAATGATGGAGTTATTAAATTCGTTCATGTGACAAGAGTTACGGTGGATATGTGTTTCCATTATGGCATGAATTCAGCCGGAATTAATGGGCATAGTCCACCCATAACTTTAGGACCGCTGGGAGAGAAACAGCGTGCAGTGGCTTGTACAAAGGCTCTGTGCTGACTCTGTGAAACCGAAGACCTATCGTGAGGAGTTTTGTTGCCTATTTATCAGCCTGAAGAATACCCGGCCGTGATCGAGCGTATTAAGACTAAAATTGCTCAGAAGAATATCAGCATGGGACCTACCATTTCGGAGACGGAAATTGCTGCTTTTGAGAGTGCCTGCAACACCCGCCTGCCGCAGGCGTACCGGCTGTTTCTGCTGGAGGTTGGTGACGGCTGGAACGACCCGGCGGCGGAGGGCATCGCCAGTCCCATTCACCGGCTTGCAGAGATTGAGCACAAAGACCTTTCCCTCCCCATGACGCTCACGGACGGCTGGGTTTGGGAGGATGAGGAGGACGAAGAGCAGCTTAGCGATGAGTCCTTTGAACGTAAGCTGGGGAACCAGGGTGTTGAGCTCATGGATGAGGGGTGTGGCATGACCTATGAGCTGATTACCGCCGGGCCGTGCGCCGGTGAGGTGTGGAGCTTCTCGGATGTTGGCGTTAGCCCCTGCTGTGAGCGCCAGGACTTCCTGGGCTGGTTTGAGCTCTGGCTGGATAGCGACGGCGACCCCGACTATTTCAAGGATTATGTCTACGAAGAAGACTAATTAGTATATGCCGCAGGGGTTTACCGGGCCCTGCGTGAGGGCCTGGTTTTGATGCGGCTGGAGTACCTGGAGGAGGTACTAGTATGCTGCTGAGCTGAGACCTCGGTGAGGGAGCAGGCTTCACCTATCTTGGGTACTTTATGCAGATTTAAAATCATTCCCACGATATGGTTTTATTGATGATTTTGTTGTGTAAATCTAATTATTGTGGCAATAATGAAAAGAAAAAATTGTAATATTCTGAATAGCATAAGCAATAAGAGTATGCTGCTAATAATAATAGAGCAGAAAAATAAGGGTGAAGGGCTTTGTTTTTGAAATTGTTTATTTAAAAACGCACTTAGAAAAATCAAAGGAAAAACATAGAATATTAATACACCAAAAACAATTTTAATAAAATTATTCTCGAACCAGACCATAAACTTGGCTTGTTGAAATTTCTCTATTTTATTTAGTAATTGACTATCTTTCGCTTCATGTTCTTGTGGCATTGGTGTTCTCTTCCTTAAGGTATCTTCTTTCCACGTTACAACAGAGAACCTACGTAGACAAGGAAAGTTACCGTATATAACTGAGGTGGTGCTCTCGCAATCTTTGGGCTAGATTTACGTAGAGCATTCACGGCTGCGCGTAAGCCGATTTTCGGGGGAAGGGGTAACCCTTCCGCGAGCTGATTAGCTTTCCGTGTTTTCATTTGCGCCGTTCTCAACTTTTACTGTGATGGCTTCCTCCCGCCATTCATGGAGCTCTTCGTTAAGAGCTTGCAGCTTTTTCAAGAGTTCTTCCTTTTCTTTGGGATCTTTCACCTTAAGAAATTTATTCTTCGTTTCGTCTATTTCTTGGAGTTTACCTTCAAGGTATTCCTTCTGCTCTGAAGTAAGGAATTTACAGTTAAGGGGTATACCTTTGGAATCTAGGTCAATAGGATAACCTTTATCGATATCTACTGTGAAATCATTATTAGGTGAGCCAAAAAGCGTGTTTTTATGGTTTGTCTCATCATAGAACTGAGGGGCACAGTCTGTGAAGCGAGAAAAGCTGCTGTTGTCTCCGTCTGCTCCAAAATAAACTTTCTGATAGAAGATAGATCCGCTAAAGTCAGCTACATCATTGTAGGTGGAGCTGGTGAAGCTAGCCCCGCTCTTGTAGGTGGAGCTGGTGAAGCTAGCCCTGCCCTGGTAGGTGGAGCCGGTGAAGTAAGCCCTGCCCTGGTAGGTGGAGCCGGTGAAGTAAGCCCCGCTCTTGTAGGTGGAGCCGGTGAAGTTAGCCCCGCTCTGGTAGGTGGAGCGGCTGAAGTTAGCCCGACTCTGGTAGGTGGAGCGGCTGAAGTTAGCCCTGCCCTGGTAGGTGGAGCCGCGGAAGTTAGCCCCGCTCTGGTAGGTGGAGCCGGTGAAGTTAGCCCGACTCTGGTAGGTGGAGCGGCTGAAGTCAGCCCCGCCCTGGTAGGTGGAGCCGGTGAAGTTAGCCCGACTCTGGTAGGTGGAGCGGCTGAAGTCAGCCCCGCCCTGGTAGGTGGAGCCGCGGAAGTTAGCCCGACTCTGGTAGGTGGAGCGGCTGAAGTCAGCCCCGCCCTGGTAGGTGGAGCCGCGGAAGTCAGCCCCGCCCTGGTAGGTGGAGCCGCGGAAGTCAGCCCCTGCCCTCCTGGTAGGTGGAGCCGCGGAAGTCAGCCCCGCCCTGGTAGGTAGAGCCGGTGAAGTCAGCCCCTGCCCTGGTAGGTAGAGCCGGTGAAGTCAGCCCCGCCCTGGTAGGTAGAGCCGGTGAAGTCAGCCCCGCCCTGGTAGGTAGAGCCGGTGAAGTCAGCCCCGCCCTGGTAGGTAGAGCCGGTGAAGTCAGCCCCGCCCTGGTAGGTAGAGCCGGTGAAGTCAGCCCCGCCCTGGTAGGTAGAGCCACTGAAATTAATAGGTTTTGCGTAGTAAGAGTTCGTAAGGTCTATTGGGTAGAAGAAGGTGCTTCCCGAGAAATCATATTCAAAATCTGACCAAGTGCCCGGAGTTTCTTCTTTCGGACCTCTTAGACGATCATGAATTTCTTTAATAATTCCTAGACGAACGTCTGCTTCAGAATCTAATGTTGCTTTGTCTGCGTAAAATTCTTGCACTTTGTCTTGATAGACACCTTCAGCGCCTGGGGTGTCTTGCATAAGCTCATCGTAGTGAGATGCAAGAGTGAATGGAGAACGAATATAGGCACAAAGGTTATTGATAATAACCTGTCCTTCTTTGAGCCTGTCCTCATATTTTCTTATAGACTCTTCTTCGAGCCATTCGTCCACAAGCCCAACAAGTGTATATACGCCACCCATACGAATAGGTGCTTTCTCATCACCTAGCTGTTCTACCGCTTTGGTATAGCGTTCTCGTCGTTCTGCTTTACGGTCCTTAAAAGCATTCGCGTCAAACTGCTCTTGTTGTTTTTCTAGTTGCTTCTCAAACTGGTCTTTCTGTTGGTCAAGAGCATCTTGTTGATGAATCCGAAGGTTCTCAGCTGCTTCACGGTCGTTATCATTTTTTCGACGAGTCTCACCGAGTGCAATAAGACCAATAAGCCCGCCTGTAGCTAGAAGAATTGCTTGCCGGAGCGCCGCAGCCCCACCAGAATTAACGTTTCCCTCCGGCAGGCTCATAACAACAGGTAGCAGGAACGCGTATGAGCCACCCACTATGCCACTAGAAAGAATACGCGCATGGAACCAACGAGGATCCTCATCTTTCTTGAAAATGGACCACAGAATCAGCACTAGATATCCGAGTGAAAGGATTCCGAGACCCCAAGCAAAATAGAACTGTGCGAAATGTTCAGAACTAATGTCTGGATTCCACCCTATTGCCTGAGCGAAACCCCACCCTATGATGAGTAAGAGCACACAACCAAAGGTCACCCCTACAATCCAGCCAATGGCACGTGATTTCTCCTTCTGCTGTGAAGTATCTGGCGTAGTGCTCTGTTCTAACGTAGTATCTACATCTTCGCGTTCTTCTGGCATTGGCATTCTGTTCCTCAAGGTGGATGGTGTGTGTTCCTTTTTCACCCTACCGCATCTTCAGCTCACCTTTCAGATTTTCCTGAATTTTGGCTCAAGGTTTACCTGCAAATCTTTGCTGAACAGGCGGGTAATGCCCTAGTCCTGCGCATATTCAGAGATTGTTGTGGGTTGTGAACCCTGTGGTCGAAACAACCAGCCACGCCAGAGCAGGGTCAAACTCATAGGGGTAAACGGCACCGTAGAATCTTAGTGCTCTCATACGGCAGGAAGTGGAGGCCGTGAATCCTTCGGGCGGCTAGTTATTATCCTCTCCGGGTGCTGTGCCCTCCACTTTTACCGTGGTGGCTTCCTCCCGCCATTCATGGAGCTCTTCAGTAAGAGCTTGCAGCTTTTTCGAGAGTTCTGCTTTCTCTTTGGGGTCTTTTACCTTAAGAATTTTATTCTTTGTTTCGTCTATTTCTTGGAATTTATATTCAAGATATTCTTTCTGTTCTGAAGTAAGGAATTTACAGCCAAGGGGTAAGCCGTCAAGGCCACGGTAAATGGGGTAGCCCCTGCCGTTTTCGGTGGAGAAGTCATTATCGGGTGACCCAAAAAGCGTGTTTTTGTGGTTTGTCTCGTCATAGAACTGAGGGGCACAGTCTGTGAAGCGAGAAAAGCTGCTGTTGTCTCCGTCTGCTCCAAAATAAACTTTCTGATAGAAGATAGATCCGCTAAAGTCAGCTACATCATTGTAGGTGGAGCCGGTGAAGTAAGCTTCTTCCTGGTAGGTGGAGCGGCTGAAGTAAGCCCCGCCCTTGTAGGTGGAGCCGGTGAAGTAAGCTTCTTCCTGGTAGGTGGAGCGGCTGAAGTAAGCCCCGCCCTTGTAGGTGGAGCCGGTGAAGTAAGCTTCTTCCTGGTAGGTGGAGCGGCTGAAGTAAGCCAAGGCCTGGTAGGTGGAGCCGCCGAAGTCAGCCAAGGCATGGTAGGTGGAGCGGCTGAAGTAAGCCAAGGCCTGGTAGGTGGAGCCGCGGAAGTCAGCTACATCCTGGTAGGTGGAGCCGCGGAAGTCAGCCCTGCCCTGGTAGGTGGAGCCGGTGAAGTCAGCCCCGCCCTGGTAGGTGGAGCCGTGGAAATCAGCAGTCTCGTAGGTGGAGCCGGTGAAATCAGCCCAGCCCTCGTAGGTGGAGCCGCGGAAGTCAGCCCAGCCCTCGTAGGTGGAGCCGCGGAAGTCAGCCTCATCCTTGTAGGTGGAGTCGGTGAAGTAAGTCTCGCCCTTGTAGGTGGAGCCGCCGAAGTCAGCCCAGCCCTTGTAGGTGGAGCCGCTGAAATTAATAGGTTTTGCGTAGTAAGAGTTCGTAAGGTCTATTGGGTAGAAGAAGGTGCTTCCCGAGAAATCATATTCAAAGTCTGACCATGCCCCCGGCGTGTTTGTCTGGGCCCTGTATGCGGTCGTGAATTTCTTTAATAATACTTAAGCGAACGTCTGCTTCAGATTCTAAAGTCGCTTTGTCTGCGTAAAATTCTTGCACTTTGTCTTGATAGACACCTTCAGCGTCTGGGGTGTCTTGTATAAGCTCATCGTAGTGAGATGTAAGAGTGAATGGAGAACGAATATAGGCGCAGAGGTTCTTGATAATAACCTGCCCCTCTTTAAATCTTTCATCATCGGATAGGCTTTTTTCTTCAAGCCATTCATCCACGAGCCCAACAAGTGTGTACACACCGCCCATACGAATAGGTGCTTTCTCATTACCTAGCTGTTCTACCGCTTTGGTGTACCGTTCACGTCGGTCTGCCCTGACCTGGCGCAGGTGCTCTCTATCGTTCTTCTCTTTGTCCTGGTTGTTCTTGAGCTTGTCGTTATCATTCTTACGACGAGTCTCACCGAGCGCAATAAGAGCGATAAGCCCACCTGTCGCTAGAAGAATTGCTTGCCGAAGCGCCGCCGCTCCACCAGAATTAACGCTGCCTTCAGGTAGGCTCATAACAACAGGTAACAGGAACGCATATGAGCCACCCACTATGCCACTAGAAAGAATGCGTGCATGGAACCAGCGAGGATCATCATCTTTCTTGAAGATTGGGCAAAATATTAGAGCAAGATAGCCACCAGTTAGGATAATCAAAACCAATGCTAAATACGCTTGCAGCTGGTGCTCGAAACGATAACCACATACCCACGCAATAACCCAGATAATGCTTAGCAAGACTTCTATTACAAGAGTGCTACCAGCGATACAATCAATAGCACGCCATTTCCCCTTCTGCTGTGAAGTATCTGGCGCTGTGTCCTGTTCTAACGTAGCCTCTACATCTTCGTATTCTTCTGGCATTAACTATCTATTCCTCTGAGTGAGTGGTGTGTTCCTTTTCTACACTACCGTAGATAGTTCGTACACGCAGGAAATTTAGTTGCTAAGCGGCAGGGTAGTAACGTCCTTCCGGAAGGCTCGTAGCTCTTCCCTAAGCGCCTCCAAGCTCTCAAGAAGCTCTCGCCGCTCCTGCGGGACCTGTGAGTCACGAAAATAAGTTTGCGCCTCGTACACCTCCCGGAACTTTGTCGTAAGATAGTCTGTCTGTTCTGCAGATAGAAAACCGCATCCCAGCGGAAGACCCTCAGCGTCGAGAGCTATAGAGTAACCACTATCCTCAACCACAAAATTATTGCTGGACGAGCCAAATAACGTTGCCCGCGCATCCTTCTCAGTAACAAAACAGGGTGCACTCTGAACAAATCGCGAAGGATACGGTTCCCCGAAAAAGTCGGTACCAAAATTCAGGGCACCGCAGAAAACAGACCCGTACAGAGAAACCTCGCCATCAAAGACAGAATCACTCACAAACTGAGCCTCGGTACAGCGAGCCGTCGAACCCGGTCTCGCCCCGATAGGTAGAGCTATAGAATAAAGCCTCATCGTAATAGAGAGACTGGTCGAAGAAGACCGATCCGCCGTAAACAGAATCGTGGAAGGAAACCTCACCATAGTAAACAGACCAGTTGAAACGCGCCGAATCACGGTACGTAGATCCGCTCCACTGAGCATCACCAAAATAGGTTGAGTTGTTGAAGAAAACCCAATCGTAGTACGTAGAATCGCAAAAATAGGCGCTTTGTTCATAAGTAGAACCGCTGAATTCGGCCCTGTCGTAGTATGTGCACCCGCTGAAATCAACGGAATTCTGGTACCAGGAATCCTTCATATCAACCGGGTAGAAGAAAACACTATTCGAGAAATCGTACTCAAACCCAGACCACGAGCCTTCTACATGACTCCTTCTGTCGCCCTGAGGAAAATGGCGCAACCGGCGGTGAATTTCCTGCAAAGCCTGCTGACGAACCTCTGCTTCTGCCAAAAGCTCTGCTCTGTGTATGGAAAACTCTTGGTGGTTCTCTCGATAGCTGCCGTGAGGGCTGGGCTTATCCTGCGAGAGCTCATCGTACCGAAACGCAAGCTCAAAAGGGGAGCGGATATAGGCGCAGAGAACATCTACGATGCGCTGGCCCTCCGTGTGCTTTTCTTCCGCCTGTAACGCTTGGTCGGCAAGGTATTCATCCACCAGCCCCACGAGCGCGTGCACCGCGCCCAGCCGTGTGTACGAGTGGGCAGAGTCAAGCAGCTCGACGGCTTTCAGAAATCGCTCCTGCCGTGAAGCGTTCAATGTGCTCTTGTTGCTGGCGGTCATGGCGGGTGGCTCCTTGCATGGTGGTTGGAGGCGTGCCCCTTCACCCTACCGCATCCTTATTCGCCGCCTCCAGATTTCAGCCGCTAAAAAAAGGCTCTTTATCCGAATAAAGAGGCGAAAAGTACGCTTTATTCGAATAAAGAGCCTTTTTATGCAGGACGCGCAAGAGACAGGAGAGAGGAACCCCTAAACCCCTACCTGCTGGCGGTCTTGCTCCTGCAGCGGGATCGTCGTGATTTTCTCGCGCCAGGCGTGCAGTTCCTCAACGGTAGACTTCAGCCTGCTCGAAAGCTCCTTGGTCAGGCCCAGCTTATCGGTGCTGCGCGCATCGTCGCCGTGAAGATGCTGGGTGATCTCCTGCAACTCGCCGTTTTTATATGCCAAATATTGCCGATGCTCCACAGCCAGCGGCGGGCACTCACTCGGCAGCCCGGAAGCACCGGTATCAATAGCGTAGCCCTGCCCCAGAGAGAAGACATTCTCCGTCGGTGCGAAGAACGAAATGTACTGCGCCCACGCCTCAACATTCATGAAAGCGGGCGCCGCGCCGGTAAAGACAGAACCCTGGAAGGTCACCGCATTGCCATACACGGAACCCCTAAAGAGCGCCTTGTCGGCATACGTCGAGTTCTGGAACCCTGCCAGACCGTAGTACAACGAGCTCGTGTAATTCGTCCACTTGCTGTACACCGAACCCTGAAAATCAGCCCAACCGTTATAAACAGACCGACGGAAATACACATCGCCACCGTAACGGCAGTTATTGAAATGCACGTCGTCCGTGTAGACAGACCCGCTGAAATCCGCCCGATGATAGGTGCAGTCGCCAAAACTCGCCACCCGCGTGTACACGCAGTTATGGAAGTTCGCCTGATTATGATAAACGGAGTTGTTGAAGGTCACGGTACTGGTGTAGACGGAGTTATGGAAGTTCGCCTGATTATGGTACTCAGAGCGGCTGAAATCCACCGCGCCAAGGTACGTTGAGTTACGGAACACCGCCCAGTTGCGGTACGTGGAATTCACGAAAGTTACCGCCTCATGGTACGTAGACCCGCTAAAGTTCGCCTGATCCAGGTACAGGTTGCCGCTAAAGTCTGCGGTGCTGCGGTATACGGAATCGTTCAACGATGCCGCGCCGTGGTACGAAGACCCGCTAAAGTTTGCGTGCGCCAGATAGGTAGAACCGCGGAAATCCGCCCAGTTACGGTAGATTGTGCCGCTAAAATCGGCTTCGTACATGTAGGTGCACCCGCTGAAATCAGCGGTCTTATTGAAGAAGACTCGGCTGAACTCGATGGGGTAGAAGAAGGTGCTTCCCGAAAAATCGTATTCAAAGTTCGTCCACGGGCCGTCCTGGTATCCGCCCGCATCCGAGGGAGCGCGCAGACGGTCACGAATCTGCTGCATCAGGCCGAAACGCAGCTCAGCTTCTTCGCGCAGAAGGGCGCTCTTCGCGTGAAATGCGCCGTGCGTAAGCTCCAGGGCGTGCGGGGCAAAAATCGGCGGAGACTGAATGTACCCGCTGATCTTATTGACAATGCGCTGCCCCTCCTTATTGCGGTCTTCGTAGCTTAAAGTTTCGTCCTCAAGGCATTTATCGACAAGCGCAAGCAGGGTATAGAGACTTTTCTGCCGCGTTTTCGCCTGCTGATCCTCAAGCTGAGCGGTAGCTTGCTGGTAAATAGACTCACGTTCTGCACGTGTAACGCCAAAAATATCAACGCTTTTGTGGGCGACCGTCGCCACGCTTGGCCGGTTCCGGCGGGTGAATACGATGAGTGCGAGAACTGTGAGCATACCGCCGATCGCATACAGCACAAGTGAGAGAGTGGTTTGTTTGGTGAGGAATGGAATAATAATTGCGGCTATCACGCAGAGAATCGCACATATAAGAATCGACCAGGCGATAGGTCTGGCAGTCCGCGGCTTAGAAGGTTCTAAAAGCGGCGGCTCTGTAATGCTTTGTATGCGTGACTCTGCGTTGAGGCGGTGGTCGTCCATGACGGGGCTCCTTGTGGCGAGTGGGTGTCTAATGCCGTACTTGTCGTAGAGCTAGTCTTCAGCAGGAATTTACACCTTTAAGTTGAATCTGAGACACCCCACGCCACATAAACAGTGTTTCAATATTCCGTGACAAGGCGTTATTTTGGTAACACTGCACTTAACAGGCGATACTTTTACCCGTTCGCATGCGCCGTTACACGCGAGAATATGCGGGGTATCTAAAATCCAGAAGCGAAGACCGTGTTCCCCATGCAATTTTTCGCTATCGCTTTGGTATCGCTGCGAAAAGTTTTGGACAGAGAGTGAGCACCCGACGGAAGAACGAACGTCGGGTGCTCACTAGGGAGGTGCTCTCACTGACACTGTGCGAGGGTCTGGAGGGGTCTACCCATCCCTCCGTACCGCGTGCATGTAAAACGTCAAGCACGCCACAAACTCAAGGGGCACGATCGTGAGCGTCCACAGCGCATCCAGCGCCAAGTTACCGCTCGTGAGCAGTCGGAACCACAGCGGAGAAACCGCCACACACAGTACCGCGCCTAAAGCATTGACGGACCGCACCAGCCCGGTGCCCATCCGAAAATTGAAGCACACGTTCGCAACAATATGCCCCAGCGCGTATACCAGAATGAACTGCCCCATCGGGTGGAACAGTATGTGGCTCCAGTCGCTAGTCAAATCGCCACTCACCAGAAGCGCGAAGAACGTCATCACATACGGGAGTACCATAAACAGAACGCGTACCGTGTACCCCACGGATGCCAACGTATGCCTGAAGGTAACCTCACCCGAGCCACGCTGCGGGATGCCGTGCGCACGCTCAACGCCGCCTAGGGCGGTGTACGCTCCCGCAGATGCTGCTCGTGTGCTCATGATTCCCCCAAAATATGGTTCGCAAGCATGTCTGGTGTATAGGTTGAGTTTCTATACTATGCCTTTGCGGCATTAAAAACCCTCATACTCAGGGATGATTTATCAAAACTTAATGTTCGTAAGCTAAATACAGCTCAGATATACACATGTTCAACCGAGGGTCTGAAGGCGTTATACCGGGGAAGAAGCACGAGTGTCTAGTAAATAAGGCATGACGTCACAGTCTGTAACAAATCGGCCGATTAGGCAGGTTTTTCTAGGACTAGAAGTGTCTGCAGTCCTTTGACGGGGTACACAGGCATTTAGTCCCAAACCGTGCCAGCCGGTAGTTTTCCGCTGTAGAGCCTGGTGTTTTTCACAAGAGCGCACATAAAGGTCGGATGCGCCAGGATCGTACCCGGCGCATCCGACCTTAGACTGCGAGAAAGCGACCGCCTATTCGCGTGCTAACCTCTCGGGTTCAACATCGTCCTTCGGCTGCTCGATGATTGACCGAGCCGAAGCAATAATCACGCTCAGAATAATATCCGCCATGATGAAGATATAGGCTCCGGCTGAAGAATCCTCACCCGACCAGCCAGCATAGACGATCGCCGTGACGATCAGCAGAATAATACCCAATCCGGCGCTAATTCCATTCAGGATGCGCATGCCCTTCGTAGACTTCGAGCGCACCGCGAAAATGCACGCCGCAATCTGCACGAGCATATACACTGCGCCGCCGTAGCCGAGCATCATGTTGAAGGTTCCGCCGCCGCCAAAGCCGAAGCCATACATCACCAGGCATGCGGCAAGCAGAACGGTACGAATCGCGGTTACCGTAACAATGGTCTTGAGCTCGCGCGAACGTTTCTGCTCGGGGGTTTTCTCGGCACCCGCAGGCACCGCCCCTGTAGTTGCGGCTATCTGACCGCTTGCCGGTGCCCCTACCGATACCGCTGGGGTGTTTGCCGTAATGATCGGAATTGCGGATGCGGGCATGGTGTCTTCATACACCTTCTTAGCCCCGGTTTTCTCTGTCGAAGCCTGTGCCTCGGATGCGGCGGAGTCGGCAGGGGCACTATACCCGCGTTCTGCCCGAGCGGCAGACATCGTATCGGCGATGGACGGGAATGCGCCCTGTTCCTGGGCCTGGGCGGGAAGCTGGCGGGTCCTCACGTCTTCCGCGTCGCCAGCCTCGTCAGCATCCGGGCGTGAGATGGACTGCGGAATGTTATCGGCAGGTTCAGCCTCCAGTGCCTCCGCGTGTGCGACGGCGGGTTCAGGAGCCTCAGAATCCTGTGGTTTCTCCGAAAGATATGAGCTTAGCGGGCCCTGCTCAGGTCGGCTCTGTACTGGCAGCTGACGGGTCTGAGTATTTTCGTGGTGAACAGCCTCGTCAGCATCTGGGCGTGAAATGCTCTGGGGAAGCGCCTCCGCAGGGGTGTTCGTATCGATCTCAACGGCGGCGAGTTGAGCGCTCTCAGCCTCGGCAGGCTGGGGCTTTGAAGTCTGTGAGCCCCACGGTGTGGACTGGGCAGCGTGAACGCTCTCGGCCGGGGAATCCTCGGCAGGTTTCTGAGCAGGCTCTTGAGTCTTCGCGTCTTGCGGACCCTGGGCGGGCGCATCCGGCCCGGCATCCTGAGGGGGCAGCGAGTTTTGGGCAGGTGATTCTTCCTGCGCGTGCTGCACAGTCGTCGAAGTCTGAGAGCGTCGAGGATTGCTGAAAGGCGCACCTCCCTGGTGGTGCGAATCCTGTATGCGCTCAGAGGTATGAGGATTCTTATCGCTCATCGTGTCTCCCTCGGATGCTGTGGCTGGTGTTAAAGTCTGTGGGCAGGTGTTGAGCCGGTGCGGGCGGGGTGGTTTTCCGCTAGAAAATCCAGCGGGTGCTAGGCACCGGTAAGAGCTCAGCTAAGGCGCGGTTAGCGGTATGGCTAGGCTGCGAACTGGAATTTCGCGGGATAACCTCTGCAATAGTACCCAAAACGGGCACGAGTTGCCTAAACACCCCGGAAATATTGGGCTCTTTAAGGATAGCGAGAGATATCTCCAAGTCAGCGTACAACACGAAGTTACCTTGCACAACACCATATGTATAGTCGAGCTTGAGTCTGCAGTCGGATGCGCGGCAGGCACCCTTTTTCGGGTGTGTGTATAGCCCGGAAAACCCGATGAATCTTTGCCCGCAGTACTGTAGTTATGAAACCGACGGCGGGTAGAAGAAGCTGAACACGCCTAAAATAGATGCACTGTAAAGTAAATTATTATAGCCGCATCCACACAAGAAACCTGTGCATGCCGCCTGTGCGACACGCGTGAAGCACGCGAAATTCCCTTACAGGCGCTCAGCCAGCCGATCTTAACGCTGGCCAGACGTTACGGTCTGCGGGATGGTTGTGTTTTGTTGCCCAAGCGCATCCACAGGTATTTGACACCCCATGCCGTGCCGACCGCTACCGCGAAAGGTGCATACGCCTGCCAGTCTTGCCCGGCGAACCCGAGAATCAGGGCGCAGGCACTTAGCGGGGCGTTCATCGACAGGCTCAGGAAAGTGACCGCACCCAGCAGCCCGGCTATCCCGAGAAGTTCTGATGCATGAAGCGCTCCCGCGCCCGGTTGAAGTTGAGTCAGCGTCGGAAACACGAGGATTAGAGCGCTCGTAAGCACGAAACCGCAGGCGGAACCCAAGGCTAACCCCGGTGTGAGCGTGCCTCCATAGGCGCCGTTACGCAGGCTCGCCACCACCAGGATCGCTTTAGCTGCCAGCAACGCGAGGGCATAGAGAAGCGCCTGGCTTAAGGCGGTAGCGTCAAGCCTGCTGGAGCTCGAAGATAAACCGGATGCGGCATCGAAAATATGCTGGGTCAGCGGTCGGCCGTTCCCCAGAATCTCCGGCAGGAAAATCGAGGTCACCGCCACCAACGCAAGTACCAGGGGAAGTCGCCAGAGCACGTTCCGATTCGTGGTCTTGCGGCTCTCTGCGCGTTGAGACGCCGCCCGGAACCACAGCGCCAGGGGAGCGATAGCCAGACCAAGAACAACCGCGAGCAGCAGCGATTCACCGGTGGTCTGCAGCTGCGGGACGGGGTAGGTGGGCGCATCCGGAATTACCAGATGCGCGGTGCAGGTTGCCACAAAAATCAGGATCGCACCCGTGAAAATATTGCGCAGTGACAGGGCTAAACCGAGAGCCTCAAACAGGAAAACAAAACCGCCCACCGGAACCTGGTACACAGCCGCTAAACCCGCCGCCGCAGCCGAGGCTACCAGCACCGGGCGCACGGTCTGCGGGATGCGCATCAGATCCGCCAGACGCCCAGCAAACAGTGCGCCCAGCTCGCGCGGGGCAACCTCTTTACCCACCGGCGCACCCGCACCCACGGCCACAATCTGAGTGAGGCTGTGCAGGGTTTGCCGTAGAAATCCCGGGCGGCGCTCCTGCGGAGCTTCGCCGCGAATCTGCGCTTTAACAGACGCCAGCTTAGTGCGCCGCTGAAGTAAAAACCAGATGATAGAGACCGCCGCGCCCACCGCGATCAACACCAGCACACGTCGAACGGTATCGCTGTGATCCGTCACGATCGGATGCTCCGCCTCCGTATGCCCGAACGTGAGCTCCTGCATGATATCCAGGAGGTAGTGCAGAATAATCGCCCCGCCACCGGTGGCCGCGCCAACCAGCACGGTGCACAGCAGAAGGTGGGCACAGCGAATCAGACGTGTTTTCATCGTTTTACATTCTAGTCGCGAACCGCAACCCTTTTTTGTATCGGAATACAGGCGGAGAACAGTCGGATCCGGTGTTGGATTGTATGCTAGATAACAAACCCTGTGGTGCGGGCGGCATGCGCCCCGCGACACGAACGAAGCAGACAGTAAGGATCGAAGATGACCGAACATATAGCATTCCTCGGCACCGGCTCCATGAACGGTTCCATCGCTGCCGGGCTCATCGCGGGCGGGTACCCCGCAGAAGCTATCCGCGCCACCGTGCGCAGTAAAAACTCCATAGACCGCCTGCGCCATCAGTTAGGGCCTAACGGGCGAGGCGCCGTCGTGATCGGGTGCGAGCTCAAGCCCGAAGCTAACCGTGAGGCGGTCAGCGGCGCATCCGTAGTGCTTCTGGGGGTTAACCCTATGGAATCGTCGAGCTGGCGCGCGAAATTTCGCCCGCTCTCGCCCCGGATGCACTCGTCATTTCGGTGGCGGCAGGAGTCACCCTCGATACGCTGCAGAAGGCTCTTCCTGCGGGGCAGCCGGTTATCCGCTGCATGCCCAATACGCCCTCAAGCGTGGGTAAAGGCGTGCTGGCGATCTCTGTGAGTGAGGCAGTGACTGAAAAGCAGCTTGCGCTCGCCGAGAAGATCCTAGAGACCGTAGGCCTAGTAGTGCAGGTGCGAGAAGACCAGATGGATGCGGTCACCGCCGTTTCAGGATCCGGCCCCGCCTACGGGTTCCTGCTGGCAGAGACTATGGCGAGTGCCGGTGTGAAGCTCGGTCTGGATGAAGAGACCGCACAGAGGCTCGCATCCGCAACGATTGCGGGAGCAGGGTACCTGCTGGATAGTAACCCGGATGCCGCCGCCCTGCGTAAGGCTGTTACCAGCCCGAACGGAACCACGGAGCGCGCCATCAATACCTTTATTGACAAGGGACTTTTCGATCTCACCGAGGATGCTATGCGCGCCTGCGCCGCCCGCTCTGCAGAGCTGAGCGAACAGTACACGGCTGACTAGCCCCCGCCTCCTGCCTACTCCCTACATAAAAAGAGCCTTTATTCACATAAAGGCTCTTTTTATGACGAAGAAGGGGAAGACAGAACCTACGGGCGGGCCGCGAAACGCTCGATCAGATCCACCTGCCCCGAGACAATCAGAATATCCCGGGAATGGATGCGCGTTGCCGCATCCGCATAGGTAAACTCCTCGCCAGGAGACTTAATGCCCACCACAGACACCCCGTATTTCGCGCGAATATCCGACTCCGCCAGGGTGAACCCGTGAGTCTCCTTCGGCGGGCGCATCTTAGCAATCGCGAAGTCGTCGTCGAATTCGATATAGTCCAGCATGCGCCCCGACACCAGGTGCGCGGCGCGGCGCCCCGCATCCGCCTCCGGGTAGACCACATGATGCGCGCCAATACGCTCTAGAATCTTGCCGTGTGAGGGGGTGATCGCCTTCGCCCAAATCCGCTCAACCCCCAGATCGACCAGGTTCGCGGTAATCAGCACGGAAGCCTCAATCGAGGTACCCACACCCACAACCGCAGACCCGAAATCACTTGCACCCAGCTGCCTGAGCGCGTCAATATCGCGAGCATCTGCCGAGACCACATGGGTGAGCACGCCCGTCCATTTCTGCGCAATCTCGGGGTCTTTCTCAATGGCGAGAACCTCTTTATTCTGGGCGTGAAGCTGGGCGGCGGTCGCCGAACCGAACCGTCCCAACCCAATAATCAGTACGGGGGCGTTATGGTTACTAGCCAATGACGGGCCTTTCTTCGGGGTACTTATACAGGCGGCGGCGAGACCTCAGCGCCAAACCGGTGGCGGCGGTAATGGTGCCGATTCGCCCAATAAACATGAGCAGGGAGAGCACATAGATGCCTGAGGGCGGCAGTTCCGTGGAGAGCCCATTTGACAGCCCGCATGTTGCGTATGCGGAAATGACTTCAAAGAGCACGCGCGCGAGCGGCTGGTCTGTTATCGCCAGCAGAACTCCGGTGCCCACAAGTACAATTCCGGTGCTCATCATCGTCACCGAAATGGCGATGCGCAGCGCCGACACCGGGATAGTGCGCCCGAAAGTCATCACGAATTGGTCGCCGCGTGCCTCCGCAATAATTGCAAGCATAATCACGGCAATCGTGGTGACTTTCACGCCGCCTGCGGTAGATGCTGAGCCGCCGCCGATAAACATGAGCACATCGGTTATGAGGCCGGTGACCGGGCGGATATCGTTCATGTCGACCAGGTTGAACCCGCCCGAGCGCGTCATGATGGAAGCGAAAATCGAGCTGAGAATCTTCTCACCCGCGCCGTAATTGCCGATAGTACGCGGATTTGCCCATTCGGCTATGCCCCAGAGCAGGGCACCCAGTGCGAACAGGATGCTCGTGGTTGTCACCGTGAGTTTGGTCGTTAGGGTCCAGTCGCGGGGGCGGAAGGGTTTCTGCTGAATCGTCATCAGCACGGGGAACCCGAGTGCCCCAAGAACACGGCGATACTGACGGGTGCGAGTACGAAAAAATCGTGTCCATAGGGTACTAAGCCATCGGAATGCGGGGTGAACCCGGCGTTATTAAAGGACGAAATGGCGTAGAAAATACCGTGCCACAGGCTGGTGGGCAGGTTCTCGCCAAGAAGCAGAAAACGCGGGGTGAGAACGAGGGCGATCGTCGATTCGATCCCGATTGAGGTATAAGCGACGGTACGAAGCACGCTGCCGACCTCACCGAGACGCCCGATACTGAGCTCTTCCTGCGCGATAAGTTTAGAGCGCAAACCCATTTTCCGCCCGATCGCCAGGGCAAGAAGCGAGGTCATGGTCAGCGCACCTAAACCACCAATCTGACAGGCGAGCAGAATCATAACCTGCCCGAATACTGACCACTGGGCTGCTGTTGAAACGGTTGTCAAACCGGTCACGGTCACCGCACTGGTGGCGGTGAAGAATGCGTGGTGAAATGGCGCAGGTTCGCCCGTGACCGAAGAAATCGGCAGGCTCAACGTTACGGTGAAGAAAATGATCACCAGAAAGAAGGACGCGATAGCGGTTCGCGAAGGTGAGGAGAAGACAGTCGTATCAATAAGGTTGCGCAGCTTCTCGTAGCTTCGGATATCGAAGGGGTTGAAGCGGCGAGTGACCTCTTCCTGTTCATACATCATCGGCGATGTAGACGGAACTTTGCCGATAGCGGTGGAGATGCGACCCTCAGAAAAATCGCGCACCCGTTTGCGCTGATGCGCGCGCAGACGACGTAGATAGCGTCCCACGGGTGCCTCCTTTCCGATCGTGCGCAGAGTTTGGGCGGGGTACGTACGGTCTTGGTGGGGATGTTTAGCTTTCTCTAGTGTATCGCCCAGGCATGCAGCTGAGCGGAACATCATAGGTATTTCTAGGGATAATGTTGGAACGGTTGTTGTGGTGCATGCACTGTACGGGCGTGTATATGCCCTAAACGGTATATAGCTAGAACGGAATATTATGAGCATTTGGTAATATACGCGGAAAGCTTAGCGAAAAACCGCGTAGTTTCGGGCTAGAACCCATAAAACAGGTATCGAGCATACGCCGAAATATGTCATAATCGCTATATGCAATCAGACGTTTTTTCAGTGATCGCGGACCCCACCCGCCGCAATATCGTTCATCTTCTGGCTGAACAAACACGTACTGTTGGTGCCGTTGTTGAGCACTTGAACATGAGCCAACCCACTATTTCAAAGCACCTTAAGGTTCTACGTGAGGCACGGGCAGTCACCGTGCTGGTCGAGGGGCAGCGCCGCCTCTATTCGCTGAACCCTGAAGTATTTGACGAGATCACCGCCTGGGTTGCCGATATACAGGCGATTGCACACAGCACGAAGGAACAGCGGGAGTCACAGATTAAACAGGCTTCCGTGATTGAGGTTGTCGATGTTGTCGAGTCCTCAGGCGATGACACCGCGAAAACCGAAAAGACTGAAGAGCCCAGCGCCGAGGCCAAGACTGAGAAAAACTGCGCACGCTGGCGAGTCTGAGACCAACGAGCAAAAAAACAGCAAGATCAAGATACAGAGCAGCGCCCTAAAGCTACCGGTAAAACCACCGATGAAACCGCTGGTGAAGCTGCCACTGCCCATGCTCAAGATGTACAAGATCGAGATAAGACCTCGGATTCGGATGCGTCCGCCCAGCCTGCAGAATCCTCGTCTGTCGTTGAGCAGCCTGAGCCGACGCCTCAGGAACGTGTATCCAAGACCCTTTCGCAGCGCAAGCGTTTCGAGGCTTTCCCCGGTTCTACCGGTTCCGCGAACGCTGGTGTGAAGCCCGGAGCGAGCCTTTCGAGCGAGCGGGATGCCGAGAAGGCTTCCGGGCAGAAAGATCGCGATGGGCAGGGCGCTTCCCACGAGACTGGCGCTCATGATTCGCACGCTGAGGGCGAATCGTCTGCTAAGAAGAAGACGACGACCGCCGCGATTGCAAACCCGCTATTTTTGATGATGAGGCACGTTCTGCCGAGAGCTCGGTGACCTCCGGTCTGGGGCCGAAGACCTCGACTAAATCTGCCGCGCGCATCGTGTCAAAACCCGCTCAGCAGGCGGCACCCGCCGCATCGGAAGAGGGCACAGAAACCGCCGGAACCGTTGAGGAAAACGAATTTATTCCCATGCGTCCTTTCACGCCTTCGGGGTCTTCCTATCAGGAGAAACCGCAGCAGTCCTATGGGTATGACGACGGAATTGATGACGGTCAGCAGGGGTTCTCGCCCGAGGCTCGCGGCTTTGTTCCCCGGTCAAAGTCGCAGGATAAGACCGCACAGGCAAAGCCGGAGGCAGTAAAGAGCGAGAAGACCGACAAAGGCGTGTCAGCTCAGAAGGACGCTGAATCGTCTGTGAAGGGCGCCGAGCAGACTAAGGCTCCTGCGCGTTCGCACGATACGAAGCAGCCTCACATTGAAGCCCAGACTCAAGAGCGCACGCACGTTTCGGGCGCTCAGCAGCCTGCCCAGCAATCCGAGGGTGCTAAGCCTGTGAAGCCGAGCTCCGCCGAGTCTAAACAGACCTCTCACGCCGCGAAGGCCGAAGCGCAAAAGCCCGTGAAGGACGCTCACGAGAGTGCTCAGGCAAAGCCTCAGAAACCCGAATCACCTTCGCAGCAGGCTCAGATCGCCGCAAAAACAGAATCGGCTCAGGCACAATCGGTCCGTGAAGAGGTTTCTGCCCCGAAGCCGGGTTCGGAACGGGCGGCGCAGGCGCATACCGGAAAACCCGGTGCGAAAACCGAAGCGCAGACCGTATCTCAAGAGGCCCCGGCCCAGGCTGCGAAACCCGCCGAATCCCCGATACAGGCGGCTGCATCCGAGAAGAAACCCGAGGATAAGCCCGCCGAAACCACGGCGACCAACGCACAAACCGCCACCCAGCCCGGCACATCTTCTACCGTGAGCTACGGCATCGACACTGCCGAAAAGAGCACGGAAAATGGGGAACGTGCGGTACAGGGTACTGCGCAGAAAAAGCAGACCGAGAAAGGTCAGGGGAACGCTGGCTCGCCCGATACCAAGGAACCGGCAAAACCCGCAACGGTTAGGTCTGCTAAAGGTACCGCTTCCACAGGTGCTGCAGCAAAAACTCAGGAGTCCGAGAAAAAGCCGGCGACTCAGGTGGAAGAGCCATCGTCAACCGCTCAGGAGCCGCAAAAATCGGGTGCTGAAACCCCAGCGGAAGCTGCCCCTGCCGCTGCACAGAATATGACGCAGGCACAGTCCGAAGAGGCTAAGGCAGTGGAAGCTAAACTCGCCGAGAATGCGCCGGTCAAATCAGATTCCGTGACCTTCACGGCGGTGCTGCCCGTCGTCACCCCGGAAATGAGTTCCGTGCAAGGTGCCCGTCCTCAAGAGGACGAAGAGGCAGCCGATGCCTCTGACAAGACGAAGAGTGCGGCATCCGAAATCTGGTAAGAACGAGGAACTTCCGTACCAGACACAGACGGAATACACCTCAGCATTCGGCACTGCAGATACCCCGAAAGAACCCCCGCGCGGGCTGCTTTCACGCGTTTTCGGAAGGCGCCGGTAACATGGATATTTCACAGCATACGTCTCGTGGTGTTGTGCGGTATAGACCGCACGCGTGCACGACGGTTCTCATAGCATCCCACTTCTAACTCGTATAAACGGAGTTCTCATTGGCTATTCATCGCAAGATTCTGCGCTGGCTTGAGACCGAGCTCTTTGAAGGCAATATTCAGCTCGGTCAAAGCCTTCCTGACGATCAGCGGATTGCCCACGCCATCGGTGTGGGGCGTTCCCGAACCCGAGATGCACTCAAAACCCTTGAAGATATGGAATTGATGCGCCTGTACTCTGGGCGCGGCAAAGAGATCATTCCTTATCTCTATGAGGAACCGGCGGCTGCGGCCGCGGGACCCATTCGTCTGCACATGTCTACATCGCGTTACCCAACCCGCGATATGCTGCAGACCCGCATCCTGCTTGAGAGCTGGGCGGTATCTAATATTGACCCCGACAAGGTCTCATTTGATGAGGTTGATGAGGCCCTTGAGACGCTCCAAGACGATACTCTGAGTATTGGTGAGTTTCTTGACCAGCTTTTGACCTTCCACCACCGGCTGGTGCGTTTGGCGGGTAACGAACTGGTCGTGGGCTTGCTGGTTGCGATCCGCCAGTCTTCCTTCGATTCCCTGCTGTCGCTTATGGGACGTTTGCCGCTGTGGAGCAGCACGATGACGCGCATCCGGGTGGAAAACCGTGCCATTGTAGATGCTGTCAAGGACGGCGATGCCCGCACCGCGCGCGAGCTAATTGCCCACCAGCTGCAAGAGCTATACTCCGAAGCTGGCATAGAACTGGATCAGGCGGCAAATACCCCGAACGGTATGCCTGGTGACCCCTCTGAGGACGACGAGGAGTTCCAGGAGGAGGAATACTCCGAGGAAAGCACTGATTCTTCCGAAGAACCCGAATCCGACGCTGACGTGGAAGAACACGAGGAAGCGGAGCCTGAGCAGGATATCGACGAGAGTATTCCCGAATCAGAATATAAGGCTGAGCAGGAGAAATCTCCGGCCGCGCAGCTTCCAAAAATTATTCGTGAAGGAAGCACCGTTTCACGCCGCCGTCAAGGGCGTATGCGCGTGCCGACCCCGGTGGCCGTGGGCTTCGAGGAAGATAAACCCGAGGAGACCGCATCCGCCGAGAACACGGGTGATACCCCCACGGCTGACATTCCCGAGCAGCAGGAAACAGTGGAGAGTACCCACGAGTCTCCGATCGATCCCCTTGAGGAAACCGCAGCGCACGAACCCCAGCTTGAGAGCGTGCAGCCCGAATTTGAGGATGACGTTCTGCCGGTTGACGAGCCCAGTGAGTCTGTATCTGACGATGCACAGGACAAAGAGTCTGCTAAAGAGATAACTGCAGAAAAGGCTCCCGACAAGTCTGCTGATGGATCCGAAAAATCCAAGTCTTCGGAAGAAGCACAGGATGACTCTGCCTCTCACGAAGACTCAACTGAGGGCACCGAGGATAAAGACGCTGAAGAGACACCCGACGAACAAGAACCCGTCAGGGAAGTCTATGTCGAGAAGGCTCCGGTAGGTAAAATCTCCGCCGAAGAGCTTGTGGCGACCGGCCTTATTCCGTGGCGCACCATGGGACAGCAGGCCGAGAGCGGAGCCTCAGCCCAGGCCGAGGGTGAGGGGGGGGACGATGTTATTCGTGCGCCCCTGCGCCGAAACGTGCCGCCCGTGCGCCCCGCGCAATTCTCGCCGAGCAAGTCTGAAAAGTCAGAGAAACAGGAGAAGCCCGCGAGCGAGCGCATCAGCCTGATTCGCCGCGTTCGCCATTACTTCGGTCTTGATTTGCCGCATACCCAGGCGGTCAAGCTGGTTGAGGCGCAGGAGGCGGCCGAGCAGAAAGCCGCAGACAACGCGAAATTTGCGGCAGAACCTCCCAAGGTAGAGCCTAAGTCCGCTTCTGCTTCATCGCCTGAGGATGCCCCTGCCGCTGCCTCCGCCGAGGCCTCCAAGTCTTCGGTTGCTGAGCAAGAGCGGGAAGCTTCCACAGAACCGAAGAAACCAGCGGCGGAGCCATCACCGGCGAAGGCGGCAGAGGCTCCCAAGCCTGCTGAGGCGTCGAAACCCTCGAAGCCATCGAGCGATGTAACTTCTAAGAGCGCCGAGCCCGCGCCGGAGGCAGCACCTTCGGATAAGACAGATTCGAAGCCTGCTAAGCCTGCGGAAAAGCCCGCATCCGCTCCCGCACAGAGCGTAGATTCGGCGAAGCACGAGAAACCCGCCACAGAGACCCCTCAGACGGATTCTTCTGACTCTGTGAAGGCAGAACCTTCGGATGCGCCCGTTCAGAGGGCGGCGGCGAATGTCGAGTTGGAGGAAACTCCGGAAGAGATACGTTCTGAGCTGCAGAGCGCGATTACTCTGGACGAGCCTTCACCCGATTCGGTGCCGACCCCGACCGCTGAGCCCGTGGCGGTTAAACGCCCCAATCGCAAGGATTCAGAATCTCAGGCTCCGGCGAAGAATGTTTCGGTTGCGGCTGCAGCCATACCGCAGCCCGTTCCAGCGGTTGCCCGCCCGGAAACGGCTAATCTGAGCGGTGTCGATTCGACTCCGGTTGCTCCTGCGGTGAACGAAACTAAGAATAAGCCTGTGGAATCTCAACCCAAGCAGAAGGCTCAGGCAGATACCGAGAAAACACCGGTAAAACCCGCCCCGTCACCTTCGGAGATTGCCCAGGCATCAGCAAAACCGGCTTCGAAGAAACCCGAGACGAAAAAGCCTGCGCCCGTAGCAGGTAGCGCCTCAAAGTCTGCATCCGCTAACAAGAAGGCTCTGACGGCGGTAGACGCTAACGGTGCTCCGAATCCTTTTGAGGGTTTCGACGTCCTGGGAGCTGTCGAGCGTGCGCATGCGGCGGAAGCGGCTGCTGCTCAGAAGAAGCAGGCAAAGAAGCAGAACCCCGCAAGCGAAGCTAAAAACCGGCTCAGAACGGTGCTTCTAAGGGTGCCAGTGCCCTCTCGAAGGGGAAGAAGAACCGCAAGAGGCGCCACTAGCGCTATCACGCCACCATCTGGGGCGGCGGGAACTCGGGATTATGTACCCGTGGTTCTCGCCGCCTCATGTATATCCGCTGCGGTGGAAAAGACACCGGGGGCGAGAGAAAGTTCGCAAAATCGAAGGTTTTCTGCCCTTCAAATGGTGAAAATAGGCTATTACCTTGTACCCTAGGAAGGTAGCGTTCTCAAAACGCTTGGGTACTGCTGTGCCTAAAATGCCTTTTAGAGCGTTTATACCGGTATAAACATACCCGGGTAGCTACCAAACCGGTTTGGTTTGGCCGGGTCTAGAAAAGTGAGGAAATCCTATGGGTTCCGTTATTAAGAAGCGCCGCAAGCGTATGTCCAAGAAGAAGCACCGTAAACTGCTTCGCAAGACTCGCCACCAGCGCCGCAATAAGAAGTAATTAAGGCTTCTGCGCCCCGCATCCAGCAGGTTCAACCGCAAGGATGCGGGGCGTTTTGCATCTGGCGCACCAGTGCGTGAACCTAGATGTGGCGCTGTGACCTGTATATATTCCCGACCGAGCATATGTGCGAACAAGAATATAGAGCACAGGGGAACATAACTATCAGACATATATCGCGTGCAGACGTGGGCACACAAGATCGCGCGGCAGAACCTCAAGAAGATGCACGGGTATACACTGGGAACTATGCCTGAACCTGTCATTGAACTTTTGACCCGTCCCGGATGCCATCTCTGCGAAGATGCGCGCCTAACCGTAAGCGAAATCTGCGCCGAATACGGCCTAGACTATACCGAGCTCGATATTACCGATAACCCGGATCTGCTCAAACGCCACGAGACCGAAATTCCGGTGCTGCGCATCGACGGCGAAGCGAAGGATTTTTGGCGTATTAACCCCAAACGCATGCGCAAGATTCTCGACAAGAAACTTGCCCGCTAACCGGACACTTCGCAATATATTTTTGGGGTAGCGCCGAAAGTCTGAGAAACTGAGAGAATGACTACTCAGCCCACGGTTACGGTTCACCTGATGCGCCACGGCGAAGTTCACAACCCCGAACGCATTGTCTACGGTCGCCTGCCACACTACGCTCTCTCCGAGAAGGGGCAGCAGATGGTGCGCATGAGCGCCCAAGAATTTGCTCAGCGCGCGCAGGACGGTGCCAAGATTGTGCATCTGGTATGCTCACCCTTGCTGCGCACCCGCGAATCTGCCGCGCCAATCACCGAGCTGCTGGGTCTGGAAGCACATGCGGATCAGCGGGTTATCGAAGCCGATAACTATTTTGAGGGCGAGCATGTCACCAGGCAGGGCCTTCTGCGCAACCGTGAACACTGGGGCAAACTCTACAACCCTCTGCGCCCATCCTGGGGGGAACCGTACCTTGACCAGGTAAAACGCATGGCATCCGCTATTCAGGATGCGGCACGCACCGCCTACAACAAAGGCGGCGAAGGCGCACAAGCGATTATTGTCTCGCACCAGCTGCCCATCTGGGTCACCCGCCTGGGGTTAGAAGGCCGCTTGCTACAGCACGACCCGCGCACACGCCAGTGTAACCTTGCCTCGATCACCTCCCTCGACTTTAAGAGCACGGATTTTGACCATGAAATGCCGCAGGTGAGCGGATACTCCGAACCCGCCTCGCCCCTGTACGGCGGCGTGATTCAGCTTCCCGGAAGCTAGTCTCCTACAGTTTAAGAACGCAGGCCTTCGCACACACCGATGCCGCCACCAGCTGGCACGGAAGGAAAGCATGAACCCTATGCCAAAACCCACGACGCCAAATATCCCACTTACTCGCCGCGCGCTTCTGCATACGGGTGTGGGTATTTGCGCCACCGCCGCAGGTGCTGTGCTCCTCTCGGCGTGCTCATCCAGCGATGATTCCCTAGCGAAACAGGCAAATTCGGGTGATAACAAAGGCTATATCGCGGGCGATGGTTCCGTCACCGAATACCAGGAAGCCGAACGCGGTGACCCTGTCGCCTTCACCGGCGAACTCTTCGACGGAAAAACCGTAACCGCCGAATCCCTGCGCGGTAAACCGGTACTGCTGAACTTCTGGTACGCAGGATGCGCCCCCTGCCGCGCCGAAGCACCCGACCTGCAGAAACTCTCCGAAGAATTCAAAGATAAAATCGCCTTTTACGGCGTGAACGTGCGCGACGAGAAGAACACCGCGGAAGCCTTCGAGCGCAGCTTCAACGTCACCTACCCCTCCTTCAAAGACGTTACGGGCAAGGTTCTTCTCTCGCTCAGCAAATACGTACCCGCGCAGGCGGTGCCCACCACCGTGATCCTGGACGAGAAGGGGCGCGTGGCATCCCGCGTGCTGGGGCAGGCTAACCCGTCCATCCTGAAAACCCTCGTCGAGACCGTGACGAAGGGTGCCTAGCGTGCCGCACACGCCCGTTCAGCCGCTCATCGCTATCGCCGGGGTCGGTGCTTTCCCCGTGGCGAGCATCAGCTCGACCGTGCTAGACGGCTCGCTGTGGCTGTCGATACCGCTTGCCGCGCTCGCGGGGTTTATTTCTTTTGCTTCCCCGTGCGTGCTGCCGCTGGTTCCGGGGTATTTAGGATATGTTGCGGGGCTGACCGGGGCGAATATACCGGCAACGGGTGCATCACAAGCTGATGGGCATACGGTGGAGCCCGTGGATGCGAAACTTTCGCCCTCGTGAACCCGGCGGCCGCGCGGCACGTAGCGCCAACGGTGCCGCAAACACAGGATGTAGTAGACAATCACAGCGCTTCTGCGCCTATAACAGCAGAGAGTAAAGCTCAGACACCGAATGAGTATGCTGTAACTCGCCGTAAAGCCACCTGGCGGTTACTCGCCGGAGTTGCCCTGTTTATCGCGGGATTCTCCGCTATTTTCGTGCTTCTCTCTGTTGTCCTCGCCCAGCTCGGCACCGCACCCTGGCTCAAGGGGCAGTCCTGGGTCACGATGATTCTGGGCGCGCTGGTTGTGCTTATGGGAGTCGTATTTCTGGGCGGGCTCTCTCGATCTTTCAGACCGATAAACGCCTGCATCGCCGCCCGGTCACCGGGCTGTGGGGTGCACCGATTCTGGGTATAACCTTCGGGCTGGGGTGGGCACCCTGCATCGGGCCGACCTTCGCGGCCGTGCAGACCCTCGTATATACGGGCGGTTCCGGCACCGGCAAGGCAGTCGTTCTGACTCTCGCATACTGTCTGGGTCTGGGCGTTCCCTTTCTGCTCGTGGCATGGGGCATGGGCAGGGGAGTGAGCACCCTGGCGTGGGCGCGAAAACATCGCCTGGGCATACAGCGGGTGGGCGGTGCCGTACTCATCCTGATCGGGGTACTGCTCATGACGGGGCTGTGGACCGAGCTGATGTCATGGATACAGGCGGCATTACCCGCCTACGAACTACCGATCTAAGAAAGGAGGGCTGTCATGGTTTCCGAACACAGCGACGATGAAAACACTTCAACAGAGGCAAAGGATACAAACACCGCAAACCGCAAGACGGGCAAAACTGCAGATGCCGGGCGTGCCGTGAACGCATCCGAGAAGACCAAGAAAACCGGTAAATCAGCGCGCAAGGATGCGCCAGCCCTCGGGTTCGTGGGCATGCTTCGCTGGTGCTGGACTCAGCTGACCAAAATGAACACGGCGCTCATGCTTCTGCTTTTGCTGGCGGTGGCGGCGGTGCCTGGCTCGATCTTTCCGCAGCGTGTCCAAGACCCTACCAAGGTTACCGATTACATTAAGAACCATCCCGGCTGGGGCGAATTTGCCGATAAAATTCAGCTTTTCGACGTGTTCTCCTCGGCGTGGTTCTCTGCCATCTATCTGCTGCTGTTTATTTCGCTGATCGGATGCGTAACCCCGCGAGCCATCAAACACGCGAAAGACTGGCGTAAGCCACCGGCACGCACCCCCAGAAACCTTTCCCGTATGCCGGTGCACCGTCAGCTTGAGATTCCCGTGGCGGATGCCGGGCTGAACCTGAGCGCCAAGGGTGCGATTGAGGATGCGGCGCGCATCCTGAAAAAGAGCCACTACCGAGTTGAAATTCGGGACGAAGAGAACGACCATTACTCGGTCGGTGCTGAACGCGGGTATCTGCGCGAAATCGGCAATATTCTCTTTCACGTGGCGATGATTGGCATTCTGGTAGGGGTCGCCTTCGGTTCGCTCTATGGGTACCGCGGACAAAAAATTCTGGTTCAGGATGAAACTTTCGTTAATTCGCTGATTGGCTACGATTCGTTTACCCCCGGCACGAATTACAACCCCGACTGGCTTACCCCGTATGCGGTTACGCTCAATAATTTTCAGGTGCGCTACGACCGCCAGCAAGACAGCCACACCTACGGGCAAGACCTTGACTATAAGGCGGAGCTGACGGTGCATGATCCGCAGGGCGGCACCGAGCAGAAGACCCTCAAGGTGAATGAGCCGGTCGATATTGGCGGTACCAGCATTTTCCTCTCGGGTAATGGGTATGCGCCCGTGGTGCGAGTGACGGACGGCGAAGGTAAAGTCGCCTATGAGGGCACCGTGGTGGGCATTACTACGGACGGTAAATACACCTCATCGGTGGTGCTCAAGGTTCCGGACGCCAAACCTAGCCAGCTTGGTTTTGTGGGCATGTTCCTGCCTACCGGCGACTATGCGCGCGGCACCACCGTACCCCACTCGGTAGATTCCGCCCCCGCAAACCCCATGCTGATTTTCCAGTCCTATTCTGGCGATCTGGGGCTCAACTCGGGGCAGCCGCAGAATGTTTACGTGCTCGATACCTCTAAACTGCAAGAGCTGAACTCCATGGCACAGGGCAACGGCATTGTACTGAGCGCTCAGAACCCCGAAGCCGTGCTGCCCGATAACAAGGGAAAGATCGAGTTTTTGGGGTATAAACGCTATGTCGGTCTGGATGTGCGCCACGACCCCGGGCAGAATATTGTTCTGTACTCCTTTGTGGTCGCGTTCGCCGGGCTTATCGTCTCGCTTTTCGTGGCGCGCCGCCGCGTATGGGTGCGTGCCCACACCGCCGATGGCGTGCTCGTGGTTGAATACGGCCTGCTGGCACGCGGGGAAGACCCGCGCCTTGCGAACGAGGCCGAACGCCTCACCGATGCTTTCGCCGCCGCTTGGGGGCTAGAATTTGATGATGATAACCATGATGAAAACGAGGGTAAGTAGCCGATGCTGAACGACTCATTAGCGCGCTCCAGCGAACTATTTATGTACATTGCGGCGCTGATTTACACCGTCGTTTTTATTGCGTTCACCTCCGATGTGGTGGCAAACTCGCGCGTGACACGGCGCCTGGAAGGGCGGTCTGAGGGTACCGCACAGAAACCCACCGTCAAGGCGAAGATAAAGGTTGGTGCGGGCGCTGTTTCTGGCGCATCCGCGACGGCGAATACCGCTGCGGATACGGTTCGCACGGGCGGTACCGAACAGGGCACCGGCGAACGCGGCATGGGGTATAAGGGTGCTGCCGCACGGGCTCTCGAAGGCGAGGTTGCCGATTCTGCGATGCTGTACACGGGCGTTCGCCGCCCCGCCGCGCGCATCGCCGTGGTTGTGATGGTGCTTGCCGCTCTCGTGCACACCGCCGCCGTGATAATGCGCGGTATCGCAGCGCAGCGCGTGCCCTGGGGGAACATGTACGAGTTCTGCACCACGGGCGCGCTCATGGTGTCTGCGGTGTTTCTGATAACCCTCATATTCCGCGATGTGCGCTTCGTGGGCACGCTGGTGTCTGGGCTTGTACTCATTATGCTGTGCGCCGCCACAATTGGTTTCCCCACGCCGGTGGGGCATTTGAAGCCTGCGCTGCAAAGCTATTGGCTGGTAATTCACGTATCGATTGCGGTGTTAGCATCCGGGGTGTTTACGATTACCTTCGCGATGGCTGTACTGCAGCTGGTGCAGACCAGGCGCGAGCAGCGCATCCTGAACGGGAAATCGGGCGGATGGGCGTTTATGCGCTTGGTCCCGAGTGCCCAGGCTCTAGAGAATTTGCGTTCCGCATGAACGCGCTGGCGTTTGTGATGTGGACGTTTACGCTTGCCGCTGGTGCGATTTGGGCGAATCATGCGTGGGGACGCTACTGGGGCTGGGACACCAAAGAGGTGTGGACCTTCGTGATTTGGGTGGTGTATGCGGCGTATCTGCATGCACGCGCGACTCGTGGCTGGGCAGGCCCCCGCTCGGCATGGCTGTCTATTATCGGCTATGCATGCATTATCTTTAATTTCACGGTTGTGAATATTTTCTTCTCGGGTTTGCATTCATATTCGGGGTTGTAATCGGGATAACAGTGGATAACGGAATACTGCAGTAGTTTTGGAAATTTAAGTTCATAAAACGTGTGGACGGGGTCGTGTAACCCCGTCCACACGTTTTATGAGAAGCAGCTTCACCCAAAGACCCAAAAAGATTACAAAGAAAGTAATTGTGGGTCATTAAAATATTTGACGAATATTCTGGGTTCTTATTGGAGACCTTCGTATAATGGTGATACCGAACGGTGTATGGCATACGTTTGAGGACAACCAACCACTGTGAGCCGTCCTCAAGCTACCCTGAGATATCTACCCGGTCAACCGCTGGAATGCTGTCAAAGATGTCATGTGCCCGGTTTTCGTTGACTGATGATAGAGAGAAGAGGGATATAAGCCCATGCATGCAAATACCAACTCGATTAAGTTTGATTTTGAGGAAGCTGAGAAGTTTCATGCAGCTCTCCGAACCTGCAAGACAACCCTTGAAAACCAGGCACGTGACCGAAATGAAGTCACAGAATATGCAAAGTCGCAGCTTGAGGGTGGTTATGGGCGTCTCTTCTCTCGTAATGCTGACAGTCTCATTGAGATGGGAGCAGAGCTCATCGAGTCCCTTCGGAACGCCGAAGATAATATGAAAAAATATATTGCTGCCGCCCACGAGGAAGTTCGTATTCGTAAAGAAGTTACTGAGTGGGAGTCCATGAAAGAGTCCCTTGACAATATGAACCACAATCTCAGGGCGAATCATGGGGCTCTTAAACCTGTGAAGCCGGAGCATCGCCACTTAAATCCTACAGATCCTATGCCTCCTAAGCCTGAACCACAGCCTCGTCCTCATTATGAAGTCTATAATTCAAATTCTATAAAGAAGTTCAATGAAAAAGTTGACTATACGCGAGCTAACTTAAAAGTTGGGACAAGTTTTCCTACCTGTGGTGGAGAAGGTCCTGCAACTGAGAAATATATTTCTCAGCAGATAAATGAAGACGATATAAATATGAATGAGTTAGCTCAAGGAAAAGTTTCGGGTATTCCTGAGCATCTTATTAAGTATTACAACATGATTAAGAGTATGAATCCTCGTGTGGAGCAAGACTATAACGCGATGAAGTCCTCTTATGAAGCTTTTAGGCATGGTACCGATTGGGGAGAATTTAATGCAGAAAGCCTCATCGCCGCTGTTTATGTCTGGTCCCAAGATAACCTTGTGGAGGCGTATCGTGCTGGAAAGATTGGGGAAGAGCTCTGGAAAGCTGGTAGCCAGGGGGAGATTAGCGAAACAAATCCCAATCTTTCGGACCCTCGAGTTCTGCATTCTGTTGAGAGCAGTATATTTGTAAACGATCAAGACCTTAAAAAACTCCCAACAAAACATATGCTTCCTTATGTACCTTCGGCAGGTATTTCGGGAGCTTATCCTAGCTCGGGTTACTTGAATGATCCAGTTAATATTGCAACAGGTAACTTTATTGAGTATGAGCTTGATTTAGCTTTTGATAATACTGCCGCTACTGCATTATCTCTGGAGCGTATGTATAACAGTTTTGCGGTGGTACATCCAGAGGCAATTCCTTCAGGAATTTTTGGGCTCGGATGGTGTTCCACTTTGGATACTTGGATTGATTTTACCTCAGAAAATGCTCAGTGGTATACCAAAGACGGGCGTATTCTGCACTTTACTCGTTCGGGTGATGGGTATGACCGCACCCCGCAGGAACCCTGGTGGCTCACCAAAGTACTGCCTAGCGATGAACTGTATGAGTGGATCATGCAGGCAATGCAGCAGGCATTCGAGCAGGTGCATAACTGCGAGAAAGAACTTGCCCAAAACTCGCATGAAGAGGTAGATTTCTCGCAAAAACGTGGAGAGCTGACCTTCACATCACATTACTGGGTCATTGAAGACAACAAACATACGCGCCATATATATAACTCGGCAGGCGTCTGGGTGGGTACTGCGGTCGGGCATTTGAGCGATGCGATGGTTCCTGTGTACGCTACTGCAACGTTTGAGTTTGAGAGCGTACCTCAACGTATTGTCACAGACCTCGTGCATCCTGTGGCGCATCGGGCTATTCACATAGATTACGAGCTTGATTCCACTGGTGGATTACGCCCCGCGCAAGCATATACGTACAATACTGCGGGTATAAGTGCGGGTACTCCCCAAACTGCCGTTGGCTACAGTTACGTGCCTGAAGGGGAGAACGCCTCAGGTCACCTCTGCGCCGCGGAGAAGATGAATGGTACCCGCACATATACCCACACCCCGGAGCATTTGATCCATGAGGTGGCCGATGTTAACGGACACGTTGAGGTCACGAATACCTACGATGACAACGGGCGTGTGATACATCAGCACACTGAATATGATGACGATATTTCTTATAGTTATACGGATGCAGGCGTAACAACTGTTGCTCAGGCTGAGACCGGACTAAGGGTTAACATTTTTTATAGCGACCCTAAAGGACGTCTTACGGGGGTTACAGATGGGAACGGGAAACGCTACAGCATTCGGTACGGAACTGGCGATAATCGAGTCAGTATTACTGATCGTGATGGCTCTATTACCAGCCGTTCCTTCGACCAGCATGACCGGCTAGTCCGCGAACGTACCCCGGAGGGAACCGACTATACCTACAGTTGGGATGAGTGTAACCGCGTCACCGGGGTTTCGGTCTGTGATGCCAGGGATGTACGGAATTTGGGTACTCCTGTAACTACTTTATGAATACGCAGATTCAGTTAACCCCAATCCTTCAGCCGTTATTGAGAGCAACGGTGCGAAAACCCAGTTGGTCTGGGATGAGCACGGTCGGCTTGTGGAGACCATAGACCCCACCGGGGTGTGCACCGTCATGACCTATGACATTCATGGGGATCTGAAGACCATGACGGATGGTGTGGGAAACACAACTACTCTGGTACGTGATGGTGCTGGGCGCGTAACACAGGTCATTGACCCATTAGGGCGAACTCTTCGTATTCGATATAACGCTTCCGGCATGATTTCCAGCTTCGAAGAAGCTACCGGTGCTCGCTGGAGTTTCTTATATCAAGAAGCCCGAGAGGCACCGCGGGTCCCTGCGACTTTGCGCACTGCGCAGCGTTTTGCTGGTTTAGAGGGTGAGATTGCTGATGACAAAGAGCAGGGAAATCTGCCTCATGCGGTGACAGATCCATACGGAAACGTTACTACTCTGACCTATAATCGAGCCCGGGAAATTACCTCTGTGACTGACCCGTTAGGCCGCACCACCCGGAATATTTATAACCAGTCGGGTAACCTGACCCAAGTTATTGAGGCTTCAGGGGCAACATGGACTTATGAGTATGACGGAATCCGTCAACTTATTGCCGCCATTGACCCTCTAGGCGGCGTGACTCGGTACACCTATGACCCCGTGGGGAACCGAACTTCTGAAACTGACCCCACAGGGGTGAAGATCAAGCAGAACGTCGACCGCAAGCGTGGTCTGGAAAGGACCACGGATGCTTATGGTAATTCCTTCAAACAGATCGATGTTTTCGGTCGTGTGGTCGCCCAGAAAACGGGAGTTAAAGTAGGGTCTTCCGAAAAGCCTGATTCTGAGGAATTTATCACCTACGATCATGCCGGTAATCCTGTTGAAATTGTGGATGCGCAGGGTGGGTTAACTCGCATTATTCGGGATCTTGCAGGTCGCCCGTTACGGGTAGTTTCACCTGCTGGGCGCGTGCAAACTTATGAATATGATGCAGCAGGTCGTCTAGAGCGGTACGCGATGAGCCTTGATGAGCCGGTACCAGCTGCTGAGATAACACAAGATTCTGAACCTACTCAATGGGCTGTCACGCGTCTGGTCTATGATGCCGCTTCCCAAGTTGTGGAGCGTATCCTTCCGGATGGCTCCGCAGAATATATCGATTATGATGCCGCCGGTCGTGTTATCAAGGTGACTAAGGGCGCTCGCAGTGCAAGCTATGAATACGATCAGGGCGGTCGTCTGGTGGGGCTGCGCGATAACACGTATGGCTATCGTCGTTTTTCCTACGATGCCGCTGGTCAGCTGATTCGGACCATTGATGGGCTGGGCAACCGCACCCACATGAAGTATGACGCTGCGGGTAATATTGCGCAGGTTATGGATTCTACTGGGCAGATCACTCGCTACGAATACGATGCCTTGAACCGTCTGACCCGCACCACTAACGCGGCGGGTATCGTCTTTGAGTATGGGTATGATGCGGCTGGCCGTCTAACCCGTGCTTTCGACGGTGTACATGAGCGCACCTACGAGTACGACTATAAACACGGCGGCGAGCTTCGGTATGCTTTCTGTGATGGTGTGCGTATTGCACAGTACGGCAGTGAAAATAAGGGACGTACTGTGTGGGTACGTGATTACGCCACTGCTCAGGCTCTTGACAATCGTGCGCCGAAGGAAGCTTATGTTGAGCACCGCTACGAGTATGATTCCGCCGGGCAGCTCGTTAAGCGTTCCCGCAGCGCTGTTATTGACCCTCACTCACCAGATTCAGAGCACAAGATGTCCAAATCTACGGACGTCGAGAACCAGGTTCAGGCGCTCAATACGTTTGTTTCTACAGGTGCATATACTCTCACATATTCCTACGATGCCGACGGTAACCGCACTGCCACAGTAACTCCATACGGTACATCGCATGTGGTGTATGACGGTGCAGGTCACGTAGTTCGCCGCGAAACCTACAGTACCGGTGAAGATAAGCCTGTTGTTTCCACATATTCATATGATGTGATGGGGCAGCTTGTTCGTGCCCAGGTAGGGGATATTGTTTCTACCTGGCGGTTTGACGCTTCAGGTCGAGTCTCGGAATACGGCAAGAATCTTGTTGCTGAAGAAGCCTCCGATGTTGCAGGCGGCATTGAAGCTGAAAATCAGGGAATAAATGAGAAGACCCAGATAACCCGTGACGCCCAGGGGCGTGTAGCTGGTGTGCAGACAAACAACTCACTAGTGATGTATTCCTATGATGCCGCCGGTCAATTGATCGGTGCTCGTGAGGGCGATCTTGAATATGAATGGGTCTTTGAGAACGGTCTGATGGTGAGCGAAAAACTCTACCGTGTAGATGATGCAGAGCAACACAAACGTACCGTTCTGAGTGAACGTTCCTTTGAATATAACGTCCTCAATCAACTGGTTCAGATCGAGACCTTGGAGTACGCAGCTGCTATAGCCCCAGAGTTTGTGGGGCTTCATCATGAAGTTATTAACCGCGTAACCACAACTTATACCTATGATGCGGCAGGGTACCGCGTGCGTGAGTATACCGCTTCAAACCAGGGTACTCGTACAGCTCGCGAGTACGAGTGGGGCGTCTGGGGCGGTCTTTCCTCGGTTACGACTACGTCAAATTCTGATGCCTTCCATACGGAGGCTCTGGGTGTACGCGGCGTGGCGTCCCGGGTACGTCTTGTCACAGATGCCGCGGGTGAACTGGCTCAGGTTACTGGTGTAGACAGCATCTCAATGCCTCTACTGTGGGATTCACTCTCTGATACCCCACAGGTTTTGGGCGTGGGAGCTGTGAGTGCACCGGATTGCGACGGCGGGTTCTCTCAGGTAGGTGTTCCGCAAGGATTAAATCCGTGGGGTGTGCCTGATCCAGCGGGTATAGCTCATATTCCTGGGATAAGGAGCTTCGACCCGTTCAGCCAAGTATTACCTGAGGGAGTATCCTTTACAGGCGCCGGCAGCGTGCGTATCGCCGGGCTGGATGTCATGGGTGCCCGCACGTTTGACGGTGTTTCGAAGCGTTTCCTGTCGACTGATCCATTAGCGCCAGTGGCCGGTTCGCCATGGTTCGCAGACCCCTATTCTTTCGTGGGCTCTAGCCCCATGAATATGGTGGATCCATGGGGTACAACTGAGGTCTCTGTTGCGCTCGCACAAGATACAAGCTTTGAAGGCTGGTTAAGCAGGAACCGTCAAGAAGTCTCGCGTGCTCTTATCGCAGTTGGCATAGTTGTTTCCATTGTTTCCATACCTATTCCCGGTTTAAGTGTGGCGATTGCAGCCGGGACTGTGTCAGGCAGCAGTATGGCAGCCAGTATAACGTTGAACTCCAATGCTTCTTTGAAGAGCGGCGGGTATGTTGATACTGGCGATGTGGCCTTTGCAGCCACCGTGGGTGGTATTACTGGAGGTCTTACAGCGGCTGCCGGTTATGGTGCCGCTTACAGTGTTCAGAAATGGGTTGCTCCTAAGGCTGTGGAGGGTTTTTCTAAAGTGCGTAGCACCTTTTCGCCTTCTACCTCGTCAGCGATTCAAACAAGTGAGCGTGCGATTGCGGCAGAGACCAGGTTTGTTCCGCAGGGTTCTAACCTTGTGAACTCTTCGAGTAATGCAGCGCGTGTTGCAAATGTGGAGTCGAAAGTTACTTCGGCATCTCCAACTGCTGTGAAGTGGGAGAATGTGCCAGTGGTTGCTGCTGGCACAAAAGGCGCTTCTACAGGTGTACGTTCAGGTACTCCAGTACAGACGGTGACTGTGTCGTCGAGTCAGGGGAAGGCTATTCCTGTTATCGCCACCGGGTCGAAGGGTGCTTCAAGTTTGAAAGCTGCTGGTCCTGCTCAGGTAGGTAAGGTTCCTGGTGCTCCTGCGGCTGCGGTTGCCTCAAAGGGCACTCAGGTCGGCTCTAAGAGTGCCTCAGGTGAGTTGCGTGCTGTCGGTCCTGTGAATGTGGGTAAGTCTTCATCAGGAACGGCGAAACCTACTGTAGGTCAACGGTTAAAGGCTGTGGGTGCTAACGCTGCGGTGAATGGTGCTACTGGTGCCGCCGTAAATGGCGTGTCGTATACAGGACAATCTTTGATGGGTCTTACTCCTGAGCCATTTAACGCTGGTGAATTGTTGAATCAGATGGAGACTGGTGCTACGGGTAATATGCTGGGTGGTTTGGCGAAGCCTGCTGCTGGTTCTGCGGGGAACTACTTAGGTTTTAAGCCCGGTGGTTTTGGGCAGAATAGTTTGGAAGCTGGTTTTGCTGGCGGTATGAGTATGGCTAATGGTGAGCTGTGGGCTGGACTGTCGGGTAATCCTACATCGGGTGGGGATAAGGTGTATAACTTTGCCTCTGGCGCTGGTTTGAGCCAGGTAGGGAATATTGGCTCGAAGAATCATAAATTGGAGAATGTGAAGGTCGGCTCTTTGGGACAGCCGCTGAAGGCTCCTGAGTATTTGGGGTCTTATCGGCAGATGGGGTTGGGGCATCCTGGTGTTGTTCATCCTTCGCCTAGTTGGAAGCCGTTGGCGTTGAATTCTACGACGAATGCTAGTTTGGTTGCGTTGTCTGATGCGGCGAAGAAGTATGGGGTGGATAGGCTTTTGAATTTTGAGGGTGCTCCTGCGTATCCTGTGCCGTCTCCTGGTCCTTCTCCGGTTCCTTTGAGTGTTGATTCTGATGGTTTTGGTATGTCCGGTGACCAGGTTCAAGTTCTGGATCCGGAAGATATACGAGAGCCGGGCGATGTTCAGGCTCCTGAAGATATTCGTGAGCCAGAGAGGGTGCAAGAGCCTGAGAATGTGTATCCCGCCGAGGGGGTTTATGCTCCTGCCGATGTGCAGCCTGATGAGGATTTGATGCGGAGGCAGGGTCTTGATGATTCTGATGGGGGAGTGTCTGACGGTTTGTCTCAAGACGGCTGAGGGGTTGAGTCAGAGTAGGCTGTCATCTTGTTAGAAGAAGGGTACTTGGGGAGAGGTGAGTTTTATGGGTGAGATGTTTTTGGGTGTTCGGAAAGAGTGGTTGGCTACGATTGATTGGTGGAGTTCGGGGATTTTTATTGGGATTTCTCAGTTTTTGATTGGGTGGCCTTTGCTGGGGTTTATTCTGCAGACCTCGCGTTCTCTTCCGGTGGGTGAGAATGTGTTGTTTTATGGGTATGTGCTGTTGTTTCCTGTGTTTGGGACGGTTTATACTGGGTGTCTTTTTTATTTTCTGAATGCTAGTACTGTGTCGCAGCTGATTTGGTTGGCGTCTCCTCATGTGGGGATGTTGGTGGTGGGGATTTTGCCGTATCCGTGGAATCTTCCGTCTATGTTTGGGTTTGTTGCTGTGGTGACGGGGTTGTATCCGGGGGTTTTGCTGTATCAGTTGTTGGAGTTGCGGCGTCGTAGTCGGATGTCGCCGGATGAGTTGGAGGTGTTTCTTGCGGAGCTTGAGGTTCGGGAGGTAGAGGCACAAGAACGGGAGCTGAGAACTGAGAGTACATTCACATTGTTTTTTTTCTTGCTTATGGTGGTTATTTGGGATTTTATGTCGGTGGGTATTCCGACGATACATTGGAAGTGGTATGACCCGTTGCCAATGTTTGGGCAGGCCTTAGTGGTGTCTGTTGTGGGTATGGGAGTGTCGGTGTTGGTGAAGCGTGTGTTGGGGTGGAAGGTTTCGGGGTGGGTTTATGGTGTGTTGTTGGTGGTGAGTGTTCTGGGTGTGTTGTGGGTGTGGGGTTATCCGGTGGTGTTGTTGGTGGCTCCGTGGTGGGTTGGGTATATTTTGGGTGTGCCATGGGTGTCGTCGGTTGAGGATGTTATGCGTCGTGGTATGGCTCGTGCACAGAGGCTGCACAGTAGGTAGGATTTTAGCAGTTTATAGTTTCAGGTTCTCGGGTATATTCAGGAATTGGATGATGTTTAGGCTCCTAAAAATGTTCGTAAGCCAGAGAACGTGCAAGAGCCTGAGAATGTGTATTCCGCCACGGGTGTTTATGGTTCTGTTGATGTGCAAGATTCTGAGGGTATTGTTTCGGGTGAGGAAAAATTCTCTGGTGCCGATGGAATTTCTTGGGATGAGGACGTTGACCCTGTAGAGGGTTCTGACGTTGATTTTGTGGGTGGTGAATAGACGTGCGGGTGCGTATACGGGATTGTGTGTATTGGGGCTGGGGTCCGTTTTGGGCTTTGGTGGTACAGATATTGATCTGGTGGCCTATTGTGGAATTAGTGGTGCGAATTGCGTCGTCAAATTCTAGGGTGGGTTCTAATCCGCTATTTTATGTGGTTTTATTTTCTTTGCCGTTTATAGGTATTGCGGTTAATTTTTGTTTGTTTCTTTTTCTTCGTGCAGATGTAGCCATAGGCCTATTTTTACCAGTTGCTTTTCTATTAACCTTTTTGTTTATTCTGTTTCCTATGCCCATACGTGCGTTGGGGATGTATATGTTTGGTTCTGTGGTGTGTGGGTTGTATCCGGGTATTTTGTTGAATAATTATTATGAGTTGTATCGTGTGGCGAAGATGTCTGATGAGGAGTTAGAGGAGTATAAGCTCAAGGTTGAGGAGGAACTAAAACGGATAGAGGAATCTAATAAAAAAGATGAACTAACACTTATTGGTCTAATTGTTATTGGTATTTTTATGGTTAGCTTTTTTTCATTGGCTATTCCTGCGGTGCATTGGAAAGGGTATGATGCCTCTCCGATGCTTTTACCAACAGCGATTTTAGTATTGTCTGGTCTATCTCTGTCTGTGATTATCACTCTTGTGTTTAAGTATCGGTTGTCAGGTTGGTTTATCTTAATTGTGCTTGTGACTGGTGCTGTTTTTATTTATGCTGTGTGGGGATATCCAGTTTGGCTATTGATTTTCCCCTTTGTCGTTTCCCTAAGTTTTGGGGGTACGATGTTTTCTACTTTTGTTCGTTGGTATCATCGTGTTGTTCGGGAAAAAATGCGTTTTCGTATAACTCGTATATTACGGTAGTTTCCGGTGTATAGGAGCCCGGCAGATGGGGTTGGAACATCCAACATCGGTTTTTCGTCAGTATCGTGATTTTGGTCCGTTGGCGTTGAATTCTACGACGAATGCTAGTTTGGTTGCGTTGTCTGATGCGGCGAAGAAGTATGGGGTGGATAGGCTTTTGAATTTTGAGGGTGCTCCTGCGTATCCTGTGCCGTCTCCTGGTCCTTCTCCGGTTCCTTTGAGTGTTGATTCTGATGGTTTTGGTATGTCCGGTGACCAGGTTCAAGTTCTGGATCCGGAAGATATACGAGAGCCGGGCGATGTTCAGGCTCCTGAAGATATTCTTGGGCCAGAGAGGGTGCAAGAGCCTGAGAATGTGTATCCCGCCGAGGGGGTTTATGCTCCTGCCGATGTGCAGCCTGATGAGGATGTTGATCTTGTAGAGGGTTCTGATGTTGAGTTTGTGGGTGGTGAGTAGGCGTGCGGGTGCGTGTTCGGGATTGTGTGTATTGGGGTTGGGGTCCGTTTTGGGCTTTGGTGGTGCAGGTGTTGATTTGGTGGCCTATTGTGGGGTTGGTGGTGCGGGTTGCGCCGTCGCATCCTATGGTGGGGTCTCATTTGCCGTTTTATGTGGTGTTGTTTTCTTTGCCGTTTGTAGGTATTGCGGTTAATTTTTGTTTGTTTCGGTTTTTTCGTGCAGATATAGCTGTAGGCCTTTTTTGGCTGTGTAGTTTTCTGTCAGCTTTTTTGTTTATTCTTTTCCCGATGCCTTTTCGTGCGTTGGGGATGTATATGTTTGGTTCTGTGGTGTGCGGGTTGTCTCCGGGTATTTTGTTGAATAATTATTATGAGTTGTATCGTGTGGCGAAGATGTCCCCTGAGGAAGTGGAAGCTTATAAAATTGAGCTTGAGCAAAAAAACGTAAAATACGAAGAAAATAGTGATACGGTAGGAAGCATTTATGTGGCAATTTTTTGTATTACTGCTGTTTTTATGACGGGATTCTTTTCGTTGGCTATTCCTGCGATGATTCAACGGAGTTACGATCCGTCTCCGATGCTTTTGCCAACAGTTATAGTGGCAACGGTGGGGTTGTGGTTATCTGTTGTGGTGAAGCGTATATTGAAGTGGAATGGCTCATGGTGGGTATATGCCGTATTGCTGGTAGTAAGCGTGGTAGGTGTATTGTGGGGGTGGGGTTATCCGATTGTACTTGTAGTTGCTCCATGGTGGATGGCGTATTGGGTTGGTGATGCTTTAGTCGATGCTGTTGAGTTCGCATTACGGAGGGTAATAGGATTTGAATATTCTTAGACGATGATTATATATCTTTGCTTATTTCTATCGGTCTGTGTTTTCAGAGTGGTTTTAGTGCTGAAGAATTAATTTAGTAATTTATTATGGGGTCGATTATAATAATTCGACGAGTATGTGATTTATTACCAATTATTTTAGACGAAAGTAATTCTGGTATTAATTGAGTTATCTTTATGTGTTTTTATCATTCATATACTGAAATGTAATTTGGTAAGTAAGTTATTTTTCATGCTTTTGACTATTGTTGGTTTTGTTCAATATTGTTTTAGGGTATTCGACCTGATTGCTGTTTTCTATTTATTTTTATTGTGTCTTGAGTTTTGTTAGGGTGATGTTTTCTGCTTTTAGTGATTGGTATGATTGTGTGGTGCTATGAGAAATGCATACTTGGATAACTTGTTTGTACGGTTTGCTGCTGGTGTAGTTGGGTTCTTATCCGCAGAAAGATGGTGAAAACATGGTGGGGGAGGGTGAGATGTTTTTGGGTGTTCGGAAAGAGTGGTTGGCTACGATTGATTGGTGGAGTTCGGGGATTTTTATTGGGATTTCTCAGTTTTTGATTGGGTGGCCTTTGCTGGGGTTTATTCTGCAGACCTCGCGTTCTCTTCCGGTGGGTGAGAATGTGTTGTTTTATGGGTATGTGCTGTTGTTTCCTGTGTTTGGGACGGTTTATACTGGGTGTCTTTTTTATTTTCTGAATGCTAGTACTGTGTCGCAGCTGATTTGGTTGGCGTCTCCTCATGTGGGGATGTTGGTGGTGGGGATTTTGCCGTATCCGTGGAATCTTCCGTCTATGTTTGGGTTTGTTGCTGTGGTGACGGGGTTGTATCCGGGGGTTTTGCTGTATCAGTTGTTGGAGTTGCGGCGTCGTAGTCGGATGTCGCCGGATGAGTTGGAGGTGTTTCTTGCGGAGCTTGAGGTTCGGGAGGTAGAGGCACAAGAACGGGAGGATAAGATTTCTGCTATTTATGTGTCATTTTTATGTCTAGTACTTTTTTGTATGGTTGGGTTTTTTGCGGTGGGTATTCCGGCGATGCATTGGAAGGGGTATGATCCGTCTCCGATGATTTTTCCTGCGGTGGTGGTGACGATAACCGGGGTGGCGGTGTCGGTGTTGGTGAAGCGTGTGTTGGGGTGGAAGGTTTCGGGGTGGGTGTATGGTGTGTTGTTGGTGGTGAGTGTTCTGGGTGTGTTGTGGGTGTGGGGTTATCCGGTGGTGTTGTTGGTGGCTCCGTGGTGGGCTGCTTATGGGATAGGTAGTGATTGGGTAGCTTTGGTTGAAGAAACCGCGCATAGCACTTTGAAAAGTTTACGTCTTTACACACAGAAATAATTTTTAAGAGTAGTTTTATATAATTTATTATTTATTAATTTTTTTGTCATATTTTAGTTTAGGGATATTTGTTGTGAATGCGGGTTTGGTGGCGTTGTCTGATGGAGCGACTTCGGTAGCGTCGCGCAGTAGAGAAAACTCCCGTAAGTCGCAAGATATCTAATGAGTCCTAGAACCTATTTTGAACTACCTTTCTCACCGAACCCGTCATTCTCGCCGTCAGAACGTTCACCCGTGCCGTTGTCCGCAGGACCGGTGCCCGCATCCTTTTCGCGAGATCGGCGCTGACGGTCGGCTTTCGTCTTGAGCCAGCGCAGGTACTCTTCATCATCGTCGGGTGAAGATGTTGCCGGTGGCGGTGTGCCTCGCCGGGAGCTCGTGAACCCGCCGCCCTGCTGCGTTTTAGGGGCTCGCACAGCGCGCGGACGGCCCAGCAGAAGCCACAGGAGAGGTCCCACGACGGGGAAGAAGATCACCGCAATAATCCATAGCCATTTGGGGAAGGTACGCATCTGGTCCTGATGCGTGCGCAGCGCATCCAAGAGAGTATATAGAGTTAGCCCCACCACCAGGGCGAAAGCACCAATAATCATCATGGCTCGAATCATAGTCTCTAGTGTTACACACTCTGAGCATAACCAACAATGAAAACTGTCAAATAATCTGTGACGTTCCCGGCGTGCCGCATCTCGTTTGCTTGGGGGCTTATTGCAACCCCGATACACTGGATGTTATGAACTTGTTCAAGTACACACTGCTGCGGCTCGGCCTCGTCGTAGTACTCTTTTACCTTTTTATGCTGATAGATGCGGGTATTTTTATTGCTGGTCCCGCCGCTATTCTATGCGCCTTCGCCCTAGCGTATATTTTTCTTCCCCAAACTTCACGCCGCCGCCAGCGCGGATATGCGTAAAATTTTCAAACGCGCCCCCACCATTAAAAACAAAGATGAAGCAGAGAACCGCACGCTCGAAGATCAGCTCGTCGATGAGCATAAGAAGGTTTCGGGTGAAGACTTCTAAGATATTCTCTCATCAGAGCTAAATCTAGCTCCATAGAAGAAGATGTGGCACCCCAGCCCCAAAACCACCCGGCGGTGGCAGGGCACGGGATGCCGCATCTTAGTTGTGTATCAGGGTGGCGAGCAGGTCGTTTTCGATCCGAGCAGGTAGTGTTTTCCTACCCGCTCGACCAAAACTACCTGCTCGGCAGCTCTTAGTCTTGAGTTGCCTTCTGGTAGATGTCCCAGACGGGGCGGTCGAAGATCGCACCTGAGACGGACGTATTGTTATTAGTTGCGAACGAAGTTACGCTCTGAACTTTGCCCAGGCCGGTCGCATTATTGTAGTCGGCAAGCCACGGGCCACCTGAGGATCCGCCCGCGAACTCGCATCCCGAAAGAGTGGGGGAGCAGTAGGGAGTAATGCGGATCGTGGGTGTTCCCCAGCAGGCGTGCATAACCCTACCGGACTCTTTGTTGCCGGGGTATGCGAAGACGGTGCTCTCGAAGATGGGGCTGCGGTCCACATCTCGCCGTGCCCTGCTCTACCATATTCACGAGGAGCTGACCTTCTCGTTGGTGTTGGTCTTGATGAAAGCAACGTCGTGCTTGTAGCTGTCGCCGGTACCGCCTGTGGGCTGGCCGTACTGAACCCAGTCGTTGGCAACACGCAGGTACTGCGCGCTGAAGGTGCCATGCGGGCGCACGCCCCGGTTGTAGCCGGGAACGAACACGATGTTGCGGTGCCAGGTCTTATTCTACCACCGTGCACGCAGTGGCCGGCGGTTACCACGGTACGCTTGGTGGGAGTGTTGATCGCCGCACCGGAGCATACATAGTTTTTACCGTCACTGGCATCGGTGTAGAAAATCTTGCCGTTGGTGTGCGAGAAGTTCGTTACCTTGGATGCACCCTGAAGCTGCACACCATTGCGTGCGTCCTTCTGTTCGGGCAGAACGGGGTCTACAGACTCAGCGGTGGTTTCAGGCTCGTCAGCTTCCTGAGTGAGAGTCTGCGGGGTGTATTCCTCACCGGACTCGTTAGTTTCCTCCTGAGAAACGACCTCGGGATTCTGCTCTTCAGTCTCCATCTGAGAGACGGCATTGTTGATCTCCTGCTGGGGATCCTCTACGTTATCTGCAGGAATAGCGTTTTCCATACGCTCGGTCGTCCAATAGGTAATGACTCGCGGGTCTCCCTCGGGAATAGCCCCCGGATTCTCGCCTTCCTGACCTGCCACAACCGATGCCTGGGGATCGGCGTTAAGAACGTCGTCGCTGAGAGGTGCTACTGCGGAAGCGGAATCGTCGCTTCTCTCAGAGACGGTGTGGGCGTACGATGCGGAGTCGTTAGGGGTAGAGACCGCATTCGCGGGGATAAAACTTGTCGATACAAGCAAAGATGCTGCAAGAAAAAAGGGTGCACGCTGCACGGCACCCTGAAGTGAATGGCGCACGAAAGTGTCCTTTCAGGTGGGTAGAGTGGTGATTCAAGAGTCGCTATGTAATTGAGTGAATGATATGCCAACACTTGAGATTACTATTAATGTAAATAAAGATTTTTTCAAATGTCAATACGACATGCAGAAAAAGGTGAATTATGTCATCAAACTCACGATGTGAGAACATATGAGATTCACCCGTTGTACCATGCCCCCTGTGAGACTTAAAAAGACTCTTTATGCGAATAAAGCGTTAGAAAATTTGCTTTATTCGCATAAAGAGCCTTTTTGGCATGGGGGGATGCTGGTAAGATGGGGAATCCTTGAAAATACGCGGTAAAAACAGAGTTCAGGGCGTTTTCGGCAAAGTGGTGCGTATTCTTAATACCCCGTAAAAACCTCAACGGTACTACTCAATAAATTTAATCCATGTAGCAATACTGAAATAGCAACTAAAATACTATAGATTAGTGCCACAATCCCAGCCTGTTTGAGAACAGGTATAAGCGCCGGTCCCTGTTTAAACAAAACCGTTACGCAAGAATGAACGGTTGGTCCCAGAAGAATAAAAGTTACCAAAAACCAGGGATTATGTGGAACTACAAAAGCACCTATGAGAAGTGCTATCAGCATTTCAGCACAATAGGCGATGCGCGCCCGCCAATCCCCAAGCCGTACCGCTAGCGTAAGCTTGCCGGATTCACGGTCGGTCGGAATATCGCGCACGTTATTTGCCATGAGCAGAGCGCAGGAAATGAGTCCGATAGCTATCGCAGACACCCACCCGGTCACTGTCAGCTCATGAGACTGCGTGTAGAGGGTACCTAAGGTGGCGACTAGGCCGAAGTAGACAAACACGAAAATATCGCCCAAACCCATGTATCCGTAAGGGCGCTTACCGCCGGTATACCCCCAGGCTGCGAAGACCGCGGAGGCGCCAATTGCCAAGAACCACCACTGGTTTGCCAACGCCACCAGAATCAAACCGGAACACATGGCTAGAGCAAAGCACAAAAACGCGGCGTATTTGACAGATTTCGCGCTTGCCGCGCCGGAACCGACGAGGCGCATCGGGCCAACCCTGCCCTCATCGGTGCCTTTGATACCGTCGGAATAATCGTTTGCGTAATTCACCCCGACCTGTAGAAAAAACGCCACCAAAAACGCTAAAAACGCATACCAGGGCTTGAACGCATCAATCTCGTACGCTGCGGCTGATCCGGCGATGATAGGGGCGAAGGCAAGCGGTAGGGTACGCAGGCGTGCGCCTTCAATCCACTCTGCGGGTGTTGCCACGGTGATCCCTCCGGTAGCGAGCGTGCGAAAACTGATTCTCGGCGGGGTCTTTAGCCCCTCGTATTTGTGTATTCTCTGTACAGCATACTGTATATAGCCCGCAGGTCGGGTTTGCCCGTGCTTGCGGTCGGAAAATCGGCGAATATCCTCAGAAATTTGGGGGCACCCGCCGCACCTAGCTTGTCGGTGCAGAACTCACGCAGCATATCACATGTAGCCCGAGAGGCATCGGGGGCACTCTGCGCCCCGGGTGTGCCCCGCAGCGTGATCGCGGCAGCCACCGCCGAGCCCCAGCGCGCATCGGGAATGCCCATGACCGCAGCCTCACGCACCGCCGGATGGCTTTCAAGAACGGCGGCAACTGCCCGAGCGGAAACTTTGACCCCTCCGGTAATAATCACATCATCGGAGCGTCCCACAACGTTTAGCATCGGGGCGCCCTCGTTCTCTGGCGCATTCGGGGCAGAGGATATGAGCGAGCCGTAATCGTCGGTGCGATACCACCGGCACCCGTGGGCATCAACGAAGAATGCGATGCGGTGCGCGCGCTATCGCCCAAGTACCCGCTGGCAAGGTGTTCACCACCAAGCCAAACGCGCCCGATGTTAGGGGTTCCCCCCGCCGAAGCGTCGCCCGCCACAGAACTGTCTAATAAACCCGCGTCCTCGGGAATCACACGCAGCCGCACCCCGGGCAGTGCTACCCCCGAATAGACGCACCCACCGGCGGTTTCTGCACTGCCATAGGTGGTGACCACGTTCAACCCGATCTCGCACGCCGCCGCCAACAGGGATGCGCTCGCCGGGGCACCGCCAAGCAGGATGCCGGTGAACTGACCGAGCGCATCGTAAATCTCTGACCCCAGTGCGGGGTTGGCTTCGGCGGCTTCTAGGAGCTTGTGCACCTGCGTGGGCACAAGAGAGACGAATCGGCGGGCGCAGCTGAGCCGTTCGGCGGCGTTCAGAAATACTTCGGGTGTGAAACTAACCCCGTCGGTAACCGATGCGGCAACTACCGGTGTCGTTCCGGCGAGCGCCGACCGGGCGAGAACCTGGGCTCCCGCCACATAGTGAGCGGGCAGGGCGAGAAGCCATTGCGCCGGGTCTTCAGAAACTACCCGCCGCTGCTTCACCGAATCGGCCGAAGGGTAGTCTGCAAAAAACCTCTCGGTCGCCCGAGCGGATGCCCTCAGCGCTCGCATGCTTAATGCCGTCTGTTTGGGTGCACCCGTGGACCCGGAGGTGCCCACCACGAGCGCAATAGACTCCGGGTCGTTTATCTGCCCGCGCGGGTCTTGATTATCGCGAGCATTGTCCGGCAAGTCCCCGGTGAGAGAGCGCTCGAAGGCACGCAGAATTTCCTGCGGATCGGCGGGCGCATCGGCGCTGAGCATGACCGCGTGCGGATGCAGTGCATCCTCGTGTGGGGCAGGAAGCGGCGTGAGTGAACCGGGGGAATGCGCCTATCGCGGAGCCCGCCTCGCCGCTATCCATCCGGGGATCGCAGTGGCCTTCCGGCACAACAGAACGGTTATTCTGCAACGTATGAAACCCTAGAAATAGTAGGGATAGTTCGACCAGTCGGGGTCACGCTTTTGCAGGAACGCATCGCGCCCCTCCACAGCCTCGTCGGTCATATACGCCATGCGGGTGGCTTCGCCCGCGAAAACCTGCTGCCCGAGCATACCGTCATCGGGCAGATTGAAGGCATATTTGAGCATGCGAATAGCCTGCGGAGACTGCCGGGCAATATGAGCCGCGTATTCCAGGCCCTTGTTTTCCAACTCTGCGTGGGGCACCACATCGTTAACGGCACCCATCTCGTACATGCGCTGTGCATCGTACTCTTTGGCGAGGAAGAAGATTTCGCGCGCAAACTTCTGCCCAACCTGCCGTGCCAAAAGCGCCGAACCGTAGCCCGCGTCGAAAGAACCGACAGTCGCATCGGTCTGCTTAAACTTGCCGTACTCTTCGGAGGCTATGGTCAAGTCCGCGACCACGTGCAGGGAATGCCCGCCGCCCGCAGCCCACCCGGAGACCAGAGCGATCACGACCTTGGGCATGGTACGAATCAGGCGCTGCACCTCCAGAATATGCAGCCGCCCAGCACGTGCAGGGTCAATAGATTCGGCGGTGTCGCCGCTGGCGTAGTGGTAGCCATCGCGCCCGCGGATGCGCTGGTCGCCGCCCGAGCAGAACGCCCACCCGCCATCTTTGGGGGAGGGGCCGTTCCCGGTCAGAAAGCACAGTGCCTACATCAGAGGTCATGCGGGCATGATCGAGCGCTCCGGTAGAGTTCGTCCACAGTATGCGGGCGAAAGGCGTTACGCACCTCGGGTCGGTTAAAAGCAATGCGCACGGTCGGCAAGTCGCGCAGGATTTCGCCCGTCTCGTCGCGCTGCACCTGGCGGTGGTAGGTGATGTCGGTAAAATCCTCAAACCCGTCAACGATGCGCCAGTGCTGCGGGTTGAAAATATCGGAAACCTGGGGAGGGAACGTAACAGTCATGCCCCCTATTTTACGCAGTATGAACCCGCCCATGCTCCAGACCCAAGAGGATACTTCCGTTACCCTTAAGCGATAAGCCGCGAAGCAGATGTCAGTGTACGCACATTTCCCCAATAAAACCCGTTGATTCCTTGAAGAAATATTGCAGGCCTGGGCACCATATTCAAGGGTTTTGTCGTGTGTTTAAGCGATATCGTGGCAAACACGACGAAACATGTCACGTTCATATTCCTTGCGCATCCACTCCTGCTATAAGATGCTGGAAGAGCCTATTTATGCCCGCCCAGCCACCAAGGACAGAAGAATATGTCAGAGTACACGTCGCGAACTTCTGCAACACCCGATGATTCCCTCATCCACCTTCATGCAATGCGGCATGAACGGTATGCGGCGGCGACCGCGCTTTTAGGGAAGAGCGGATTTGCCACGCGCGTGGGAGGGTTTAACGCTTTGGTGCGTCTTGCCGACGAGTGGCTTGCGGATGAGCGCACCCCCGAAGAGCAGCGCCTTGCCGAGGCACAGGTTATTATCGATACATTTTGCGCGTGCATCTATGCCCCATTCCTGCCTGCCTCCAGGCATAAAGACTACATGAGGCTGAACCGAGAACCGAAGAAACGTTGGGACTCCCAGAAAAAAGCACGATTCCGCGCCGAACAAGCCGAATTTCGTGCTGAGGCGCGGTTCCGCCAAACCGTTCTCGATACCATTCACCTGCGGGTTATGACCCGCTATGAGGGACCGGGACCGTGGAGCCGTCTATCCTTCGACTTTTCGGGCAGCGTGTTCTTCTATCCGGTCAGCTTTGGGCGCTCGCAATGGGAAGGACGTCTGAACCTGCGTGGGTGCACCTACTACGCTGAGGCCGATTTTTCGGGTTCCACATACACCTGGTACTTGGATTGCAGCAATTCCGCCTATTACACAGAGGCCGATTTTTCGGGTTCCACATACAATGGAGGGGTTAACGCGAGCTTCTGCAACTACCGCGGGAACGTCGATTTCAGCGATTCCGTGTACCGTGCCAACGCCAGCCTGAGTTACAACGTCTACTGGGGCGAGGCTGCCCTGAACGACAGTATTTATGAGGGGCACGCCGATCTTGCCTGCTGCACCTACGTGGGGCCACGCAAGCCTGGGGAACTGCGATTACAGGCGCGGAGCAGACCTATTCTTGAGCACCTACGTGACCCGCCGATCTTGGACCGGTGCACCTACGGCGGACGTGCGAACCTGAGCAAGAGCGTCTATTACGGTCGGGCATGGTTCTGGCATTCGACCTATTTGCAGGAGGCCACGTTCGGGGATTCTATCTATAACGATTCCGTCGATTTCTCCGATTCGCATTTTGCCGGCCCCGTCAATCTTGAGGATTCGGCATATCTCGACACCACGAACTTTCAGAACACGATTTTTGAGGAGGACAGCCCCTCTTTCGCCCGGAGCGTGTATGTTCCCGAGAATAACGCAGCACACAGGGGTACAACTATGGAGTGGTGCGCGTGCTGACGCTGGACGAATTGCAGCATCTCGACCAGCTGCGAGAGCCGCGCTACGAGATTGAGCAAGAACTCTTCAACGTTGATGACGCTACGGATGCGAAAACGTACCGTATCCTGCGTAGAGCCTTGCTGGAGGCGAGCCACCCGATCCAGAAATGGTGCCAGGAACTGATGGCGGGCACGCTCTAAAAGCCGTGTGAATTAGTCCCTAGACAGAGGCTAGAGCTGAAAATATTAAAAATTTGCCCCGATCCGTAATGCGCGCGCGGATCGGGGCAAATCTGTGAGCAGAAGTTCAGACCTTAGCCAGCCTTAGCGAGCTCAGCGGCCTTATCGAACTCTTGTTCAATTTCCTCGTTCTTCTGGTAGGTAGCCAGAGAGACCACGACGGTCACCAGGAAGGCTAGGAAGAACCCGGGGATCATCTCGTAAACATCGATCGTTTCGGTGAGGTTGAAGATCTGGCGCCAGAAGAAGGTGACGACAGCACCCACGACCATACCCGAGACCGCGCCCGGTAGGGTGAGCTTGCGCCAGTACAGTGAGAGGATCACGATTGGGCCGAAGGCCGAACCAAAGCCTGCCCATGCGAACTCCACGAGCGAGAGAATCGAGTTGTTCTTATCGAGCGCCATGAGAGTCGCGATGACCGCCACAATCGCTACGCCCGCACGTCCAAGCCAGAGTGACTGGTTTGAGCTGAGCTTCTTCTTCACAAAGACACCGTAAAGATCTTCCACGAGAGCCGAGGAGCAGACCACTAGCTGCGAGGATAGCGTGGACATAATAGCCGCGAGTACGGCAGCCAGGATCATACCGGCGATAAAGGGGTGGAAGAGAATCTGCGCGAGATCCAGGAAGACTGTCTCCGCACTTTCCTTATCGGTGAGAGAAACTTCGGGGTGGGTTGCAAAGTAGGCTACGCCCACGAACGCCGTGCTGATGGAGCCTACCACGGTCAGGAGCATCCAGCTCATGCCGATGCGACGCCCGGCTTTTGCATCCTTGGGGGTGCGCAGGGCCATGAAACGCACGATAATATGCGGCTGACCGAAGTATCCCAGGCCCCAGGCGAGCGCCGAAGCGATGCCGATAAACGTAGTTCCCGCGAAAAGCCCCAGGGCGTCGGGGCGAACGTTGGCGACAGCATCCGTGACGTGGTCGAGTCCGCCCATATTGGTAATAGCCACGATCGGCACAGCAATCAACGCGGCGAGCATCAGAAGACCCTGCACCATATCGGTGTAGGAGGCACCCATAAAGCCGCCGAAGAAGGTGTAGAACATGGTGATACCGGCGACGAGAAGCATACCGGTGAGGTAATCCTGGTGGAAGGAAGACTCGAAGAATTTACCGCCAGCAACCATGCCGGAGGAAACGTAGAAGGTGAAGAAGACGAGGATAATAATGCCTGCAAAAATACGCAGAATATTGTATTTATCGTGCAGTCGGTTGCTGAGGAACACGGGGACGGTAACGGCATCGCCAGCGACTTCGGTATAGCTGCGCAGACGGGGCGCAATATATTTCCAGTTGACCCATGCTCCGATTGTCAGACCGATAGCAATCCATGATTTGGAAAGACCGGCTAAATAGACAGCGCCGGGCAGACCCATCAGGAGCCAGCCGGACATATCTGCGGCGCCTGCCGAGAGAGCCGCGACGGTGGGGGAGAGCTGTCGTCCTCCAAGCACATAGTCGTCAAGGTCGTTGTTTTTACTGTTTGCCCACAGACCAATCACAATCATGGCGATAAAGTAGATCGCCAGTGCGATGACTTGGAACGTACCGTCGGTCATCTCTCATTCCTATCTAGTGGTTGGGATTTCGTTACGTAACTATCTGTGTAATTATGCGCAACTCTATGACTTTATGAGTGGCTTGGGATACAGTCTAACCGCTCGGAATGGATTTACCAACTCGTAATACATTGAGCGTGTTTGCATACTACTGAATATATATTCACATCATACGAGGTATGCCGTGGTAAAGCGTGGTTTTATGTGAAAATTTTGGCGAAACGACCCCGAAAATCGCGGCCTTGAGGTTGCTTCTGACCACAACGTGAACGGGCGGCGTGTGGTGATGCTTTTTGCTTCTTATAAATCTAAAAGGATTTGTAATGATCCACGGCTTGGAACTCATGGCTTTAGGATCGAAATATTCCAGAAAATCCTGCGCCGATTTCGGGAACTGTGGGGCATCAGGAATGGGAATGGAGGTGCGAATCCACTCCAAAATATCGGACTCTGCAAACCCTGCATCCCGAAGCTGTCTCAGCGTTACCGCGCCGTCCGCGTTTCGCTCAGACGCTACCTTCCGTGTTGAGGGCTGGGGGACGTGGGCATAGTGGGGCGGTTCATACCCTAGGAGTGCTGCCAAGTATGCCTGGCGCGGAGCGGAAGATAATAAATCGTCTCCGCGCACCACCTGGGTTACACCCTGATAATGGTCATCGACCACGACGGCTAGGTTGTAGGCGTAGGTGCCGTCGTTGCGGCGAACCACCACGTCATCGACGGCGCCCGTATACTCACCGGCAAACATATCCTGTACCGTAAATTCACTGATTTCGGCGCGCGAAACGCAGGGCGGAGGGCGTATCTCACGCCGAGATCTCACGCTCGGTATCACTCAGATTACGACATAGTCCCCGGATAGGAGCCGGGGATGCCGTGAGTGAGGTGCTGCCTCCAAAATCTCACGGCGCGTGCAATAGCATTCGTAGAGCAGCCCCGCATCCTGGAGTTTCTGCACGGCGGCATCGTAGGCGGCAAGTCGTGTGCTCTGGCGTAAAACATGGTCGTGGCGCCTCGGGTCTTCGCCGGGCGTTGCATCCCCACCGGAGCCCCAAAGATTTTAAGTCGGCGAGCTGTTGTTCGGCGGGCGCCGCGCACGCGATCGAGAGGTCTCGATGCGCATCACAGCGCAGCCCTCTGTCGTGCGAGAAGCCATGCGAGAATTGCGGTGCGCAGATTGCCCAGATGCAGGTCTCCAGAGGATGGTGCACTCGCCTCGCGCCTACCGAAGCGGGATCGTCATTGCGAACGAATCCCTGGGCGGTGCTGCTGCTGTGTAAGCTCATGGTTTTAATCCTAGCGGCACCTCTAAAAGTGCCTCACGCCATAGGATTCGACAAAAAATAACAAAATAATAACAACCTCACGGGGAACTTCGTGATAAACGTTCGCAAGTGTGTTATCAAACCTTTATAAAAATATTCCGTATCTGACGCTAAAGTCGAGTACCGTTAGAAGTATGGCAACCACGATTGAACTGAGCGGGACGGTGTTTATCGTATTGCAAACCGATAACTACTGTCTAAATACCGACTCATCTCGGTCTTGAGAAAGCACCGTGACGATACCATGGCAGGACCTCGACAGGCAGCGAAAATTTATGATGAGTCTGGTCGGCCCGTATGCCCCTCGTCGTCGTCAATACGCACGCACACCCCGAGCGTTACTTCGGAAACGACGTTTTTGCGGCTATGGGCACCGAAGAGTTTTGGTCGCACCCACGGGCGGCGAGCGCTATCAAGAAATACGGAGATAGGCAGCGTCTTTAGTGGAGACCCTAGAACCTGAGATGGCACACCACCAGGGAGCGGCAACCGATATCGTGGTGCCTAATCATCTGGTTGCTCAAAGCGGGGAAGGCATTACCTTTACCCCGGTTGATCTGGGGGAGCGCTCGGCAACCCTCATCTACTTGGGTCCCGGCCATACCGAGGGCGATATCTTGGTGGGCATCGACGACGTGCTCTTTACGGGCGGTCTGCTGGAGCAGGGACCGACCCATCCTGAAGACTCTCTTTCCCCGATCGTTGGTGGAGACCCTAGGCGCGCTTCTTGAGCTTGAGTCGTTACCGCGTCTAGTGCCCGGCTGTGGCGACCCCGTAGAGCGTGACTTTGTGGAGCGCTCTCAGGAGACCATGAAGAAGGCTATTTACGCTATTCGTCATTCGACTAGTGACCCGAATGACGCGAGTACCACCGCCGCCATGTACCACCTGCCGTATGCACCCGGACCTACCCGGTTCTTGTTAGATCGTATGGCACAGCTTGACGGTACCGAGGTGCCTCACCGGGCGCCTTCTTGAAAACCACCGGCTGCACCGGTCCTATCACGATCGCACGCCTGCGCTCAGCATAAGCGCAGACATATGGACGACTGCGTGACATATATTGTCATATTCATGGAGATCTCTGAAAACCTCTGCATGTGCGTACCATTTCAGTTATGGTGCGTCAGTGCGGAGGTTTTACTCTGCGAACAACTTAGAGGCAAGGCGCAAACCCTAAGCCTGCATCGAAATATACTGTTCTAAGGCGGGTGAGATGCGCACCCGAATGCCTGACTCCTCACCGAAGCCCGCCGCCATGCGTTCCAAATCCGTATTCGCGCCGCCTGAACCGTGAAGAACCTCTCGACGGCGCGGGCAAATTGTGGACTCTGCGCAAAGAGTGCCGCGTTCCACGCGCGGTGAAAATGCCGCCTCCGGCATCGTCGTAGACGATGACATCAAGATCGGGCAGAAGCTCCGTCATGGGCGGGTTCAGCAGCAAACCTATCGTATTGAAAGGTCAAATCACCGCATATGAGGGTAACCGGAATCGGCGCGCCCGGCTACATGGGCGGAATCATCGGCAGCCGTGCGTGCGTTGCCGGTGGGGTGGTAGCCGCTACAGAAACACCGACAGCCGTTGCGATAAGCCCGTCACTGCTCGGAAAGCCCGCGGACGCGAGGAACCCGTGCGGGCGCATCGGCACCGGAGAGCAGGGCAGACAATGAATCTAGATCGCACACTACTCGACGAGCCGACGACAAAGGCACGGCGCTGCCAGCGTGCGCATGTGATTCGGGTTTGGAGTGCAAGCGCCTGAGCGGAATTCTAGCAGATCGAGAAGTGAGGTACACCGTCTTGGTTACATTCCTCGGATGGAAGCACAGAGGGCCTGCGGCTCGCACCGTTTCGTGACTCGGCACAACGATAGGCTTCGATCGATGTGGAAGCGATGCCTCCTGAGCCCGCCGACTCGGCAGTGACCCAAGCATCAAGCTTTCAAGCGTATCGGCGCACGCCCGATCCCATACGCGCAAAGGCTTCAAGTTCGGCAGGCGAATCAATCTCGCGAATGGCACTGGTTCCCGGGCTCGTACCAGCTGGCGCGCCGGGCGCATAGTAAGCTACGCTGCAGCATCGGCACGCGCTCAAAAGCGCAGAAAGATAGGAGCGCGAAAGCGTGGGATGCCACGCATAAAAATAGCGTCTGCCTCGATGCTCTGCCCAGCTCGGAAGCCGCACGTTCGAGGCAACCCGTCGTGCACTCGGGAATCGAGGTAGCGCCGCGCCGCGCCTGCGAAGAAGGCTCCGCCAGCAGCAGCAGATTCAACGCGCGGGGCGAACTCGGCGGTTACGAACGGCTCGGCAACCGTCTCCGCGATCACCACCGTTTTCGGGCAGTCTGGTGCGCCTTTCGTTTTGAAGCGGCGAGGACTCGAACCGCCTGTTCATGCTGAACGGCCAAACCTCGACAGGACGCTCAGCTGCGCAGGTTCAAGCTCAGCGAAGGGTACGCTGCGGCGCGACAGTGTTCCGGCAAGCGATGCGGCCCAGTGCAGGGAAGAATTTCGGCCGTCCGGAGCCGAAGGTGTACGCGGGGTATCGGAAACATCACGTTACCACTGCTGCGGCACCCACGGGCTTATCGCTGCTGCACGCGACCAATCCCGCGTCGCTGCCGGTCAAAGCGCCGCTAAACACGCTATAAAATCGGCGGTCTGCTGCCCAGGTTATGTTCGTTCGAGATACCAAATCAGCACTTGCACGCACAAAGGGAGAGAGATCGGTCGAACCGTCGTCTGCAGTTAGCACCGGTCCCACACGCAGCCTTGCAGGACGGTCCCGCGCTCATGACCGCCGGTAGTGGAACCCCGGCATGGTCAGCTCCACTCACGGCGGGCAAACTACTCACCCAGCGCCGTTCGCAGGGTGCACACACTCAACCCCACGGGCAGCCGCGAAGCTTTCGCGATACCCAGCGTCGAATCGTACTGCCACGCGCTCATCAACGCGCACGTGGGCACCAACGCACCTGCCTCTTCCGGCCCGCCGCAGCCGCATGCGCCAGCGCTTCGAGAACCCGGAGAAACCACCACATGCCGCATGCCCGCGCGGGATCGGGGACCGAGCACGGCGACGGCGGAGAGCATGGAGTCTGGAGCGGCTGAGCAAGGGGGAGTTTGAACGGTGTCGGCATCGGTCGGGGTTTTCAATCACCCGTCTATTCTAGACCGGTGTTTGGGCGTGTGAAGAACATGTCCCTACAAACTGGGCAGTTGGCGAGACACTGACCAGAGCGTCCAGAACATACCTGGCTAAAGACTCGTGCGTAAGGCTTCCTGAAGCACCAGGCACTTCGTCGGATGCGCTCCACCCAGGCATCCCACACTTCGCTCGGCTTAACAATCGCGCCTCAGTGCCGACTCCATAGGTGCAGACTCGCCGCACCTGGAGTTCGCCATCGCGAGCAAGCAGCGAATCTTCAGTCACATCGGCACTCATCAGTGAGACCGTACTGAGTCCGCACGCATAGGGAAGATCCGGCAGAGCCGCAGCCAGAGGAAACACCGGTTTCTGCAATACCTACGGAAGATTCCAGCGCCGAAGACACCACCGCAGGCAAAACCCACGCCTGTTCAGCTGATCACGCAGCGCGCAGAGCGCCCGCGTACGTGCTCGTCCTTGACGATAAGCACATCGGCGGCGTGCGCACCATGCCACTTTGAGCGGGTCGCTGGCCTTACGCACCGGATTCGTCGGCGGCGATGAGCATCGAAAGGCGCGCGCGCACGCAGCGCGCACGCTCCGGCGCAAGCTTCATCAGCACGTGGCGACGCCGCTCGGCATAGAGCAGATCGTACTCGTTCAGCGCCGCAAGGGCTTTCGAGCTTCGGGGACGCCACCCGCATTAGCGTCCACCTTCAACCGTGCATTCGGAGCTACTGCCGCGCGCTTATAACGCAGGCAATATCATCGTCGAGAGCCTGCGCGCGCAGCAACCTTGATTTTAAGCTCGTGGACGGTTTCGCGATAGTTGTTCAGCACGTCGGGAACCCGCCCGGCGCTCACTGCGGGAAGGGTCGCGTTCACCGGAATAGTGGCTACGTCGAGGCGGGCGGCGCAACCAGGCGGCTCTCACAACGCAGCTGTAACCGCGCTGCGCCTCGCATGATCGTCGTCTCTAGAAACGAAGACGGCGCGAATTCGCACCCGGCGGGACTGTATACAGCGCACTCTGGCGCCGATTGACCGAGCGGAAGGTCACCCGCATGGGGAATAATCAACCACACTGAACGGGCGTACCCGCTCTAACGGCGGCAAAGCTAAGCTTCTCAGCTGATGAAACCCGCATCCCGTCGGTGGCACGGATGACATGGCGTCGCCTTAAAGGTATTCTCTGCGTAGCTCCCAGCTGGAATTTAGGAAAACACGTATTTTTCATGAAAGCTTAAACCTGAGATGGTGTTTTCTATGTCGTCGTTCACAGACACCGCATCGGGCTGGTGACATTTTGGAGGGAGTATGTCAGGGGTCTCGGCCACTATCGCGTGGTCATGCGCTCGCTCGCCAGCACCTCGCATGACACGGACGATGCTACGCGTATTTCTATCCCCTCAGACTTTAGCCGATAACGATGCCAGTGCCGATGCCGATGCGACGGTTCCGTTATCGAGCATCCAATCTTCCTATGAAACCGATGATGATGCGACCGAATTTCCTGGAACCTTCAAGGATCTGCCATCTTCCTCACCGAGACATGCGGACGCAGCCGCGCCATCGAACTCCGCACGAGCGCCTCCACCGTGAAAGCTCTGACATGGTAGCCCTCGGTAACGCGCTTTGACGATTCTCCAGCACTGAAGCCCATCAGCGCATCGCAGGATCCGCGTGCTCACTATGTTCCACACACGCGTGCCGCCCAGCCCGCAAACCCGTGTGCAGCCGGATGTAAGCCCTTCGGCCGATTATCCTGCCACGGTCGCCATGCCAACGGGCAGCTCGCGTATGCAGACTGCCCCAGGGTGCGCGCAGTACAGTGCTGCCGCGCTCTCATCCCACGCCGCTAACCGGACGGTGAGCGCCGTTCATGCCGGATACGGCGCTCGCCTGACTCTGCGGCGGGAGTGGTCGCTCCCGCAGAAGCCTCATTCCTAATGATCCGCCGAGCACCACGCTGTCAGGCGCAGCATTTGGGTGTCATGGTGCTGTTGGCGCCTGCTCTACGCCACATTCCAGTTCTTCATCTACAGCCGTACCGGGCAGCAGCCTGACGAAAATGTCAGTCACCGAAGGCGCCAGCCAGTTCGCGGAATACCAGCGTCCGCACCGGCGGCGCTTCGATACCTGCCGACCCGATTACCGGCGCCGTCGCGGTGATCAGCGCGTGTGTGGGCTGATCTGGAAGCACCGCATCCTGCCCGCCATCGTGGGTATTCTTGCGAGCACGGGCGCGTGTTTGAGCGTCCACGTCTCAAGAATTATGTGGTCACCAAACCGCATTTCGCATTCAGGGAAGCCCTCTTCAGAAACTCCGCCGAGCGATGGAGACACGGCATTCGCCGCTTCTGCAGGTGCCGCGTTGTTCATCGCAGCCCTGCGCGCGCTTCGACCCACGATTGCGGTCCTGGCGGCGATGGCGACCTGCGCTACGGGCGCATCCACCGTGTGTGTACGGCCGCAATGCCCAGCGGATGTTTATCAGCGCGATTTTGGTAAGCTGCGCTCTGGATCTGTTCCCGGCTTTGGGTGTTCTTCGGCACCTGCGCCGCAGCGAATTTGAACATCGCATCGACTCGCGTGGTGGGAGCCGGCTGCGGTGCCGCTGTTGACGATCGCAGAGCCTGTTCCTCTCGTGCTCTGCGCGGGCCGCGGTGTATGCGATCACCATGTTTTCACGCATGCCCGGGGGTGTTCGTCGCCTCAACCTCGCCTTATTCTGGCGGTCAGCATCGGGCACCACGGCGATACTGCTGCGGCTTCCTGCGCCCGCGTAACCAGGTATCTTTCTCCCTGGCCGCGCGTGTGGGAATACTAGGGTCGTATCACGTTATGAAACATATATGTCACTGTCGCCTACCCTCGTGGGCCACGGGCGCAGAATTCGTATAGTTCGTACAAATTTTAGGACGTGCGTATCCTAAAGAACAAAACCCATCATCGGCGATGTTTAGAACTCATGGCGTACTCACGAAGCGGCGTGCGATTGTTTCCCACAGCTCACCGAAGTTCTCACCCCTTTGAGAGACTCAGGCCGCAGGCAAAGAAATCCTTGATGCCGATGGCGGCTTAGCATCACCCACGAGCTGGCAGCCGGTACGATCTTGGCACGAACACCGCAGCGTACACGGTGGTCGTGCCGGGTGCTATAAAGCGCAAGGTTGATTGCAGCGCCAAGGCAGAGTATTGTTCTGAAAACCCGGTAAAACGCATCACACCACGGCAAGCTGTTGCACTCCGGTCACGCTCGAGGGCTCTGACCTTGATGGTCATTATGCTGGCCGGAGAATCACATCCGGAGCCCAATATCACTCGTGAGGTTGAACAGGTCTAGGGCGCTTGCCTTGAAATCAATCGAATCCTTTACACGCCATGTCCCGCATCCGGCGACGGACATGTGTTCGATATTCCCAACAGGCAGCCGCATCAGGAGGTTTCGCGGTTTTCTTTTCTGTGGTCCGTGACGGTCATACCCGTCCACGCTTTGAAAGCGCGGAAATGCAACTGACCTCGGTATAGCCGGTCAGCGGCGCAAACATCCACAGAAGACTCAGCGCGGGATTGCATCAAATAGTGCTCGCCTGTAAATTTTGCTGAGCTCGGCTGGCGTACAGCCTTATAACTAGTGCCTTCCTCCGCAGTCGCCGCTGCCAGGAACGCGAGCTCCCGCACCGATGTGCCGCCGGCTTCGCTCAATTCTGACGAGAACCAGCTGGGAATCATCTGCGTGAGTTCGAGCGAGACGGTCTGCAGAAAACTTTTGCCGCGCATCCAGCCGTGACACTCTTGATTGCGCAGTCGGTGCACAGCTGCACATACTCCACATGACGTTGTTGCACGCGTAGTGAAGGGCAGAGCTAAGATCATGGGAAGCGAGCTTTGAGTGAGTTCTGAGCGGCACTGATGAGAAGAGACCCCGAAAACTCTTTCAACGCGGTACCGCATGCGCGGCGATTCTACCGGTAGGAGTAATCTTGCTGACCGGTGCCGGTACGCAGAGTGTCGTCAGAATAACGTCTGCAACCAATGGCTACCCGCTGCGGCCGAGCAGGCAGTACACCCGGTGTGCTCCCATCGTGGCTGCAAAACGGATGCTCGTGCGTGCCAGTGGGGTTCAACTAACGCCGCACGACCGCTCGCCGTTTGTACCGTGCCGAAACGTCCCAGAGCCTCCGTTCCGTCTTCTGCCGCTAAGGCAATCGGAAAATCGCCGGAACTCATGCCGTGCGGGAGCAGTAATATCACCGTGAATTCGCAGGGTACTCGTCATGCGCTGGAAGTATCGGAACCTGCCAGAAATCAATCGGTACTGCTCCGCTCGTGAGAGCTTTCAGAGCTCTCGCTCATGCGTGGCATCCGAAGACCCGCTTGGGCTCAGTCGGGCAGGAACTTCTGGATGCTGATCGAGGCAGCGACCGCGCCAGCTGAGGGTGATGGTCATAGCTTTCCACGGCGATTCCTCACGTTACATAAAGCGGCGAATGATCTTGTCGAAGGCGCGATCGGGCGGGAAACACTGTGCACCAGAACTGCAGCTTGCGCGGCGACAAACCGATGAGGGTAACGGGTCTTAGGTTTTTAGCTTCAATTGCGGACGGGTGATCGCCCTGGAAATAATGGCGGGTCGAACAGCGGCTCCGAGGAGCGAGGGCGGCGCACATTCTCAGCGGCGGTCTTGACGGCGATGCTCTCATGCCACTTCTTTAGCCGAGATTCTTCCAGCTGGGTCGGCAGCGATCATGCTTCCAGCTCCGCCCTAATGCCGCCGGGGCTCGGAATGGCTACTGCTCACCGAAGTCGGAGGTTTCCGCGCGCAGCGCATCACTGAAAGCTTCGAGGGCGTACTTGCGGCGTGGGTACCAGGCGCCCATGAAGGTGGTGAGGTTGACCGCCGTGAGAGTACGATGCCGATGATGCGCGGAGCACTGCGCCCGCATCTGCGGCAGGACGAAACTGGGTGGTCAGCGGGCCGAAGAGGGCCACCTCAAACTGGGTGCCGTGAGCCCTCGCCGCGGGTAACGTCTCGGTTGCGCCGTATGAACCGTACCCTGCGTTATTGACCAGGGCGTCGATGCGTCCCTGTTCGGTAACAATGGTCTCTGGCCTGCTTGATGGAGTCTTCATCAGCGATGTCCAGCTGCAGCGGAATCACGCCGGGTACCGAAGCTCTTCGAGCTTTTCCAGCAACGCGCCGCACCGTAGACCGTGTGTCCTGCGGTTGCGAAGAGATTCTTCGCGGTATCGCAGCCGATACGGGCTTGCGCCGCGTAAAGCAGAACAACCTGGGACATGACATTTCCTTTCAGAGATGTTTGTGTGATGTATCCAGTCTCACAGCAGCTAAGCTAGCATCTGCGCCAGGTTATTAACAGTTCGCCGCCAATCTTCATGAGACATAGCGCCGCAAAAGATAAGAGAAAACCCGCAGATGCTTCCTCACGCGCGCGCGGAGGCGCATCTGCGCTGAAAGCTCTGAAACGGGGCAAACGGACGGCGCTCATTAAGCCGCGCCTGATCTGCGCTCGCTCCACGTGGGTGGGATCGCGCACGCGCTGAGAATGTCTTGTGGTACGTTCATGTTGCGGGCTGCCGATCACCCGCTCGGCGGGTCCTCTTCGACGCACGCCTGCCATCTGCCAGCGAGACGACCTGGCTCGGCGACATCGCGGGCGAAGCTCATCTCGTGGGTCACTTACGACTCATCGATCTGCGCAATCCAGTCGCGGGTCGCGCATAATCGTGCGAACATCGCCCACCATTTCGGGGTCGAGCGCACTTGTCGGCTCGTCGAAGAGCATGAGTTCAAGGGTTCATCGACAGCGCCCCAGCGATCGCCACGCATCGCTGCTGCCAGCCGCCCGAAAGTTTACTCGGTAGTACTTTCCTTATCTGCCAGCCCCACTACTGCAGCCGTTCGCGGCGATGTACCTCTGCCGTTGCACGATCAGCATGCTAAGACCTTAATCTGAGCACCGTGCAGTTACCGCTGACGCTCAGATGTCCGAACAGGTTCGACTGCGCGGAAACACCATGCCCATGCGGGTGCGCACAGGCGTTAGCGACATCGGCGTCCGGATCGCTACTCTCGACACCGCCCAGCGGTAATGGTTCCTGCACCGTGCGCTTCTTCGAGCAGGTTTACACATCGCAGAAGCGTTGATTTGCCCGGTCCCGAGCGCCGTCGAGACCAGACGACCTCGCGGTTCAACCCGGAATGTCGATACCGCGCAGCACCTCGTACGCGACCATGTGTAGCCCCGTGGATGCTCACCGATGCCGCCGATGTTGCTGTAGTCAGTCACGGCAATCTCCCAGAAGTCTTTGTCGCGGTTACTTGCGTGATGCGCCCGTGCGCTTCTCAAAAATATGCGGATAGCGTTCCAGCGGCACGGTAATAATCAGGTAGCACGCCTGCGACCACCAGGGGAGTGCGCCCGCGCCGGATGCGGTAATACCTTCACGCCCGAATTTCGCCAGCCGTACTGCGCGATTTGTACACCCAGCAGGTACAGCGAGCGAGAACTTTCGGTCGCAGAATAACTTCGTTAGGTCAGCGGGGGAGCACGATGCGGAGATGCCTGCGGAATAATCACCGAGAGCATCGCCCGGGTGTGCGACATGCCCAGCGACCGTGCCGCTCATACTGGCCCTTCGGAACGCCCTCGCAGACCGGCACGCAGCACCTCGCTAATATAGGCAGAGGAGACCAGCCCTAGGAGAGTGTTACCGGAATGAGGTTATCGACAAAACCGGGATTTTTGAAGGCGAGTATGCCGTAACCGAAGGCAAAGAACACCAGAGAGCGCCGGGATGCCACGGAAAGGCTTTCGCATGATTGTCGCCAACCGCGATGAGGGTGCGATCGATGAGATACGCGCGAGTGCCAGGACAAGACCAAGGCTTAGACCTACGGGCGAAACCCAGGCCGTGTATAGATCAGGGTATTCTCGAGCGCCACCGTAATAACGTTCGGGAACTGCTTTTGCGCAACCCTCAAATGGTTGACAAAACGTGGCGGACAGCGTTTTCCAGTCGGCAAGGGCAGCCACAAGTAAGAACCGCGATAACCGCCAGCAGAGCGTGCGGAGTACCGTGAAACATCGCCTGTTTTTCGCGAGGAGATAGTTTATTCTGTGCCATCGCTCACTAACGTAGTCTGTGTTTATCGTGATATTCAGGATGCGGTGCACGCTCGTTTCGCTCACGCGCACCGCGCTCAATCGCGGTTAGTTTTGCGCTGGATGAAGATGCGGATGAGGGCGAGGCACTTGAGTCGGTCCGCTTATCGCTGATCTTCGACCACCGAGTTCGCCCGCTGGACTTGAGCTGCTGATGTGTTCATTCGCTTTATCCAGCAGGGCTTTCTTTCGGGGCTACCGCACCGGCTTAATCTGGTCGGCGTTTCCGAGGTCCGATAGGCGATCTTGAGAAGAGCCGTCTCGTTAGCGCCTCAGAAATAACCGAGAGGGTTTGCCGGAGACGCGCCCGCACCTGACCGGTCTCGCCAGCAGAACATGAGCTCGTTGTCCCCGTACTGCACAACGTCCGCGCTCTTGGCATAGGATTCGCCGCTCTGGTTGCCCGCTGAAGCGCCGACTTTGGCGTTCTGCAGATCTTCGACGGAGGAGATCTTAGGAGTTTTAGAACCAGAGCTGCCTGGTTGTCTTCAGAAACTAGACATCGGTGAATTCCATCTCAGATTTTCCGCCGTCGGTCACGCTGACACCCCCGAGCGCAATATCGCATTATCCGCTGGTGAGTCCGGTTGCCCGAATCGAGGCCCTCAAAGCTGACGAGAGCGAGCTGTGCTGCGCATGAGTCTTTGGCGATAAGCGTTTGCGATATCTGCATCGATACCTACGATTTTTCCGTTTTCTTCTGCATTCGAAGGGCATGTGAAGTCGTTGGTGCAGACGGTGAGGACGCCGGTGTTGATGAGGTTTACCTCTCCGTTTCGCCGTCGGATGCGGTCGCAGACGCATCCGGTGAGGACGAGCGCGAGCGCGAGGAGCGCGAGGGACTTTTTGAGGTTGGGTTTTGCGGGTGAAAAATCAGGCATGGTGCTGCCTGTGTGTAGAAAATTTTGAGTGTTTTCCATTGTGCACCCATAGCGATAAAGAATGCAAAGCTATGCCTATAAATATTCATTATTTTCTGAGGAAAGCGGCGAATTATGTAATATGCATAGTATGTATAAAACCAGGAATGCTGCCGCGCCGCGGCGGACCGGCGGGAGAAACGGGCTAAAGCGCACGTAGCGCAGCACCGGGCACAAGAGTGCATATTTCGTGCGAAGTGTTCTGCCACCTCAGATGACGATCAAGGGTGCCTCAACTACCCTACGGGCGCCAGGTCATGCCATACAATTGAAGGCGTGAGCAACGTAAGAGAAAAATGTTCAGGAGTACCCGGGCAACCCTTGACAGTAGAAGACCCGGCGATATCGCCGCCATGGGTTTGACACCTGCGTCGCGAAGCGCTACGACCGATGAACGGTATCTTGTCGCTGGGACGGCAGGTCGGCTGGCAAGCGGACCGTCGCCGCTGTGGATGCGCATCGGGCGAAGGTCCCCGACGTTTGCCGCCGGTGCCGGAAAACCTCATCCGAGCCTCTCCGCCGACGCCGGGGTTGATGTTATCGCCGCGGGATCTTTCCGAAGGGATGCTGGAGGGTCGGGCGCAAACGCCGCCCCGATATGACCTTCGTGCGGGCGGATGTTACCGACCTTCCTTCGAGGGACGACAGCCTTCGATGCCGTCACCATGTCACTGCTGGCGTCGCACGTTGCGGACACCGTGCGCTGAGCGAACTGTGCCAGTGCTACAGCCCGGCGGGCGCATCGGTGGTCTGGAATTCCTCGACCCCAACCTTCGCTTTCGGTAAGGTGTGTGTATAGGGAACACATTACGTGGCAAAGGCATACCGCCTCGTAGCGCGCGCGATCTCCTCAAACCCGGGAATCCTATGTACGCATATTTGGCGGAGTCGATTATCGATTGGCCGGATCGAGAGACCCTTGCCACACAAGTTCGCACAGGCGGGCTGGCGGGACGATCAAATATCGTAATCTCCAGCGGCGGAATTGTCGCCATTCACCGTGGCACCAAACCCCAAAACCAACACCCAGCACATCATCACTGAGCAACACAGCAGCACAGCTACGCACCAACCACACCGAAGAAGGCACCGTGAGCACCTCAGAGCAATCCATTGCAGCCACCGCGGATGGCAGGACTCGATTTCAAACCGCCCGGTGGCGGTTTCTCATTGCGTCCGACCCGCAGCTTGGCCTCAGATTCTTACCCGCGGTGCGGGATTGAAGAGCGGCTTGCCGAGGCTATCAGGCCACACTGATGCTCGCGCCGATGTTGCCGCCCGACACTTACTGCTCGCCGGCGGAGCGCGTGACCCTCCTGACTTGCTACGCAGCCGTGGACGGACAGATTGAACGAGGATTGCGCTGCGGTGGTCGTCGAACGCACCCATCTGGCGACCCTCTACCACGACGATGGATGGATTGATGCGCTCAAACGCTGCGTCGATACCGCTCAGACCATTTGTGGAAATTTGCTCATCCTGACGGTGACTCATTTTCTCCCGTGCCCGCTGCTGGCCTGATCCGGGCATGATCTGAAAACGCAGCGCAAACCTTTGAGCGCCTGGTGTTGTGCAGTCACGAAACAACCGGTGTGACGCGAAAATTAGGATATTCTGATCACTATATCTCCTTGGATCGAAGGAACCGGCTCTGATCGCGGCGGCGGGGCATGATTCCACCGCGCGCCTCCGAAGAGGTTATCAGATGCTCGCCACCCACGGCGAACCCGTGGCGTGGTATCCCAGCTCGCCGATGACGATCGATATTGTCAGCGACAGTATCCAAAACCCAGGGCACCGATCTGCGTGAGGGTGCTGACCCCGCCGACTGTTCGCTCAACCGCGCCGCAGAGGCCGGGGACGAATCCGCACGCAAAAATACGCGAATCCAGCTCAACGGTGACCGAGCCTGACGAGGCGTTAGCCGTTGCCGTATCCGCGCTCGCCGCGCATCCGGTCACGGCAAGCATGATATCACACCGCGGATCGCGCACCGATGGGCCATTATAAGCTGTTAAGCCGGATTCCACCGCGAAGGCGGCGTTGGAATCCTTTCGCGTATGCCGTGGTGCATCGCGAGAGAGCTAAACCGCGTGATACGGCTGTTTCAGGAAGACTTCTTCTACGAGGGAATTACGCATATCAGATGTAAAGGTAGTGTGTGAAGCACACCCAGGTGAGCTGAACTCATAGAGTTCTTTGTTGGGAAAACTATATTTACAAACTGTTACCGCATATCACCCGCCCGCAATATTCTTCGCGTCGCTGAATATGGCTGCGGCAACGTTTGCTATATCGGTTACAGTGTACTTTTTGAATGCGCGGTGAGTTTGATGGTTTCAGTCAGCATTCTGGCCCCTCGTGTTCGGAATTTACGGCATAACCGGCGCTATTCAGCAGGAGACAACGTACAGTCATGTCCCTCTGCAGAACCGGAATCACGGCACCCCAACAGACTTCATTCCGCCGGCAGCCCTGTTAGGACCGAGACAAGTGATCAGCGTCACATCTTCACCACTGTGGTCCTCCGCTTTCCCACCTACCCGCAAATGAGTGTTGTACTGATAGCGTTCGGCGTCGATGTACGCCGTCTACGCTGCTGTTAGCGGCGCATCCGCAGGGCGGATTCCTGATTTTACGCCGCTTTAGGCAGCGGTGAGGCACTGATACGTTTGGCGGCAACACTGGCGCGTGTGGTGTCGTGGCATCTGGCTCGGATTTGAGACCGCTGCTGTCGTCGCCGACCGGCTTCCGTGCGTCGGCCACGTACCGGGCGGCGCGTCTGGAACGCGAGCATTGATGTTAGTTCGCGGCGGTACACGAAATACGCAGATGCTCTATGCTTTAAACCGCCGGCATCGATTTCGCGTGACGGCGTTTCTTCTACAGTTCACAATGCAGGATCGCGCGCACAGTCCAATGCCTGGTCGCTGCTATTGGGGTTATACGTTCGCCGATTATGATGCTGCAAGCCAGGCTTTCAAGGGGTCGCCATATCGGCTTTTAAAGCACCAAGATCACCCACCGCGCTTTAGCACGCCCGTGTCTGTGGGTCCTGAATCGGCGTTTTGGCGCACTGCTTGCTTCATTCCTGTAACGGACCCTATATTTCTACTTCTAAATATGCCGGTCTTGCACCCGGAATGATGTCATATTTTGACCCTGAATCCGCGATTATCGCTTGCTTGTATCACCGGAAATCTGACTACGCCTGAATATGCACCGTTTATAGTGAGCGGTTAACAGTGGCTGCATATTCTCGCGTTCCTGCACATGCCGTTGATGTGGTGAGCTGTACCAGCTTGCTCCTCGGGGTTGCCCGCTGTGCGGATTCACGGTAATTCTGGTGGGAATCTTGAGGGTTCAGCGGCAGAGAGCCGTAAAAGTACTGACAAACCAGTTCTCCGGTGACACCTGCTGCTCGGCATGAGAGGCCGAGGGCTGAAGATCGGTAGCTGCTATCTATGAATACTTGTGTTTATCTGTTACATTCCCTCATAACCTTATTAGAATCACACATGATGGCTATCATTGACCAAATAGCCACATCAGTAACAAAGAACGTCTGTGCCCACACACCATTGAGACACAGAGCAACCGGAGAATCGCGCCCAAACCCTAGCGTGCCCTCCGTTCACAAACGACATGCCCTGTCTACCTCAAAGGCGCACGTCGCGTGACGTGCAGAAGAACATCTAGACCGAGGTAACTACCATCATGGGTACAAACCCGCCAAGACCCCGGCGAAGGCTTGAAGGCTTCTCCAGCCGCAGTGGGTCTTCCGCTTTTGCCGCCATCGGCTCAGCTGTTGGTCTGGGAGATATTGGCGTTTCGCTGTTTCTTACGAGCAAGCGGCGGCGCTATCATGATCCCGCACATCGTGGCAGTTGCTGACCGCAGGCCTCACGCCCTCTTCTTCGACTACGATTGACACCGGCGCGCATCGTCCTCGCTGGCATTCCCGCCGCCTTTAACCGCAAAAACCGAGTTCACTGGTTGCGGCACATGGTACAGGCGGTTACCGCCATCACTGCGCCGCGATTATCGCCTGGGCGGTGCGGTACATGATTTTCTCGTTCAACCAGGTGAATGGAAGACGCGAAATCCTTCTTCATGAAGGACTCTCGAAAGGGGGGATCCAAAAGCTTTCCTTTGACTTAACCCTGGTACCTTATTCCGCTCGTGCTGGTTTGGATTTCGATCGTCATCATGGCGCTGGTGCAAAAAGGCGGGTGCCGCCAATGTGGTGTTTATGCTCCTGCTGACCTTTATGTTCGTAGGTCTGGTTGCGTACCGTCACCCTGCCCGGCGCGATGAACGGTCTGAACACCCTGTTTACCCCAACTGGGGTGCGCTTAACCAATGGCGAGGTGTGGGTCGCCGCTCACGGATGATCTTCTTCTCGCTCTCCCTCGCTTCGGCATTATGGTGACTTACGACCACCTGAAGTTTCAAGACCGACCTGACTGGTTCGGGCACTGTCGGGTCTTTCCCGCTAACCCGATTTGGCTGCTGGCGGCATTGGTGTGTTTGCGGCGCTGGGCTCTGGCTCAGGTATTGCGCGTCGCCGTAGGCGGCGTCGAAAAGGCACCGCCGGCCTGGCGTTCATCGCCCCACCATTATTTCGTGTACCCGCTGGTGCGCTCATCGGATTCCTGTTCCTCGGTTCGCCCTTCTTCGCAGGATTCACCGCTCATCCTTGCTCCAGTCACACACGCCGGTGTGCAGGATAAAGTTGGGACCTCACGTCAATTCAACCATGATCGTACTCATTCCGCTGGCGATTATCTCTGACCCTGCTGGATGCCCACCGCATCCGGCTTGCATGCGCGATATCCTCGATAACTGTGAATAGCCGGGTATTCTGGCGGCTGGTCGACCTCCATTGTTGTGGTTGTTCACCGCTTGCGGGCTCCTGCCGACCCTGCGGGATCAATTTAACCTGTCTCCTCCTTGAAAGTAGGCTGGCTCTGGATGATTCTCTTGGCGGGCGTTACCCTGCTGATCCTGGGGTACAGCCTGACTTCCACGCCCGAAGACCATTGATAAACCTCATGAAGGCTACCCGGCAGATCTGCTCGGCATCTCGGCTGGGGCATGGTGGCATTCCTGATTATTGAATTCCATCAATTTCATTCCCGCCATGGTCGCATAGTCACGCCGAGGAACCTCCGGCGCCGCCCGTGATCGGTAAACTGCCCACACGCAGTGGACGATGCCGCGTTGAGCACATGCAAAACACAGGTGAGGAGGCATAATGGAGCGGCGCTATTTCAGGACACCGGCAATCTCGCCCGCGGCCCAGGTTGTTTCAAACCTGAGCAGCACCCGAAGAACCTGAGGATGATGCCGCTCGCGCAGGCAGCCACCGGATAGCATCGTTTTGCTGAGCGCGCGGGCAGGTCTCGCGGACCGTGCCCGGCACGGTAGAAATATAGAATACCTGCGCACTCGGCGCGTACAGTGCTGGCATGAGAACTCTGACCGGTTCTCGTGCCAACACCTCGGCGGCGATATACGGCAAGGGCTCAGGACTGGTCGGAGGCACCCGCCGCGGAATTCAGGCGCCCGGGCGAGAGCTGCACCGCGTCCAGAAGATAGTCTCTGTTCACGGTCATCGCCGCCTCAGAGGACTGGAGAAATCTGCACAATAGGGATCACACCGGTCTCGACCGCCGAGCTTCTGGACGGGCGAAGTGCGAGGCGCGCACCGCATCCACCGTGAAAATTACGATAGCCACCGTAACCAGACATAAGCTTCAACCACTTATCCGGGGTAATCCGGTCGTGCAAATGCAGAGCGCTGCAGAAACTGAATGGTCTGTCAACCATACTGCACCCGCTGCCGGATCACCGACAGAGGTAGATGCCTGCGCCGCCGCCGCGAGAAAGAACCAGCGGAGCCACCGCGATCAAATGCGTGGTGCTGAGCAGCCAGAAATGCCCGCCTTGCAGGAAAACAACGTGAGCTGTCCCCTGCGAATGCATCCACTACAGCACGGCGAGCGCCACTCGCTGGAAGCAAAATAAAAGTCTCAAGCGATAGCGACACCACCGGATGCACGCTTCGACTCCCACCTGCGCGCCCTTGAGCAGCCCGCACGTCCCGAAGCGTGAAGGCAACACCCAAACCCGCGCCACGGAATCTGCCCGCACACCACGCTCATAATCAGCGCACCGCCACGGTCGAAATCCCGCATGGCGACCCACTGAACTTTCGCAGCCGCTCGTGCAGGAACGACACAACACCACGGAGACCAGCGGAGTTAATAAAATACCCGCAGCGAGGCGCTCGACCGTATGCCCGTGCGTGGCACAATATAGATCATCCAGTTCGCGCCGATCAGCAAAAGACGCGACCGTCAAAATAATCGCATAGTGCGCGCGGAGTACGCACCGCCCTGAAGTTGTAAACGGGCTTCGGTCAACCGGTGCATAGGGAGCAGAACCGCAGAATGCCAGCATCATGGCCGCGCACAGTCTGGCCAGTCGCAGTACGAAGACGCCATGAGATAGAAATGCCAGCGGCAGCATACCCTGATCGCGTAGTGTGTAAAAGCGCGATGAAACCATTGTGGTCTGTAGCGCAAATGATGTGGTGCTAGAAGCGCGTGAGCGTTCTGGCGCTATGCAGGATCCTCACCAGAACGAAAGATGAGATGAACTTCTAACAACTTACTCTTTCACCGCACTCTTTGCATCGAGTGAGGCGCCGACTGGCGGAGGCGAGTCGTTTGTTAACCGATAAAGCGCGATATCATGTTGCACCCATCGGAAACATGAAATCAACAGATGGCTGTATGGTAAGACCCATGCTGATACAGTTGCCGAGACCACAACCAGCAGCCTCTTTGCCGGTTTTGTCGTCTGCTCCGTTATTCGCATCTGTTCCCAGCGGCTGAACGGAACGGTGTTGCGTTCTCTGTCTGCGGGTGCGATGCGCTGTACCCAGCGGTTTTAGCCTGCTGCGCCGTTGCTGGCACCCGCTGCGGGCTTCGTGTGCCGGACCGAGGTGTTTTAACCTGAACGGTGCAGCCAGTCACGGCTGTGCGTGCATCGGCGTGACTTGATATCGAGGCCTGGTCGCCGCCCAATGAATCCTGCAGATGCTGGTTTCAAAGGCAGCAGCGTTCAACAGCACGCCTGAGTGGTACTAATCACATGCGACCGGCTTCAACTCCCTGCGCGGACCTGTGATCGGCAACCGGCATCGTAGGGTTCTCGTCGCAACACCGCCACTGTTTCGCGATGCGCCAGCGGCGCGCTTTGCGGCGCTGCGGGTTTGCGCCAGAGTCGCGCTGCTTCTTCCGCCGCATTTTCCCGGTGTTTCGCCGCCGTGTCCCCGAAGCGTTCCGGTTTCGGGTTCCTGAACGTGGTGTCGCTCGGCTTTCGGCACTGCGCCGCCACGCCTGCCGGACTGCTGTTCGCGCAGGGGCCACCGCTCTGCATTCTCGGCAGCGGCGCCTGTTCAACTTCGGTGCGTTCAGCCGCCAATCCGTACGTTCCAGCTCTGCGGCAGCTGCGCAAGTTCTGGCGGTAATCAGCTTCGCGCGCTCACGCCGATGCCTCATCGAACCCAGCAGCGCAGGGCGCCGTCGGTCGCGGTGAGTACCACGCAGGCCTCGGTATCCAAGCGGTATGGGTCCCGCCGACGCGCTAAGAATTATTAACGGCGAGTGATGATCGAATATCTTCGCTTTGCAGAGCTTTTCAGCAATCACGCGCCCCACACCTTGTACGTGGGCGCATCCAGGCCGTCTGGGGCTGTCGACTGTAGCCCATGCCCGCAATAGACCCTGGGCTGCAGGGGATAGTGGGCGTACAAAACCGACGGTTCCAGTCGCCAAAAGTCAGGCGATGCCGCCAATCCCTCTGAGAGCGAATTTCGTCGGTAATTAGCCCAGCACCGAGTCGCGTTCACCGGCATCTCGCGCCCGCAGCGCCGCTGAGACTACCCGCATTTGGAAAATATCCCAATTGCCACGACCAAACCAGGTTCCACGGTTTTCAGATTCGGTACCGGAGTAGGGTTGAAAAAGAGACACCGATCGGCGGCCTTGAACGAGGGACCGGTTCGGCGAAGTTTATTGTCAGTCAGACCTAATGAGTTCAGCTAACCGCGCCTGGTATTCGTCGAGATAAAGATTGATGCGTCAATAAGATCCCCAAAGAATTCAACAGTAGGTTAAGGGTAACAAACTTTTAGGTGAGTACCCACAAACTGCACCAATTTTGTGGGTCGGATGAGAAAAAATTTGAACAAGAGACAACTTATAAATTATTAGAACATTACGCCCAAAAGTGTGTTCCTAACCTACTTTATGACGTTATAAATCGGCGGACGCGGATGCTTCTGCCATAAAATCAATAGAGAAGCGGGTAGTTTCGCCGGACCCAGATGTGCCGACGATAGCGAAACCATGACGATACCGACGTTCTGAACTGACGAGTAGAGCCGCCCGCACCCAGGATGCACTCAAAGCCCCACCGTATCGGTAGCTGGCTTTGATGTCGCTCGGCTGAGCCCGCGGAGCGCGAGATGACCTCGACGTAAAACCCCTCGCCGGGCAGGTCTGTTCGCGTGCGAATTCTGTGACGGCGGCGAGGCGGTCAGTTCGGTGGGCTCCCCGCGAAGATTCGCCCGGTACCGCCCGGATCTCGCAAGCTCCAGCGCGCGCGCCGCTCACGACGGCAAACTGCGGCACCTGGTTTTACCGCCGCATCTGTGGTGGTGGCGGCCAATAACCGGGCTCCGAACCGAAGTTCAGCGTGGGCATCTGGCAACCGCGACGAAGAACCGGAAACGGGGTACTGAAGGAACCCTTGAGTGCTCTGATGTACGCGAGCATCTGCATGGCGTTCATGGCGATTCGATGTATTCCCGCTTGCGAAACTGCTACTGGTCGAGCTCGTGATGTTTCGGGCTTGCATGAAGAAACCGATTACGAGGTTCCAACTCACCTCGCCGCCGCTGCACTCGGCTTTCAAGAAGCGATGCTCAAAGAACGAACCCCATTAACGTGCGCAATCATGCTCGGCGGCGATTTGCTCGTGGATGCTTCCGCTCAACTATTGCTCCTGCAGGCACCTTGACATTGGGTCCTGAAATCCAGCTGCGCTTACCAGTTATTCGCCTGAAAACGGATGCAGGCGTCATGCGTATTCTTCGTCGGCAGAGTATGCCTTGCAGAGTTACATGCGTGAAAATCTCCGACGATGACGAGCTGATTCCTGCGAACCCGCCGTCAAAGATTTTCATGGATTTTCTTAAGCAAACCCCGACCTTGATCTGATTGCGATAGATCCGCCTAACCACGAATGCTATATTGAGCGCGCCCAGGTGCAGGTTAGAACCCGCCTGCATCATCGGCGCGAAAGCCAGCTCTTTATCAACGACAATATGCAGCAGCTTCCTCGGTTCGTTGGTGTACCAAACTCTATTCTGGTGCGATTAACCCCGCGAGTAAGGTACAGGACCCCGCTTTCGTCCTCGATGATGAAGGCAACCCCACGAACATGCTGCTGGCGTTCACCGCGATTGAAGGCTGCCACGATCCGTAATTGAGGTGCGCGTATACGCGATTGAGGTACTGACCGCGGAACAGCCTTCCAACGCTCCGGGTATTCAGATCAATTACTTCAACCCAGCGCTGTGCTCGACATCAAGCAGATCCCGAGTTCGATATTGTGCGTGAACAGGAAGGGCCGCGCTTCTCCTGCTGGTGCTAGTGTGATCCGCATAGTTCATAAAAAGAAACACGTAAATCGCCCGAAGAAGCACCACGGTGTTGTCCTTCCGGGCGATTTGTGTTTGGAGAGGGTTGTAATCCCGCAAACCGGAAATGCATGGGCCGGTGACTCCACGCTGGTGAAAGTCACCGGCCCCATAGCAGCCAAAGGCCGCGCCCCTGTTCGAATCCACAGGTGGAACAGGACGCTGCTGTGTCTTTACGAACCAGATGCGGTAGGAAAGTTACACGGCCTCGCGGACGCGAGAACCGAGCTCGGGGTGAACGTTGTCCCAGCATTGGAACGCGCGTTCACGACCCGTCGGAACGAACAGCGCCTACGTGACCAGATGTATGCCAATCGGCGCCCGCGTTCTTTGTCGTTCGTCTGCGGTTACTTGTAGAGGGTGCGCGCCTGCGAGAAACCACCGCTGGTCCGGGCGCAGAGTGGTGGCGGTGCGTACCAATCCTCGCCATCAGACCTGCAGCTACCTTCGCCAGCGCGTGCCGCATCCGCATGCGGACCGCTCAGAGCTGTCGGTGCGTAAGTGGGAACGGAGGCCGTTGAAGCTGTAGCGCATCGAGCCGTCATGCGCGAATAGTTGTTCACCGGCGCCGCGGGTGCGCGTTCACGGGCAGTTGCGCGGTTGGTGCCGATGCGGTAGCGATGCGCATCCGGGTAGGAGAAGATACGACCGAGCAGCATCTTATCGGGTGAAGCGCGATACGGGCACGAAGTTCGAGGGGAGAAGGCAGCCTGCCTGATTTCTCGGCGAAGAAGTTCTGCGGTGCGATCCAGCACCATGCGGCCCACCTTGACTCAAACGCGGTAATCTGAGCGCACAAATCTCGCCGATCGAAGGGGTTCAATACGGCAGGTCTTCGCCCTCATAGGACATAATCTGCACGCAGAGCGTCCAGGCGGGGTAGTCGCCACGCTCGATAGCCCGGCGCAGGTCGCGGCGGTGGAAGTCAGCATCCTTGCCCGCCATTTCATCGGCCTGAGCCTGGGTGAAGAACTCATTGCCCCGCTCGGTCTTGAAGCTGGTACTTAACCCAGAAGCGCTCGCCTTCGGCGTTAATCCACTGGTAGGTGCGAGCCGAAGCCATCCATATGGCGCAGGGTGGGGCAACCCACGATCGCCCATCAGCCAGGTGACCTGCGCCGTCGCGATTCAGGCCCAGAACCCACCGCATATCGTGATCGCGCAGACCCGAACCGGGCATACGCTTCGCGAGTGGATAAAGTCGGGGAACTTGATGCATCACGAATGAAGAAGATAGGAGTACATACCTACCAGGTCGTAGTTACCTCGGTGGTATAGAATTTCACCGCGAAACCGCGGGGTCACGCCATATCGAGTCTGGATCTCGCCTGCCACGGTCGAGAAAACGAATCAGCAGCTCGAAGCTCTTTGTTCGCCCGCTGCAAAGAGCGCCGCACGGGTGTACCGCGAAACGTCTTCGGCAGTTTCAGCAGCCGCGCCAGTTCCCTTAGCGTGTGTGTACCGACGTCACACGTCACGGTTGAACTGAGCGAGCCAACAGCGTAAGCATCGTAGAACGATGGGACCATCAGCTCCCAATGGTGAGCGAATGATCATCTGAAGCCACCGGAGTGCCAGAAGCTCGTGGTGGTGTAAGAACCGATGAATGGGTCTTGCGGGTCTGATACATTTGCTTCTCCCGTGTTTTTGCGATGGCGGGTTTTCACGAGTTACCTTCCTGTTTTAGGGGTGCAGTTAACGAATTACAAGCGCTGTTTCACGCCCGGAGTAAGGTGTGGAAACGTGGTTCGTTAGCGCGAACGCTCGCTGCGGCTTGGTGACCCGGCCTCCTTCGCCAGTTCTGCCTCCGTCTTCAGTTTGATTGTGTCTGCGCAGACGCCTCGATACAGTACGTCTGCGCTGATAATCGCCATGCCGTGGAAACGCTGGGAGTTAGCAAGGCGCTGGCACGACAGGCAGTTCACATCCTGAACTTCTTCCGCAGCGAATGCAGAATGCGGTGATGGTTATTCGTGTGAAACTTCGTAGAGCCCCGGGGTTCCCGGCGGCTCAAACCTTACGCAGCATGTCGATATCTGCCGATCCGTGAGGATCACATACACCGACCGCACGGTAATGGTAGGAATCTGCCGCACAGCGGTAACTATTTCTTCGGCGTTGGCGGGATGATCCTGAACCGCACGGTGAACAGCAAGCCGCTACCAGGACCCTGCGCCCTTTGGCGCAAGTTTTGCACCAAGATTCCGTGAGAAGTCTGGTCGCGGATTCTGTTAACAAACGGCAGCACGTTGGGAGCATCCGAAGAGGAACAGTTCCGGGTGTGCGTTCATTCAGGGTTCGGTCATGAACAATACCTCACTGTTAATCTGACTTTTCACAATTATAACGCATGATAAATTCATAATAAGAGCCGTGTTCGGGGTACTTTTCAACGCGATGATTATCGTTAAACTATGCGAATTTGGGGAGCAACAGAACACTTTTAATTTCATGACCCCGCTCGCATTCGAGGAACCTGTGACGGAGAACATGAAATACGCTGCGTATGAATCTGGATGTCTGCCTCATATGTCCCGTATGCTGTAATCTAATACGTTCACGGCAACACGATTTCTAAAGGTACACGCAATGCACAAAACACTATAATCGGTTTATGACCGCCCTGCTGGGCGGTATGGTCGGTCTGGTTGACGTTATCGGCGGCGGCCTTCAACACACTTCCGCAGCTCATCTTTTATCTGGGGTTTCGCCTTGTGAGCTTGGGTACCGTTGCATATTCATACTGAACCTGATAAACCGCGCGCTGGTTCCACGAACGTTTACGCTGTTACCCGCGAGGACGTTCCGGTTCTGTGCTTTATTGTCGAGGTCTTCTCGCGCGCCGGGCAGCCTAGCGCTGCGGCGGCACCCACCCAGACTCCAAACGCTTTTGCGACTGGGCGCAACCTGCGCAATGCCGCCGTCTACCAGGCCCGCAGCTTGACGAACGCGAAATGCGCGGTGCTTGGGCACGAGCCCGGGCGCACGTCTACAACCGCGATATTCTGCTACAAGCTCGGTGGCAGCCATCGCAACCCGATTACGGCGGCGGCACAGATTGCTGGTTTTGGCTCCATGATGGGAGGAACCGTGAGCGGCGAAGCAAACTTTTGTTGATAACTTGATGTCGTTTCTGGCCCCTACAGCGGGTGTTATCCAGATGGCTATTAGCCGCACCTGCGAATACGATGCCGATGAAGACGGTGCAAAACTCACGGGCGATCCGATTGCACTTGCTCTCCGCCCTGAATAAGTTGAGACAGGTCTTGCCACCAAATGGATCCCGCGAACAGCAGGTTGTAACCCATGATGGTGAACCCTTCGGTGGCCTTGAAGGTCCCCATGTCTACCACCCACCGATGGAGTCAAGCGCATCGCCCGCCCGCAGCAGATGGCGCGCGACAACGGTCAGCTATAAAACCCGCATACGTTTGTCGAGAGTAGTGAGGCGGGTTACCAGAACTGGTAACCGCCCGTCTATAATGGCACCACGCCGTGCACAACAGAGGTGTTCAGCGATAATTCACGAACCGCAGATCAACGTCAAGATCTGCGCTTTAAGCAGTGAAACCATGCCCGCAGATCATCACGAGATTCGAGATACGCGTGCTCATCGCCCTGAATCGTAGCTTCACACCCTAGGGTCCTACCGCGGATCAGCTTTGAACCCTAGCCTGATCCTGTGCGATACCTTCCTTGATGGAGCATTCGATGCGGGTTTTACCCGAGGCAGTCGCCCGCATCCAGGACTTAGCCAAATACCGCGCTTGATTGCTTTGACTGAAAACGCCTGACACCGCGAGAGCTCGTTCCTGGGCGTTTGCCTTTAATGAGAATCTTCGCCGAAGTCGATCTCAGCAATCGACACCGCGGAAATCGTAGCGCTGCGAAACCTCTTTTGTGCTTGGTGCAGGCGTTGGAGACCCCGTTTATCAACTTTTGAGACCAACATCGAAAGAAGATTCGCTCGCCATAAACCCAGTCCTTTCTGTTGTGTTTGTGCGGAATACGGCATCTAAATCATAGAATACCTGTTTCGTTGCGCCCAGATAATCAGGTTCTTTCGATGCGTTTCTCAGCCGTTGTTAACCCGGTTTCAGAATGGAAACATGGCTATTATTAACACTCGTCAACGACTGGCAGGTGAATCGCGAATAGCTCGCGATGCTGAACCCGCTGTTCCTTGACCTCTGCAGTTCGATTTTATTTCGGCCTGAGAACATCCCGAGGCAGAGCGAGGATGCGGTTCAGGAGCGGAAGATTTTCTGATGTTGTTGAGCCCTGCCTTCGAGGGAATCGGCCCAATCGCCGACAGATCCTAACTCGTTGCCCGCTTGAGGGAGTGCGGCGCGGTCTCGCCCGTGAGATTCAGCGAGATGCACAGTTGAACAGGCGCTATCTTCATACTAAAACTACGCTTCTGATGGAGCAGGATGGCGACCTGTAAACCCGCCTGAAAAAACAGCCTGAGAACGAAAAACAGCCCAAAAGTTGTATTCGTCACAAAGCTAGGCTCTGGCTTCATAAGTTCAGATATTAAAACCTGTACAGTAACTTGTCTGCTTGAGCGAACTTCTAGCCCAGCTTGGGGTTCGGCAGATCCCGAGCGCCGTATAAATAACGGGGAAATCAGCCAGCACAGCCTACGGGGGTTCGAATCCCTCATCTGCCACCCTAAAAGAACCCGGTTACCGGTAGCCGGGTTCTTGCATGTGTACCTTCGCGCACCCGGCGAAACCGTCGGGCAAAAAGACAGGGTTTATGACGCGCTTTAAACTATTTGTTAGTCTGTGAGTGAAAATTAGCGCAATACACGCAGGGTGTAGCGTTATCTCCATGGCTACGCACACCACCGCCAGCAGAATCCCACTGACCGTCGAGGGCAACGATATCGTATTCTCGATTTCGGGCAGACTGGTGCGGTCCCTGCAAGCAGTTCGCTCCTGGTTCACGAGGCAGCCTCCGAGAAGCACAGCGCGCGATATCGTTCCCGGCAAGGTGATACCGAGGATCAGACACAGGCCGCAGGCACACCTCCATCTCACCGGTTATGGGTTTCCCCGTGGCGTGGCCTCGCCCTTCCCAGCCCGGCGCGCTCAATGAGTCCAGTCGAGCAGGTGATTACTTGATCCGCGAACTGATAAGGAGCAGAAGAAATGGCACCGCAGAGCAGAACTAGCTATTTATCACAGAGAAGAGATAAACCGCCCGGTGAAGGGTGAGTTTATATGTGGAGTCGGTACTTTTACGGCACCGGCTCCACACGCATATTAAAATCCCGTAATCCGGAATACCGATACGCGCACCGACAATGGGGTTTGCGAATGCCCGCCTCGAATAAGGCGCACAACCGTTGCCGGTGACCGGCGGGCAAGGCGCGCAGGCTGTGCGATCTGAGCATCGCCGGTGCGTTCTCCCGTAAAAGCAAACCCCACCGTATGCGCTGGCGTGTAGTCGCCCGCTGACAGCGTCCGGGATGCCCGCAGTCCCTGAAGAGTTTCACCGACCAGCTGTCCCCGGAATATCGTCGAGCGCAGCCGCAAGGTGCGCGACACCGGTTGCGGCCAGCGCAGTGCTAAGGCGTTCGAGCTATCGGCACGTTGGGCAAAATGGTAAACTGCGCTGTATCAAGTGGGAATTTAACCAAGGCACGATGCCAATCCCATGAGGGAATTGCCGAACCGAGCAGTAGGGCACCCGTGATGAGCGGTAAAGGATTGCCGCGAAGGGCGTGGACTCGCTGCCGTAATGCATGATAATCCAGCGCAGGCACAAAAGCCCAGGTTGGTCACCTGCTGTTCTACGACTTTTCAACATATGCCGGTGAGTTGTTGCCCGGATGTACCAGTTGCAGCCCTGATTCCTGCTGACAAGCACGCCGAATTTTAGCGGGTGATGCTCAAGCGGGAGCCAAACTCTTCCGATCAGTAGCCCAGCCACGCGGGTATAAGGGAGGCAAAGTCTTCAAGTCATGCAGACCTGCCCGGTAGGGAAATGCATCGTCGTGGCGTAGCGGGGGGGAGGACTCCCGCCCATAGGCAAACCTGAACCGGAGCATCCAGCGCAGAGGTTGCGCCCGAAACGACGGGGTAAAGCAGGCCGCGGGCAGTCAGTAGGACGGCGGCGCGCCCTGATCCACAGGTACGTCCGCCGCGTGTGAAAGGTCAGAACGCGGGCATGCAGGCGGTGAAATGGATCACCACGGGCCGCGCCAAACGACCGAGCAGTCTGCCCCATGCACCGGAATGTGGGTAAATAAGCGCCTGTATCCCGTCGATGCGCGCCGTCAGCGCCGAGGTGCGCATCGGTAAGCGGGAAAGCTCGATGCGGTATGCGCATCAGACACGATTCGCGGCAATGGCATCCCAGCGGCAGGGTAGGTGCGCAGAGGTCTTGAGTTAACTGCAAAAAGGCGATCTCGGATAACGTCGAATACGCAGATACCCTGAGTAGTAACTATGGTCAGGCGGCACCGGCGATGCAGCGTGACTCGAAGAACGTGTGTGCTTGCCACCACCGGGCACCAAACAACAAACATGAGGAAAACGCATGGCGGCTGAGGTGAGTGTACCCGACTCGAACCTACTGAGAAATCGGCGAAAACTTCTGCATCACAACATACCGGGGCACATCGTTCGCGACCGCGTGAGCCTGTGGCGATGATGTTTAACCCTAGCGGTTTTGCTCTCTATTACACATTCGTTCAGCAGTCGTCCAACCGATTACCCCCTTCATGGACCTTGCGATTTTCACGCAGATGGCGCAGGCATATTCGCATTTTGGCATACCACTGTGGCAGATTAAAGGACCGATTTCGAATCTGTGGGGCGACCATTTCTGGTCCTATTCTGGTGCTTTAGGCCTGTGTATGCGGTTTTTCCCTCGCCACGACGCTTCTAGTGGTTCAGAATTTCATGGCTGCTGCCAGCGTCTATATGATGGGTGGTTTACGCAGCGGGGCGTGTGCCTTCCTCAAACAACACCAACCCGAACCTGTGGGAACTTTCTGTGCGCCTTCTTGGGTGTTACAGTTTTCTGCCCTCAGCGATGGGGGTGGCAGGTGGTGGCTGCGGCAGTTCATGAGGCGTTTTTCGCTCGCCGTTCTTGTGTGGGGCGCTGGTAACTATGCTTGCCGGTCGCATCATCACGCCGATGAACGCTCCCGCCATATTATCTGCGCCTGCCCGTGGGTTATGCAACCATTGCCTCTTCGTCAAAGAAGTTATGGCGGCGTTACCGCCGCGATGATTTGGTATTGTCGCATCTGTCCGGCACTGCGGATGCAAAGGGCTCGACGAACTCTTCCCCAGAATCCTGAGGGCAACCGGTTGCCGCGGGGTGAGCGCAATCCCACCACCGCACCTCCTGGGTGAAGACGGGTGCCGCTGAATCAACCGGCGCTGATACCTGGGGTCCTTCGGTCCATGCAGCGGTTGCGCTATTCTTCCGCTCTTTTAACGCCAATGGGCAGTTCGATTACGGCGATAAGGTTTGATGACATGGCGCTTTCGCAGATCCGCTCGGTTCTGCGATCACCATCTTTGTCCAGACCAGAAGGTCTGGACGATCTCTGCTGCTGCTTTCTGCGGCGCGATCATCTGCTACAGGAGCCCGTTCTATCGTCATTCTGCCCACGCTTCTGTGGCGTCTGCTGTCAACATGGAGTGTATTGGCTGAGTACTCAGCACTACTCTGCTCGTGCCGGATGCTCGTGGCTTTCCTCGCCTTCTAGAGGTTATCTCAATTGCATGGGAAGAAAGCGGCAATCTAAGCCGCTTTGCGGAAGACGAAGAACCGAGGATGACCGGCAGAAACCGGGATAAAACCCATCGGATGGTAGAGAATTTGCGCCAGTCTGTCCGCCGTGTTCCGCTCTGGTTCTTCCCGGCGGTTGCGCCGGCTGGTCTCCGCAGACCACCCGTTACGCCCACGTCCGACCAGCCGCTCGCCGACGGACAAGTTTTCTCGTTCACCAGCAACGGGTCGACGGCCTCCGAAACGAGCTGTGGCGTAGGCTAAGTTGAGGCGGTACCGCAGGATGGGAAAAGCGTTGCAGACCTCTCGACCCTCACCCAGCTGATTCCGGGGCGAACCGTCTACCGATTGGGTATGTGAGAACGGGCACCTGACTACGTGGTGACTTGATAAGCGCGGGCTCGCTGTGGGAGGTAACCTGCCGCAAACACCGCACAGTATGCTGCTGACCGTTACCCCTATGCGCAGGTGGGTACTTACGGTTCCTTGCAGGAGGCCGCAAATATTCAGCGCATCTATCCTACGCCCTGCGCGCTACCCGCAAGCGTGCGCAGTAAAAGGGGAAATAGCCTTGCGCACCATGTTTCAAGGACCTGAAGGGCTATTTTAAGCGAGAACCGCGAAAACCGGGTTTATGCGCATCCGGCGTTGCCGCACCAAAGTAGGGTACACTTTATAAAAGACGGGTACCCCTGATACAGGTCTTTGTGCGCCCCAACCGGTCGAATCGGTTACCAACCTCACCTTGGCGCCGAACTCAAAATCGCCTCCTGAATTAGTATGCTATGCCGCCCGTGGCGTCAATAATACACATCGCACCTCATTCCAGGCGCCGAGACCAGGTCACCGAGAAATTCAAGACCAACCCCAGCGTAGAGAAACTTAATCCCTGAGTGCCTCCGCTCACCGGATGCCCGGTTAAAGAACTTGCTCGCCCGCCTGATATTAAGGCGCGAATGTGGCTGGTCGTGTAGGGAATCAACTGCCGAAAAGCGTGCGCCCGAACACCCCCAGCAAAATGAGGAAAAAGACTGAAAATATTCCTGCCGAAAACGCGAACAAGGCGCTACGCTCGGCAATACCAAGAGGGTCTTATCTGTAGAAAAACCGTTGAAGAATCTCCCAGAAACCGGTGAAAACTCAACGAAAAGCAGAGCTGCAGGAAGCATGACAGCAGAGCCAGGCTGAAATGCGTGGCCACTAAGAAAATACTGAAGACAATACTCACGAAAGCCCCGAAGAAAGGGCACCTGATTCACCGACCACGGACTGAGACCCTGAGTGCTCTCCGCACTCCAGAAGAAGTCGGCTACGAGAAACCTTCCCCCATCCAGGAAGCCGCACCATCCCGCTGCTGCTGGACGGCAAGGACGTGGTGGAGTCTGGCGCGAGACCGGTACCGGCGTGAGCGTTGCCTTCGCGCTGTTGCTCCGCGCTCTCCCGTATGGCGTAGAACTCGCCGACATTAACGGCGCTTTCCGGAGACTGCCCAGGTGCTCGTACTGCACCCGCGAATCCTCGCCCTGCAGTTGCCGAGGCCTTCCTCCTCCTACGCAACCCACATGGAAGACTTCACCGTGCTTCCCATCTACGGCGGCTCACCCTACGGACCCCAGCTTGCCGGACTGCGCCGCGGCGCACAGGTAGTCGTCGGCACCCCCGGGCGTGTGATCGACCACCTCGAAAAGGGTTCACTCGACCTCTCAAACCTGCAGTACCTGGTACCGATGAGGCCGACGAAATGCTGCGTATGGGCTTCGCCGAAGACGTAGAAACCATTCTCGAAGGCACCCCGGACGCCAAACAGGTGGCACTCTTCTCAGCCACCATGCCCAACTCGATCCGCAAAATCGCCCAGCAATACCTCAACGACCCCACTGAGGTACGCGTCAAAACCAAGACCACCACCGGGGCGAACATCCGCCAGCGCTACATGCAGGTCATGCACTCCCACAAACTTGACGCCATGACCCGCGTGCTCGAAGTCGAAAACTACGACGGCATTATCGTCTTCGTGCGCACCAAAAAAGAAACCGAAGAAGTAGCCGATAAACTCAAGGCACGCGGTTTCCAAGCGGCAGCTATTAACGGCGACATTCCCCAACAGCTGCGCGAACGCACCGTGGATGCGCTGCGCGACGGACGCATCGACATTCTCGTAGCAACCGACGTAGCCGCCCGCGGACTGGATGTTGAACGCATCTCCCTCGTGGTGAACTACGATATTCCGCACGACACCGAATCCTATGTGCACCGCATCGGGCGTACCGGTCGAGCCGGACGCGACGGCGAAGCGATACTCTTCGTAACTCCGCGCGAAAAATACATGCTGCGGCAGATCGAAAAGGCAACCCGTCAAAAGGTTGAGCCAATGCACATGCCCACCGCGCAAGACGTGAACAGCACGTAAACAGCGCTTCGGCCGAACAGATCACCGAAACGATCGAAACGGAAGACCCAAACTTCTTCCGCAAGATCATCGAAGACTACGAAAACGAGCACGACACCACGGCAGAAGACACCGCCGCCGCTCGCCGTCATTGCACAACAAGGTCGCGCCTTCCTCGATGAAAAACGACGATATTGCCCGTAAATCCCGCGCTTTCGCCGACGACTACCCAAGGACCGCGCAAACGCGGGCCCAAGAAGGACGAAACCACAGCGACGAAGGCATGGTGAACTCACAAACTCAATCGTGGCCGCGCCTCTCGGTTAAAGCCTCTGCCATTGTGGGCGCGCTTGCAAACGAGGGCGGTATGACATGCTCCAGATCGGCTCGATCGATATTCGCCAGCACTTCACGATCGTGGGCCTCTGAAGACCCTGCCCGCGGTTTCTCTCGATCGTCTGCGTGATACCGCTGTTGCCGGTGAGTTCATCAACATCCGTAGGCGATCGGGGCCTCAGGGAGGCGGTGGCCGCAGTTTCCGCTGCAACGATCGCCGCGACGGCGGGTTCCGTTCCCGTCGCGATGATCACCGTGGCGGTCGGGATGATCGCCGCGGAAAGTCGCATGGTAAACGCCACGGTCTGTGAAGGTTAGCTGTAAAATAAGCGCGTTTCGTTATTTTATAGCGGGATGCGCCCGCCGGTACTGTGGACGGAAAAACTGGCGGGCGCATCCGCGAATAAACGGTGTAAAACGCCTATTTTTAGAGGCTAAAAACAAAGTGTCATAGAACACCTAACCCTTATTTGCGCGGGTGGTTTAGGATACTGTAAACTTTTATCTGTTGCCCCGATAGCTCAGTGGTAGAGCGCCATCTTGGTAAGATGGAGGTCCCGGATCGATTCCGGTCGGGGCTTCCGCATTGGTCTATAAGGCTGATGTTTTGGCGGTGTAGCTCAGCTGGTTAGAGCGCACGACTCATAATCGTGAGGTCGACGGATCGAGCCTGTCCACCGCTACGCCCCGATAGCTCAGTGGTAGAGCGCCATCTTGGTAAGATGGAGGTCCCGGGATCGATTCCCGGTCGGGGCTCAGCTAAGCTCTGTCTCTAGCATGAGGCAGGCTTTTGTTGTACCTGCTGGCTTTCATGAAGGAAAACGTGAGAGCGTCGGATGCGAGTATGGGCACGCCGTGTGCGCATTAAAAGAGGACTGAGGTCGTTCCACGACCGATGGACGGACATGCGCGTAGGCGTTGTCTAGATGAGCATCCATAATAATGAGTCCTTGAGCTTGGCCTTAGCCCCTTGCCGGAAAAACCATGTTCCCGGCGAGGCATCAAGACTTTCCGTTACTCGGTTTTCTGGAAGATCGGCAGCTCCGAAAGCAATTCGTAGCTTCTGAATGCGGTCTTCAAACTCCCACGGCGTGCTCGTGATAATCACTTCGTCTGCACCGGTGCGGGCAACCAAATCTCGAGCTTGCTCTGAACTGTTTGCGGGAACCGACCACCGCCTCCTGAAGCATTGAGGAGATATGCCGTTTCTCGGCAGGACTCCACAGCTTTTCCATATCGTCGACTGGCGGAGAGAACTGCGGACGCCCGCGAATAATCCCCAGGGCGTGCTGTTGCGCAGTCGTGAAAAGACGCTGCGCCTGCTCATCTGTTTCAGCAACCAGCGACCCTGCACCCACAATAACGTAGGGTTTATCCAGGGTTTGCGACGGGGTCAAGTTATTGCGGTAGACATTGAGCGCATCCTGCAGGGCAGCCGGGGCCAAGTGTGAAGCAAACGAGAAAGGCAGACCCAGCTTAGCCGCCAAAGAGGCCCCGTAAGTTGATGAACCCAGGATATAGAGCGGCACATTGGACCCTTGCCCGGGATAGCGTGCACGCGGCGCATGGGGGAGGGCTCACCCAGATAGCGCTGAATCTCTTCTACCTCGGCGGGGAAATTCATGGCCGCAGAATTATCGCGACGAAGCGCCTGCGCGGTCATAGGGTCGGTACCGGGTGCACGACCCAAACCCAGATCAATGCGCCCGGGATGGAACGCCTCTAAGGTGCCAAACTGTTCTGCCACTACATAGGGGGCGTGGTTGGGGAGCATAATGCCGCCCGAACCCACCCGGATGCGCTCGGTTGCGGCAGCGAGCTCTGCCATTACCACAACCGTTGCCGAAGACAGTAGCGAACCCGCGTTATGATGCTCGGCAACCCAGAAACGATTGAATCCAAAACGCTCAGCCGCCTGCGCCGCCTGAACCGTCTTGCGCATGGTTTGCGCGTGAGAATCATCGGGCGCGTGGGCATAAGATCGAGGACCGAGAACGGGATAGACATGATGGCTCCTTTCAGAACGAGAAAAGTACCCTTTTAGGCTACGCTCCCTGTATTCATGGATACCGTCATGTTCGCGGTAAGCGGCAGCAGCTACGGTACCAACCCGATAGACTGGTGGGTATGAGATTAACCCTGACATTGTGGGTCGAGTGTACCCCGCCGAGGGGCACCCTACGCCGCTGGCCGCGAGAAGATCCGGAATTTGCCCGCGCCGTACACGCCGAAAAACCCTCTGCATCATGACGTTGAGGCGGCACGCGCCGCAGGGTACGCAGACCTGATCGCCCCGCCCACCTTCGCTATCATCCTGTCTCAAGCAGCCGATGCCGCTCTGATTGGTGATAAATCTGCGGGCATCGATTTCTCCCGCGTAGTGCACGCCGACCAGCGCTTTACGCATCACCGCCCCATCGTGGCGGGGGACGAATGCGCACCGAAGTTCATGCGGATGCCGTGCGTGTGATGGGTGCGGGCGCCATGCTCACCACCCGCGAAGAAATCACCGATGCTGACGGTAAACCCGTCACCACCTGTATTTCATCCCCTGCTGGTACGCGCCGACGAGGAGGGCGAATAATGTCCGTAAACTTTGCAGAACTCGAAAAGGGCAGGAGATCGGCTCCCGAACCGTTGAGATTTCGCGTGCATCGCTGGTGCGGTATGCGGGCGCATCCGGTGACTTCAACCCTGATTCACTGGAACGAGCGTTTTGCCCAGTCCGTGGGGCTTTCCGGTGTGATTGCGCACGGTATGCTCACGATGGGCACCGCCGTGCAGCTGGTGAGTGACTGGGCGGGCGATCCGGTGCAATCGTGGACTACCAGACTCGCTTTACTAAGCCTGTTCCGGTTGCGGATGCGCCCGGCGGCGGCAACCCGGACACCCCCACGAATGCGCTGACGATCACCGGCAAGGTAGGCGCCGTGGATGAGGATGCGCGCACGGCTCGCATCGACCCTCACCGTTACCGCCGATGATGGTGAGGGTACCCAGCAGAAGGTTCTGATGAAGACTCAGGCCGTGGTGAAATTTGCCCTAGCCCGCGCGCTTACAATCGATACCTATGTGATCTGTGCCTGAATTATGGCAGATCCGCTCCGACTACGGGGTGGGCCTGCCATAAGGTTTATCTGACCCTAACGGAATAAAACGTTACAGACCGGTATTCTTAAAGACATGACTGAAAAGCTGCTGAGTGAGATCACTACCGCCCAAGTTGGCGGCCCTGCCCGCACATACATCCGCGCCACGACTGAAGCCGAGATTGTCGAGGCCGTTTCCTCCGCCGATGCTGCCAACGAACCCGTGCTGATCGTGGGTGGCGGCTCAAACCTGCTGGTTTCTGATGCCGGGTTTGACGGTACCGTTGTGCATATTGCATCCACCGGGGTTTGAGGAGCTGCCTATTCCCGCATGTGGCGGCGCGAATGTGCGCGTGCAAGCGGGTACCGTGTGGGATGATTTCGTGCAGTTGAGCATTGAAAAAGAATGGTCTGGCCCGGCGGCACTGTCAGGTATTCCCGGGACCGTGGGTGCAACCCCCGTGCAGAATGTCGGCGCCTACGGGGTGGAGGTTAGCGAGTTCATTGCGTCCGTGCGCACCTGGGACCGCGAGACGGGAAAGTTCAAGACTTTTGCGAACGCCGATCTGCGTTTCGGCTACCGCGATTCAATCCTGAAGCAAACATGGTGAACGGTTCACCGCGCTATGTGGTGCTGACCGTGGATTTCCAGTTCACGCTCGGCAGCCTGTCTTCACCTATTAAGTATGGGGAACTGGCGAAGAGCCTGGGTGTGCAGGTGGGGAAGCGTGCCGAATCCGCGCTGGTGCGGGATAAGGTTCTGGCGCTGCGTGCCTCCAAGGGGATGGTGCTGGATGCCTCTGACCGCGATACCTTCTCGACCGGTTCGTTCTTCACTAACCCGATTGTGCCGGTATCTGTGCTTGATTCTTTGCCTGAGGATGCGCCGCGCTTCCCGGTGGTAACGCGCACCGGAGTGTTCGGAACCGAGCAACAGGAAAGCGAGGAGTACGTGAAGCTCTCCGCCGCCTGGCTGATTCAGCACGCCGGGTTCGAGAAAGGCTTCGGGCTCGAAGGCGATGCGCGCGAGATTGCGGGCGGTCGCGCCTCGCTCTCGACCAAGCATACGCTGGCGATTACGAACCGTGGGGATGCCACCGCTGAGGATATTTTCGCGATCGCCCGGGCGGTGCGCGCCGGTGTTGCCGAGAAATTCGGGGTTGAGCTGGTGCCCGAGCCGGTTGTGGTGAACGGGAAGATTTAGGACTCTTCAGCCTCTTATTCCCTGCGAATTCCGCGAGCAGATAGGATTTTGACGAGCAGATAGCGGATTGTTATCTGCTCGTCAAAATACTATCTGCTCGCGGTTTAGCAGGGGCGGCGTTAATCCAGCAGGTCTAGAATCTTGTTGTAGGTTTTGGCGTTGCGCAGAGTCAGCTGGTTTGCGAAGGCTTTCTTTGACATGAACTTGCCGTACTGCGCTTTCTTATAATCGGGTGTGCTGTAGTTGCCGAAGTAGACGGCGCAGGTTCCTATGTGAAGCACCTCGTCGGGAACATCCAGCGTTTCGAGCTCGGCGGCTAGTGCATCGCGATCAGCATCAATGGTGAAAAACATGGCGTCCAGGCGAGGCATGTCCTCATTCCACCACTCGGGCAGGTTGTGCGCATCCTTGCGGTATTCGTCAGCGGTGAGAAGTGAGAATGGAATCTCGAAATCGTAATGCTTCGCCAGCAGATCGGTGATCTCCTGTGCCACGGTGGTTTTATCCCGCGAGCTCACAAATAGCAGGTTCCCCGAATTTATATAGCTTGTGACGTTCTCGTATCCCAGTGCAGCCAGCCGCTTTTTCAGCTCGGGCATCGACACCTTGCGCAGCTTCCCCAGGTTAACACTCCTGAGCAAAAGAATGTACTGCATATGCTATGACTCCCTTCTTGAGTCTGCGCTGAGCAGGGTAAAAATGTGGTCGAGGTGTTGTGTGACATCCGCTATCTGATGTTCCGATAGGCTCGGATAAAGTCGATGTATAGCTTGGCGAATGGCTTTATTATAGTCTATGGCTTTGATGTCCTGCAGTAGCTGAGGGCTTGCTTGAAGCGTCTTGCGGCGCTGATCTTGAGAGTCGGTACTGACCGTAACCGCACCTTCTGTGATCATGGCGATTAACCATTGTTGAAACACGGCTCTGTGCTAGATGGGTGCGCTCTGCTACCTGATTGATAGTCGTGTTGGGGTGCTGCACAATATCCTCAAACACCATAGCTTCACTTGGATGTACCGACATATGGGTAAGTGATCCAGCCGTGATAGTAATATCGCGCAGCATGCGTGCAAGTTGATACAGTTCCCCCAGAGTCATGATTCCAGTATAAAAGGTGAGGTTCAGACATGAATATATCTGCTAAGATATATCTGTGGAGATATAATTATGACGCTGATAGATATTTTTGGTTTCTTGTGCCCTGATGATATTGGTGCTACGGCAAATTAGAGGGCGAAAAACTCACAATTTTTTTAGCCTCATCTGGCCAATACTTCTCGTCGGATGGGCTGTTATTGAATATATGACGGGCTTCCCCTGCATAACAACGGGTGGATGCTCATCATTGGATGCATAACGATCGGGCTAATTCTCGGCGTGGCGTGCGGTATGACGACGGCAGTATATACACAGAACCGCCAGATATATGCGCGTGCAGGCGGCTGGGCTGTCGTTTTCTGGCTGGTCGGGATGAGCGGACGTCTTGTTTTTGGATTATATGCAGAACATGGTGGGGCGGAACAGATTTATCGATTTTTCTCTCGACTGCTCCATTCCTATGGACGCATGGGCCAGCGCCCTTATCATGATGGCTCTCTGCGAGGTTATGAGCCGCACCTTTGTACTAGCGTGGAAACTAATTCATGTACGCCAAGCTCTGCCTGCTGCCGCATCATGATGCTGCACCTAGCACATCTGACCTTACTCTTTCGTAGCAGTGGAAGCCTCGTAAAAACCACGGCACCGCTACATCGTCTTCATTCTCCCTGTGAGGGTACGCCGGGGGCAACCGGAAGATGCGGAATCAGCAGATCCACCTCGTCGCGGCGCAGAATCTCGGGGTCGGTTACCGCAGGCACGAACCCGGGAACCCGATCCCAGCTCCAGTAGTAGAATTTCTCGGGTGAACTCCAGGCGATCGTGCTGAACCCGCCGCTGGAGTTCTCATCAAACTGATCTTTGACCCGCGCTTCATAAAGGTACGGTGCCCTCTCACCGGTCGCCGGGTTTACCCCTGTACCAGATGCGCGTGATGAGCGCCCGCAGCATGGTTTCACCCGTATTGACGTGCACCGAAGAGACCTGGCCGTCCTGGTCGTAGAGAACCTTGCCTTCTCCCGGCGCGAGTACGGGCGGCTCGGTTCCCAGAGAATCCACAATATGCCCCACCAAGGCCTCAATATAGGAGCCGCGCCCTGCAACCTCATCGCGAAGCTCCCAGGTCAGGCTCCCTTCAGCATCCAGGATCGCGATGGCGCAAGTCTCCCCAGTCGGTGGCACGCCATTTCGTCAGATGCTCCGCCACAAACACCAAATTGTTCTGCCAGCGGCGCATGCACAACGTAAAAATCAGTGCCGAACCAAGGCCTTCTGCCGCCCACATTGGGCATGAGCTCGGCGTAGACTTGGCGGTCGCCCTTCATTGAATCCCAATCGGGTTCGCAGGCGTCCAGATACATTCTGAAGGGGACGCTTTGCGGGCTTTGAATTAAAAACTCCCCGGAAACGAGCTTCTGCCACGGATACTGGGCGCCACGAATATCCTCACCCTGCTGAACCGTCATGGGCCAGGGGGTAAAAAGTAGCCCGATAAGCGGAGGCGGGTGCATACGTGCGTTTCGCCCGTCGGTAAGGTGCCGTCGGCAAGTAGGGGAGTATACGGCGTACGTACTCGGGAATATCCTCGCCCGTGTCCGGGGGATAGATGAGGGATCGGTATGTTCGAATGTGTAGCGCGCATCTTCGGTTGGAACACTCCATGCCAGCTGAGCCGGAGGGTGGCAGTAGCTCAAAACCGTTGCCCGGTAGTCGGTCGTCACGTCAAGGTATGTTCGAGAACTGCATTTGGTAACGTACGCCAGCCGAATAATATTGTCACCCTGGCGCATATGGTACGAGCGATACTGTCTGTCTTTAGACAGATCGAGAAACTCGCCATCCCCAAGCTCCAGATGCTGTACGCTGAGGCTGCGGTACAGTGCCATGAAGACCGCCTCAATATAGACCGAACGCTGCGGGTCATCATCGTGCTGCTCCCAGTGAAAAGCGAAATTACGATCCACCCGGGCGCGCGCGTACGTGCGGTCAGAGGGCTCTTGCCAGGTCAGAAAAACGTGCGCCGTGAAGTAAAGATAATCCTCATCAGCTTTGAAACTAAACGTGATGTTGCCTGAGAAATACGTGTTCCGATGTACCAGATCGCCCCTAAACCGATGCGGGTTTTCGGGGTCGAAAGGGTAAGGGTTCAGCTCCGCCATCAGGTGAAATTCCGAACCAATATAGTGCAGCACCCCGGATCCCAGATACTCAGCAGGATGCCTGCCTGCGACCGGTTCACCGTTCTCAAGCGGCGCGGGCGTATGGGCAATAGGCCAGGGAACATAGGTGACTGCGGGGGTTTCTGCCATGCCGCGCTCCTTGAGGTTGATGTCTAGACCGTTCTATCTCACTTGAGATACGCACTGAGCCCCACCCTGTACACAATAATGAGGCGGCAACACGCGATGTTTAGCCATCATAACGTATCGGCACCTGGAAATACGTCAACGCCTCATAGTGTGTGCCTGCGGCGTGCCCCGCAGATTATGCACCCTCCCCTTGCCTTCTGTGACTCTATGAGCACCTGATAAACAAAGGAAAAAAAGCCGAGAAGGTGAGAGATTCCCACCTTCTCGGCACACTATGCTTCACATCATTCCTGCGTTGGAGGTTTTGAGCCGCTAGAGCGATTTCCCGCGCTTTTCGGGCAGCGCGAAGGTAGTAACCGCCGCCAGAAGGAATGCCGCCGCGAAAACAGCGAACAGTACTCCGGTGCCGCCGAAAGAGATGAGCGGCGGAACGATAAGCGGCGCCAGAATCGAGGCGATGCGCCCCAGTCCGGCCGCCGTGCCCGTGCCGGTGCCGCGCAGTCGGGTGGGGAACACCTCCGGGCTAATGGCGTAGAGCGCGCCCCATGCGCCCAGGTTGAAGAACGAGAGGAAGCACCCACTGAGGATAATGTAGAAATCCGAATGTGAGAGGCCGTAGCATACCGCCGCGCCTGCTGAACCAGCCAAAAATACGGCGAGGGTGGCTCGGCGCCCCCACTCTCAATCAGGTAGGCGGCCACTGCATAGCCGGGTAGCTGCGCTAAGGTCATGATCAGGGTAAACGCGAAGGACTTCACTAGGCTGAACCCCTGTGCACTCAGCAGTGAGGGTATCCAGATAAATGCCCCGTAATATGAGAGGTTAATGCAGAACCACACGGTACACAGCGCCAGCGTGCGTTTACGCAGTGGAGCCGACCAGATGGAGGTTGCCTCCTGGGTGTCGTTGGCAGGAGCCTCAGGTGCATTGCCGCTGGCGGTTTCATCCGCGTGAGTTCGTGTGCTGAGGGCCGCAGAGCTCTCAAATTCGGCAACCACTCGTTCTGCCTCGTCAGTGCGCCCTTTCGACTCTAAGAACCGCACGGATTCGGGTGTTCCCCAACGAATAATCAGCGAATACAGTGCCGGGATCACGCCGATGGCAAGCGCCCACCGCCAGCCGTTTGGGTTCGGCACAACAAAGGTGCCGATAAGCGCCGCAAGAATCCATCCGAGCGCCCAAAACGCCTCCAAAATAACGACCACACGCCCACGAATAGCGCGCGGCGAAAAATTCCGACATCAACGTGGATGCGACCGGCAGCTCAGCCCCGAGCCCCAGCCCCACAATAAACCGGAAAACCATTAAAACGGCCAGTGAACCGGCGAGTGCGGATGCGCCCGTCGCCAAACCGTAGACGAGCAGCGTTGCGGCGAAAAACGTAGCGTCGTCCAAAAACGGTCAGCGAGAAGCCCGCCGACGGTAGCGCCCAGAGCCATACCTAAAAAGCCGATGGAGCCTAGCCAGCTTGTTGCGGTGGGGAGAGCGCCCACTGTTTTGGTCAGTGCCGCCATGATGAAGGAGATCAGCCCAACATCCATGGCGTCGAGCGCCCAGCCGATACCGGTGACGCCCAAGAGCTTGGTGTGTTTCTTAGTAAAGGGAGAGTTTCTAATCGTGCTGTCAGAGAGGTCTTTGCCATGAGGAGCCCTAAGATAATGCGGAGGTAGTTACGAGGGTTAGGTACCTAAAGGGGAATTTTGTTCCCGTGTCTATAGTTTACATCAACATAAGGTAGTAATGACCTAAACATGTCATATAAGGTCTTAAAAACCTCTGAGAGTCCCGGGAAATACAGTGTTCGCCCGCAGGCAGCACAGCACTGTCTAGCCGCGAGAACCTGGCGATACGCTCGAAAACAGCACGAATATACGCCATGCGGTCGTGATTTGTATCGACAATATCCCACGCTAGCAGAGGAGCCTGGGGTGTATTATCGGCATCTCGGGTGGAGGCAGGATGCGGTACCGCATCTTGCGAAACCTGACAGTGTGCCAGCACATCACGGCCCACAGGCAGGCCATCACGCATCTAATACCGATTGGATATGCGGGGTAAGACCCGCAGTAACCTACGAGTGTCCCTGTGTATAGGCGGGCGCGGCGGGCAGATGCTCCAAGATGGCGCGCACATCGGCGGGGATCTTGGCGCCAATGACCGGATCAACAGTCAAAATGTTGTAGGCGTTGTGCCAGTAGCGTGCATCTTCTAGAGGGACGCTCCAGATGAGGCGGGCACTGGGATAGACGGTACCGCGTATAACAGCGCTGTAATCGGTTTCCGTGAGAACTCGTACGGGGTCATTCGTGTGTGCCTTAACATCAATCGCGCGAAGAACACGATCGCCGCAGCATAGGTGAGCGGAGTCCAGAATATTCCTCTCATTCATAAACTCCATATACTCGCCCTCGGCAAGAATGGGGGGCATTTTGAACATGCTTGCGTGAATGGTGTTGATAACGGTTTCGATAAATTCCATGCGCAAGGGGTCGGAATCGCGCAGAGTCCAGCTTAGGTTCAAATCTTTGTCAACAATTGCTACAGCATATTGATGATCGCGATTTTGCCAAATAGTATCAGAGGATACTGCAAACTGTAATTCATCATGAAATGCTCGATAATAAAACTGTAAATCTTGTGCAATATAAATATTGCTAAAAATAAGATCGGCATAAAACTGGTACCCCGGGGGATATCCGGGTTTAAAAAGGGGAGGAACGATGTATAAATCAACGTAATTATCATCGCTCGTTTCAAGATGCAGCTTACCGGGATGCAAATATTCTGCCGGATGCGCACCCGGCTCTGGCTTTCCATCAATCAGGGGTCGGGCATGGGGAACCGGCCAGAGTGTAAATTCTGTTGTATAGGAAAGTTTTTCCATGATTCTCTCTGCGTGTGTAGAGGTGCATTTCCTTAATATGAGGTAAAAGGTCTAAAAATAGAAGACATTGCCATATTGTTATCAAATATTTATAAACCTTGTCCGCTATTAAGGTGTTGTGATAACAATACTATAATCTTTTGGCGCCGCGATAGTGAGGGTGTCATAAAAGATATTTTTTACGATGTTAGGCTATCAGGGAGTTCCCAGGCGCGGGTGCTAGGCTGTTGCTGTATCGTGTACGCACAGGTGAGAGCCGCCCTGAGAAGAGGTGATGTGTGAAAACCTTAGAGGATGAAGTTACAGAGAGTGAAACCAGCAAGTTTCACCTGTGGCTAGAGAAAAAGAAAGCTCGGATGCACGCTCACCCGGTGCTGAAACATCTCTACAAGCCTCTTGTGATTGCCGTAGGCGGCTTCTGTTTCATTGCCGGTCTGATTATGCTTGTCACACCTGGCCCCGGCTGGCTGTTTATCTTTATCGGTTTGGGAATCTGGGGAACCGAGTTCGCATGGGCGCATCGTCTGAATCAGCGACTCAAAAAGCTAGTGATTTCACTCTGGCACCGCTACATAGCCTGGCGTGAAAAACGAAAAGCCCAGAAGGCAGCGCGTAAAGCATAGCCTGAAAAACGTACCTGCCTACTTTGAGTTTATGCCCCGCATCCTGATTGAGGATGCGGGGCACAGGCTTATCCGCTAGGGTTCGGGGCAACCAGAAAGCTTATTCACCAAGAGGCGGGTACAGGCAACGTTTTGCTTATTCCCATGCATATCGTTCAAAGCTTGTGGGCTAGGGCTTTAATATACGTGGGCGCGGAACCGCTCTTACGGCACCGCGCCCACGAGTACTTTGAGAAGGCTACTTTAGAGCTTTCCGACCGCGATTTTTGAGCATGCGGCGCACCGGCTCAGCGGCACCCCACAGTAGCTGGTCGCCCACCGTGAAAGCACTAATGTACTGCGGACCCATCGCCAACTTGCGGATGCGCCCCACCGGAATATTCAGCGAGCCGGAAGCGGCGACCGGAGTCAGCCCCTCCATCGTGGCATCCTTAGTATTTGGCACCACCTGGGCCCACTGGTTGTCTTCAGCGATAATGCGCTCAATCTCGGCAACCGGCAGGTCTTCGGTCAGTTTCATCGTGAGTGCCTGAGAATGCGAACGCATGGCCGCGATACGCACACACAAACCGTCCATAATCACACGGTTATCGCCCTCAAGACCCAAAAATTTTTATTGGTCTCGGCATCAGACTTCCATTCCTCGCGGGACCGCCCATTGCCCAGGTCAGAGTCAATCCACGGGATCAGCGACCCGGAAAGCGGAACCCCGAACTGCGCGGTATCAAGCTCACCCGAACGCTGCTTAGCGAGCACCTTACGGTCGATCTCCAGGATCGCCGCTGCCGGATCGTTAAGCTCGGCAGACACCTCATTGCCGAGGTCGCGGAACTGCCCCAGAACCTCGCGCATATGACGGGCCCCGCCCCCTGAAGCCGCCTGATAGGTCATCGAGGTGGTCCATTCCACCAGACCCCTGTTTGAAGAGGCCGCCCAGCCCCATGAGCAGGCACGAGACGGTGCAGTTGCCGCCGATAAAATCTTTTCACACCGGATTCGAGCCCGCGGTCAATCACATCACGGTTAATTGGGTCGAGCACGATAATGGCATCATCGTTCATGCGCAGGGCAGAAGCGGCATCAATCCACAGGCCCTCCCAGCCGGACTCGCGCAGCTTCGGGTGAACCTCTTTCGTGTAGTCACCGCCCTGTGCGGTCACAATAATCTTGTGCTGGCGAAGCTCGTTCAGATCGTACGCATCCTTCAGCGTAGAAGGTTCAAGCGTGCCGTCGAAGGTGGGGGCTTCACCGCCCACATTGGAGGTTGTGAAAAAAACGGGAGAAATATCTTTGAAATCGTTCTCTTCAAGCATGCGCTTCATCAGCACGGAACCAACCATGCCGCGCCAACCTACAAAACCTACTGAGTCACCGGGATTAAAATTCATAATTTCTAGTCTACCCCGTGTGCCACATATCGCGTGGAACAGCGTCATAACCCCTAGTCAGTATGGGAAAGACCAGGTGAAGTGCGAGATAGGTGTGATGAGCTGTGACGTAAGACGTTGTGAGGTGAACGAATGTACCTCAGACAAACGAGACTACACTTTGCCGTTCGCACAGGCGAACGTTGTTGTAGGGAATTTCCGCGCCAGGTACATCAGAGGCGGGCTAAGGTCTGAAACGAGTAGTACATGGGATTTTTCCCGCCCGAAGCATCCAGCAGGTAGCCGCGCTCGCTCTTCTCCCAAGCGCTTTCACCCAGGATGCGCCATCGCGCCGATTCGTCCGCAGCCATAAATCCTTCTACCGCGAGTTCGGGGGCGTAGGTATCACCCGTAATCTCGTTACCTTCCTGACAATAGAAGAATGTGCGTTCGATAATCTCGACGCGACCAAAGGAAGGTAAATCCTCACGGGAAAGCGCCTCCGCATAGACTGAGCCGCCGCCAATGATCCAGGCAGTAACTCGCTGATGTGCCGCATCTGAGTGCTGGGTAGTGTTGGGCGTTAAAGGTGTGTTGTCCGCGAGGGTGAGAGCCGCATCCAGCGACGGAACCCAAAGCGCGCCATCGCGTTTAAGAGGCGCGGCTGAATCGCTCGTAATACTGCGGCTGATGACGATATTGGTGCGCTCAGGCAACGGTCGAAAACGCGGTGGAAAGACTCCCAGGTGCGCCGCCCCATGATGACGGGCTTACCCATGGTGACGGTTTTGAAATGCGCAAGGTCTTCGGGGGCACGCCAGGGCATGGTGCCGTCGCGCCCAATAATACCCGCATCGGTCTGCGCCCAAATAGCGCCGAGGCACGGTTGTGCGGGGGAGGGGGATTCATCTTCACGCATCGATTGTCCTAAACCGCGATGGGGGCAGAAATCCCCGGATGATGCTTATAATCGACGAGTTCAAAGTCTTCATACTCGTAATCAAAAATAGAAGGTTTCTTCGTTTTGATAACGAGTTTGGGGTACGGGTAGGGCTCACGCGGGGGGATAGGGATTACCCTCGGGGTCGTTGCCGTAACCGAGCTGCTTTTTCACCTGTTCTAGGTGGTTGGAGTAGATATGACAGTCGCCGCCCGTCCATATGAACTCGCCGGGTTCCATGCCGACCTCGTGGGCGATCAGGTAGGTCAGCAGGGCGTAGGAGGCGATATTGAAGGGTACACCCAAGAACATGTCGGCGCTGCGCTGGTACAGCTGACACGACAGTTCCTTCACACCGTCAGGGCGCTCGTGCACGTAAAACTGGAACATGGCGTGGCAGGGCGGCAGTGCCATCTCATCAACCTCGGCGGGGTTCCATGCCGAGACAATGTGGCGGCGTGACGACGGGTTCGTTTTGAGAGATTCGATCACTTTCGCGATCTGGTCGATGGTGCAGCCGTCGGGGGTGGGCCAGGAGCGCCACTGCACCCCGTAGACCGGACCGAGGTCACCATTTTCGTCAGCCCATTCATCCCATATAGTCACGCCGCGTTCCTGCAGCCAACGTATGTTTGAGGAGCCGCGCAGGAACCACAGAAGCTCGACCGCCACCGATTTGAAGTGCACACGCTTGGTGGTAATCAGGGGGAAAGAGTTACGCAGATCGAAGCGCATCTGCCGCCCAAATACGCCGAACGTGCCGGTGCCCGTGCGGTCTTTGCGCTGAGCATCAGCGGCAATAGCATCACGGTTCTCGTCAAGAATTTCGCGCAGCAGATCCTCATAGGGTGTTGGTATGCTCTGCTGACCAGAGGCGTGATGCGCGGGCGTACTCATGGTGACTTGACTCCTGGGCGTAGGCACTATTGTAACCAAATTCTATTGTACGGGTCTCTAAGATAAATTGGGTCTGGGCGCCAAATAGGTGGTTGAGGTATAGAGGGGTATAGCGTTAATTATTTTTTGTGCCGCCAACTCCTGACGACTTTATGGTGATACTCAACAAGGGGTGGGTATTCTGCTCCTGGGTTATCCTCATCGAAGTCTTTGATAATAGTGGCGCGGTCTTCAAAATATTCCACGACCTGATCAAGGTGGTTCCGCGACACCTCCATACCGTAAAGTACATGCGGTGGGTCGTAGTCTCCATTTCCGTACCAGGAATGCCGATACCGTAAGTCATTATCCGCACTTTGCAGAATCTGTGCCATCCACTTTGCCTGCAAGTATTCAGGGCCTTTATCCTCCCGGAATAACGCGTCATAGTCCCGCAACACCACGAAAACTCCTTTACTCAAATCCATCCAATGCAAATCTTCCATGTACTCATAGATCAGATTTACTGGATCATCAGGCATTCCATAAGGATATTCAATAGGCCCTAAAAGCTCCTAAAATATTCATTCTCGGTCCTTGCCTGGACAAGAGCAGAGCAAGAAAACTCAATAATTTTCCACCCCTGCTTTCGTAGAAACTCTAGTTGCCGCTCTAAGACGTCATCATCTTCCTTTACATACACAACTGGGAAGAAGCTATTGCCACGCCCATCGTCGTAGTAGCCCATAAATTGTTTACTCCTTGGCTATCAGTGCGTTGTTAGCTGTTCCCGCCGGTATAGGTGGTGCTTTCTGGGTACTCGTCAGGATCATTAATCCAGTCATCTCCATCTTCATACAGCGGGTCAGGAAAACCATTCGGGAAGAAAAACTTCTTATACTCCTCCATACTTGACCAAGGATATTCAACCCCATCAGCAGCAATCACCACCCTGTTGACAAAGAATTCTTCTACCCGAGACAAGCTCTCTTGCGACAGTTCGAATCCCCACCCAAATAAAACTTTGTACAGCCCACTACCATGAATTGGACGAATACTGTAGTACGTATCCATCTCTTCAAGAATATTCACACATGCACTTATATCATCATCAGCCATAGTAAAAAGCTGCTCAAAATTCTTATACAAAACGAAAAGCCCCTGACGCATATCCCTATCCCTAATCAAGCATGCTTCTTCGGATGCCCAACGCATATTGAAACCTTCGGGAAACTGTAGTAGGGGTCGATAGTTTTAACTAACCGCCTGGCGAAGTCCATGTACGATACCACCCCAGCACAATCAATAGTGATGACAGCCCATCGCTCTGCTTCCAGATAGGGCAGCATATGGTTTTCCCAGTACCCATCCTCACGGATAAACAAAGGAGCAATGAACTCTACAGTTCCGTTAAGCGTGTAACTCATCTTTTTCTCTTCGAATTTTTAGTGGAAGATATATAAAGTTTTACTTAGACGAGTCTTCTTCATTATCTTCAACGTAGGAAGTACTTTCCGGGTACTCATCAGGATCATCAACCCACTCCCCATCCTCATACAACGGGTCAGGAAAACCCTGAGGAAAAAACACTTTCTTGTACCTCTCTACACCGCTCCAAGGATATTCCACCCCATCCTTGGCGGTTACAGTTTTATCTTCAAAGAATTTTTTGATCACAGGTAGGCTCTCGCGTGAAAATTCAAATCCATATCCAAAGAGAACCCGATAAAGCCCACTACCGAAAACTGGACGAACAGTATAACGACCGTCCATAGTTTCCAGAATATTTACGCATGCTGTAACAGCCTTATCATCCATCACGAAGAGGTCATCAAAATTCTTGTACAGCACAAAGAGTCCTTGGCGCATATCAAACCAGTTAATCAGGCAGGCATCTTCGGACGCCCAGCGCAGGTTAAAATCATCCGGAATAGCATAGATACTCTCAATACTCTCAACCAGACGATAGGCAAAATCCAGCGTGGTTTTTACCCCGGCACAGTCAACAACAATAACCTTCCACCCCTCCGCTTCCAGATAAGGCAGCATATGGTCCTCCCAGTACCCACCCTCACGGATAAACAAAGGAGCTACAAAAGATTTCGGCCTTTCTGGTGTGTAAGCCATAGTTATTTTTCTCCCTTACTCTACTATCAGGATAAACGTGTGATAATGATCCGGACTGTAATAGATACTGCCATTACTACCCACTACCAACCGGTCATCACCACGAGTCGTCTCAGGCTTCCCGTTAGTCTTCAACCCAATTTCACTGTTTTCACCAATCTTCGGTTGAGGAGCCATGAAATCCATCTCCGTATACGCGATAGGGCTCCCCTCAACAGCAGTTGCGGCAGAACAGCCTCCGTAGCTTTCTTATTTGGTGACAGGCATAAAGATATAGAAAATTAGTTGTCCGTAACTTCGCTATAAGCTACGGACAACTAAACTCAAGAAAGAACATGATCGATTATTCGGGATCGTCAAATTCACTATGCACCAGGTGTACTTTCGAAGCAAGCTCCGGGTCATACAATGGTGATTCAGGATAATATCGAGGATCATCAACATAAACACCCGTAGTCTGCGAACTATGGGTAGTAACACCAAAAAGCTCCCCATACTTATCGTACAGAGGGTCCGGGGCTCCGTTCGGGAAGTTCCTCCGTTGTTCTTCTTCGAAATCAGACCAGGGATACCGTATACCCTCACCTGCAATCATCACATTTTCCGCACCCATCAGTTCCTCAAACTGTGGGAGATACGACGATGGAAGACCAACGCCATACCCCACCACCACAGGATACTGCTCGTAAATATACCCACGAAGATCGGAGTAGTGATAGCTCATATTTTCAAGAAGCTTGATCGCATATATTGCTGAAGACTCTGGATCTGCATCATGATGCATAGATAAAAAGTCTCCAAAGTTTTTATAATAGATAAAAAAACCTTGCCGCATAGATACTCCAGATATTTCCCCGACAAGATTTTCATACCATATCGGACTGATATATTCGTTATCACCAACGCTAAAATTAAGTGCCCGTAGAAGCCTCCTGCCAAAATCTACTATATCTTCCACACCAACACAGTCTACTTCAGCGATATACCACCTCTGCTGCTGTAAACGAGGCTTCATGATTTTCTCCCAGTACCCGCTCTCCTGAGTGAATACAGGAACAATGAACTCATCCTTGTAGTCGTATTTATACCCCATAGCGTTTATATAGAAGGGTCTGGCTCGGTAAATTCACTATGTACCAGGTGTACCTTGGAGGCAAGAACAGGGTCATAAAACGGTGATTCAGGATAATACCGAGGATCAGCAACATAGATACCCGTAGTCTGCGAACTATGGGTAGTAACACCAAAAAGCTCCCCATACTTATCGTAGAGAGGGTCCGGGGCACCGTTCGGGAAGTTCCTGCGCTGTTCTTCTTCGAAATCAGACCAGGGATACCGCACGCCCTCACCGGCAATCATCACATTTTCCGCACCCATCAGCTCCTCAAGCTGTGGAATATATGAGGTGGGAAGACCAACACCATACCCCACCACTACAGGAAACTCTTCATAGATATACCCACGAAGATCGGAGTAGTGATATACCATGTGTTCGATTAGCTGAAGCATGAATTCAGCCCCATACCCCTGATGCAAATCCGGATGGGTAGAGAAGATGTCTTCAAAATTCTTATAAAAAACAAAGAGACCTTTGCGTATATTAATGCCGTAGATGTCAGTGATATTATCTTTGACCCCCATAGCGTTAATGTACCCATGCTCAGGAACTTTAAAGTTGAGTTCACGTAGAAGCCTTGTGCCGCAATCCTCAATATCCTCTACATTTGTACAGTCTACTTCAGCGATATACCACCCCTGCTGCTGTAAACGAGGCTTCATGACTTTCTCCCAATACCCACTCTCCTGAGTGAACACCGGAACAACAAACTCATCTTTATATTCTTTTTCATAAACCATATAGTTATTTCCTTAAGAAATCCTACACAGGGGGTATTCATAAAGAACCTACTTAAGTCCCTTATGAATAAACCCTTAAGCAACATTCCAAAATTTTAACCTCAAATGCTATCACGTCTATCCCATTCCTATAAGCCTCGGACCATCTAGGGTACACCGAAACTCTATTCGGTAAGCTAGTTGACTTCATTATTCTGACTACTAATCCGCCAAATAGGTTATACCCGAGCGCACAACCTCAGTTATACCAGCCTTATCCACCGAATCCATCACCGAACACAACGCAGCCGATAACAACCGCGACTCAGCATAAGAACTAAACCGGTACTGCTGCAGGCTAGGTTCTTTACCCGCAATCAAGGTCAGCATAAAATTCTCAAGCGACCAATCTGTAGAAGTTTGAATGGCCTTGACCATATCGGGCCCATGAGCTTGCACCCATGCCTGATCTATAGATTGATTCTCGAACCCAGTACCAGTTGAATTAAAGCGGATACAGGCTGAACCTCAAGACGGTTATTCATCCACAGGATATCCTGCATCACCCGTAAACGCGGGACTCTCCGGGTACCTTTCAGGATCAAAAATCCAATCCCCCCTCTCATCACACCGAGGAGCCGGGAACCCCTGAGGGAAATATTTTTTCTTCCGCTCCTCATGCCAAGTCCACGGATACTCCACCACCTCCGGGCCAGCAATGAGGATCTCGTTATTTCCTGTAAAGAACTGCTCCACACGCGGCAAAGAAGCCCGGCTCACCCCGAACCCGTACCCTAAAGTCACCTCATAATCATCCCCAGACCTAGGGTACGGACTAGGACGCATCGGATAGTTCAGACGCATTGAGTCAATGATATTTACGGCATAGATAGCGTAACTATCGTTCCCTAAACGGTCTGCCATCGACAGTACGTCCTCAAAGTTTTTATAGTACACAAACAGCCCCTGACGCAGATCAAGCCAATCGACTGCAGTAGCGTATTCATAAGCCCACTCTGTATCGAACTCATGCAAGAAAGAGTCCCAGTCGAAGTCCAGAGCTGTTAACAGACGACGTCCAAAGTCTCGAGCATCTACCACACCGGCACAGTCAACCTCTGCGATATACCACCCTTCACGCTCAAGATAGGGCTTCATACAATTCTGCCAATACCCATCTTCCTCAATGAAGATCGGGGCGATGAAGGGTTTTGAGAGATTATGTTGATATGGCATACTGTTTCTTTCCCAAAATTAACTCACGAGGCAAATAAAGATATAGAGCACGACCTGGGGTATAACCCATATACGTCATCTAGCTAACCACCAGATGCCTTGATACTATGAGTCCTTACTGCCAGTGTAGGATGTGCTCTCGGGGTACTCATCAGGATCATTAATCCAATCCGTACCATCCTCATACAACGGGTCAGGAAAACCATTCGGGAAGAAACTTCTTGCTCTTTTCCACTTCAGTCCAAGGGTACTCTGCCTCGTCTGCCGCGATGACTACTCGATTTTCAAAGAACTCTTCCATCTGGGACACGTTCTCTTGTGAAATATCAAAACCGTATCCCACAAGTACTTGATATGATCCACTACCATGTAGTGGACGACCAGCATAATTCACCTCCATGATCTCAAGGATATTCACACATGCGCTTATATCATCATCAGCCATAGTAAAAAGCTGCTCAAAATTCTTATACAAAACGAAAAGCCCCTGACGCATATCCCTATCCCTAATTGAACATGCTTCTTCAGCAGCCCAACGCATATTGAAACCTTCGGGAAAACTGTAGTTAGGGTCGATAGTTTTAACTAACCGCCTGGCGAAGTCCATGTACGATACCACCCCAGCACAATCAATAGTGATGACAGCCCATCCCTCCGCTTCCAGATAGGGCAGCATATGGTTTTCCCAGTATCCACCCTCATGGATGAACAAAGAGGCGGTAAAAGGCTTTGAGCGTATATGTTTATAGACCATCATTATCTTCTTTAATGTAGGCACAGGGTGGAACCTAATGATCTACTCAGGTTTCTATCAGTCCCAGCTCCTAACGACTTTATGGCGATACTCCACAAGGGGTGGGTATTCTGCTCCTGGGTTATCTTCATCGAAGTCTTCGATGATAGTGGCTCGACCTTCGAAGAATTCCAGCACAGTGTCGAGTTTTTCCCGAGACACCTCCATACCATAAAGCACATATGGCGGGTCATAATCACCATAAGCAAATTGGCTATGCCGGTACCGCAGATTATCGTCTACGGTTTGTAGGTGTCGTGCCATCCATTTTGCTTCAAATTCTTCAGGACCGCTCCAGGGGGTGAAGAGAGCGTCATAGTCTTTGAGGATGACGAAGACGCCTTTGCTTAGGTCGAGCCAGTCGAGGTCTGAGATGATTTCTTGGGTCCAGCTCATGAAGTTGTCATCGGGGAGTTTGTGCGGGAGGTTGACGGCTCGGATGATTTCGAGGGCTCCTGCTTGTGGGTCTTGGGAGGCTGCTATGTTTTTGCAGGATATTTCGATGATGGCCCATCCCTTATCACGCAGGGCTTGGGTTTGGCGTTCTAGCACCTTGTCTTCGGTGATGTAGATAGCAGGGAAGAATGCATCATCTGATTCGTTCTTGTAGAAACCCATAATTGGTTACCCTTAATGAGAACAAAAGTTTCTCTATACGCGCGTGGACGGTTCTGGGCATCTAATGTACTTTCAATCACCAGGTAGAGATACCGTATAACCTGTTCCTGCGGGTCTCATCGACATATTTTTTAAAAGGTGGGTATTCTGTTCCTGGGTTATCCTCATCAAACTCAGGGATGATAGTGGCGTGTCCTTCGAAAAATTCGAGGACTGTATCGAGCTTATCGCGGGACACTTCTATAGCGTAGAGTACGTGGGGTGGGTCGTAATCAGCATAGGCGAACCGGCTGTGGCGGTAGCGCAGGTTGTTGTCTACGGTTTGTAGGTGTCGTGCCATGCGTTTGGCGTTGTAGTATTCGGGTGCATCATGCACAGAAAAGAGCGCGTCATAGTCTTTGAGGATGACGAAGACTCCTTTGCTCAGATCAAGCCAGTGAAGGTCTTCAATAAATTCTTCAGTCCACCCTACTGGGTCTCCTACTGTTGGCATGTCGTAGGGGAATTTATAGCGCGTAGGATTTCTTTGACTCCTGCGTCTCCATCACGAACAATAGCTGCACAGGATATCTCGATAACTGCCCATCCTTGATCGCGGAGGGCTTGAGTTTGGCGTTTGAGTACTGTGTCTTCGGTGATGTAGATAGCGGGGAAGAAGCTATTGCCGTACCCGTCGTCGTAATAACCCATGTTGTGCTTACTCCTTAATGAGGATAAAAGTTTGATAATGATCTGGGGTATAGTACATGGATCCGTTATTAGCTATGACTAAGCGATGCGTGCCAAATTTTTCTGTTGTTGCTTCGCCCGGTACTTTGATGGTCGTCTCATAGTATTTCAGATCCATAAACTCTGTGGCATCTTTATTGGTCATACGAGTCGGCAAAGGAACATACGTATGAGTAACCTCTTCAGATGTATCCCCATTGAGCCTGTATTCTAATTTATTATTAAAATCTTTGAATCGTGCATCAGGATGCAGATTTCCGCCCTTTGTCCAGACCTCCTTTGCCATATCAAAGGCCTCTTGTGGGATTTCTCCATCGTATTCACTGGGGCGGAGCACCAAATATTTATTCACACCGGGATCCGTACCGTACATACCGGAAGTATAGTCGGGTATCATCTTCTCGCCATTGCTGTCGATAAAGTCATCCCGGAACATCCGCATCTTCGGCTCAGGAGGCATGGGGTTGAGCTCCTTAAGCTCATAGCCAGGAGAGCCAACCTCCACACCGTCTAGTTTAGCCTGCTTCCTAACAGCTTTGTTGTACTCCTTAATCTCTGCATTCTCAGCCTTGATATGTGCTCTTTCAGCACGATAAGTATCAACTTTTTCCCCTAGACCACTTAAATCATCTACATAAATAACATCTGACCTATCAGGATATTGAACTCGTTTACCCTTCAACCCTTCCCAGTCAATACGAGACTTAAGATAGTCATCTGCCGGTGGTGCATTATTAAAACCCCTACTATAGGTACCGCCTCCGTTGGGTATTCCCCTCTCTGCCATCTCGGGTACAGCTTGACCGTGGGCAACGGGCACCAAGTGATCGTCGCCGAAGCCGTGAAAGGTGTGCCGTGGTTGGAGCTTGGGCACTACA